>LXNJ01000083.1_pt1 | contig 61900 bp, 59 predicted proteins | sample 809081 | NCBI WGS metagenome assembly LXNJ01 (sample SAMN04870510, study PRJNA318959) | sponge metagenome | biome: sponge; feature: marine sponge reef; material: water | host: Petrosia ficiformis | place: Greece: Milos, Mediterranean Sea | collected 2013-05-29 | depth 5-7 m
CACGGTCGCCGTGACCGGCCATTGGAGTAGGAGGAGCACCCCGCCGCGGTGGACCCCGACGGGAAACAGACATCAACGCGGGCAGTTCTGTTGGCCGCCGCTGGGCAGAACCGCTGGCCGCCAGCGGGCAGCTACATGGCCGCCACCGGGCAGGATCTCATGGCCGCCGACAGTCGCCCGGTATGCGCCATTGGCGGGCCTCGAGATCGATCTCGGACCACCGGGCACCTCGGCTCTCCCCGCTCCGTGCCGCCGTAAGAACCGCGAACCGCAGACAGAGCCGCGCCGCCGGCGAAGCTCGGGACGCGTCAACGACCGCTAGAGCCGCAGGGACTTCCCGATAGTCGAGTGCCCGGAGGTGAGCCTTGACCTTGGGCATCCGCGGCAGAGCCGCGTCGATGCGTTCGTCGGCGGGGTTGCTGTCGATGTAGCCCTGGGCCAGCGCCCAGGCAAGCACGGTGCGAACTCGCTGGCGGACCCGCCGGGCAGTCTCAGGTTTCGTCGTCCAGATCGGTTCAAGGACACGCAGAACATCGCCTTGCTGGATGCGGTGCACCGGCAGCGAGCCGAGCGTGGCAAACGCGTGACGCTCGAGGGTCTGCATCCAAGAAGCAGTGTGGTGCGCGTTGCGCCACCGCGGACGGTTCGCCTTGTGGACGGCTTCGGCGGCCTCGCGAAACGTCGGCGACTCGCGACGGCGACTCTCGGCCAGGGGATCACGCCCATTGCGCACCGCGCATCGGTTCTCCATGGCCTTGGTCCGGGCCTCCGCGAGACCGACGACGGGGTATCCGCCGAGGCCGATATCGCGACGGCGGCCGTCAATGGCGAGTCGTTGCACCCATGACTTCGACCCACTCGGCTGAACGACGAGGTACAAGGTCGGATCAGCGCGGTAGCGGCCGGGCGATGTGAGAGACTTGATTTCGGCGGCGGTGAGCTTTCCCACGGGACATTTTTCCCACGTTTTTTCCCACGCGAAATGTGGGGTCACCTGAAACCCTATAGGGGCCCGTGAACGGCGCCAACCCCTCGTAAACCGCTCTGACCAGGGCGTTCAAACAGCTTCTGGCGCCTTGTGGATACGTATGGGGGCCCCTGAAACAACCCCCTCGGTGGAGGTGGGCGGACTCGAACCGTCCAACCAACGCCCAGGACAGAACCCATTAGGTGGGTTCGCTGCTGGTGCATTGCCACGAATGTGCCCACGCGCTCCGCGAGATTGCTTCAGCGAGAGTTGGCTCGAGTCGATGCCGACGCTTGTCTCACGCCAGCAGTAGCGGCTAGAGCCCCAGAAGGGGTTCCAGGCCGACGGTGAGGCCGGGTCGGTGGGCGATGGTGCGGACGGCCAGCAGCGTTCCCGGCATGAAGGAGGACCGGTCGTAGGAGTCGCAGCGGATCGTGAGGGTCTGGCCCTGCGTGCCGAGGATGACCTCCTGGTGGGCCACGAGACCCGCCAGGCGAACCGCGTGCACCCTTATCCCCCCGGGGCCGCTGCCGCCGCGGGCGCCGGGTAGGACCTCGGTGCGGGTCGGATCGGGATTCCACTCCGCCGAGGCACCGGCCATGCGCCGGGCGGTCATCATGGCGGTGCCCGATGGGGCGTCCACCTTGGCGTCGTGGTGCAGCTCGATCACCTCGGCGCTCTCGAACAGCGGCGCCGCCTTCTCGGCGAAGTGCATCATCAGCACCGCCGAGATGGCGAAGTTGGGTGCGATGATGCAGTTACTGCGATCGAAGAGCGCGGCGAAGCGCTCCATGTCGTCGGTCGTGAACCCGGTCGTCCCGACCACGGCGTGGACGCCGTCGGCTGCCAGCCGCGCCAGGTTCGTGCGAGCGGAATCCAGGACCGTGAAGTCCACCGCCACCTCGGCGCCGGCCTCGACCAGCGCGTCCGGCGACGCCGCGACGGTCACACCGGCCTCCCCGGAGTCGGGTTCGAGGCCACCGACGAGTTCGACCAGCCGTACACCCGACGCCGCCGGATCCACGGCCGCAACAAGATCCATGTCGGTCGCGGCCGCCACGGCAGCGCACACGGTGCGGCCCATCCGGCCCGCCGCGCCGAGCACTCCGACGCGGATCACCGGCTCGCCGGCTCCCCGGAGCGCGCCGAGCAAGCCGTCCGCACATGCAAATCCGGCCGCTGGACGATGGATTCCGGCGTCCGCCGGAATGACGGAAGAGAGACCCGCAGCATCATCCAGCAGTCTCCCGGCCGACGCGGATCACAGGCTTGGCGAGCCCCAGCCGGAGCGGTGCCCGATCGCCTCAGTTGCGCCGGCGGCGCGGACGGCTCGGCGGGTCGCCGGGACCGAGATCGCCGAAGTCGGCGGCGGCCACCTGGTCGAACTCCTCCGCGAAGGACACTTCCTCGATGCCGGGCGTGCTCGGCGATGCGGATCTCTCCGACCGCGATCCCTGGCGATCCCGACCGCGATCACGGCCACCGTCACGGCCACCGTCGCGACCACGGTCTCGGCCGCCATCACGACCGCCGTCACGACCGCGGTCACGACCACCGTCACGGCCGCCGTCGCGACGCTCCCCGCCGCCGTCACGGCGGGACCCGGAACGCCGATCGGACGCATCGCGGGCCGGCCTGTCGCGCGGTGCACGATCACCGGCGCCGGAATCCTCGCCGCCGGAATCGTCACCGACGGGGATGAGGCTGATCCGGTTGTTGCCGTCGACCTGGTCCACCCGGACGGTGATCTCGTCCTCCAGCGCCAGAACCTCCTCGACGCGCTCCAGGCGGCGCCCGCCGCCCAGCTTCGAGATGTGCACGAGGCCGTCGCGGCCCGGCAGGATGTTCACGAACGCGCCGAACCCGGTGATGTTCACGACCCGGCCCACATAGACGGCGCCCAGCTCGACCTCCGGCGGGAACACGATGGCGCGGATCCGCTCCTCGGCGGCGGCCACCGCGGCCCGGTCGGTGGCGGCGATGGCGACCCTGGCCCCGCTGTCGTCCTCGTCCACCATGATCTCCGCGCCGGTCTCGTCCTGGAGGGCGTTGATGACCTTGCCCTTGGGGCCGATGACCTCGCCGATCTTGTCGGTCGGGATCTCGAAGCTGAGGATCTTGGGAGCCGTCTCGCCCACGTCGGAGCGGGGCCCGTCGATGGCGCCGCGCATCACTTCGAGGATCTGCATCCTTGCGTCGCGGGCCTGGTCCAGAGCGCCGGCCAGAACCGAGGCGGGAATGCCGTCGATCTTGGTGTCGAGCTGCAACGCCGTGACGTAGTCCTCGGTACCGGCGACCTTGAAGTCCATGTCACCGAAGGCGTCCTCCGCGCCGAGGATGTCGGTGAGGGCCACGTAGCGGTCGCCCTCGTTGATGAGGCCCATGGCGATGCCTGCGACCGGTGCGGCGATCGGAACGCCGGCGTCCATCAGCGAGAGGCTGGAGGCGCACACCGAGGCCATCGAGGAGGAGCCGTTGGAGGCGAGCACCTCCGACACCAGCCGGATGGTGTACGGGAACTCCTCGATCCCCGGGATCACCGGCAACAGCGCCTTCTCGGCGAGGGCGCCGTGGCCGACCTCACGCCGGCGCGGCCCCCGCATGAACCCGGCCTCGCCGGTGCAGAAGGGCGGGAAGTTGTAGTGATGCAGGTAGCGCTTGCGCTCGGTGGGGTCGATGCCGTCCACGATCTGGTCCATGCGCTGCGTGCCCAGGGTGGTGACGTTGAGGACCTGCGTCTCGCCCCTCTGGAAGAGTCCCGAACCGTGGGTCATGGCGATGACGCCCACGTCCGCCGAGAGAGGACGGATGTCGGTGGTCTCCCTGCCGTCGATGCGTCGCCCCTCGGCGAGGATCCGCTCCCGCACGATGGTCTTGGAGAGCGAGCGGACGGCCGACTTGGCCTGCTGCTCGACCCCCTCGACGTCCGGCAGGCGCTCGGCCACCGCGGCGATGATCTGCTCGGCCGCCTCACGCTCCGCGGCGAGGCGTTCCGCCTTGTCCGCTATCTCGAGAGCCGCAGACAGCGGCCCGCGGCCGAATTCGGCGACCGCTTCGGCGATGGCGGCGTCGCAGTCGGCCAGCAACTCGTGGTCCATGGTGGGCTTCACGCCTGCCGTGGCGATGAGCCGCCGCTGGAGCGCAACCGCCTCCGTCACCCACTGCTTGGACTCCTCGAGCCCTTCGGCCAGGACCGCCTCGTCCACCTTCGGGGCGCCCGCCTCGTAGTGGCCCACCGAGCCCGGCGTGCCCGCGGCCTCGACCATCATCACCGCAACGTCGCCATCGGCAAGCACCCGCCCGGCGACGACCATCTCGAAGGTGCACCCGTCGGCCTCGGGATAGGTGGGGTGTGGGATCCACCGACCCTCGGCGGTGTACCCGAGGCGCACAGCGCCGATGGGGCCGCCGAAGGGGATCCCCGAGATGCCCAGGGCCGCCGATGCGGCGTTGAGCGCCAGCACGTCGTACGGGTTGTGCTGGTCGGCTCCCAGCACCATGCCGACGACGTGGACATCGTTGCGAAAGCCGTCGGGGAAGGCGGGCCGCAGCGGCCTGTCGATGAGGCGGCAGGCCAGGGTGGCCTGCTCGCTGGCCCGACCCTCACGCCGGAAGAACGAGCCGGGGATCTTCCCGGCGGAGAACATGCGCTCCTCGATGTCGACGGTCAGGGGGAAGAAGTTGGCGCCCTCCCGCGGGCTCTCGGATGCCGTGGCGGTGACGAGGACCTCGGTCCGGCCGAGCCGCCCGAGGACCGCTCCTCCGGCCAGTGCGGCCATGCGACCGGTCTCGAGGCTCATCTGCTTGTCATCGGTCCCGCCGATCGGGCTCGAGACGGTGATTGCCTCACCCATAGTTGATTCCTTTCGGATAGATCACGGAAGGCATCCGCTGCCCGCACGCGGGGACAGAGGCCCTCTTCGAGCCACCGGATGACCGGCCCGATGGCCGGGGTGCTCTGGAGATGTGCCTGCGCGAAGTGTCTGTGGTTGTCAGCGACGCAGGCCGAGCTTGGTGATCAGAGCGCGGTAGCGCTCCACGTCCTCGCTCCGGAGATAGTCGAGCAGCCGCCGACGGCGACCCACCAGCATCAGAAGACCACGACGGCTGTGGTGGTCCTTCTTGTGCGCCTTCAGGTGCTCGGTGAGATGACTGATGCGATCGGTCAGAAGAGCCACCTGAACCTCGGTGGAGCCCACGTCGGCGTCATGCCGACGATGCTTTTCGATCGTGTCGGCCTTCGGAGGCAGATGTTCGGCCATGTTCCCCGGCGGTCCGCACGGCGCGGACCGGTTCCAACTCGGTGCGTGTGATTCCGCGTAATCGTTTCTGCGTTGCACCGTCAGGCTATCGCTCCGGTGCACCCGCTCCACCACCGGCCGGGGGCACCCCTCACGTCCCGCCGGCCGCAGCCAGGACGACCATGGGACGGAGTTCGTCGCCGCGGCGCTCATACATCGCCAGCAGCGATCCGGACGCATCCAGCACCGCCAGGGGGCCCTGATCCTCCAACCCGGTGGCAGGAAGGCGACGACCGTGAGCCACCGCACTCGCCGCCGCCTCGCCGACGGTCAACGTGGCGTAGTCCCGCATGCCGGCGGCCGGCGCCAGGACTTCCAGCTGCTCCAGCGGCCGCGCCTCGGAGACCGTGAACGAGCCGACCGCGGTCCGCCGCAGCGACGTGAGGTGGGCACCACCGCCGAGCGCCGCACCCCAATCGGCGGCGAGAGTGCGCACGTACGTGCCCGACGAGCAGGCCACCGCGAACGTGGCGCTGGGCCTGGCCCCGGGAGCGAAGCCGGTCATCTCGAGACTTCGGACGTGAACCGTGCGCGGCTCCCGAGGCACCGTGCGCCCCTCCCGCGCCAGTTCGTGCAGGCGCCGGCCGCCCACCCTGACCGCCGACACCATGGGCGGGATCTGCTCGATCTCGCCGACGAGGCCGGCCCGCGCCGCACCGGCACGCTCCTCGGTCAGGTCGGACATGTCCCACGTGCCGACCACCCGACCGGCCGCATCGCACGTGTCGGTGGCAGCGCCGAAGACGACCGTCGCCTCGTAGGTCTTGCCGAGCGCCGTCAGGAACCGGAGCAGGCGCGTGGCGCGCCCCACCCCCAGAATCAGGACGCCGGTGGCATCGGGATCGAGGGTGCCCGCATGGCCCACCTTGCGGATCCCGAGCAGGCGCCTTGCCCGCGCCACCACGTCGTGCGAGGTGCATCCCGGCTCCTTGTCGATCACCGCGAAGCCCTCACGGCGATCTTCCCGGGTCGTCACGGCGCGGGAGCGTCCTCGTCGGCCGGCCGCGCCGGGGGATCGTCCGCACCGTGCGTCTCGTGGCGGAGGGAGCGCAGGATCTCCTCCACCCGAGCGCCGGCGTGCATGCCCTCATCGGGGTGGAACCGCAGGCTCGGCACCCGGCGAACGTGCGCCTGGCGACCCACCGCCGACTGGAGCCGGCGCCGGTGGCGGCCCAGGACCTCCACCGCAGCCGCCTCGAGGTCGGGATCCAGATCGACGGTGGAGAAGTACACGTCGGCGAACGCCAGGTCGCGGTCCACCTCCACGCCAGTGATCGTCACGAAGGCCAAGCGGTCGTCGTCGATCCGGGTCAGCTCGTCGGCCAGAATCTCGCGAAGCAGCTCCCCCAGCCGATCCCCGCGCTCGAACCCGCGCCGCCGTGTGGCCATGTCAGTCGGTCTCCAGCCAGTAGCGGCGGACCTCAATCACCTCGATGTCCGGCTGCGCCCACACGAACCGTTCCACGTCGTCCAGCAACTGGGCCGGGACCGAGACCGACCCGCTGACCACGGCGACGCCGAGAGCTGCACGCTGCCAGAGATCCTGGTGGGACACCTCGGCGACCGACACGCCGAAGCGGCGCTGCAGGCGCTCCAACAGTGGGCGCAGCACGGACCGCTTCTCCTTCAGGGAGCGGGAGCCCGGAAGGCGGACATCCAGAATCATCGCAGCCACGGTCGCCTCGCTCAGGGTGACCTCCCGCCGAGCTAGGTGGGGAGAACCTCGCGTTCGTCGAAGGTCTCGATGACGTCCCCGGACTTGAGGTCCTGGAAGTTGGACAGGCCGATGCCGCACTCGAATCCGGCGCGTACCTCGGCGACGTCGTCCTTGAACCGCCGGAGCGAGCGGATCTCCCCCTTCCAGATGACGGTGCCCTCGCGCAGGAAGCGCACCTTCGAGCCGCGGGTGATGACCCCGTGCTGTACGTAGCACCCCGCAACCGCGCCCACGCCGCGGATCCGGAACACCTCGCGCACCTCGGCCTCGCCGGTGACGTGCTCCTCGTAGCTGGGTGCCAGCAGGCCCAGCAGCGCGGCCTGGACGTCGTCGATGATCTGGTAGATCACCTCGTACGTGCGGATCTCCACCTGCTCGACGTCGGCGAGCGCCCGCGCCTTGCGGTCGGGGCGGACGTTGAATCCGATGATGGTCGCCCCGGCGGTGGCCGCCAGTTGGATGTCGTTCTCGGTGATGGCGCCCACGGCTCTGTGCACGAAGATCATCTTCACGTCGTCGCGCTCGATCTTGCGCAACGCGTCGATCACGGCCTCGAGGGAGCCGTTCATGTCGGCCTTCACGATGAGCTTCAGCGTGGCCGTCTCGCCCGCCTGGATCTCCTGGAAGATGTCCTCCAGCCGGCCACCACTGGCGACGACCGACAGGTCGCGGCCCAGGCCGGCGATCCGCTGCCAGTGCTCGCGCGTGCTCGCCACGCGCGCCGCGATCTTCTCGCTGGGGGCCACCGCGAAGGTGGCGCCTGCCGACGCCGGTGCCGACAGTCCCAGCACGCGGATCGGGCTGCCGGGCGTCGCCCTGTCCACCTGCTCGCCCCGGTCGTTGATGAGGGCCCGCACCCGGCCCCAGGCCGCGCCCGCCACGACCGGTTCACCGACCTGCAGGCAGCCGTCCTGGACCAGCAGGGTCGCCACCGGCCCGCGCCCGACATCCAGATGCGACTCGAGCACGACACCCTCGGCCCGCCCGTCGGGGTGGGCCCGCAACTCCTCCAGCTCGGCAACCACCAGGATGTGTTCCAGGAGGTCCTCGATGCCGGTGTTCTGGAGCGCCGAGACCTCGACGGTGACCGTGTTGCCACCCCACTGCTCGGGAACGAGATCCTGCTCCGCCAGCTGCTGCATCACCCGGGTGGGGTTGGCGTTGGGCCTGTCGATCTTGTTCAGCGCCACCACGATCGGCACCTCGGCCGCGTTCGCGTGGCTGATCGCCTCGAGCGTCTGGGGCATCACCCCATCGTCGGCCGCCACGACCAGGACCACGATGTCGGTGGCATCGGCGCCGCGTGCCCGCATCGCCGTGAAAGCCTCGTGGCCGGGCGTGTCGATGAACGTGATCCGATGGCCGTTGCGGCGCACCTGGTAGGCACCGATGTGCTGGGTGATGCCACCCGCTTCGCCGGTGGCGACGTCGGTGTTGCGTATCTGGTCCAGCAGCTTGGTCTTGCCGTGGTCCACGTGACCCATGACCGTCACGACCGGCGGGCGAACCTCGAGATCCGTGCCCTCGCCGCGGTCGATGGCCAGGAGCGCCTGTAACTCCGACTCCTTCTCCTGACCCGGGTCGACCAGCCGAACCTCGGCACCCAGGTCGGCGGCGAAGAGTTCGATCATCTCGTCGGGCAGCGACTGCGTGGCGGTCACCATCTCGCCGTTCTGCAGCAGGAATCGCACGACATCGGCGGCCGTCCGGTTCAGCTTCGGGCCGAGATCCTGAGGCGTGCAGAGACGCTCCACCACGACTTCCCCCGTCGGCACGGGAGCGTCCTCCGGCGTATAGCTGGGGACGTCCACGGGCTGCAACTCCTCGGCGAAACGGCGGCGGCGGCGGGTCTTGCGTCGTCTCTGCGGCTGGCGCCCCAGGCCGCCCCGTCCAGGCCCCCGGCCCCCGGGCGGGCCAGGTGGCCCGCCGCCGGGCGCGCGCGGTGCGCCTGCGGCCGGTGATCGTGGGGCTCCTGTCGACGGGGCGCGAGGTCCGGTGGCGCCGGGAGCGCGAGGGCCACCCCCTGGCGGTCTCCCGCCGGGCGCCGGGCGGGCGCCGCCGGGCGGCCGGCGGTCTCCGGGCGGGCCACCCCGCCGTGCCGGACCAGGACCCCCGCGCCGACCCGGAGCCTCGGGTCCCCGGGGACGGGCCATGGGCGGAGGCGGTATCGGCTTGCCACTCAGCGATCGCGGCGGGGGCGGGATGGGCTTTCCGTCGGCGCCGAGTGGAGTGGTGTGCTTGGACTCGGCGGGCGCGGGCTGGGGCCTCGAAGGCGCCGCCGCGGCGGGAGGCGCCGGAGGCGCGGCGCCGCCGGGAGGCGGTGGCGCCGCCGCGGCGGGCCCGACCCCGGGAGGTGGCGGCGATGCCGGAGGCGCCGTGGCACCGGGAGGTGTGGGTCGCCATGCGGGAGCAGCCGCCGGTGCGGCGCTCTCGGGTGCCTCGGGCGCGGGGCGCGCGATGCGAGGAGGCGCGCTGCCACTGGACGTGACGACCCGCCGATCGGCGGGCGGCGGCGCCGGCGGGGGGCGGCGCGCGGCAGCCGGCGCAACTGGGGCAGCGGTGCGTTCAGGGGCCACCGGCGGGGCGTCGGTACGCGGCGGACGCGGCGCTGCGGGGGCCGCGGGCGCAGCCGGAGACGCCGCCGGCGATCGGCTCGTCCCCGTCGCCGGAGCAGGAGACGGCGGGGCCGGCGCAGCCGTGGCGGTGGCGGCGGGTCTCGGCGGTTCGGTCGCCGGAGTCACGGCGTCACGGGGCGGCGGGGCCGGCGGGGCGTCGCTCCCCAGGAGGTTGTCGCGCTCGGCGAGTTTCCGCACCCGGTAGGCGTGCGCCTCGTCCATGCTCGAGGAGGTCGCCCTCACGCCGATGCCGAGGCTCTTGCAGAGCTCGAGGCACGTGGTGTTGGAAATCCCCAACTCACGCGCCAAGTCGTAGACCCGGACCTTCTTCGCCACGACGTTCTCCCGCCTACAGCCTCGTGCCCGCCGCGGACGGCTCGGCAGCGCTGCGGTGCGGCTGCAGGGCGACGATCAGATCCTCCGCGGCTCCCGCGGGTAGCTCCCGGCGGAACGCCCGCCGCAGCCTGCCCGGCGTGGCGGCCCGCTGCAGACAGGCCGGCTCGGACGCGCATATCCAGGCTCCCCGGCCGGGCAGCGTGCGTCCCGGCCGCAGGCGATCACCGGCGAAGGCGATGCGGACGAGTGCGTCGACCGGTCGGGCACGGCGGCAGCCGATGCAGGTACGGCGCCTAGCGGCGCTTCCGGCGGCTATGGCGCACTCCCCCCGCCGGTCGCCGCCTCCGGAGCGCCCCCGGTGGAAGCATCGGCCGCCGGAGGGCTCGCGGCTGCGCCGGTCCACTCGTCGAGGGAGACCGTCGGGCCGCCTTCGGCCGGTCGCCAGACCTGCTCGCCCGTCTCGGAATCCAGGATCCACTCGCCTTCAGCCCAGTCGACCTTCCCGTAGGCGGCCTCGGCGGCGACCTGCGTCTCGCTCTTGATCTCGACGCGCCAGCCCGTCAGCCGGGCCGCCAGGCGGGCATTCTGGCCTTCCTTGCCGATGGCGAGGGAGAGCTGGTAGTCGGGCACGATCACCTCGGCGGTGCCCATCTCCTCGTCGATCCGCACTTCCTTGACCCGAGCCGGGGACAGGGCCTTCATGACGAAATCGGTGGCGTTCTCGGCGTAGGAGACGATGTCGATCTTCTCGCCACGCAATTCGTTGACCACGTTGCGCACCCGCGCGCCCCGCGCGCCCACGCACGCCCCCACCGGATCCACGTTGTCGACGTTGGACCAGACGGCGATCTTGGTGCGGTGCCCCGGCTCGCGGGCGCACGCCTTGATCTCGACGGTCCCGTCGGCGATCTCGGGAACCTCGAACTCGAACAGCCGCTTGATCAGCCCGGGATGGGTGCGGCTCACGACGATCTGCGGTCCCTTGGCGGTCCGGCGGACCTCGACGATGTAGGCCTTGAGGCGACTCGACGGGTCGGGACGCTCGTAGGGCACCTGCTCGGACTGGGGCAGCAGCGCCTCCACGCGGCCGAGGTCCAGCAAGGTGTAGCGCGAGTCGCTCTGCTGGATGATGCCGGTCACGATGTCGCCCTCCCGCCCGGCGTACTCCTCGTACTTGAGATCCCGCTCCGCCTCGCGAATCCGCTGGGTCATGACCTGTCGAGCGGTCTGCGCGGCGATGCGACCGAAGTTCGCCGGGGTGACGTCGAGCTCGGGTCCGGTGGGCTCCCCGTCGGTGTCGATCTCCTGGGCGAGCACGCGGATCTCCATCGTCTCGGGGTCGATCGTGACCCACGAGTACTCGTAGGCCCCCGGCATCCGCTTGTAGGCCGACTCGAGAGCGTCCGCCAGAGCCCCGTACAAGGTGTCCACCGAGATGCCCTTGTCGGCGGCGAGAGCCTGCAGGGCTTCCATCATGTCGAGGTTCACTCCACCGAACCTCCCTCGGGCGGCACCTTGCCGGCGGGTCTCCCACCATTGCGGCGGGTCTCGGACCGGCCCCAGTCGAAGACCGTGCGGGCCCTCTCCACGGTGTCGAGTCGGATCTCCTCCCGCTCGCCGGCGTCCGATTCGAGCGTGACCCACTCGTCGTCCGCGGCAACCAGCCGGCCCTCGAGCCGGCGTTCCCCCTCGACGCCGGGATGCCGCTTGACGGCGACCCGTGAGCCGACGGCCCGGCGGTAGTGCTCCGGGTGCCGGAGCGGGCGCTCGATTCCCGGGCTCGTGACCTCGAGCGTGTAACGAGAGGGGATCGGATCAGCGGCGTCCAATTCGGCCGAGATCGTGCGGCTCACCAGAACGAGCGTCTCGCTGTCGATCCCACCGCTCGCCTCGACCACGACGCGCAGGCGTCCACCGCCCCACTGGACATCGTCCAACTCCACACCCAGATGCCCCAGCAGCGGCTCCGCGAGGGAGCGGACGCTCATCTCGACAGCTGTCGCGCTCGCTGCTCGATCTCCCATGCCGTGCCGCTCCGTCCCGACGATCCTTTGCGGGCGGCACCCCGACGTGGACGCGCCGAGGCCCCTCGGCCCACGGCCTCCGGCCACCAATGACAGACAAAGGCGTGGGACCCGCCCACGCCCTGTCCACCAGTTGACCTGAAGCTCCCCGGAGTATACCGCTGGGCCGTCCGCTATCGCCCCCGCCGAGGCGCCCGGCGCGCCCCTGTGGTGCGGCGCTCAGGTGGCTGCGACCCGCCGCACCACATCGACCCGCGTGGCCGTGTCGTTTGCGTCGGATCCCTGCTTGTTCAGCAGGACGGACCGGTCCCGCTCGGCCTCCCGGCGCGCCCGATCGGTGTCGGCGCGCCCCAGCGCGGCCTCGACGCCCTCCTCGCAGATCAGCTCCGCCCAGGACACCAGGGCCTCCACCATCTCGTCCTCCGGGACGACGGCCACGTTCTGCCCCTTCACGAAGAGATGACCCCGACCTCTCCCCGCGGCGATCCCCAGGTCGGCGTCGCGCGCCTCGCCGGGACCGTTGACGACACAGCCCATGACCGCCACCTGCAGCGGGATCTCCCGCTCCCCGAACGCCTCGAGGGCCTCGTTGGCGATCTTGAAGACGTCCACCTCCGCCCGACCGCAACTGGGGCAGGCGATCAGGTCGACGTTCTTGCGCTCGCGGAGCCCGAGCGCCTCGAGCAGCGTTCGTCCTGCCCTGGCCTCGGTCACCGGGTCGGCCGTGAGCGAGTACCGGATGGTGTCACCGATCCCCTCGGCCAGCAGCGTGGCGATGCCCGCGGTCGACTTCACGACGCCCGCGGGAGGCGGGCCGGCCTCTGTCACCCCGAGGTGCAGCGGATGGTCGGTCACCTCGGCCAGCTGCCTGTAGGCATCGATCATGAGCGGCACGCTCGAGGCCTTGACGGAGATCTTGACGAGCTCGAAGTCCACCTCCTGGAAGTGGGCCAGCTCATCGAGCGCGGACTCCACCATCGCCGCCGCCGTCACCCTGCCCCCGTAACGGGCGTACAGGTCGGGGTGGAGGGATCCCCCGTTCACGCCGATCCGGATCGGCACGCCCCGGTCACGGCACTCGGCGGCCACGGTCTTGATGTGCTCGGGGCGCCGGATGTTGCCCGGGTTCAGGCGCAGGCACGCCACGTCGGCCTCGAGGGCGGCGAGCGCCATGCGGTACTGGTGATGGATGTCCGCCACGATCGGCACCGGGGAGCGGGGCACGATGGCGGCCAGGCCCTCGGCGGCCTCGATCTCGTTGCACGTACAGCGGACGATGTCCGCCCCGGCGGCGGCGAGGGCGTAGATCTGCGCCAGCGTTCCGTCTACGTCGGCGGTCTTGGTCGTCGTCATCGACTGCACCGAGATAGGTGCGCCGCCGCCCACGGCGACGTCGCCGACCATCACCTGGCGAGTCGGGCGTCGGGGAAAGGTCGCTTGAATCTCCACTACGTCATCCTTTCGGTGAGCCTCTCACTAGCCGGGCAGGCCCAGGGGGTCGACGATGTCCCGGGACAGCGCAACCAGACCGACCGTCACCAGCACGATGACGAAGACGTACGCGGCCGGCAACATCTTGGCGACGTCCGCCTGGTAGCGCCGGCCCCCGAACGACCGCAAGCGCTCGTAGGTGGCGATGACCACGTGCCCGCCGTCCAGAGGCAGCAACGGGAACAGGTTCAGCACGCCGAAGAACACGTTGAGGTAGGCAAGGAAACCCAGCAGGGCGGCGATGTCGGCCTGCGCCAGCGAGCCGCCGATCCGGGCAACTCCCACGACGGAGACCACCCGGTTGGGATCGCCGACGCCCACCTCCCCGGTCGCCAGCTCATCGCTCTCGAAATCCACCAGCGGGCCCAGCAGGCCGTCGAGCCCCTGGAGGCTGAACAATCCGGCGATGCCCTCCGCCGAGGCTCGCACCACGAGCCCGAAGTCGGTCAGGGAGCTTCCCAGTCCGCTGATCGGGTTCGCCCGCGCCGGGGGTGCCAACTCGGGACCGACGCCCAGGAAACCGGAGGTGCCGTCCCGGGGCGAGGCTCCGATCACGCCCTCCAGCCGGACCGTCTCGCCGTCGCGGACGACCGTCACGCTCGCCGGCCGATGCGCCAGATCGGCCAGGGCGCCCCGCAGGTCACCGAAGTTCTGGATGCCGCGATCGGCCACCGCGGTGATGCGGTCGCCGGGGAGCACCCCCATGGACGCCGCCGGGCTGTCCGGGACGACCCGCGAGACCTGCCAGCGCGCGGTCTCCGTGACGTCGGGGCGGTCGAAACCGTGGAATCCGACCGCCGAGTACAGCACCCAGAGCAACAGGACCGCAAGCAGGAAGTGCATGGCCGATCCCGCCACGGCCACCGACATGCGGCGCCAGTACGGCTTTGAGCGGTAGGTGCGGTGTTCCTCGGCGGGATCCACCCGTTCGAGATTGTTCATGCCGAGAATGCGGACGTACGCCCCCGCCAGGATTGCCTTCAACCCGTAGGTGGTCTCACCCCGGCGGACCGACCAGAGACGCGGCCCGAAGCCCACGTAGAACTCGCTCACCTTCATGCCCGCCCAGCGGGCGGTGAGGAAGTGACCGAATTCGTGGAGGATCACGATGATGATCAGGGCGCCCACGACGACCAGCACCCAGACGCCGGCGAAGATCCCGAGCGCCACGAGGGCGCCGATGACGAGCGCCAGTCGCGCCCAGGAGGCGGCGGCGGGCGGCAGCGACGGGAGCCGGGGTGTGATGGCCTGCCGCGGGCGGCGCCCGGCCGGCCAGGTGACCCAACCGCGCGGGCGCTCGGAGGCGCCGGCGGGGCGTGTCGCCACGGGTCGGTCGCCGGCGCTCACGCTGCCGCGGCGCGGCTCGCCACGAGGCTGGCGGCAGCGCGGCGCGCCTCGCGGTCCGCCTCCAGCACGGCCTCCAGGCTGTCGGCTCGCCGGACGGGATCGCCCTGCAGCACGCCGTCGATGACCTCGGCGATGGACGGCCAGGAGATGGCGCCCTCCAGGAAGGCCTCGACGGCCACCTCGTTGGCGGCGCTGAGGACCGCCGGGGCCGTCTCACCGCGCCGGCCCGCCTCGTAGGCCAGCGGCAGGCAGGCGAAGACATCCGGGCGCGGGGACTCGAACTCGAGGCGCCTCAGTGACGCCCAGTCGATCCGACCGTAGGCGCAGTCGAGCCGGTCGGGATAACCGACCGCGTAGCCGATGCACAACCGCATGTCGGGCAGCGAGAGCTGCGCCATCGTCGCGCCGTCCACGAACTCCACCATGGAGTGCACCACCGACTGCGGATGCACGACAACGTCGATGCGGTCGTAATCCACGCCGAAGAGCTCATGGGCCTCGATCACCTCGAGTCCTTTGTTCATGAGCGTCGAGGAATCCACGGTGATCTTCGGACCCATGTTCCAGGTGGGGTGCGCCAGGGCCTCGGCCGGACTCACCGACGCCAGCTCCGCCGGGGAGTGCTCGCGAAACGGTCCCCCGCTCGCCGTGAGCAGGATGCGGGCGACCTGCCCCAGGCGATCCGGATTCCCCAACGTGTCGTTGGACCGGAGGCACTGATGCACCGCGCAGTGCTCGCTGTCCACCGGCACGATCTCCGCACCGGGCGTGGCCAGGGCGCGGGCCACCAGCGGCCCGGCGGCGATCAGCGACTCCTTGTTGGCCAGCGCCAGGCGCCGTCCCGCCTCCAGCACCGCAAGCGTCACCGGCAGGCCGGCGAAGCCGACGACGCCGTTCACCGCCACGTCCGCCGTCACCGCGGCCTCGGCCAGGGCGTCCGGCCCGGCGATCAGCTCGGTGCCGGGAGGCAGCAATCGCGCCAGGCGGGGGGCCGACGGGGCGTCGGCCAGTGCCACGACCTTCGGGCGGACGGCTCGGGCCTGCGCCGCCAGGGTCTCGACGGAACGGCCGGCGCCCAAGGCGGTGACCTCGTAGCGACCGGCAGCGGCCTCGACGACCTCCAGCGTCTGGGTGCCGATGGAGCCGGTGGACCCCATCACAGCAAGGGTGTTGCCCATGGCCCTCCTTCAGGACCAGTCTACGGCCACCCCACAATCGGCACCCGGCCGGGCCGCCACCGACACGCCAAGGAGGGGGCCGGGGGCCGACTTGCGACGCCTTGCGCCCGCGCCGAAGGAGCAAACGGCACCCCGGCCCCCGACCGGACGGCCGCGTCTAGATGACGTCGATTATGAGCGCCAGGCCCCAGGTCGCCGGCATGGCGAAGAGTAGGCCGTCGAAGCGGTCCAGGACACCGCCGTGGCCGGGGAGCAGGTTGCCCATGTCCTTGATCCCCAGGTCCCGCTTGATCATCGACTCGGAGAGGTCGCCGAGGGTGGCGGCGATGGCCACGACGATGCCGAGCACCAGCGCATGGGCGACCGAACCGGGATTGTCGCCCCAAGGGTCGATCCGACCGGCTCCAAGGATGACCGCGGAGGCCACCACGGCCAGCACGACACCGCCGATGAGTCCCTCCACGGACTTGTTGGGGCTGGCCTTGGAGAGACGGGTGCGCCCGAACATCCGACCCACCGCCCAGGCACCGATGTCGTAGGCGACCGTGCCGACGACCGCCCCGAACAGCAGCCCGGTGCCCTTGTCGTAGGTCAGCATGAGTGCGCCGAAGCTGCCCAGCACCGCCACGTACCCCACGCCGAAGAGCGTCACCGCCACGTTCGGGACCGGCCGCTCGGAGGTCACGCCCACGAGGTGCCAGACGAGCGCGGCCATGATCACGAGGCCGAGCGCCAGCGGATACGCCTCGGCCCCTCGCCAGTAGACGGCGACCGGCAGACCCACTGCGGCAACCAGCCCCACCAGCGTGGCCGGCTGGTAGCCGACCTGCCGCAGGGCGCCGAAGAACTCGCCGGCGGCGAGCACCATCAACACGCACAGCAGCACGAGCGTGAGGGCCGAGCTGAGCCAGAAGCAGACGACGGCCACTGCGCACAGCAGGACGCCGGTGGCGATGGCGGGCCCGATCCTGCGGTCCGAGGTCCGACTCCTCATCGCCATCATCGGCGGCTCGTCGGCGCCGTGCCACATGTCATCGTCCTGGTCGCCGAAGAACTGCGCGCCCGCGGCGGTGTCGGTGACGCCGACCTCGGCCGCCTGGGGGTGCTGCTCGGTCAGATAACCCACGTCGAGGTCGTCATTGGGGTGTTCGGCGACACCCCAGACGGGACCGCCCTCGCTGAAGGTGTCCCAGGCGGCGGCGGGGGTCTCGACGCTCTCGGCGTCCCAGTCCTCGCCGGCACCGGGGCCGCCCTCCTGCTGTCCGGTGTGGGGTACGGCGCCGCCGATCTCCCAGTCCTCGGCTCCGTCGGGGTCGTAGGGGTTGTCTCGATCCACTGGCGTGCTCCTCTTTCAGACCTGCATCAATTCGGTTTCCTTGGCCTCGAGGGCCGCTCCGATCGCGTTCTCGTGCTCGTGCGTCAACTCGTCGAGGCGCTTGTGCCCGCGCCTGCTGTCGTCCTCGGAGACGTCCCCGTCGCGCTGGAGAGCATCGAGGTCCTGGCGCGCGGCGCGGCGCGTGTTGCGCACGGCGACCCGACCGGATTCGGCCATCGAGCGCACCAGCCGGACGAGTTCGCGGCGTCGCTCTTCGGTGAGCGGGGGGAAGTGCAGACGGATCACCGATCCGTCCGTACTGGGGTTGAGTCCCAGGTCGGCTCGCTGGATGGCCTTCTGGATGGACTCGATGGCGCGCTTGTCGTAGGGGGAGATGACCAGCAACTGGACCTCCGGAACACTGAAGCCGGCGATCTGCTGCAGGCTCACGTCGGCCCCGTGGTAGTTGACCGTGATGCGCTCGACCAGCGCGGGACTCGCCCGCCCGGTGCGGACCCCGCTGAACTCCTTGCGGGCGTGGACCACGGCCCGCTCCATCTTGTCGCGCGCTTCGTCGACGACGATCTCGATCAACTCTTCACTCATGCGGCACCCGCCTCGAGGTGTGCCCGCGGGCTCTCAGGTCACGATGGTACCTATCGGGCGACCCTCGATGACGGACAGTACGTTTCCCGGCCGCATGAGATCGAACATCACGATCGGCAGATCGTTCTCCATGCACAGAGTTGCGGCCGTGGCATCCATGGCCCGGAGCCCGCCGCTCACGAGATCGATGTACGAGATCTGGTCCAGCTTGACCGCATCGGGATTGGTGCGGGGATCGTCGGTGTAGATCCCGTCGGTTCCCGAGTGGGTCCCTTTCAGGAGCGCCTCCGCCTCCACCTCGACGGCCCGCAGCGCCGCCGCCGTGTCGGTCGTGAAGAACGGGTTCCCGGTGCCGGCACCGAAGATCACCACACGGCCCTTCTCGAGGTGGCGGATCGCCCGGCGGCGGATGTAGGGCTCGGCGATCTGCGCCATGTGGATGGCGGTCTGGACCCGCGTGGGCGCCTCGAGGCGCTCGAGCGCATCCTGCAGCGCCAGGGCGTTGATGAGCGTCGCCAGCATGCCCATGTAGTCGGCCTGAGCCCGATCCATCCCGGCGCCGGCATGCTGTTGGCCCCGCCAGATGTTGCCGCCACCCACGACCACGGCGATCTCAACGCCGGTCTCCTCCCGGACCGAGGCGATCTCCGAGGCGATGGTTGCGGCTGTGCCGGCGTCGATGCCGTATCCGCCCGAGCCGGCGAACGCCTCCCCGGAGACCTTCAGAAGGACGCGACTCCAGCGGGCCATCGCTAACCCAGATAGGCCTGTTCGAAACGAACGATCCTCCCACTGCCGATGCTCTGGGCGACCGACGTCTTGTCACCGTGCAGACCCTGCTCGAGCAGGACGCTCTCGCGGAGCCAGCCACTCAGGCGACCCTCGACGATCTTGTCCCAGGCGCGTTCGGGGCGTCCCTGCGCCTTGGTGATCTCCAGCGCCGAGGCGCGCTCGCGCTCGACGTCCGCGGCGGGCACCTCGCTGCGTTCGAGGTACGTGGGCTTGGCGAAGGCGATGTGCAATGCGACCTGATGGAGGACATCGGGGTCGACACCCGAGCCCTCCACGATCACGCCGTTGACGCCGCGCCCGTCCTGGCGATGGAGGTAGGTGTCGACCACGTTCCCGGCCGCGGCCGCCAGTCGCACCACCGCTCCGAGGGAGATGTTCTCCTTCTTGGCGAGACGCAGCGAGTCGATGCGATCCGCGAACGCCGCGTCGGCGTCCGGGCCATCGACGAGGACGGCGTCGGCGATTTCCTGGACGCACGCCAGGAAATCGGCGGCCTTGGCCGAGAAGTCCGTCTCCGAGCGAAGGTGCACCATCGACGCCACGCCGGCGCCCGCGGCGATGGCGATGGCGCCCTCGGCGGCCTGGCGTTCAGCTCGTTCGGCGGCCTTCGCCAGACCCTTCCGCTTCAGGATCTCCGCGGCCTCGGCAGGATCACCCGCGGCCTCGATGAGGGCGCGCTTGGCATCCATCATGCCCGCGCCCGTGGCGTCGCGCAGCGCCTTCACGGCTCGGGCCGATACCTGGACCATCCGGCCGCTCAACCTGCCGCGCCGGCGGTCTCGCCGGTGGTCTGCTCGGCGGCCTCGCCGGTGGTCTCCTCGGGGGCCGGGTCATCCTCACCGGAGGCGGCGCCCCCGGGCTGCTCGGCGTCTTCGATCGTGCGGGCCACCCGGGCCTCCCTGGCCTGCATCTCTGCGGCGGCGGCGGCCGCCGCCTCGGCCTGCTGGCGCGCCATCTCGGCCTCCTCCTCGGGGGTGCGTTGCGGCGCCGCCGGCATGGTCCCCCGCGTCTCCGACAGGCGGTGACCCTCGATCACGGCATCGCTCATGATGCGGCACATGATCTCGCCCGCCCGGATGGTGTCGTCGTTGCCGGGGATGACGTAGCTGACCACGTCGGGGTCGCAGTTCGTGTCCACGACGGCGATCAGGGGGATTCCCAGCTTGTTGGCCTCGCTCACCGCGATGTGCTCGGCCTTGGTGTCGAGCACGAAGACGGCCTCCGGAGGCGTGTCCATCTTGCCGATCCCACCGAGGTTGCGCTCCAGCTTGGCGAGTTCGCGCTGCAGGCTGAGCGCCTCCTTCTTCGGCATCGCCTCGAATCCGCCGGAGTCCCGCAGCCGCTGGTACTCCTGCATCTTGTGCACGCGTTTGAAGATGGTCTGGATGTTGGTCAGGGTGCCGCCCAGCCACCGCTGGTTGACGAAGGGCATGCCGCAGCGCCTGGCGTGCGTCTCGACACTCGGTTGGATCTGCTTCTTCGTGCCGACGAAGAGCAGCGTCCCGCCGTCCGCCACCATGTCCCGCACGAACGAGTAGGCCGCCTCGATGCGTGCCAGCGTCTGCTTGAGGTCGATGATGTAGATGCCGGAGATCTCGCCGTAGATGAACCTCTTCATCTTGGGGTTCCATCTACGGGTCTGGTGCCCGAAGTGGACACCCGCCTCCACCAGTTGGCTCATGGTCACAACAGGTGCCATGGTCTCCTTCCCATCGGTTATGTCACAGCCCGCGCCCGGCACCGCGAGGGCGACCGTGGGAGGGCGCGGACGGAAAGTCGTCGGATCGGAACGGCCCGAAGGCCGCCGGGCAGTTTACCGATGGGCCGCCGCTCTCCGCGCCCCGCCGTCGCGACCTCGATGCTGCGAGCGGGTGGATCCGCCGGCGGCCGGCGGCACACCGGGCGGCGCCGCCGGAACCAGCCGGGCACGCACGGTGGCGCCCAGCAGGACGGCCGGGTCGACGTAGGCCTCACCGATGCGGGCGCCGAAGTGCAGCGAGGCACCGGTGGTGCCGAGGATGTCACCGGATTCGACCCTCTCCCCGGCAGCGACGGCGACGGTCCGCAGGAACGAGTAGCTCGTGCGGACGCCGTCGGGGTGCGCCACGGTGACGTGCCGACCCGAGCCCACCCTCCCGGCGAAGAGCACGACTCCCGGCGCGGCCGACCGGACGGCGGTGCCGGGACGTGTGGCGTATTCCAGACCCCTGTTACCCGGAGCGCCGACGTGTGCCGGCGGGCGGAAGGCGTCGACCACAGGCGCCTCGACGGGAGGTCGGTAGCTGACGACCGCAGCGGGGCGGCGCGGCGCGGCGGTCTGTGCGTCGGCGGGAGATGCCACCCCCAGGACCGCGACACCCATGCCGATGGCGAGTGCCGCCGCCGCGGCCGATGCCTTCAGCCGCGGGGATGTGCGGACTCGATCACGGCGCGCAGCCGCCGGCGGCTGACGTGGGTGTAGACCTGCGTCGTGCCGACGCTCTCGTGTCCCAGCAGCTCCTGCACGGACCGCAGGTCGGCGCCGCCGTCGAGAAGGTGCGTGGCGAACGTGTGACGCAACGCATGGGGGTGGGTCGGCTCGGGTGCCCGTCGATCCAGGATCCGCCGCACGTCGCGGGGACTCAGCGGCCGGCCCCGCTGGTTGCGGAACAGGGGACCGTCGCTGCCGGGACTCGCGCCGGGCATCGCCGCCTCGCCCGCCCGGGCGGCCGCGCGGTGCGCCTCGAAGTAGCGCTGCACGGCGCGCACGGCCGGAGCGGACAGCGGCAGCAGGCGCTGCTTCCCGCCCTTGCCGGTGACGCGGATCCGGGCGCCCGGCAGATCGAGATCCACCGGACGCAGCGCGCACAGTTCGGCCACCCGCAGGCCACTGCCGTAGAGCAGCTCCAGGACGGCATCGTCGCGGAGGCGCCTGAGGGGGGGATCGCCCGACGCCGCCGGTGACTGCCCCTCGAGGACGCGCTCGACGCTGCGTTCGGAGAGCACCTCCGGGAGGCGGGCCGCCCCCGCCGGCGTTGACAGCCCGGCGCAGGGATCGCTCGCGCAGCGACCCGACTGCTCGGCCCAACGGAAATACCGTCGCAGCACCGAGGCCTTGCGGGCAACGGTCCGCGGCGCGTAGCCGTCCCGGGTCAGACCCGCCAGGTAGCGACGCAGATCCTTGCGACCCACGGCTGCGGGACCCGCCAGCGAACAGCGCCCGGCCCAGTCCACGAAGGCGGTCAGATCCCGCCGGTACACGGCGACGGAGGAGGGTGCGAGTCGCACCAGCGAGGCGCAGAACGCGTCCGACGCCCACGCCGACATACATGGAGGTTACCAACCGCGGCGGGCTCGCCGGAGCATGCCGTCGGCGGCGGTCCGGGTCGTCACGTCCCCGGAGAGGCGCCGGCGGGGCCCTCGGCGCGGCGCTCGTACCACAGTCCCCGGCGCGCCAGCAGGCCCGCCACGTTGAGATTCTCCAGGTGCCACGAGAGCTCCCCCAGATCGATGCCGGTCCTCGCTGCGAGCATCTCGAGCGTGGCCGGCATCCAGTCGAAGGCGTCGAGGATCGCCGCCGACGTGGCGGGATCCGCCGCCGCGCCGCCCTCCGATGCCGGCCGGGTGTCCGGGGAGGGCGGCCGCAGCGGCAATCTCGCCCGCTCCATGTCGAGCAGCACGAGCAGGTCCTCGATGTCGCACACCACGCCACACCCCTCGGCGATGAGGCGATTGGACCCGGCCGAGGCCGGGCTGCGGATCGGCCCCGGCACCGCGGCCACGGTGCGACCTCGCCGCGCCGCCTCGGTCGCGGTCCCGAGGGCGCCGCCGTCGGCATGGGACTCGACGACGATGCAGGCGTCACCCAGCGCGGCCATGATCCGGTTCCGGGCCGGGAACCGCCACCGCTCGGGCGGCGCCCCGAGGGGCGCCTCGGAGAGGAGCAGACCGCGCTGCGCCACCATCTTCCAGAGAACGGCGTTCTGGCGGGGGTAGATGCGATCCAGCCCGCTCCCCACCACTCCCACCGGGGGCGCACCGTCGGCAGCCAGGGCGCCGGCGTGGGCCGCCGCGTCGATCCCGACCGCCAGTCCGGAGATCACCGCGGCACCGTGGGCCGCCGCCGTCCTGGCGAGATCGAAGGCGACATCGGCGCCGTACCGCGTGCATCGCCGGGTACCCACGATCGTGACCGTCGGACACTCGAGAACCTCCGGAGTGCCCTGACCGAACAGGACCGCGGGCGGCTCGGCATCGCCTGTGAGCCGCTCCGGATAGCCCGCTGAGCCGCGGCGTGTCACCGTCACGCCGGCGCGCCGGTGACGCGAGTGGATCTCGGCCGGGTCGGCTCTCGCCGCATCCCGGACCCAGCGGTGTGCCACCCGCTCCCCGACTCCCGCGGTGGTCGCCGCCTCCACGAGCCTCCCGGCGGCCAGGCACTCCCACGCCTCCGCCGGCTCCCAGCGCCCGAGGAGCCGTTCGAGGCGCGCCGGACCCATGCCGGCGAGGCTCGCCAGCGCCGCCAGGTAGGCCTCGTCGCCGAGTTCGCCGCCGTCCGGACCCGCAGCCGGCGCCCCGAACCCGGCGGCAGGCCGCTCGATCTCCTCGCCGGAACCCGTGGATCCGGCGCCCGGCAGCAGCGCTGCCGCGACGCCCCCGGGCTCCGGGCACCCGGTCCGCCGATCGGCGCCCGAGGAACCCCCGCCCGCCGGTAGCGCCGCTCCCACGGTCGGGGGGACCGGCGCGTCACGCGACATGACTACCGGCGTACGAGCGATCCAGCCACACCGGGTTGTTCCTCAGCTGCAGCGCCAGAGCCAGGTCCGGACCGCGCAGCGGCGGCGCACGGCCATCGAGGTCACAGATCGTCAAACCCACGCAACGCACCCGCTGCAGGCCCCGGGCGCTCAGCTGCCCCGAGGCCACCGCCCGTTCCGCCATCCTCGCCGCCTCCGCCGCCAGCGGTGCCTCGGCCTCGAGGGCCGCCGAGCCCAGCAGGCTGTTGCAGCGAACGCCGCGGCGCCCCGCCCGCCGGCGCGCCGTCAGGACCCGCTCGCGCACGGCGGCGGTGGGCTGCCCCGGCTCGCCGCGGAACAGTTCCTCCGCCGTGGGTCGCGGCACGAACAGGCGCATGTCGAAGCGATCCAGCAGCGGCCCCGACAGGCGCCGGGCGTAGCGCATCCGGGCGGCGTCGCTGCAGCGACACTGCCCCGGACCGCCGGCGTTGCCGCACGGGCACGGGTTCATGGACCCCACCAGCACGAACTCGGCCGGGAACGAGACCGATCCGACCGCCCGGCTGACCCTGATGACCCCCTCCTCCAGCGGCTGGCGCAGAGCGTCCAATACCCCCGGGGAGAACTCACCCAGCTCGTCGAGGAACAGCACGCCGCCGTGCGCGGCGCTGATCTCGCCGGGCCGCAGCGCCCGCGACCCGCCGCCGACAAGAGCCGCCATGGTTGCGCCGTGGTGGGGCGCCCGGAACGGCGGCGCGGTGATGAGTTCGCCGGTGGGCACCCCGAAGTCACCCGCGGAATAGATGCGGGTCACGATCCTCGCCGCGTCGCGGTCGAGCGGTGGGAGGAGTCCCGGAAGGCGCCGCGCCAGCATGGTCTTGCCGGCGCCCGGCGGTCCCACCATCAGCAGGTGATGCCCCCCTGCGGCGGCGATCTCCAGCGCCCGGCGCCCCAGCGGCTGGCCGCGCACGTCCCGCAGATCCTCCGCCGGAGCGGGCAACTCCCGCGGGGGCGGCAGCGCCGGGGTGACCCAGTCCGCCTCGCCGCGGAGGTACCTGACCAACTCGCCCAGCGTGGGGGCGCAGAGCGCCTCCTGATCAGCATCCAGGCGAGCCTCGGCATAGGCGTCGGCCGCGACCACCACGCGGTCACAGGCGACCGCCTCGACCAGGCTGAGAGTCCCCGGAACCCGCCGCAGGCTGCCGTCGAGGCCCAGTTCGGCGACGAACGCGCAACCATCCACCGCCGACTCGGTCAACTCGTCCTGGACCACGAGCAGCGCAACGGCGATGGCCAGATCCAGTCCGGCACCCTCCTTGCGCAGCCCGCCCGGCGCCAGATTCACGGTGACCCGCTTGTCGGGCCACGGAAGCTTGCTCGAGAGCAGCGCGGCGCGGACCCGGTCCCGCGACTCCCGGCACGAGGCGTCGGGCAGGCCCACGATCGTGAAGGAGGGGATGCCCTTCGAGACATGGACCTCGACGTCCACGGCCTGCCCGATCACTCCCTGCAGGACCGCCGATGGGATCCTGGCCAGCATCGGATAACTCCCTCCTCGTCGCCGAACACACCTCCGGCGGCCGCACCGGCCCGCCAAGTCGTCCGAGGAGGAGCAGCTTCAGCTGTCTCCGACAATCATCAATATATATCGAAAGTACTCACCGTTTGCAAACGATCCTCCCGTAACAGTCCGGGCAGGCGCCTCGCAAAGGCGGGCCGCGCACCCGGGACGACCGGCCCCGTGGATCCGTCGCCGCGGCGGGAGGAATTCCGTAGCCTCTGTGCAGGACCGCGTCCGGGCGGCGGGCCGGCGACGGAAGGTACGGCATGGGGTTCGATCCCACCCGGAGATGGCAGAGGCGCCGCACGGACTACCTGTTCGTGGGACTCGGCCTGGCCGTCTGCATCCTTGCCGTCGTCTGGGGGATCTGGGGATGAACACCCCGAGCGAGACGACCGAGGTGCGGCGCATCCAGCCTTACCAGGCCTCCAAGACGTACGTCTGCGGCGGCTGCAACAACCCCATCCCGCCCGCCACGGGTCACCTCGTGATCGTGCCGGCCGAGTCGCCGGATCTCCGCCGACACTGGCACCACTCCTGCTGGGAGCGGCGCGACCGGCTCGGCAACCGCTGAGCCGGCCCCGGGCGGCACACCCCGGGAGCCCGTGTCGCTGCTCAACCGTCGAACCCCGGCGGTGGCGTCCAGGCCACAGCCATGACCTCGACCGTCGTCGCTCCCGCACCGCGCAGCAGCCGGGCCGCCGTGGCCAGTGTGGCTCCGGTCGTCAGCACGTCGTCGATGACCAGCACGCTCGCCGGGACCGGCGGGCGGCAGCGCAGCCGGGGACCGACCGTCCGGCCGGAGCGGTCGCGGGCCGTCTGCGGCTGGTCGCGGCCGCGCACCAGCAACCGCCGGCAGGGGACGCCGAGGCGCACGGCCAGGTCCCGGGCGAGCAACTCGGCCTGGTCATAGCCCCGCCGCCGGCGGTTCGCCGGCGTGGCCGGCGTCCAGGTGACCGCGTCGCTGCCCACCGGCGCCAGTGCCGCCAGCGCGGGGCCCAGCCGGCGTACCAGGCGATGGGCGCCGGCGAACTTGAGTGCGCCGATCACCCTGCCTCCCACCTCGTCGTACGTGAACAGAGCACGCGCCCCGTCGGCGCCCGGTGGGGGCAGCAGCGGCGGTGCCTGCGCCAACTTGGCGAAGCACGGTCCGCACAGCAGTGCGTCAACCGCCCCACACACCACGCAGTCAAGCGGGATCAGCACGTGCGGCACTCTATCCGAAGCACACTATATCCATATATATCAAGTAATGACGAGTATTGTCCATCAGCAGCGCTACCGGGATCGCCGGCGGAGCACATACCCTTCCCTGCCGTGCGGAACGCGGGCGGCTTCTTGCTGAAGGATCTCGGCGGTGGCCTCTGGGGCCACGACGCCGATGAAGCCTGGTGGGGATTCAACGGCCTGTTCGGCGGCTACCTCGTCAGCCTGGCCGCGCGGGCCTGCGAGGCGACCGTCGCCGACCCGGCGCGCCCGCTGCGGAGCATCACGATGCAGTTCCTGCGGCCTGCACCCGCCGGGCGGCTGCTGATCGAGGTGACGACCGAGCAGGCCGGGCGTTCGGTGTGGTTCCTCTCCGGACGGATCTCGGTGGACGGCAAACTCTGCGCCCTCTTCCTCACCACGGCCGCCACCGATCGGGACGGCCAGGAGTTCGCGAACCGGACGATGCCCGATGTCCCGAGGTTCGCGGAGACTCCCGCCGACACCATGCCCCGCATCTTCGCGCTCCCCGTGTTCGACCTGTTCGAGGAGCGGGAGATCCATCGCGACGGCTCCGGCGTGCTGGTCTGGGTCCGTCCCCGGTTCGCCGGCGAGATCGACCTGTCGCTCGTTGTGATGGCCTGTGACGTGGTTCCGCCGGTGGCCATCGGCCGGGTGAGCGACCCGCACCTGGCGGGCACCATCACCCTCACCGCGCACGTCAGGGCACCACTGCCGGTGCCGGACAGCGCCGGGGAGCCCGTACTGGTGGAGTTGCACACCACCGCCTCGACCGGCGGCCACGTGGACGAGACGGCCTTCGCCTGGTCGCCGGACGGGCGGCTGCTCGCCGAGAGCCACCAGCTGCGCTTCCTGCGCCGCGCCGGCGAGGGGTTCATCGGCCACTGAGCGCCGGCCGGGGCGGGGTCAGCGCAAGCCCGCGATGCGATCCGCCAGGTCCTGGATCCTCGTCGCCACGACGAGGCCGTCGCGCCCCCGCAGCCAGGCGAGGTTGCGGCGATGCACGTCGTCGCCGGGCAGGTAGCGGTTCAGGAACACCACCAGGGGCGGGCCCGCCAGCGCATCGGCCGCCAGCCGCACCGCGTTGATGGCGCCGAGGTCGGCGCCGGCCACGAGCAGGACGGTGTCGGGCTGGAGTGCGCGCAACAGGTCGCGGCAGTCGCCGTCGTCGGCGAGTGGCGAGCGGACGCCGCCCACCGTCTCGAGGAACCCGAAGTCCGGCGCCGGGGTGGGCCAGCGCAGCTCGGCCAGCAGCTCCGCAAGCGTCGGGGGCACCTGACCGGCCGCCGACGCCGCCAGCGGCGGAGCCAGCGGCACGGGATACCAGCGGTGCGCGGGGCAGACCGCCTCCGGCCGCTCCCCCGCCGCGGCGGCCAGCACCTCGGCGTCGGTTGCGCCGATCTCGTCGGGACCGTGGGACTGCACGGGCTTGCGGGCGCTCACCAACAAACCCCGGATGCGGAGGCTCTCGAGCACCCGGGCCGCCACCCAGGTCTTGCCGATCTCGGTGCCGGTGCCGGCGACGGCGATGAGCGTGGCGGGCCGGGTCATGGCCGCAGCCCGAGCGCCGCCAGGGCGCCCCGCAACCGGTCGAGAATGTCCTCGCTGTGGGCGGCCGACAGGGCGATGCGGAGCCGCGAGGTGCCCGGCGGCACCGTCGGCGGCCGGATGGCGGGCACCAGGAAACCCTCGGCGAGCAACCCCTCCGCCGCCTGGAGCGCCAACGCCTCCGATCCGACGACGATCGGGATGATCGGCGAGCGATGCCCGGGGCGCAGGCGATCGACGAAGCGCCGCAGGCGCGCCACGAGTGCGTCCCCCTCGGGGCCGCGGGTGATGCGGATGGCCTCGAGGGCGGCGGCGGCATCGGCCGGTGCCGGCCCCGTCGTGAAGATGAACGGGCGAGCCCGGTTGACGAGCAGGTCGATGAACGGGGCCGAGCCGCACACCGCCCCGCCGACGGTACCCAGCGCTTTGGACAGGGTGACGACCCGCAGCACCTGCAGGTGCTCGACGCCGGCCAGGGGGGCCGGCGACGGGCCGAGCACCGCGTGGGCCTCGTCGATCACCAGCAGCGCGCCGTGGCGGGCGCAGCGCTCCCCGAGCGCGGCGATGTCGGCCTCGTCGCCGTCCATCGAGAAGACCGCATCGACCACGACCATCTTGCGCGGCACCGAGGCCGTGCCCAGCAACCGGTCCACGTGGTCGACGTCGTTGTGCCGGGCGACGGCCACCGGCGACCGGCTGAGGCGGCACCCGTCGATGATCGAGGCATGGTTCAACTCGTCGCTGACGATCAGGCAGTCGGGGCCGCCGAGGCCGGCGAGCACTCCCAGGTTGGCGGCATAGCCCGTGGGGAAGAGCAGTGCCCGCTCGGTCTGCTTCCAGTCGCTGAGTTCGGCCTCCAGCTCGGCGTGGACAGGGCGCGAGCCCACGATCAGCCGGCTGGCGGTCGCGCCGGCACCCCAGCGGTCCAGCGCCGCATGCGCGGCCGCGATCACCGCGGGGTGGAACGACAGGCCCAGGTAGTCGTTGGAGGCGAAGGAGACCACCTCCCGGCCGCCGAGGCGCCCCACCGGACCGCGGGCGTCGAAGGTGCGCACCTCCCGCCAGCGGCCCGCGGCGCGAATCGCGGCGATCTGCTCGGCCGCCCAGGCTTCGCTGCCGTCACCGCCGGCAGCGCCCGTTGCGGTCACCGGAGGGCCCCGGCGGCCGCAACCATCGCACCGGCGATGCAGCGAAGGTCCTCGGCGCTGCTGATGTAGGGCGGCATCGTGTACAGCAGCCTTCCGAACGGGCGCAGCCACACGCCCCGGTCCACGAGCAGTTCCTGGGTGGCGGCAACAGGCACGGGATCGACGGTCTCGATCACCCCGATGGCCCCCAGCACCCGCACGTCGGCGACGCCGGGCATGCCGGCGGCCGGCGCCAACCCGGCCTGCAGCGAGGCTTCGATGGCGGCGACCTCGGCGGCCCAGGGGCGCGACAGCAGCAGGCGGACCGAGGCCGTCGCCACGGCGGCCGCCAGCGGATTGGCCATGAACGTGGGGCCGTGCATCAGCGCCCCGGACTCGGCGGCGTTGGCGCCGGTGGCCACCTCGGGCGTGCAGAGCGCGGCGGCCATGGACAGGTAGCCCCCGGTGAGCGCCTTGCCGACGCACATGATGTCGGGCGCGATACCGGCGTGGTCGCAGCCGAAGAGCCGGCCGGTCCGCCCGAACCCGGTGGCGATCTCATCGGCGATGAGCAGCACGCCGTGGCGGTCGCAGAGCCGCCGCACCTCCACCAGGTAGTCCGGTGCGTAGAAGCGCATCCCGCCGGCCCCCTGCACGACCGGCTCGAGGATGACCGCGGCGATCTCGTGGCGGTGGGCGGCGAGCAACCCGGCGAATTCGGCGATGTGGTGGGGCGCGAAGAGCTCCCCGTAGCGGGGCGCCGGCGCCGGGGCGAAGAGCTGGGTGGGCAGGATGCCGCTGAACATGCCGTGCATGCCGGTCACCGGATCGCAGACCGACATACAGGCCAGGGTGTCGCCGTGATAGCCGGAGGCCACGGTCAGCAGGCGGGTGCGCTCGGGGCGGCCGGTGCCGCGTGCGTACTGCAGCGCCATCTTGATGGCCACCTCCACCGACACCGAGCCGGAGTCGGCCAGGAACACGTGCTCGAGCCCCGGCGGGGCGATCTCCACGAGCAGCTCGGCCAGTTCCACCGCAGCAGGATGGGTGATGCCGCCGAACATCACATGCGCCATGGCGTCGAGCTGCGTGCGCGCGGCCTCATCGAGGACCCGATGGCGGTGGCCGTGGATGGCCGCCCACCACGAGGACATGCCGTCGATCACCTGGCGGCCGTCGGCGAACCGGAGGCGGGTGCCCTCGGCGGCCACCACGGGCACCGGGGGGACCGCGGCGGGCATCGAGGCGTAGGGATGCCAGAGGACCCGGCGGTCCCGCTCGACGAGATCCCGGTGGTCGTCACGCCGATCGCCGCGCCCAACCTCGCCACGTCCGGCGCCGGGCCCGCCGCCGGCCATCAGCCGCCCTCGGGCAGCGGGGCCGTCCCGGATGTCTCGGCGGATCCGGTGATCGCCCGGCAGCGGCGGCACCGGGCCTCCCAGCCGGTCGGATGAACGGTCACCCGCAGCCGCCGGCCGCACCGACGGCAGTGGCGGGGCGCCTCGTAGGGGGGTCGGTCGCAGCGGCTGCAGCTCGCCGCGCCGCACCACGGGCAGAACGCCCCGACCACGCCGTCAGATCACGCCGCTGAGGGCGCCGATGGGCATCCCGAGGTCGTCGAGCATGCGCAGGTCCTCGTCGGGATCGCGGCCCAGGGTCGTGAGGTAGTTGCCGACGATCAGGGCGTTGATCCCGGCGGTCATGCCCATGGCCTGGAATTCCCGCAGGGTGATCTCACGGCCGCCGGCGTAGCGGAGGATCACTCCCGGGAGGGCGAGGCGGAACAGCGCGATCCAGCGCAGGGCCTCGAGGGGCCGCAGCGGCCGGCGGATCTGCAGCGGTGTGCCGGGCCGCGGGTTCAGGAAGTTCAGCGGCACCTCGGTGGGGTCCAGCGACTGCAGCTGCCCGAGCAGTTCCACCCGGTGCTCGAGGGTCTCCCCCATGCCCAGCAGCGCACCGCAGCAGAGCTCCATGCCACATCGCCGCACCAGCAGGCAGGTCTCGTAGCGCTCGTCCCAGGTGTGGGTGGTGGCAATGTTCGGAAAGAAGCTGCGGGCCGTCTCCAGGTTGTGGTTGTAACGGTGCACGCCGCCCTCGGCCAGCCGCCGGGCCTGGTCCTCGCTGAGGATCCCGGCACTCACGGCCACGTTCAGCCCGGTCTCGGCCTCGATGAGCGGCACCAGGGAGATGAGCCGCTGCAGCGTGCGCTCGTCGGGGCCGCGGATCGCCAGCACCATGCAGAACTCGCTGGCCCCCGTGCGGGCCGTCTCGCGGGCGGCCGACAGCACCTCGTCGACATCCAGGAACGGCGCCGCCGGCAGCGTCTCGGAGAATTGGGCCGACTGCGAGCAGAAGTGGCAGTCCTCCGGGCAGCCCCCGGTCTTGACCGACAGGATGCCCTCCACCTCCACGGTGGGGCCGCACCACTCCAGGCGCACCGCATGCGCCAGGGCCGTGAGCGCCGGGACCTGCTCGTCGTCGAGGGCGGCCAGCGCCTGCAACTCTGCGGCCCCCAACAGCCGGCGCTCGTCGAGCAGCGCAACCTCGGCGGCGCGCAGCAGCCGCCGGGCCTCGGTGGCGCCGTTCGCCCCAGCGCGCATCAGCCGACCGCCTCTCGGAGTGCGTCCAGCCGTGCCGCCCGCTCGTGGCGGGCTCGCAGTGCGCCGTCGAGGTCGACCTCGGTGAACCGGGTCGTGATGTTGGGGGCGGACTGGCCGACGTCGTCCATGTCGGCGCTGATGACCGTGCCGACCATGACGTAGCCGCCGCCCGAGACGGCGTCGCGGTGCAGCACGATCGGCTCGACACCGCCGGGGATCTGGATCGATCCGATGGGGTACGGCGCATCCACGATGTTGGACGGATCGCTGCCCGCGCCGAAGGGGGCGTCCCGGTCGCGGAACTCGAGTTCGGCGCCCCGGTACCGGAACCCGGTCCGGTCGGCGACCGGTGTGAGGCGCCACTCGGTCTCCAGGAATGCCCGGCGGGCGCTGTCGGTGAGGCGGTGGTCGTAGAGGCCCATCATCACCCTGATCTCACGATGCTTGGGATGGTTGCGACGCAGCGCCTCGGGAACCGCCCGGCGAGGTGCGGCGCCGCCGGCGGGACCGATCGGCAGCTCGTCGCCGGCTGCCAGCGCCCTCCCCCGGTGGCCGCCGAGTGCTCCCAGGGCGTAGGTGGAGCGGCTGCCGAGCGCCACGGGGACGTCGAAGCCGCCGCTGACCGCCAGATAGGCCCGCGCCCCCGAACGCAGGAAGCCGAACGACAGGACATCCCCGGCCCCCACGGCGAAGCTCTCCCAGGTGGGCCGGGGCTCGCCGTTCAACAGCGGAGGGAGGTCGGCGCCGGCCACGGCCACGGTGGCCGGCTGATCGAAGCGCAACTCGGGCCCCATGTAGGTGCACTCCAGGACGGCGGCGTCGCCGCCGTTGCCGACCAGCATGTTGGCGGCCAGCGACGAGTACTGGTCCAGCGATCCCGACGGCGGGATTCCGACGTTGTAGTACCCGGGCCGGCCCGTGTCCTGCACGGTGGTGGCGAGACCCGGTTTCAGGACGCTAACTCCCATCGAGGGCCTCCATCAGCCCGCGGTTGTAACCGTCGGGGTCGGCCAGGAAGCCGCCCAGCGAGAACTCCACGGGCGCCTGCTTGAAGCGGAACTCCCGGGCCTCCACCTGCGCCGTCAACTCGTCGTACCCATCCCGATCGATGGGTTCGAACTTGGCGATGTAACCGGGCTTGAAGAACACCAGGAAGTCCTCGAAATCGGGATGGGTCTGGGTCGGGTCGTAGATGGGGGCGGGCGTGATGCCGAACATCTGGTAGCCGCCGGCGCCGCGCACCGAGTAGACGCACCCGAAGCAACCGCCGTGACCGATGGTCTGGCGGGGCGTGTCGGTGCGCGGCGTGAGGTACTTGGGCACCTCGAGCTGGCGTTCCCGCGGGACCATCTGGAACAGGAACGGCAGACCGGCCACGAAACCCACCATGGAGGTGAACCACGGTGACCCCGAGTGGGCGGCGACGAAGCCCTCGACCGAGTCGAAGCCGTTGATCCGGGCGGCGTACTCCAGGTCCGTGCCGTCGGGGTTCTGATGATGCGAGCGGAACCGCATCAGCGTCTCCCGGGTCCACGGGTCGTTGTAGAGGACCGGAACCTCGACGACCGTCGTCTGCAGGTCGAAACCGGTGCCGTCGCCGACCTCCGCCTCGATCGACTCCAGCTCAGCGAGGAGCTGCCGAGGCTCGATGGCGTCGGGATCGAAGCGGACCTGGTAGGAGGCGTTGGCGGGGCAGATATCGATCACGCCGTCGATGCCGCGATCCCCGATGGTGGAGGTGATCGCCATCACCTTGAAGTTGGCGGAGAGGTTCATCTCCTCGTCGAGTTCGACGTAGATGTGGTCGTCGCCGCCGAAGCTGTACCTGGCGGCGCGTCCGCGAACGCTCACCATGGGAGGACGGTGAAGAGCACCTGGCCGGCATCCACCATCTCGGCATCGGCCACAGCGACGGTCGCGATCTTCCCCTCCGTGCCTGCCGGCACCTCGAAGAACTGCTTCATCACCTCGACGATGGCGACGACCGTGCCGGGCTCGACGGCACTGCCGACGTCGACGAACGGCTCGGAACCCGGCGACGGCCGCCGGTAGAACACGCCGGGCAACGGTGATCGGATGTCCACGCTCACTGGCTGCCTCCCGCCGTCGTCTCGCCCGCTGCCGTCTCCGGCTGCAGGGTGTAGTCCCACACCTTGGCGATGATCTGCCACTTGCCACCCTCCCGTACGAACACCAACTCGTCGGTGAACACCTTCGGGAGGTAGGCGAGCCGGGCACGCACGTGGGCCGTGCTGGCTGTCGCGGAACTCAGCGAGAGCACCTCGTCGTACCGTTCATCGCCCCGGGCGGCGGGCGACGGCCGGCCGCCGACGGTGGCGAGATACGCCTGCTTGTCCAGGGTGAGCCCGTCGCGCCGGCAGACAAGGCGGATCTCGGGGTGCAGCACCGTGCTAAGAAGTTCGGTGTCGCCGAAGTGGATGCCGTCGAAGTAGGCATCCATCGCCGCGGCGATCCCGGAGATTTCGCTCACGACAGATACGGGTTGAGCGCAGCCCTGACGGCGGCGGCAAGCTCGACCGCGCCAGGGGTGTCGGAGTGGACGCAGACAACGTCTGCACGCATCGGGATCTCGGACCCGTCGTTGGCGACCGCCACGTTCTCGGTCACCGCCCGCACCGCACCGGCGGCCGCTACCTCCGGATCCACGGCGGTGTGCTCGCGGGTGATGATGAGGCTGCCGTCGGGCCGGTACTCGAGGTCGGTGTAGTACTCGGCGTAGAAGCCCTGGGGTCGATCGCCCCAGACCTCCTCGTGGGCGGTGTTCGCCATGCCCATGAGCGGGGTGTCGAGGGCATCGGCGGCGGCGGCAACGGCTGCGGCCACATCCCGGTCACGGGCTGCCTGGCCGTAGAGAGCGCCATGGACCTTGATGTAGGCGAGTTCCATCCCTTCGGCGGCCAGGAATCCGCTGAGGGCACCCGCCTGGTAGATCACCGCCGCCGTCAGTTCCTCCGGATCCATGGACATGGCCCGGCGGCCGAAACCCTGCAGGTCCGGGTAGGACGGATGCGCCCCCACCGCTACCCCGTGCCGCTTGGCCAGGCGTACGGTCCGCTGCATCACGCTGGGATCCGAGGCGTGGAATCCGCACGCCACGTTGGCCATGTCGAGGTACGGGATGATGGCCTCGTCATCCCCGCAGCGGTAGATGCCGTATGCCTCGCCCATGTCACAGTTGATTGCAACCATGTCGCTCCTCGGTCTTTCCTAAGGTCTTGCGGTCTTGGGTGAGTCGCCCTCGGGATCGACGAACACCTCGTCACCCCTGATCTCGGTGGGATAGTTGGCCAGTTCGGCGTGGTCGGGGTTGATGCCCCGGCAGGTCACGAGATCGAACTCCCACAGATGCTGGCTGCATATCAAGGTGTTCCTGTCGAGGTCGCCCTCCACGAGCGCCACCCTCTGGTGGGGGCAGTAGGCCTGCGTGGCGCGCACGATGCCCTCCTCAAGGTGTGCCACGAGCACCTCGGTGCCGTTGACCTCGAAGACACCCATGTCGCCTTCCCACAGGTCATCGAGGCTACAGACGCGGGCGAACGCCACTAGGCGCCTCCGCGCTCTGAGACCCGCGGCGATGTGCGTCCGCCCGTTACGGCGAGTCGACCTGCGATGGCGGTGGGACCGGCGCGCCGAAGCAACGATGCGACCGCACTAGCCATCACTCGTCGCAAGCCCGGCGCTGCTGTGGGCCCGCCGCAGCGCCTCGGAGCCGGCTGCCGCACGGTCGGGGACGTCGGGGAGTTCCCCGGCGAACGCCTCGATGGCGGACGTGCCGTAGGGCGCCCAGGCATCCACCCACTCCTGAAGCTGCGCACGGTTCGACTCGACGTCGAGCATGTGCCCCACCAGGGCCTGCGACCACCGTCGAGCCCGGTCCCCGTCCCGGAGAGCCGCCTCGGCCATGAGCGCCAGCAGCGTGTCGTCGTTGCGCCGAGCGCTGAGCGCCATCGCCCGGTAGTAGCCCTCGGAGATCGCCGGCACCGCCACCAGGTTCAAGGCGACGAAGGCCTCCGCCCAGTCGTAGGCCACGAGGGCTCTCTCCATCAACTCCCGGTATCCCTGCCAGGCCGGCGCGTTCTCCCACGTGACCCGCTCGCTCTCGCCGAACGACCGGTCGGGATGCACCTTGGCCAGCGACGCCGTGCGGTAGGCGATCCGGGACACCCAGCGCAGCGCGTCGGCGGTCTGGAAGGCGGCGCAGTTGCAGATCGTGCTGGCGGGCGCCATGTGCACGAGGTAGGCCGAGGCCATCTGGCTGGTGTGGACGAGGTAGCGGCCCGGGGTGTACAGCGCTTCGAGCACGTCGAGCCACGCACCGGAGAGGCTCTCGTCGTGGCCCTCACTGTCGTACTGGTCCAGCAGCCCGTCGACATAGGACTCCTGGCCGTCCTGGAGGATGTTGTAGGTGCGGTAGACGAGTTCGTCGGGGTCCCGGAACGAGTCCCAGTCGTCGTGGGTGATGGCGCTGTTGTCGCGGTAGCGGCTCACCCAGTCGTTCATGAAGCTGGCCCCCTCGACCTCGAAGGGCACCGTCTCGCCCCGGGCATGCCAGAGCAGCCCGACCGAGACGATCTCGTATTCCGAGGGTCGCCGGCGCTGGCCGACCAGATGGCTCCACGTCCGGAGCGGCTTGAGTTCCTCAGTCATGGCGCTCTCCCCGGTAGAAGCGGATCATCTCGGTCGAGGTGTCGATCCGGCCGGCGAAGCTGGGCATGTTCACCTCGAGTTCGTGCAGCTTGAACGGGCGCCCCAGCTCGCGCTCGACCGAGGCGCGGGTGATCACGCACTCGCCCTCGACCTCGATCCGGACGTATGAGCCCCGGTCCACGACGTTCACGGCGCGGCCGGCGTTGTCGCCCTCCACCGCCGCCACGACGGCTCGAGCGACCTCGCCGCTCTGGATCACCGGACCGACCGAGCCGACGCTCATGACGCCTCCTCGTAGTAGAAGTCGAGTGTCTCGGTCGGCGCCAGACCGGCTTCGGCCACCGTCATGTCGAGCGGCAGCGGCTCGGTCTCGCCCGGTCGCCGGGCACGAATGACCCCGCCCTCGCCGGCCACGTGCAGGCCGATCACGTTCTCCGTCGCCGCTTCGGCGACCTGGGCCATGGTGTGCTCGGTGTCCACGACGAGGAGCTTCAGCACGAAGTCCCCGTAGAAGTTCACCGAGAGTGGGAATGCTGCCATCGGTCCGTCCTCCTACGCCGCGTCGGCACTCTCGACGTAGGCGGACACCCACTCGTAGTCGTGGGCGTCGCCACCGCCGTCGCTGAGCACGCCGATGCCCATGTACTGCAGCACACCGCCGAGGTCGGGGGGCTGGATCTCGCCGGCGAGCAGGCGATCAACGATCGTTTTGTGGGCGGCGTAGCGCTCCGGGTCCTGCTCGAAGATCCAGCGATCGGGCTCCGAGCCGAAGTGGTAGAGCCGCCCGTTGTACTCCAGCGGGTAGTCCTGCGTGGTCTTGAACGGCGTCCCGACGATGGGGATGTTCGACATGTTGCAGATGATCGGCAACGTGCCCGGAACGGTCCGCCCGATGTCGCCCCGCTTGAGGTTCTCGATGATGGCGTCCCAGCACTTGCCGAAGGTGTCGTTCCACCCCGGGTACTTCTCCTCGAGCCAGTCGCGCTCGTCGGGTCCCACGCCGGCCGCCGGCGAGAACCACAGCGTGGGTCGCCACGACCACGTGCCGAGTTGCTGGCCGTGGTGGTGCTCGTCGATGTCGGCCAGGAAGATGTCCCAGTACCAGGGCTTCGCCAGGCCCAGGTCCTCCAGGCTGTTGACGAACTGCGTGACGATCCACTCCTGCATGAACTCCTTGAACGACCCCTCCCGCTTATCGAGGGGGATGTAGTAGTCCATCGGGATGCCCGTCAGGATCGTGAACAGCTTCCACGATCGCCAGAACGCCACGTCGACGAGGCGCTGAGCCCGTTCCTTCTCGCCGTTCTCGATCATCATCGCCAGCATCGGCGTGCCGATCTGGGCGTGGCGGGCCTCGTCGGACTGGATGCTCTGGATCAGCTTGGAGAAGCTGAAGTCCCCGGCGTTGGCCGCATCCGACGACAGGCCGATGAACTGCAGGTTCGTGAAGCCGGTCTCGAAGGCGAAGTTCAACAGGATGGACGTCGAGACGGCGTCGCGGGTCATCATCATGTCGTCGAAGAAGTGGCGGCCGGCGATGATTCCCCAGTTGTTGGACTTCATGCCCGAGTGTGCCCAGTCGAACTGGCGGTCCGTCGGCACGTACTCGTGCGGGAAGAACAACTGGAGTTGCGCGTGGCGGATCTCGTCGAGCATCCCGAACGTGCCCATGTTCCGCATGCCCGGCGACCGGGCCCAGCGCACGAATCGCGACTCCATGAGCCCGGCGTTGTACTCCACGACCGAGACCGCGCCGTAGTGGAGTTTCAAGGTGCTGATCCAACCCGGATCCACCTTGGAGCGCAGGTCCATGCGCTCCAGCGCTGCCTTGACGGAATAGGCCCCGGCGTCCTTCTGTCGCTGGATGTCGACGTATTCCCGGTAGCTGATCTTGTACGGCTCGTCGTAGGTGGACCACGCCTCGCCGGGGATGTCGTAGTCGCCGCTGTGTCCTTCCGGGTACAACTCGTCGTCGCTGACGTAACCGGGGGTCCACTCGGTGCGGCGGGCGATGTCGTACCACTCGCTGCGCTCCAGAAGTGCCATGGGTGCCTCCCTGTCTTCGGTTTGCTTCCTGTTCGAATGAGGTTGATCAGCGGCGGTGCCCGCTGCTCAGGAGCCGTGCGCTGAGCCGAGTGGCCCCTCGCCACCGGGGTAACAGAACGAGATTGCCGGCGAGTAGAAGCCGAAGGTGACCTCCAGCGGGTCCGCCGGCCGCAACGCCCACGTGGGGTGTGCGGCGTCGAGGAAATCCAGCGAGACCACTGCGAACTGCTCCGCGAAGTCGGCCACGAAGGGGTAGCGGCCGCTCACGAGTTCGCCGTCCACCCGGGTGATGTAGCGCAGTTGCCCGGTCCCGTGTGCCACGTCGCCCACGACCACGTCGCAGGTGGTGCGGATGATGGGGTTCCCGTCGACGAGAGTGGTCGCCGTGAGCGTCCCGCCGGCGAGGAGGAGTTCGGTTGACCCGCCCGTGGCAGGCACCCCGTGGGCGGCGGCGTAGCGAATCATCGCCTCGCTGCTGTTCATGTAGTGGGTCCACCAGCGGGCAGGCACCCCGGCCTCGGTGTCCAGACCTGCCAGGTCCAGACCCAGGTACGTCAGCGAATAGGCGCCGAAGGTGTCCGGCTCCCCTGCCGAGGAGATCTGTGACTCGTCGTCGACGATGTACTGATTCATGTAACAGAGGTTGCCGTCGACGGGCGTGAGCCCGCCGGGCACAAGCGCCGCCGCAGCCGCCGGATCGGCCGGCTTCCACACCAGGTACAGCATCCGGGCATCGGTGATGAGCTGGGGCGCGTGCGCGAATCCGGTCATTCGGAACTCCCATTCCCTGAGCCGTGCACCGGTGACGCCACACTAGCCCGGCGCCCTTCAGGCGTTCTATTCGCAGTTGACCTGCAAGTGCCGCGCGCACGGCGAGCACGTCGACGGGCTCGAGGCTGCGGAGCCGCCCCTCGCGCTCGCGTGCCGTCTCACCGCCGGCGGGCTCACGGCGGGGGGATCTCGGCCAGGCCGTCGCCGGGCATGCGGCGGTGGATCTCGGTGGTGGCCCGGGTCATGAGCGGGTCCACGCCGAGCGACTCCAGCAGTTCCGTGGCCGCCTCCATCTCGGCGGTGCGGCGGATGCTGTGCGTGGCGGTGCCTTCGAGGAGCGTGCGCATGAACGTCTCATCAGCCGAGCTGATCTGACCGATCAGGTTCTCCCAGGTCTCGTCGGTCAAGCCGGCAACGGCTGCGGCGCGCAGGGACTCGATGATCAGGGCGGGCAGGCCCTTCATCACCACGCTGCGGAGCAGCTTGCGCGTGGCCGCCAGCCCCGGCTCGTCGCCGATCCACTCCACGGGGACGCCGATCGGAGCGAGCGTCCCGACGTAGCGCTCCGCACCCGGACCCGAGGCAAGGGACCTCCCGAACAGGCCATTGCCGGGCACCATCGCCATCAGCGCCACGTCCGCGAACAGCAGCGAGCGGCTAGCCGCCACCTCGGCCAGATCCCGCTTGCGCTGCGCCGAGGCGGTCGCCAGGTCGGCGTAGACGGCACCGGCCGGGATGGCGTCGAGCGCCTGGGTGAGCGCACCCATGGCGTCGCCGGCGGCGGTGACGGCCATGACCAGGTCGGCTCCCTCGACGGCAGCGCGGGGATCGGCCACTCGCCGCACTCTCGGCGGGGTGCCCGTCGGGGCAGGGTCATAACCGGTGACGGCGGCTCCGGCCGCGGCGAGGTCGGCGGAGATCAGCGAGCCCGCCTCGCCCAGGCCGAAGAACCCGACGGTCAACCCGGCGAGGGTCATCGGCGCGGCATCCGCACTACCCACCGCAGTGTTCCTGCTCGATGGTCAACGGGCGGTCCGCCCGGAACAGCGCACGCATGGATTCCGGCCTGCGCCGGAATGACGTGTGACGCCGCGAAACCACGGCTCAGCGGTCTGGGAGGTCCTCGAGCCGGTCGACGTAGGCGACGCCGAGTTCGGCCAGCTTGGCGCCGAGGCCGGCGACGTCGAGGGAGAGTTCGCCAGCGGCGAAGCGCTCCCGCGTGACCTCCTCGGCCGCTGTCCGCTTCCGGGCTCCCTCCAGCACCTCGGCGGCCTGCAGCCGCGGTACGACCACCACGCCGGTGTCGTCGGCGCAGACCACGTCGCCAGGACGCACGGCCTGCTCGCCGAGGGTGATCGGCACGTTGACCCAGCCGGGCGTGGTCTTCATGGGGCCCTGGCAGCCGATGTGCTGCGACCACACCGGGAACCCCATGTCGCGGATGGCGTCCACGTCGCGCACCGCCCCGTCGGTGATGAGCCCCACCCCGCCACGGGCGACCGTCGAGGTGGCCATGAGCTCGCCGAACAGGGCGTTGGTGGAGGGTGCGGTGCTCGCCACGACCAGCACGTCACCCGGCTCGAGCAGCGCGATGGCGGCGTGGATCATGATGTTGTCGCCGGGGTGGACCAGCACGGTGATCGCCGAGCCGGCGATCCGGGCGCCGTGCTGGACGGGGCGGATATGAGCCCCCGCGAAGCCGAACCGGCCCATGGCCTCATGCACGGTGGAGGTGTCGACCTTCAGGAACCCCTCGAGCAGCTCCCGGGGGGCACGCTCCACATTGCGCACGACGACGTTGGGGTTCATGGTCGGATCCTTCCCACGGAGAGAGCTTCGATGGTGCCGGTCCGGATCGGCGGAGTCCGGATTCCGGCCTCCGCCGGAATGACCGGTCGGGAGCCGCGCATCGCCAACCCGCCTAGGGGCGCACGCCGGCGTCGGCGAGGAACGCCAGGGTGCGCTCCAGGGCCTGGGCGGCGGCCTCGGGGTGGTAGGAGTCGCGGGCGTCGCAGTTGAAGCCGTGGTCGGCGCCCGGGTAGACGTGCACCGGCACGGTGGGGTGGGCCCGCATGATCTCGGTCACGTCGCTGAGAGGGATCATGTAGTCCACCTCGCCGAACAGCAGCAGCACCGGCGCCTGCGGGGCACGGTCGGTGAACTGGATGATCTGCCCGCCGTAGTAGCCCACGGCGGCGGCCACCGGCAGGGAGTGCGCCGCCAGCCAGGCCAGGCTGCCGCCGTAGCAGTAACCCACCACGCCGACGGGCCCGTTGCCCGACAGGTGGGCGACCGCGGCGCCCACGTCGCGCACCGTGTCGTCCCAGTCGATGGCGCCGCGCATCGCCCGGCCCTGGGTGACGGTCTCTTCGGTGTAGCCCAACTCCACCCCCCGCTCGAGGCGGTCGAAAAGGGCGGGGGCAACCGTCCGGTAGCCCAGCGCCGCGTAGCGGTCCACCACGTCGCGGATGTGGGCGTTCACCCCGAAGATCTCCTGGACGACCACGATGCCGGCCGCAGCGTCGGCCGGTCCGGCCTCGTAGGCGTCGAGTTCGTGACCGTCGTCGGCGGTGAGTCTGATCATGGCTAGTGCCTCCTGGAGCTCGTCGCGGTGGCGGTCGGCCGCTGCCGGCCGGCTCCGCCGGTGGGTCCGTCAGTACTTGTAGTGGTCGGGCTTGTAGGGGCCTTCCGGTGACACGTCGAGGTAGTCGGCCTGGGTGTCGCTGAGGCGGCTGAGCCGGATGCCCAGGGCGTCGAGGTGCAGCCGGGCCACCTCCTCGTCGAGGTGCTTCGGCAACCTCACCACCTGCGGCCGGCCGGCGGCGTCCCGGTACGCCTCGCTGTTTCCGTGCAGCTCCAGCTGCGCCAACACCTGGTTCGTGAAGCTGAAGGACATCACGAAACTGGGATGCCCCGTGGCATTGCCGAGGTTCAGGAGGCGCCCTTCCGACAGCAGGATCACCGAGTGCCCGTCGGGGAAGACGTACTCGTCCACCTGGTCCTTGACGCGCACCCGCTGCACGTCCGACAGCCGATCGAGGGCCGCCACGTCCACCTCGTTGTCGAAGTGGCCGATGTTTCCGACGATGGCCTGATGCTTCATCCGCCCCATGTGTTCGGCGGTGATCACGTCGCGGCAGCCGGTGGCGGTGACGAAGATGTCGCCGGTGCTCATGACGTCCTCGAGGCGGCACACCTGGTAGCCCTCCATGGCGGCCTGCAGGGCGCAGATGGGGTCGACCTCGGTCACGACGACCCGTGCCCCCTGGCCGGCCAGCGCCGCGGCGCAGCCCTTGCCCACGTCCCCGTAGCCGCAGACGACAGCCAGCTTGCCGCCGAGCATCACGTCGGTGGCCCGCTTGAGGCCGTCGATGAGGGAGTGGCGGCAGCCGTAGAGGTTGTCGAACTTGGACTTGGTGACCGAGTCGTTGACGTTGATGGCGGGGAACAGCAGGGTTCCCTCCCGCTGCATGCGGTACAGCCGGTGCACGCCGGTGGTGGTCTCCTCGCTGACGCCTCGCACCGACTTGGCGGCGGTGTGCCAGGCCCCGGGATCCTCACTGAGCACGCGCCGCAGCAACTCCAGGACCACCCGCCACTCGAGGCTCGCAGCCGCGTCGGGTTCGGCCACCGCGCCGGCCTGCTCGCACGCCAGACCTTCGTGCAGCAGCATCGTGGCGTCCCCGCCGTCGTCCAGGATCAGCGTGGGCCCGCTGCCGTCGGGCCAGCGCAGCACCCGCTCGGTGCAGCGCCAGTACTCCTCCAGCGTCTCGCCCTTCCAGGCGAAGACCGGCACACCGCGGGGATCGGCGACGGTGCCGGTGGGCCCCACCGCCACCGCGGCGGCGGCGTGGTCCTGGGTGGAGAAGATGTTGCACGACGCCCAGCGCACCTCGGCGCCGAGTTCGCAGAGCGTCTCGATGAGGACGGCCGTCTGCACCGTCATGTGCAGCGAGCCGGCGATGCGGGCACCCGCCAGCGGCTGCTCGTCGCTGTGGCGGGCTCGCAGCGCCATGAGGCCCGGCATCTCGTGCTCGGCGAGTTGGATCTCCTTGCGGCCGAAGGCGGCCAATGCCAGGTCCGCGACCTCGAAGTCGCTCCCCTCGCCCATCACGGTGCCGCTCCGCCGGTTGCGCCGAGAGCCTCCTTCAACTCGGCGATGGCGGGGATCGGGCCGGGGTCCACGCCTCGCAGCGCCGCCAGGTGCAGCGACACGAAGTCGCCGAACAGCATCAGGTCCATGATCTGGGCGATCGGCCCCTCACCGCCGGCACGCACTTCGTACACCTCGCGCACGGCGTCGCTCAGAAGCTCGTCGAGGAAGTCGAAGGTCGCCGCCACCTGCGGCGGCTCGAAGTCGTGGCGCAGTTGCACGGCGCTGAAGGACGGCGCAGTGAGTTCGTCGTACGTGCCCCAACCGGCGATCTCGTTGTGGGTCATCTCCGGCAGCCCGGCGCTGAAGGCCGGGGTCTTGGCGTTCTCGTTGAACTGCGCCTTCCAGCGGCGGGCCGCCACCTCGCCGATGCCACCCGGTCCGTAGACGACGGGTATGGTTCCCGCAACCTCCCGGGCCAGTCGCAGCGCCGGATTGCTCGCCTCGGAGAGTTGGCTCCGGCGCAGGCGCAGTTGCTCCGCCGCTCGCGCCAGCCACTCGCTGGCACCCGGGAAGAAGCCCAGGTCCTCCAGCAGCGCCAGCACGGGTGAGGCCATCGCCGCGAACCCGGCGCGTGGCATCGGGATGGCGGGATCCACCGGGAGTACCGGCGCGTCCCACGTCTCGGCCAGCGCGCGGAGGCGGCCGCCGGTGCACACCGCGACCATCTGCCCGCCCCGCTCGGCAGCGATCCCGGCAGCCGAGAGCGTCTCCTCGGTCTCGCCGGAGAACGACACGGCAAGGACGAGCGTCCTCCGGTCGACGTAGCTGGGCGGCACGTAGTTCTTCACCACCACCACGGGCAACGACATGAACGGCCCCGCCGTCACGGCCAGGAAGTCCCCCACCAGGCCGCTGCCCCCCATCCCCAGCACCAGCACACTCGTGATGGCATCGGGATCGTCGATCCGGGCCGCCGCGCCGGACTCGCTGGCAGCCTGCACACCGGCCGCGATCTGCTCGGGCATCGACGCCGTCGCGGCGAACATGCCCAGCGTGTCCATGGGAAGTTGCTCGGTCACGGCGTGAAGTTCTCCGCGATGCCCCGTTCGGCGGCCCGCTCCATGACGCGCTCGTGTTCGCCGTCGTCCAGCGTGGTCGCCTCGTCGATGAGCATGATCGGGATGCCGTTCTCGACCTCGTAGCGCCGCCGCAGGCGGGAGTTGTAGAGGAACCCCTCGTCCTCGAAGTACAGCAAGGGGCCCTTGTCCTCGGGACAGGCCAGGATTTCCACCAGTCGGGGATCGAGCCCCATCGGTCCACCTCGGTCAACTCTCTGCGCCGGCCGGAGCGCTCCGGCTGCGAGGCATCAGCCTACGCCCCGCGCCGCGGCGACCCCGCCCCGGGGGGCCGGATCTCAGGAGCTCAGCGCACGAACGGCGTTGCGCACCTCGTCGAGACGGCGGGCGCAGGCAGCCGGGGTGGCGGCCTCCAGGTTGAGGCGCAGCAGCGGCTCGGTGTTGGAGGGTCGCAGGTTGAACCACCAGTCGCCGCAGTCGACCGTGAGGCCGTCGAGGCGGTCCTGGGGGTGGTCCCGGTAGCGGCGTGCCAGAGCCTCGGTGACCGCGCCGGGATCGTCGACCGTGAAGTTCACCTCGCCGGAGCCGGCGTAACGGTCATAGGGGCGGCGCAACTCGCTCAGCGGCAGACCGGCGCGGGACAACTCCTCCAACAGGGCGACGGCGGCCAGCACCCCCGAATCGGAGCAGTGGTTCTCGGCGAAGTAATAGTGGCCCGAGTGCTCGCCGGCGAAGGCCGCCCCGGTCTCGGCCATTTGCTGCTTGATGAGCGTGTGCCCCACACGGGTGCGCAGCGCACGGCCGCCGGCCTCGGCGATCACCTCCGGGAGCATCCGCGAGCACGCCGCGTTGTAGAGCACGAGCGCGCCGGGGCGGCGACGGAGCACGGTCCGCGCCAGCAGGGCCGCCACCACCGAGCCCGACAGCGGGCGCGCCCGGTCGTCCACGAAGAAGACCCGGTCGGCATCGCCGTCGAACGCCAGTCCCACATCGGCGCCGACCTCCCGCACCCGCCGGCACACGTCGGCCAGGTTGGACTCCTGCAGGGGATCGGGAGGATGGTTGGGGAAGCTTCCGTCCAGCTCGCCGAAGAGCACGTCGAGGGTCGGCGGCAAACCCGCGAAGACGGCCGGCACGACGAGGCCGCCCATGCCGTTGGCCACGTCGGCCACCGCCCGCAGCGGCCGCATCGCCTCGGTGTCCACGAACGATCGGACGTGGCGGGCGAAGGCGTCCAGCAGGTCGATGTCGCGACGCCGGCCAACTCGCCCGGGAGGCTCCGGCGGCGGAGGATCCAGCGCCAGGTCGCGCACGCGCCGCAGCCCCCGCTCGCCGCTGAGCGGCCGGGCGCCCGCCCGGCAGGCCTTGAGGCCGTTGTAGTCGGCGGGGTTGTGCGAGGCCGTGAAGACGACACCGGGAGCGCCGAGGTGACCGGAGGCGAAGTAGAGCATGTCGGTGGAGGCCAGCCCCAGGTCCACCACGTCGAGGCTCGCAGCCTGCACGCCGGCGCAGAACGCGTCGAGGAGAGATGGCCCCGAGAGTCGCATGTCGCGCCCGACGACCATCTCGGTGGTGCTGGGATCGTCCTCGCGGAAGAACGCGGCGAGGGCCGCTCCGAGCCGCCGCGCCATCGGCGCGTCGAGTTCGGTGGGAACCCGGCCGCGAATGTCGTTGGCACGGATGATCGCGTCGAGGCGAGACTCCACGGACCGATCCCCGCCGGCTGCTGGAGGGTGCTCAGGCATCGGAGGCGAGCCGACCCACCGATTCCGGCCTCCGCCGGATTGACCACAGCAGCCTCCGCCGTGGTGACCGCGGCGACTGCGCCGGAATGACGGCGGCGGTTGTGCCCGGCTGATCAGTCATCGGCCGCCACGGAGGAATAGTCGCCTCGGCGGTACCGGCGGCGGATTCCCAAGAGGTCCCGAAGGATCCCGACGCCGTCGCGCACCACCCGCACGGTCGATCGGCGGGTCCCGGCGGCGGCCTCCACCGTCTCGACCGCCGTGGGGATCCCCAGCAGCGAGAGCAGCAGCAGCACCTCCACGTCGAACCCGAAACGATCCACCCGGCAGCGGCCGAAGACCGCGTGTGCCACGTCCCGCCGGAACGCCTTCAGCCCGCATTGCGTGTCCCTGAGACGCTGCTGGTCGAAAGCGCCGCCGCGCAGCACCAGGAGCGCCGCCAGCCGCGAGACGACACGTGTGCCCAGCCTCCGCAGCAGTGCGTCGCCGGTCCGGCTGCGCTCGGCGCGGACGGCGCCCGCGGCGTCGCCGAGGTGGTCCAGCACCGCCACGATCCGGTCGGGCGGGTACTGCAGGTCGGCATCGGTGAAGACCACCGCATCGCCGGTGGCGGCCAGCGCGCCGGCGCGCACCGCCGCACCCTTGCCGCGGTTGGCGTCGAAGACGATGACCCGGTCGGCGCCGGCGGCGCTCGCTCGGGCCGCCGTGGCATCGCCGGATCCGTCGTCCACGACGATCAACTCCAGGTCCGCACCGGAGGCCACTGAGGACAGACCGTCGCGCAGCGTCGCCAGGGTTGCACCGATGACGTCCTGCTCGCGGTAGGCGGGCAGCACGACCGAGAGGCGGGGACGGCGGGGCTCCTTGCGGTCGCTCATTCCCACGGGGGGCGCCTGTCGGGCTCGGCGGTCCAGACATGCGGGTTCCTCCACAGCACCACCGCCGCGATCAGAGCGATCGCCGTGATCACCCAGGCCAGCACGTCCACCGCCGTCCAGGCGTACGTGAGGGTCACCTCGCTCTCGTCGGGCACCACGACCATGAAGTTGGGGGCCACCCGGTACGGGCCGGCGGCGCCGTCGACCTGCCAGTTCGGGAAGTACGAGGCCTTCACCAGGACCGGCACACCTGTGCGGTCCACGCGGAATCCGATCGCACTCCGCGTCACGGAGACGTCATACACCTCGACGTCCTCCAGCGAGCGCACCGGTCGCGCGTCGCCCGGTTGCACTTCGGTCCAGGTGTCCGGGCCGCCGGCGGCCGGGAGGACCGCGGCGCTGCCCGGCGGGTTGGCGTCGGCGACGAGCGCTCCCGAGCCGGGGTAGCGCGTGTAGAAATCGACGGCCACGTCGAGCCATCGTTCCGGGTCGCCTCCGACGCCGGCGATCACGACGGGCTCGGCCGCCAGCGGCGACACCAGCGGGGCACCGGCAACCTCGAAGGCGACCCAGGGTGGCTGGGCCGCCACCTCCGCCAGATCGGGGTGTGCGCGCGCCTCGGCGATGAGGGACTCCGAGAAGGCCATGTAGTAGCGCACCCCGAAGAGCTGCATGTGTTCAGTTCCGGCGGCCAGGTTCGTGCCCCCGTACGGAACCGCCCGCACGGGGCGCGAGGGGTCGAGCGAGAGTTCGTCCTGGTTGATGAAGTGGAAGGGCACGGTCTGCGTCGACTCGAAGAACAGGCCCTCCACGGACGCCAGGCAGCCGTCGGTCCAGTGCGGCAGGAGCATCAGCGACATCGGCGAGCCGTAGCTGTCCAAACGCTCCAGCCCGTACTCCCACATCACGCGCCCGCAGCCCCGCTCGGCGGCGACCGCCGCCATGGTGGTCACCACCCGGTAGTACTCGTCGTACCCTCCGATCCCGTCCCGTGGCTGCTTGGACTCGTAGCCCGAGAAGTTCCAGTACACCCAGAACGGCAGGAAGCTCTTCTCCGTCGTGGGGGCCACGAGGACGTTCGGCGCAACCCGCAGGCCGTAGCGACCGTCGGCGGACTCGTGGCCGGCGACGCCCAACGCCCGCAACGGGTAGGCCACGGCCACGACCAGGGCGAGGGCGACGGCGGCGGTCCCCAGAGCCAGCACGAACCCGCTCCGGTTGCCGGGTGGCGCGACCGAGCCCAGCGGCCGGATCACGCCGGCGGGACGCGTCGCCGTGGAGCCGGCGGGACGTATCGCACCCGCGGCCGGCGCCGCCGCGGGCCGACCCAGAACCACCAGACCGCTTGCCTTGGGCCGGAACCCCTGGGCCCGCAGCGACCGCAGCATTTCGGCGAGTGCCACCGCCGCCGCCCCCACCAGCACGATCAGCGCCAGATGAGCGACATCGGCGGCCCGCGCGGCCGCTGTTGCCGCCTCGATGCCCGGAAGGACCTCGATCAGCCACCGCAGGGTCGCGCTGTCGGCGACCAGGTCGTCGACCGCAACCGCCACCGCGCCCGCCGGCAGCACCCCCGCCAGGGCGAGGCGCAGGCGCACCGAGTCGTCGGGCAACCAGCGGCGGCGGCGCTTCTCGCCGGCTCCCGGCGCATCTCCGGCGCCGGCGGTCGGGAGGTCGCGCAGCGGTCCGCCCGTGACCACCGTCACCAGCAGGGTCGCCACGCCGATGCCCGCCAGCACAAGGACGGCGAGGTAGTAGAACGGGAGCAGGCGGGCGTTCCACAGAACACCCTGGGGCATCCAGCGAAACGCCCCGGCCGCCAGCGCTGCCAGCGCCGCGACGTACAGCACCAGCCGCTGCCGCCGGAGGACCCCCACCAGCAACCCGGCCCAGGCGCCCACCAGGATCCAGCTCCAGTCGTCGCGCACCAGGTTCGACCAGTACTCCGAGAGGTTCACCCAGTCGATGTTGTGGTAGTAGTCCCGCCGCCACCAGAACGGCAGCAGCCAGAACGCCGCCAGGGCGGCTCCCAGCACTCCGGTCACCGCGACCCAGCGCAGCGGCCGGCGGCCCGGCTGCATCAGCAGGGCCACCCCGGTGGCGGCCACCGCGAAGATCGCCGGTATCAGATGCGTGAGTCCGACGAGTGCCAGCAGCACACCCGCAAGGATCCGGTGCCTCCCGGTGCGCAGGCCACGCAACACCAGGCCCAGGTAGACCAGCATGAGCGACAGGCTGATGGAGTAGGCGAACTCTCCCGCCAGCGTCGACGCCACGTTGCCGCCGTAGATGCTGAAGGACGTGTCGAACAGGAACGGCAGCGTGAACATCGCGGCGATGGCGGGAGACGGGAACCGCAACCCTCCGAGTCGCACGAACAGGGCCGCCGCCAGCGGCAGCGTCACGAGCCCGGCGACGGCCACGAGCTTGAAGGCCACCCCGTAGGGGATCACGAACGACGCCAGGGCGATGATCAGCGACGGCAGCACCATGTAGAAGTGGTAGGCGGGGAACCCGGCGTACCAGTCGGGAGCCCAGCCGCTCAACCGGCCCGCCGGGAGCAGGTGGTCCCGCAGGTACGCCGGCCCCCAGACGTGGGCCGCCATGTCGCCCCCGGCGGGTGTCGTGGCGGAGAACAGCAGGTCCGGCCGCAGCTGCCAGAAGACGAACAGGCAGGCCCCCACGATGCACGTGATCTGCAGCCGGCGCTGCAGGACCGCTGCGCCACGTCCTGGCGGGAGGGCCAAGTCCGTGCGCGGCGGGGGCGCTCCGCCGGTCAGGCTCATCGCTCAGCGCAACAGCTGCACGACGGTGAAGCTGTTGAAGGCGGCATGTGCCCACATCGCCGGCGCCAGTCGCTTCGTCGCCACCACCAGGACCCCTGCCACCAGTCCGAAGGCCACCAGGGCGGGCAACTGGAGGAGTTGCACGTGGGCCAGGCCGAACAGCACCGACGACACGACGACAACCGCGGTCCGCCCCATCCGGCCCCAGAGCGCCCGGAGCAGCAGGCCGCGGAAGTACAACTCCTCGACGAACGGCGCCACCAGCAAGACCCCAACGACCACCACCGCCACGCCTGCCGGGCCGTCGGCGAGCGACATGATCCTCCGGGCCGGCTCCTCCACCTCCTCGGCGTCGATGAACGGAGCCAGCGGCAGGTAGATCGCCGGCACGAGCAGGAGTTGCGTCAGCAGACCGCTCGCCAGCCCGACGAAGACGTCGTACCAGCGCTGCGTCAGGCCCAGTGCGGCCCGCAGATCGACGCCGTGGCGCCGGACGACGGCCCAGGTGACGACGGCCAGCGTCAACCAGAGGGGCAACTGCAGCAAGGTGAACTGCCAGTACGCCAGGTTGAAGAGGTCCGGCTCGGAACCGCCGGCCACCTGGACCCCGGCGCGGGCCGCCGCCGATCCCGGACCTGTCGGCGCATCCCACACCGCCAGCAGCACCACCTGCACGACCACCGTGATCAGCGCGGCGGCGATCCAGCCGGCGACAGCCGCCGAGGTGGACCAGGAGGGAGCGGGTCGCAGGCGGCCTCGCTGCGACATCAGCGGCCCGCGGACTGACGCAGACATCGACCGGCCACGGGCACCGATCCTACTCCTGCGCTTCCGGGGCCCCGTCCCGGCTCGACGCGCCCCGCGGCGGGCCCCGGAGCTGGAACGATCACCGGAACGGCCCGCTGACTCGTAGCATGAACTCATGGCGCAATCGCCACCGCCCTCGCAGCCGCCGCCGGGGCCCGGCGACTCGGGGGACGCGCCCCGCCCGGCGACAGGCCCGCACTGGACGCGCTGGCTGGCCTGGATCGCCCTGCTCGTCATCCTCGGCACGCTGATCCTGCCGGGCATGTTCTCCCGCGACGAGACCGAGGCGATCACGTACAGCCAGTTCCTGGACGAGGTGGCGGCCGGCGCCGTGGTGGCCGTGGAGATCAACAACAACAACGGCGACATCACCGGCGAGCTGGCCGATGGCGGGACGTTCCGAACCACCGGTCCCACGGAACTCCCTCCGGACGACTACGCCCTGCTGCGCGAACAGCTGGGCTCCGGCGTCGAGTTCACAAGGCCCTCCTCCAGCATCTGGGGGACCCTGTTGCCCCTGCTGCTCCCCGTGGGCCTGCTGATCCTGTTCTTCTGGTGGATGCAGCGACGCGCCCAGGGGCAGATGGGCGGAATCATGTCGATCGGCCGCTCGCGCGCCAAGACCTATTCCACCGAACGCCCGGCCACCACATTCGAGGACGTGGCCGGCTACGAGGGGGTCAAGCGCGAGATCACCGAGGTCGTGAACTTCCTGCGCGAGCCCGAGAAGTTCGCCCGCATCGGCGCCCGCATCCCCAAGGGCATCCTGCTGGTCGGCCCCCCGGGGACCGGGAAGACGCTCATCGCCCGGGCCGTCGCCGGCGAGGCGGGCGTCCCGTTCCTGTCGGTCACCGGTTCGGACTTCATGGAGATGTTCGTGGGCGTCGGCGCCAGCCGGGTGCGCGATCTCTTCAGCTCCGCCCGCAAGATGGGGCGCGCCATCATCTTCATCGACGAGATCGACTCCATCGGTCGCAAGCGGGGTGCCGGCCTCGGCGGCGGCCACGACGAGCGCGAGCAGACCCTCAACCAGATGCTCTCGGAGATGGACGGGTTCGAGGCCACCGAGGGCATCGTGATGATGGCCGCCACGAACCGCCCCGACATCCTCGACCCGGCGCTGCTGCGTCCCGGCCGGTTCGACCGCCAGGTGGTCGTGCCGCTGCCGGAACTGGAGGACCGGGTGCGGATCCTCGAGGTCCACGTGAAGGGCAAGAAAATGTCCGACGACCTGGACCTGGCGCTCGTAGCCCGCGGGACGCCCGGCATGAGCGGCGCCGATCTCTCCAACGTCGTCAACGAGGCGGCGCTGGCGGCGGTGCGGGACGGCGAGGAGACCATCGCCATGGCCCACTTCGAGCAGGCCCGCGACCGGGTCCTGATCGGCCAGAAGCGGGAGTCCCTGGCCCTCTCCACCGACGAGAAGACGGCGGTGGCCTACCACGAGGCGGGGCACGCGGTCTGCGCAGCCACGCTGCCCAGCGCCGACCCGCTGCACAAGGTGACCGTCATACCCAGCGGCATGGCGCTGGGCGTGACGATGCAGCTCCCCGAACAGGAGCGGCACATCTACCGCCAGAACTACATCGAGGACTCCCTCGTGGTGCGGATGGGCGGGCGCATCGCCGAGGAACTGGTCTTCGGCGTGATCTCCACCGGCGCCAACGACGACCTGGTGGGCGCCACGCAACTGGCCCGCAAGATGGTCCGCGAGTGGGGCATGAGCGATCGCCTGGGACCGATGGCCTGGGGTGCGCACAACGAGGTCTTCCTGGGCGAGGAGATCGTCAGCGCACGCGAGTACAGCGACGAGACGGCGCGCCTCATCGACGAGGAGGTGGAGCGCATCCTCCGCGACCAGGAGCAGCGCTGCCGGATCCTGCTGCGGGAGCACCGCGATGCGCTGGATCTGGTGGCACAGGCGCTGCTCGAGCACGAGACGATTCCCGGCAGCGAGGTGCAGCGACTCGTCGAGGCGGCTCGGACCAACGGCTCGGTACCGCTGGCCCCAGGACGCGCCGCGGTGGCGGCCGCCTCGAGCCTGGACGAACCCGCGGTCTGAGCCCGGACCGGCCCTTCCCCGACCGCCGGTGCGCACCGCTCCCCTGGCCCTGATCCTGGGGGCTGTGGCATGCCTGGTGGCGCTCGTGGCCGCCAGACGGCGCGGGCGCTGGCGCGGTGTGCTGGCCGCGCCGGACATCCCAGCGATAGTCGATCGCGGCGCGTTCGAGCGGGCGGGGATCGGCGGAGCCGGGAAGGCCTGGATCGTGGCCACCCTCACCGACCGCACGTGCCGCAGCTGCGCCTCGACACTGGAGCGACTCAGCCCGCTGGCCGGCCCCGCGGTCGACGTCGTGGAGGTGGACGCCGGCCGCCACCCCGAGCTGCACGACTCCTACGGCGTGGATGCCGTCCCGTTCACCCTGGTGGCCGACACCGGCGGGGCGGTGCAGGCCTGGATCCTGGGGCCGCCGACCGCCGCCGACATCGCCTCGGTTCGCCGCGTCGTCGCCGAGACGCCCGGAGCCCGCGAAGAAGGATGACTCAGAGCTTGCGCGCCTGGCGGTGCCCCTCGTAGACGGCCTCGTAGGTGGTGCGCGGGGCGATGGCGTCGCCGATCATCTCGGTGCTGACCCCGCGGCGCCGCAGCGCGTGGTACAGGTCGTTGTCGGACTGCCGGCCCGTGGCCATCACGATCCAGTCGGCGGGCAGCGCCGTGGTGATCTCGTTCACGTAGACGTTCAGGAACTCCACGGAGTCGCCCTTGATCTCCTTCACGAAGAGATCGGGCAGCACCTCGACCCCTGACTCGTAGAGGTGCTGGCGCACCCACAGGTAGTACACCTCGGGGATCGTCTCCATGCCGATCATCGGCCAGCGGGTGACCAGCCTGGTGTCGCAGCCGGCGTTGGCCAGCTTCACGGCAGTGAGCGGCGCCATGGCGTCCTGCAGGTCGTCGATGACGATCACCGAACCCGACGGCTCGACGGCGCCGGTGGCCACGTCCACCCAGCTCACGCAGTTTCCGGTCTCCCAGCCCGGCAGCGGCTGGGCCGTCTGGCCCTGCCAGCCGTCGCGCCGGTAGTGCGAGCCGGTGGCCACGACCACGTGGTCGGGCTGCTCCGCCGCCAGCAGCGCGTCGAGGTTGTCCTCGTCCACGTTCTCGCCGGTGCGGATGGCGGCGCCGTTGCCGGCGGCCTGCGCTGCCAGCCACACCGCAATCTGGCCGTACTCGGACCGCTTGGGCAGCGCGGCGTGCCAGCGCACGTGGCCGCCCGTTTCGGCCTCCCGCTCCACGACGACAACGTCGTGGCCGCGGGCGGCGGCGATGCGGGCGTACTCCAGACCGGCCGGGCCGCCGCCGATGACCAGGGCTTTGCGTCCCTCGGGCACCGCTGTGAGGCTGCCCTCGCCCCACTGGCGCTCCCGACCCACCACGGGGTTGTAGACGCACTGCACGCGCCCGCCGGAAATGACGCTGCGCCAGCAGTAGTTGGCGGCGACGCAACGGCGGATGTCGTCCTCGCGGCCCTCCCGGACCTTCTGCACCCAGTGCTCGTCGGCGAAGAGCTGGCGGGCCAGCAGGATGGCGTCGGCCTCGTCGGCCTGCAGGATGTCCTCGGCGACACCGGGGTGGGTGATCCGCCCCACGAGCAGGACCGGCGTTTTCGTGACCTCCTTGACGGCCTTGGTGTAGCCGCGCTCCCAGCCGGGCTCGTAAGTCATCGGGGTGTGAATGAACGAGTGGTGGACACCCGCGGAGATGTTCACGTAGTCGATGTCGGAACGCTCGTCGAGGTCGGTCACGATCTGCTTGACGTCGTCCATCTCCAAGTCGCCGGGCCAGAACGAGGCGGAGTTGATGCGGTAGCCCACGAACTTGTCGTCACCGGCCGCGGCGCGGATGCTGGCCAGGGCCTCCAGCGAGAAGCGCAGGCGGTTCTCGTACGAGCCGCCCCAGTCGTCGGTGCGGTGGTTGTACAGCGGCGAGAGAAACTGCCAGGGCAGGTAGCCGTGCGCCATGTGGAACTCCACGCCGTCCAGCCCGGCCTCGAAGGCCCGCCGGGCGGCGCTGCCGTAGGCCTCGATCATCTCGGCGATCTCGTGGTGCTCGATCTCCTTGGGCATGGGGGCGTTGGGGTACTCCCCCGGTGGCACCTGGCTGGGAGCCACGTGCCACCACTCGGCGTCGAGGTCGGCGGCGGGGTCCTTGTTGATGACGTTCATGGCCCGCAGGCCGGGGTGCAGCAACTGGGTCACCAGCCGCGTGCCGTGGCGTTGAACGGCCTCGGCCACCCGGGCGAGACCCTCGATCTGATCGTCGGTCCAGAGGCCCGGGAAGTTCAACTCCGAGTAGAGCGCCTCGGGGTGGATGATCGTGCCGCCGATGATGATCATGCCGAGTCCCGAGCGGGCGCGCTCCTCGTAGTAGGCCACCGCCTGATCGGTGAAGATGCCCTCCAGCGGGTCGGCGACCCACGTCGGGCAGGTCGGCGCGAAGACGACACGATTCGGGATCGTCGTGTGGCGGACGTTCCATTCGCTGAAGAGCTTCGGGTACGCGGTCATTGGCCTGCCTTCCGGTGCAGTCAGGTTCGTGCGGACGGCCCGTCGCCGCGGGCGCTTCCGGCCGCCCACGCAGGAAAACTAGTCACCGCGCCTGTCTGCGGCGAACCGGGAAGGCGGCGGGTCCCGGCGGCGGCCCCCGGCAGCACGTCCGGCCCCCGAGGTGACCGGACCGGCGTGGCTAGAACAGCAGGTGCTCCAGCTCCGAGAGGCTCTCCAGTTCGGGGACGGCCTCGGCGGCGCGGATGCCGGCCGGGCCGGCGTAGGACGCCACGAGCGGCTCCGAGGCCTCGAAGCGCAGCGCCAGCACCTCGGGCCGCAGCCGGTTCGAGACATCCAGCACAAGCCGCTGGCGGGGGCGTATCTCGAGGTCCTCGAGTCCCGCCAGCGGCGACCAACCCTCGGCCGTCAGCGCCTCCAACGACAGGCGGCTGATCGTCTCCAGGGAGGGGTTCACGAGCGCCACGACGCTTGGAGGGTCTCCCGAACGCGGCAACGGGAGTACGCCGCGGGCGGCGCCGGCGATGCGCCCGGCGAGAATCGAGACCTCGACCGGCAGGTCGGCCTCGGAGGTGCGCAGCCTCTCGGCCACCACGGCCACCTCGTTGAAGGACCGGACGCTCACCCAGTACCGCTCGCTCGGCAGGATCCGGGTCGTGGCCGCCACCACGTCGATCCCCGAGGTCGGGTGCGCCTCACCGGCGAGCGGTGGGAAGAAGGCGACTTCGACCCGCTGGCCCGGCGGGACGGTGAGTTCGAACGGCGGCACGCCCCGTGCCCGCAGGGAGGCGTCGAGTTCGACGCTCAGGTCCACCCTCGCCTCGGCGGTCCCGGGGTTGAAGACCACGAACGAGTTGGCTGCTCCGGTATCGGCACCCGCCACCCCGAGTGGGAACAGCCATTGCTCGGCGGCCTGCGGTGCGCCGGTTCGGAGCGACACGCCGGAGAGCCCCAGGTCGCCGTTGAAACTCTGCAGCGCGGACGCCACCAGGTTGCCGCTGCGAGCCTCGACGGAGACGGACACCTGCTCCCGGCGTGTCACCTCACTGCCGAGATCGAGCACCGCCAGCGCGTTCGCCGGCACCACGAGGCCCTGGTACACCACCGGCGCGCGGCGGCCCTCGTCGGTGACGAACGCCAGATCCACGACCGCATTGTCCGAGAACGGATTCAGCAGCGACAGACGCACGCGGGCGTCCCGCCTGGTGCTGGCGGTCGCGAAGTGCCACACCGACGACGCCGAGGTCGTGCACGGGCTGACGTCGGAGGCGTCCCCGAGAGCCACCTCCTGCATCACGAGTCCCCCGGCACCGTCCAATCGCACCTCGGCGGCCACGAAGACCTCCGCGAAGTTGGCCAATTCCGCCGCGAACTGCGCGGCTGTGGCGGCAGGATCGATGGCCAGCCGCGCATAGGGTCCCACGATGACGTCCACCCGCGTCGGGGGCCACTGCTGGGACTGACCGCCCAGCGGCACCGCCGGGAAGAAGCGCACCGCGCCGCGCAACTCGTCCCCGGAGGTGTTCACGACGACGACGTCCTGGCGGGATCCGCCCGTGCCGCCCACGCCGCCGACGCAGAACCACGTGCTGCCGCCGGTGCTGCTGAAGCCCGACCTCACGAGCCCTGCGTCGGCCGCGGGCGCCGCGTCGTCGACTTCGGGCGCAAGCCGGTCGGCCACCACGAGTGCCGCCAGCGCGGCCGCCAGGGCGAGGATCGCCGGCCAGCGCACGTCAGCGCTCCTCGCCCCGGCGGGACAGCAGGGCGGCGGCCGGATCCTCGTCCGGTTCCGGCGCCACGTCCGCGGGGGGCTCTGGCGACCGGCGCCGCATGCCCGCCAGCAGGATGGCGACCACGACAACGACCCACAGGACGATGCGGCCGGCGTTCGCTGAGGACGGTTCGTGGCGCAGCACGGCATCGCCGCCCGGATCGGTCCGGAACCCCTGCGCCCAGCCGAGCGCCGGAGTGGGCTCGACCCTCGTGCCGCCCACCCGGAGCACCCAGCCGTCGGAGGCATCGGCGAGGTAGAGCGTCGAGCCGGCCGGGAGCGCGCCCCGGGCGGTCGTCGGAGGATCGAAGTCGGGCAACGCCAGAGTCGTCGAGGCGGCGATCGCTCCCGGTGTGACCTCCGCGGTGCCCGCGAGAAGCGCCCGTGTGGGGCGCCAGGCGATGTTCCGGTAGACCGACACGCCGCCCCGGGACTCCTGCCGCTCGAGGTCGAACTGCTCGCCGAGGCGGCGCTGCACCGAGTCGGGCAGCGGCTCGACGAGGTCGCCGAACGGCTCGGGAGCGACCCGCTCCATGACGACCAGGTAGCGCACGCCGAGCGGAGCCAGGCGCTCACCCATCCTGTCCGTCCGCCCGGACATCGCATCCTCCCAGGCACCTCTCAACCCCGCGGCCGCCGGAGGCCGCTGCGACGGCCATTGCAGACCCACGCTCGGAGGCGCGGACGTGGACGTGGCGTAGACGAGCCGATCGTCCAGGGCCCAGCCGCCGAGCGGGAGCACGTCGGGATGACCCACCCACAGGATGCGGAAGGCGCCCAGCCGGGACTCCTCCTCCACGACCGCCAGCGGTGTCCGGAGATCCCCCCGGGGCATGCCCCAGCGCCCGTCGAGGGTCAGCGCCAGAGCGGGGATGCTGCCGCCCACCAGGGACACCAGCCCGACGGTGGCCAGGATTCGCCGCCGCACGGGCCCCGAGACACCTCCGCCGGACAGGCCGGCAGCCCCGAGAGCGATGGCGAGTGCCACGCCGAAGGCTCCGGGCGCAAGCAGGACCTCCGGGCGCGGCAGATCCCAGCGGCTCCACCCGTGCTCGGCCGCCAGCGCCCCCAGCAGCGACATCAGCACGAGGCACCACGCCCGCACGATCCAGGCGAACCAACCGCCGCGGGTCACGACCAGGGCCAGCGCCGCAGCGGCCAGCAATCCCCAGACGAGGCGTCCTCCGGCCGCCGAGCCTGTGGAGAAGCGCAGCAACTCCGCGACGCTGAGATCGCCTTCGGCATCGGGTCGGGCGCCGCTGCGGACGAAGAGTCCCGCCGGCGACGTGGGCGCAGCCGGCCAGTTGAGGAGCCAGCCCAACACGAGTCCCCCGATCACCGCGCCCGCCAGAGGTGCCAGCCGGCGGGCCGACCCGGTGAGCAGGCCCCCGACCGCCAGGGCCACCGCCAGCATGACCAGCATCACGGGAGCCACCGGTACGAACGCCCCGAGCAGCGCCACGAGGAAGCCCACCATCAGGGTGGAAAGCCAGAACCTGCCCGAGGGCGCGGCGTCCGAGCCGGACGGCGGCCCCAGCACCCGGGCCAGCCACAGGCAGATCCACGGGAGTGTGCCGTAGAGCGCCAGAGCGCTCCAGACGCCGTTGGCGAGTGCGTTGTACGGCAGGGGCATGGCGACGAAGGCCACCAGGCCGACGATCTGGGCCCGGCGGCCGGCCGGTGCCAGCAGGCGCCAGAGCCCCGCCGCCCCGAACGGCACGAGTCCCAGCAGCAGCACGGTGCGGGTCAGCCCCATCGCCCCCGCCAGCACCGAGGAGGCCACGCCGAGTAGCAGGTACGCCGTCGGCGCGGGACCCTCCGATCCCAGCCCCGCCTCCCGCCAACTGCTGAACCAGGCGCGGAACAACTCCGCTGGCGACTCCCCGAGCAATGCGATCTCGCCGAGAACCGGCACACCGCGCGTCAGAAGGTGACGGCTCCCGAAGAGGAAGATCGCCATGGCCGCCGCCCAGGCGAGCATCGCGGTCTGTGTCGAGGTGTGGCGCGCCGCATCCACCAGGCGGCGGCGCCGACCCCAGAGCACCCCGGTTCCCTCCACGGCTGCGTCACCCCGCACCAGGCGATCCACGTATCGCAGCAGGGAGACGTAACCCCGGCGCGTCAAGCGGTTCACGCGCTCGTCGTCCGGCGAGTCGCCCACCAGCCGGCGCCTGCCGAGGATCTCCGCCAGCCCGAGCAGGTTCCACCACCAGGCTCCGACGAGCGCGGCGGCTCGCCGGAAATGACCGGCGAGCAGGGCGAGCGCGGTCTCCAGCAGGGTCAGTCCCAGCATCAGCGGGGCCTCGGCCCCCAACCTGGCGCGGCTGCCGCAGACCAGAACCGACCGCAACTGGTGACGGTAGGCGAGCAGGTCGCGATCGCGGCGTTGCCGGCGCTCCGAGAGGCGACCGCGATGGCGCACGCTCGCGCTCGGCACCGCCAGCACCGTCCCCCCGTCCAGGTTGACCCGGCGCCCGATGTCCAGGTCCTCGCCGTGATAGGTCATGGCGTCGTCGAAGCCGCCGAGGCGGTCGAAGACTTCGGCACGGATCAGCATGCAGGCACTGGGCACGGCGAGCACCTCGGTCACCGCGTCGTGCTGGCCCTGGTCGTACTCGCCCGCGGTGGCGAGCGGCACCGGAACACCCATCCGGTCCGACGAGAGGCCGACGGCTTGCAGGAACCCCGGGTCGTCCCACTCCACGAGCTTCGGACCCGCCACCGCGGCGCGGCGTCTCACCGCCTCGTCGACCAGGCGCGTCACCACGTCCGGTGCCAGCGCCACGTCGTCGTGACAGATGAGCAGGAACGCCGCGGCGGTCGCCCCTGCCGCCTCGCCATCGCTCATCGACTCGGGGCCCGGCGCGGGCTCGGTCTCGCCCAGCGGATCCGCGGGCTCCTCGTCGGCCTCTGCGGGATCCCGGTCGCGCCCCGTGATCATCCGGGCGGCGGCATTGACGGCAGGACCGAAACCGGGGTTGCCGGGTACCGTCATGACGGTCGCATCCGGCAGCACCGCGGCGACCCGATCGACCACGTCCGGGGCCTCGGCGTCGCCGCCGCCGCGCTCGGCCGGGACGTTCACCACCGTGACGGACAGCGCCGCGTAGTCCTGATCCGCCAGCGAGCGGAGGCACGCCGCGAACCACTCGCCCGGCTCATGGGCCACGACGACGGCGCGAACGGCCGGTCCGATCCTGCCGAGACGCTCGGGTGGCACGGAAGTGCCGTGAGGGGATTCCACTAGGGTGCGAGAGTATCCCCGGCGCATCGAGACCGAAGGCCATTCCGCCACGAGATGAGCCGGCCCCCCAGGTCGCGGTTCTCGCCGGCGGGTACGGCGCGGCCCGATTCCTCCGCGGGCTGGTGAGGGTCTGCGAGCCGGCGGCGGTGACCGCCGTGGCGAACTGCGGCGACGACATCGTGCTGGGGGGACTGCACATCAGCCCCGACCTCGACACCATCACGTATTGCCTCGCCGGCGAGTTGAACCCCGAGACGGGCTGGGGGCTGCGGGACGAGTCGTGGCACGCGCTGGAGACACTGCGGCGCCTCGGCGGCCCGAGCTGGTTCGGGCTGGGCGATCGCGACCTGGGCACCCACCTCTACCGGACGCAGCGCCTGGCCGAGGGGGTCCCGCTGTCGGCCGTCACCGCCGAACTGGCCGCGCGCTGGGGGGCCGAGGTGCGCGTCCTGCCCGTCACCGACGACCGGCTGCGGACCCGCGTCACGATCGATCGCCCTGACGACCCCTCGGGGAGCGCCGCCCGGACCGAGATCGGGTTCCAGGAGTACTTCGTCCGGCTGCGCCATTCCGTGGCGGTCCGCGCGGTTCGGTTCGCCGGCGCCGAGCGTGCACGCCCCGCGCCCGGGGTGCTCCGCGCCATCCGCGACGCCGCCGCGGTGGTGATCGCCCCGTCCAACCCGATCGTCTCCATCGGCCCCGTGCTGGCGGTGCCCGACGTGCGGCGTGCCGTGGTGCGCCAGCGGGAGCGCACCGTGGCGATCTCGCCGATCGTGGCCGGCGCCGCGCTGCGAGGCCCCGCCGGCCGCCTCATGGCAGAGTTGGGCCACGAGACGTCGGTCGTCGGTGTCGCCCGGCTGTACGCCCCCGTGGCGGCAGCGCTCGTCATCGACTCCCGGGACGCGCCGCTGGCGAGCGCCGTGGAGGCCGAGGGAATCCGTTGCGTCGTGACACCGACGATCATGCACACGCCGGACGACGCGGCGGCGCTGGCGCGGACCGCACTGGGCGCCGTCGGGTTTGCGAGCGACTCCTGAGCGGGCCTCCATGAGCGCGGCGGCGAGCGGTCTGACCGTCCTCGGCATCGGTGGCCTCGGGGAGATCCGTCCCGGAGACGAGCTCGGCACGCTCATCGCCGGCGCCTCCGATCTGCGCGACCGCGATGTGGTCGTCGTCACCCAGAAGATCGTGTCCAAGGCCGAGGGGCGGCTCGTCGCCGTCGCACACGACGACACCGAGAGCCGCCGGCACCTCGTCGAGAGCGAGTCCGTGCGCGTCCTGCGCCGCCGCGGTGAACTCATCATCGCCGAGACTCCCCACGGCTTCGTCTGCGCCAACGCCGGCGTGGACTTCTCCAACGTCCCCGAGGGGCACGCCGCACTGTTGCCCCGCGATCCCGACCGCTCGGCGCGGCGCGTCCGCGACGCCATCCGGGGGGCGTGCGGGCGGCACGTGGGGGTCGTCGTGTCGGACACCTTCGGACGCCCGTGGCGCCGCGGTCTGACGGACGTGGCCATCGGTTGCGCCGGCGTTCTGGCGATCCTCGACCTGCGCGGCACCAGCGACGCCGGCGGGCGCCGGTTGCAGGTCACAGAAGTGGCAATCGTGGACGAACTCGCCGCGGCCGCCGAACTCGTCATGGGCAAGGACAGTGGCATACCGGCGGCCATCGTCCGGGGCGCGCCGGAGGCCTGGTTCGGGGACGGCCGCGTGGGGCGCGATCTGGTGCGTCCGGCCGCGGACGATCTCTTCCGCTGACAGCCCGCGCTCAGCGCGCCGGACTGCCCGAGAGGCGACCACCCCGGAGCACCTCGCCCACCTCGACCGTGGCGCCGTCACCGAGCAGCGTGAACCCGACCACCCGGGCTCCGGGCTCGACGGTGGCGTCGAAGCCGACGACAGAGTCCGTCACGACGGCACCGGCGCCGATCCGCCCGCCGGGCAGCACGACCGAACCGTCGAGGCGGGCGCCCGCCCCC
>LXNJ01000084.1_pt1 | contig 61612 bp, 48 predicted proteins | sample 809081 | NCBI WGS metagenome assembly LXNJ01 (sample SAMN04870510, study PRJNA318959) | sponge metagenome | biome: sponge; feature: marine sponge reef; material: water | host: Petrosia ficiformis | place: Greece: Milos, Mediterranean Sea | collected 2013-05-29 | depth 5-7 m
CCGCATACGTGTCTGTGCCCTTGCAGCGCGGGCACAGACGACCGTCCGACCAAATCACAGCCTCGAGCCACAGGACGGCCGCCTGCTCATCCGGAAACACTTCGGCCAGTTTGGCCATGCTGATTCCCTTGCGATACCTGCGTCCAGGCCCCGATTTAACCGCCATGAATTCCCCGATCTGGTGTATCCCCTCTATGCGGCCGATCGGGAAAAATGCTTCAGTTAACTATATAACCACCAAACCAAACTGTTTGGACATCCCCCGTTACTCTGCTACGCTATGCTTCGGACCCTAAGTCATTGCGGTGTTATGCTTTTCGGCTGCACTTCCGCAGCTCGCTGTCGGACAAGAAGATGCCTGGGTTGACCTCGTGCCAAACAATTCGCTCCACGGTTGGACGGTTCTGAATAGATCGGCCCCATATGTCGCTAAGGACGGCGCCATTGTTGGTACCACAATCATGGGTACCCCCAAACACCTTCCTGGCGACCGATAAGTCCTACGGCGACTTTGCGCTCCGGATGGAAGTCTGGCTGCGTGAAGGCCGCCTGGAGCTGCTCAACAAACCGGGCTTGGGCGTGACTATGTTCTGACCGTGATGGCCCAGATCTTGCCTGGCGAGGTGATAGGCCAACAAACCGGGCCTGGGTGTGACTATGTTCTGACCTATATGTCGGCGGGGCGCTGTTTCAAGACAAACAGCCCCTCACCCATGCTGGTCACGATAATCGCGCCGCTTTCAAAGTACGGATAGGTGCTCCAGGCCCCACCGCCGCCCTCGCCCGGCGTGGTGTCAAAAAAGCCTACCTCCACAGGGTTCTCCGGCGTGGTGATGTCTAGAATGCGCAGGCCGCTGCCATAGTTCGCCTGGTACATCAGGTTCCCCTTGATGTAGAGGTTATGGTCCGTGGTGGTCGTCTTGGCGATGTACTCGTTCACCAGGACAGGGTCATCCAGGTCGGTGAAGTCCCACACGAGCGTGCGCGTGCCCTCCACCAGCTGCTGCGGCTCGTCGCCTTCATCGTTCATGTAGAAGAAGGTATGATCATCGGTCAGCCAGCCCTGATGTGCATAGGCCACCTTTGGGTATACGGCCATCGACAGCGCCACAGGATTGTCTTTGTCTGTCACATCAGAAATGCTCAGCGCGGTTTCGTTGGAGCCGATACATATTTCCTTGCCTTGGTGCTCCGCATCTGGGCCATGGTAAACGACGCATTGCGCATCGTGTGAATAGCCGGTCTTGCGCCGCCCGGTGGTGGGATCCGCGAAGCACCCCGCAAATGCGGGTGCTGCAGGATCTTGGATGTTGATCATGTGCAGACCGCCGCCGCAGGTCTGTCCGCCCCCGCTGGCGCCGACCGCAAAGGCGTATCCGGTGTCTTCGTTGATGACGATGTTGTGCGCGCTGTGGATCCCTGTATAGTGCACCGTTGGCTCAAACGATGCGGGCATTTTGTCCAAAGTGCGCAGCTGCGTCAGGTCAATGACTTGCATGCCATGTTCGCCCGCGCCGTCGGCCACGATGAACGCGTGGTCTTTGTACACCTTGATATCGCGCCATACGCTCGCGCGCGCGCCCGGCGTCATGGGCAAGTCGCCAACGAACAGGGGCGTTTCTGGGTCGGTGATATCGACAAACGCCGTCCCGTCAGAGCGCCCGACCAGCGCGTACTCATGGCCTGTGGCCGGATCCGTCCAGCCCCAGACATCATTGGACATCGTGCCGCGCCCGCCGCCCAACTGGTGTGTCGGCAGGAAGGAGACCAGGTCAATCTGGTCGCAGTCCCATCCGCGTGCTTCACCTTGCGCGCACTGCACCTCGGCACCGAGCACGGGATCGAAGCTCCTTATGTCGTTGACCACCATGCCTTGCTCTTCCCATTCTGTTGTCTGCACCAGAATCACCGCAGCGCCTTCCCGCCGGTCCACCCCGGTGGCGCCAATTACGGCCACATCCGAGGCGATGGCTAGCGTTGTGCCAAAGCCTGCCCCCCTGGGCGCAGCGCCGCTCAGCTGCCGCTGCGCGCCGCCCCAGCTGCTCTGATCGCGCTCAAAGCGGTACAACGCGCCGCTGCGCTGGTTTTCGCCGGGCGACCCAACCCACAGGACATCATCGACGAAGGCCAGACTGGCACCAAACTGTGCGCCGCGTTGCGGTTCAAAGGCCCGCAGCTCAGGCAGTGCTTCAAAAGCACCCGCTTCACCTTTCTGATAGACCAGCACAGCGCCTTGGCGCTGCGCAACAAACGGCATTCCCACGAAGGCCATCTCTCCATGCAGCGCCACAGAGGAGCCAAAACGGCCACCCTCCACGCCTGCATCCGGCTCCAGGCTTCCAGTCTGGACAAACTGACCTTCGTGCAGCGCAAAGACATACACAATGCCGCGGCTTTCATCATGGCCCGGCACGCCGAAAAGCGCCACCCCGTTCTGCACCGCCATGACCGATCCAAAGCCGGCGGATTCGTCGACTGTGAGCATCTCCGTCTCTGCAAAGGCACCGTTCTCGTCCATTGCGAACACGTAGACTGCACCATCACCTTTCCCCAGCGCCGCTACCAGGGCCGTGCTGCCATCAAAGGCGATGCTGCTGCCGAACTGGTCGCCCTCGGCCCCGTCGGAAGCCGTAAGTGCGCCCGCGTGGTTCCATGTGCCATCATCGGCCCGGTGGAACACATGGACTGCGCCTGTTTCGGCATTCGCCCGGCTGGCACCGACCAGAAGCACATTCGCAGAGACAGCCAGCGCGCTGCCGAACCGGTCCGCCTCGTCAGAGACGCTCAGACGACCCGATTCGGCCCAGCCGGCCGTGCGGCTGTATATGTAGACCTCAGCAGGGAAACTCATGTTGGCGGTTTCCCCTACGAATACCTCGTTCCCAGTTGCTGCGACAGCACCCCCAAAGCGCTGGGCATCGGCGGTTTGTGCCGCAAGGACAAGAAGCAGCGAGGTGACAACGATCTTAAGCATCAGAATAAACAGTTGGTACGCGGACTTGTAGCATGCAGGTGCGCAAGTGGTTCCATCGGGCGCCCAGAATGGCGCAGCGCAGAAACAAAGCAAGGCCTCGCGCCGTTGGCTGTGCAGCACGCTTGTACCCACTCTACGCAGCCATGGCGTCGAGTCCAGGAACGATTCCCACCGCGCGCAAAGACGACGCGCTCTGCGCGCGGTGGGCAATGCTTCAGCGGTGGACCTTCAACCGTTTCGGCAGGGAGCCGGACCTCGAAGGCATCCTTTTCCTGATCGGCATACAGGAGCTGGGCCACGGGTACCTGTCGGATCTGGACAAGGCCAGGAAAGAGCAACTGGTGCTTGAAGGTACCTACAGCGCGCTGGAAACGCTTGGATACTACGAGCGCGTCGGCATGGAAAACAACGGCCATTGGATCTGGGAGCTTCGATCACCGTTGCCCGCGGATTTGTCTCCCGAGGCCGAAGAACGGATGCTGCAACGCGCAGTGCTCCGCTATTTTGACAACAATCTTAAGCAGTGGACTGATGAGTCATAGCGGACACTTGTTGATGATGGCAGTGCTGGCTCTGCTGGCCGCATGTCAGCGACCTGCCGGTGAGCAGGTAGACGCCGTCGCGCCTGAACTAACGCAGCAGGATACGAGTGCGTCGGCTGCACAGGACGAAGCCGCATCCGATGCTGCACAGGACGAAGCGTTGCCCGATGCCGCCCAAGAGGCTGTTACCGAAGTGCCCGCACCAACCCCGCCTGATGTGACAAACTACTACGAGATCACCACGCCGATGGGGCGGATGGTCGTGCACCTGTACGACGAAACGCCGGGCCACCGCGACAACTTCAGAAAGCTCGTTGCAGAGGGCGTTCTAAGTGGCACGTTGTTCCACCGCGTAATGAACGGGTTCATGATTCAGGGGGGCGACCCCAACTCCAAGGACGACGATCCGAACAATGATGGCGGCGGCGGACCGGGCTATACTATTGAAGCGGAGTTTGATGCACGGCTGATCCACAAACGCGGCGCATTGGCGGCGGCACGGCAAGGGGATCAAGTCAACCCCGAGCGCCGCTCGAGCGGTAGCCAGTTCTATATAGTCCATGGCAGGCAGTGGACTGACGATGAGCTGGACCAGCTGGAATTGCAGGCCCGGCAGGAGAACCCTGAGTTTTCGATCACGGCTGAACGGCGCACGTTTTACACCTCGAATGCCGGCACACCGTTTCTGGATGATTCCTACACCGTCTTTGGCGAGCTTGTAGAAGGTTTCGATGTACTGGACGCGATTGCCGCCACGCCGACTACGGGCAACTACCGGCAGCCGCCCAACCGGCCAATCGAAGATGTGCCGATGACCGTGCGTCCGCTGTATGACTACGGGAAGTAACGCCGCTTAAGACGCGCCACTGTATAACGGGGATTAAACCGCAGCACCATTCTGACTGGGCAAGTGCTTCTCAGCCGGAGCCCCTTCATGTGCTACGCATGGGATGCCGTGCTGCTCGCAGCCACACGCTCCGCATCAGCGGCCAAGGCTGCACGAGCTTCGCAGCCCGCTTCCCTGCACTATGCATGCACTATGTAGTGCTTGCCCGAAAAAGGGGTTTTCGGAGGCCAAGTTCAAGCTGATTGGCGGTGAGCATTCGGTGCATGGCCATGGCCATGGGCAGGGAGGCGTACAGGTCAGCGGTACCCGGTTTTGAGCGAATCAGCTTCCAGGGTGGAGGGTTGGTGCTGGGCAGTCCCATGTGTTTGTGGAAAAGATGAAGCAGCCGGATATCGTCGTATCCCATGTGGGCGGGCTCACCGTTGCTATTGAGACGGAGTATGCACCGGCGAAAACAGTCGAAGACGACGCGCTGCAGCGCTTGGGTCAGAAGATCAAGCATACCGGAGAAGAAGTCGACCAGTGCATTGCGGTCAGACTGCCGCGCGTCGCGACCGACTCCTTCAAGCGGCGCGCGCAGTCGGCCTGGATGCGATGCGGCGTGCAGCGCACGGATGAGTCGGGAATCTGCCTCTTGGAACAAGGTCGGCCTTGGTGCCTCGCGGCGGTTGGCCGACCCTGTGCTGCCAATGGCCGCGGAATCGAACCCGCATGGCCCCTATTCGTTAGACGATCCGGCGGTTGGCTGAGTACCTACTGTGATCACGATTACGCTCTTCCATACGAAAAGCAGCATGGCCACCGCCTCAGGATTTTTCGGCGGCAAACTTCTAGCGGGACGAGGCTGTGAAGTCAGGCCCATGGAGATCGGGCTCCAAGCCATATGCGTGCTGTGACTGCGCCTCGTGCGTTGTCGGATCAGGAAGCGGCGCGACGAGCTGCGCGGCGAGCCTTGGATGAGCGCGGCGTCAATCCGTACGCGTATCAGTGGGACGTAGACACGTCCATCGCAGAGATTCTAGCCACCTTTGACGACGCGCAGCACGGGAGGCAGTCTTATCGCGTTGCGCTGGCTGGACGCATGATGTCCAGGCGCATCATGGGTAAGGCCTCTTTCTTCGACCTGCAGGATGCAAGCGGGCGCATGCAGGTCTACGTGCGACGCGATGACCTGCCGGAAGGCTTTTACAACGAGGTCTTCAAGCGGCTTCTGCATATCGGCGATATCGTGGGCATCAGCGGCTTTGTGTTTCGCACGGGGCGTGGAGAGATTACCGTGCACGCAAAGACCCTGGTGCTGCTCACCAAGAGTCTGCGCCCGCTGCCCACGGTCAAGGAGCAGGACGGAACCGTGTATGACGAGGTGACCGACAAGGAATTCCGGTACCGTCAGCGCTATGTGGACCTGGTCGTCAACCCTGCAGTGCGTGAGGTCTTCAGGCAGCGGGCCCGCATGGTGACGGCGCTGCGTCGCTTCCTGGACGCACGCGGCTATGTGGAGGTAGAAACCCCTGCGCTGCAGCCGCTCTATGGCGGGGCCACGGCGCGCCCCTTTGTGACACACCACCACGCGCTGGGCATGCAGTTCTTCTTGCGCATCGCGGATGAACTCTACCTGAAGCGCCTGATTGTGGGCGGCTTTGACGGCGTTTACGAGATAGCCAAAGACTTTCGCAACGAAGGATTAAGCCGGTATCACAATCCGGAGTTCACCATGCTGGAACTCTACGTGGCCTTTAAGGACTACGAGTGGATGATGGACTTGGTTGAGGAGATGATCGAAGGCGTAGCGCTGGCGCTTCACGGCACCGCTACCATACCGGTCGACGGAAAGGAAATATCATTTGCCAGGCCGTGGCCGCGGATACCGATGTTCCAAGCCATAGAGGAACACACCGGACATGACCTGTATGGCGCTGATCGCGGCACGCTGCAGAAAGCCGCACAAGCCCTTGGCTTGGAGGTGGACCAAGCCATGGGCGAGGGCAAGATTCTGGACGCGATCGTCAGCACCTTTGTCGAGCCCCATTTTACGCAGCCCACGTTCATGATTGACTATCCGGTAGCCCTGAGCCCGCTGGCAAAACGCCACCGCACAGTGCCCGGACTGGTGGAACGGTTTGAGGTAATCTGCAACGGCAAAGAGGTGTGCAACGCTTTCAGTGAGCTCAACGACCCGGAAGATCAGCGCGCCCGCTTCGAAGAGCAATATCGCCTGCGTGCCCAAGGCGACATGGAAGCCATGCAAATCGACGAGGACTACTTGCGTGCCCTTGAGTACGGCATGCCGCCGACGGCAGGCCTCGGCGTCGGCATCGACCGCCTCGCCATGCTGCTCACGAATCAGCCCTCTATTCGGGACGTGATTCTCTTTCCGCTGCTGCGTCCAGCCTGACGCTGTTGCCCATGGCCACCTGCACGTTGCGCTTAAGATCCTCCAGGTGCGCCCGCTTGATCGCGCTGCCCTTGAATCGCTTCCTGTAAGCGGCGAGATCCAACTCCGCCCACGTCTTGAGCGGTGTGCCCACAATGCCGCTCCTGGGCATGAACCGCGTCTCACTTGTGGCAAACTTGAACTTATTCCACGGGCATACGTCCTGGCATATGTCACAGCCAAAGATCCAGTTGCCAAATTCGCGAGAGAGATCCTCAGGCGCACCGTCGCCGCGATGCTCAATCGTCCAGTAGGCAATGCACCGGTTGCTGTCCACGGCGTACGGCTGGTAGATGGCATCAGTCGGACACGCGTCTATGCAGCGCGTGCAGCTGCCGCAGTGATCCGCAATCGGGCCGTCGTATGCCAGCGGCAAATCCAGGATGAGCTCTCCTATAAAGAAATAGGAACCCATAGTGCGGCTGATCAGATTGGTGTGCTTGCCGATCCAGCCCAACCCCGCGCGCTGCGCCCACACCTTGTCCAGCACCGGAGCCGAATCAACGAACGCCCGACCTGCGACGGGTCCATGGTTTTCGCCAATCCAGTGAAAGAGCGCATACAGTCCCTGCTTGAGCACTGTGTGGTAGTCGTCGCCCCACGCGTAGCGACTCACCTTGCCCGCCTCGGCACCTTCCGGCTGCGAAACGGGCTGGAAGTAGTTGCGCAGCACGCTGATGACGGACTGCGCCCCATCCACGAGCCGCGTGGGGTCCACGCGCTTCTCAAAATGCCGCTCCATGTACGCCATGGACGCGTGGCGCCCTTGATGTAGCCATGCTTCCAGCCGCTCAGCCTCCTTGTCCAGCTTAGTGGCCTTCGCAATGCCGCATGCGTCAAACCCCAGACGTCGGGCCTCGCGCTTGATCGCGTGTGCCACCCGCTCGCGCTGCGCCTGATCGTGCCCTGGCATGGCCCTTCAGTGTAATGACTGTGTCGTCTTGAGCGTGCTTTTTCGCGTTCATGCGAAGCGCTCTGCGCTACCGCCGGTAGAGCACGCAGGCCCGCTGCCCCGCGTTGCGCACCCGTCACCGCGCATCTACGCAGCCATTAGTATACCGAGAATAAAACCAATGGCCCGCCGTATACACGCATACTTGTGGGCATGACAGCCGTCAGCCAGCACCCGTACCCTGCGCCTCGAGAGCCGGGAGCTTAAGACCGTATTCCTGTGCGCAGCTTATGGCGTCCTTGTAGCCTGCATCGGCATGCCGCATTACGCCGGAGCCCGGATCATTCCACAGCACCCGCTTCAGCCGCCTTGCGGCATCTTCCGTACCGTCAGCTACCACAACCATGCCGGCATGCTGCGAAAAGCCCATACCTACGCCGCCGCCGTGGTGCAAGGCAACCCATGTCGCACCAGATGCTGTGTTAAGCAGCGCGTTCAGCAGGGGCCAGTCAGAAACCGCATCGGAGCCATCGCGCATGGACTCGGTCTCCCGATTGGGCGACGCGACCGAACCGGAATCAAGATGATCCCGGCCGATCACGATCGGCGCAGAGAGCTCACCTCGGCGCACCATCGCATTGAAGGCCAACCCCAGGCGGTCGCGCTCACCGAGGCCGACCCAGCAAATCCGCGCCGGAAGACCCTGGAAGCGGATGCGTTCTCGTGCCAGATTCAGCCAGTTGATAAGAGGGCGGTTCTCTGGCAGCAGTTCCTTGACCTTTTCATCGGTGCGGTAGATATCCTCGGGATCACCGGAGAGCGCCACCCACCGGAACGGACCGATGCCCCTGCAAAAAAGCGGCCGAATGTAGGCCGGCACGAATCCCGGGAAGGCAAATGTACGGGCAAGACCCCCTTCCAGCGCCACTTGCCGAATGTTGTTGCCATAGTCAAAGGTCGGAATTCCGGCATCCCAGAACCCCACCATCGCCGCAACATGTGCACGAATAGATGCCCGCGCCGCAGATTCCGTTGCCTTGGGATCACGCGTGCGCTGCCTGCGCCACTGCGCCAGTGTCCACCCCCGCGGCAGATAGCCGTTGAGCGGATCGTGGGCTGAAGTCTGATCCGTCACGAGGTCCGGTCGAATCCCTGCCTGAAGGAGCGCGGGAAAGACATCCGCGGCGTTTCCCAACAGTCCAACAGACTTTGCCTCTTTAGCGCATGTCCACCGCTCTACCAGCGCGAGCGCCTCCTCAATGCTGTCAGCCCGCTGGTCCAGGTACCCGGTACGTAATCGGAAATCTATCCTGGCCGGATCACATTCCACAGCAAGGCAGCAGGCACCTGCCATCACTGCGGCAAGCGGCTGGGCGCCGCCCATGCCGCCGAGCCCGCCCGTCAGGATCCAGCGGCCGCGCAAATCTCCACCGTAGTGCTGCCGGCCTGCCTCAACGAAGGTCTCGTAGGTACCTTGAACGATTCCCTGCGTGCCGATATAGATCCACGATCCGGCCGTCATCTGGCCGTACATCATCAGGCCTTTGCGGTCCAGCGCGTTGAACGTGTCCCAGGTGGCCCAGTGGGGTACGAGGTTGGAGTTGGCAATAAGAATGCGCGGCGCATCCTTATGCGTCTGGAAGATGCCGACGGGCCTGCCTGACTGTACGAGCAACGTTTCATCGTCTTGCAGCGATACCAGCGCATGCAGAATCCGGTCAAAATCCTGCCAGGATCGGGCCGCACGACCAATGCCACCGTAGACTACCAGATCGCGGGGGTTTTCTGCAACTTCGGCGTCAAGATTGTTCTGAATCATGCGGTACGCGGCTTCCACCTGCCAGCTGCCACAAACCAGCTGAGACCCTGTCGGTGCGCGCACAGAACGATTGCTGTTGCTCATGTCCATAAGCCCCGATTACCTGTAGTCCCACAGCTCAGGCGGCCTCGCTGGAATCAGCGCACCTTCCCGCACCAGGGCGGCTGTGCGTTCCAGGTCAGATGCCAAAGGCCGGTCTTCTTCGACAGGGGTGGAGACCTCGCGAATGACCGACACAAATTTCTGCAGCGCCAAGCTCGTCTTCAGCGGTCCCCGCAGCTCAACGCCTTGCGCGCCGCAAAGCGCCTCAATCCCAATGAGACGCGCAAGATTGTTGTTCATCGCGAGAAGCCGATATGCACTATGGCAGGACATCGCGACATGGTCCTCCTGGTTAGCCGATGTCGGCGTGCTGTCCACGACGCGCGGGTTGGACAGGGCCTTGTTTTCAGATGCCAGGGCCGCGGACACTATCTCCGCTGCCATCATGCCCGAGTTCAGGCCGGGGTGCGGAGACAGAAAGGCGGGGAGGCCGTAAGAAAGTGCAGGATCAATAAGGAGCGAGATGCGACGCTGTGCAATCGAACCAGTTTCCGCGATGGCCATGGCAATCTGATCCGCCGCGAAGCCCACAGGCTCTCCATGAAAGTTGCCACCCGACACGATCGTGCCGTCTTCGAGCACCAGCGGGTTGTCCGTGACGGCACCGGCTTCGATGCAGAGTGTTTCCGCTGCCTGCCTCAATAGAGTCAGCACAGCGCCAAGAACTTGCGGCTGGCAGCGCAGGCAATAGGGATCCTGGACTCGGGGATCTCTTTGACGGTGTTCTTCGCGGATTTGTGAGCCGGTGAACAGGTGACGAAGTGTGAATGCTGCATCAATCTGGCCTTTGTGACCCCGCAGCTGATGAATCTCCGCGCGAAACGCCACAGGAGAGCCCATAGCCGCTTCCGTAGACAGTGCGCCGGTCGTCAGTGAGCTGACCGCATTATTCCAGGCTTCAAAGAGTCCGGCCAGGGCCAGCGCGGTTGACACCTGAGTCCCGTTGATTATCGCAAGCCCTTCCTTTGCCAAAAGTCGCACGGGTACCAGCCCCGCCGCCCGCAGCGCCCGGGCTGCCGGCATCAGCGCCCCGCGCCTCACCACGCTGCCTTCGCCAATCATGGTGGCGGCCAGATGGGCAAGGGGCACAAGGTCTCCCGAGGCACCCACCGATCCCTGGGACGGAATCACCGGCAGGATGCCGGCCTTGAGCATATCCGAGAGCAGAACTATCAGCTTCCATCGCACACCGGAGGCGCCGCGCCCCAGCCCAATCATCTTCAGCGCTATTATCAGGCGAACGATCTCCTCGGGCAACGGATCTCCGACCCCCGCACAATGACTTAGCACAAGGTTGCGCTGCAGCGTGCCAACAGCGTTCGCTGAGATGCGCACCGCAGCCAGCTTTCCGAATCCGGTATTGATGCCATAAATGGGCGCGGCTTCGGCAGCAGCACGCGCAACCGTGGCGGCGCTCCTTTCCACCTTGGGCTTGCAGCCTGGTGTCAGCTCGGCGTGCGCACCGCGATAGACCGCTTCTAGCGTTGCCAGCGAAAGATTGCCGGGATCAATCAGCATACGGTACCTCCGATGACACGCATGCTTAGTGGACTCAATCCTAAGCGGTAGGCCAGCTCGCATGGATGCGCAATGTCCCAGACGGCAAGGTCCGCACGCTTGCCGACTGACAGCGTACCATAGCGGTGGTGCAATCCCAGTGCCCGGGCCGCGGCGGCGGTAGTGCCGATAAGTGCTTCTTCTGCCGTCAGACCAAACAGCGTGCACGCCATATTCATGGCCAGTAGCAGGGAAAACAGGGGAGAAGAGCCTGGGTTTGCATCTGTCGCGACAGCCATCAGCACTCCGGCTGCACGCAGCGCCTGAACGGGCGGCCGTTGCGACTGGCGCAACGTATAGTATGCGCCGGGCAGCAGCACGGCAACGGTTCCAGATTGAGCCATGGCCGTCACCCCCTCCATATCAAGGTGCTCCAGATGATCAGCCGAGAGCGCATGGAATGAAGCAGCCAGCTTTGCACCGCCGAGGTTTGTCAGCTGCTCGGCATGTAGCTTCTTTGGAAGGCCGAGCTCGTCAGCGGCCTCAAATAGGCGGGCGATTTGCGCCGGTGTAAAGGCAATGCTCTCGCAATAACCATCTACGGCGTCTACCAGTCCTTCCGCGTGTGCTGCCGTAAGACCGCGCACAACAACCTCGTCTATGTAGGTGTCAGGCATGCCCTGATATTCGGGTGGGACCGCATGCGCCGCCAACCACGAAGTAACAATGTGTACGGGGCGCTCTTCGGTGAGCCGGCGAGCTGCCCGCAGCATCTTGAGCTCATCGGCAATACTCAGTCCGTAGCCTGACTTCACCTCTACCACTGCTGCCCCCTCACCGAGCAGCGCATCCAGTCGGGGAAGCGCCGACCCTACCAGGTCGTCTTCTGTCACTATTCTGGTAGCGCGCATCGTTGACGCGATGCCGCCTCCTTGGCGGGCAATGGCTTCGTAGCTTGCTCCCTGCAGGCGCAACTCAAATTCCTGTGCTCGGTTGCCGCCAAAGATGAGATGGGTGTGGCAATCAATGAGCGCTGGCGTCACCGTGGCTCCATCGAGGTCTATGGTTGGCGCGTGCCGGCAGGCCGAAGGCAGGGCGCTTTGTGCTCCGACCCATGCGATCACTTCACCGTCTGCAACGAGCGCGCCATCGGGTATCAGTCCGTAGGGACCGATGCCAGGCTCCATGGTGGCAATCCGGCAGTTAGAAAAGGTTTTCAGCGCCATACCGCAAGAAGACTCCGTGCCCGTTCGTTGGCCGCTGACCTCGTGCAGCTTGCCTTGGGAAGAGCCGCCTAAGGCCCTTCATGTGCCGCACATTGCATAGTAGAATTTGTGCCGATTCGCTGCTGCAACGATGCCCGCCTGGCGAGTGATCAGACATGCGCCAAGGCTAGCCGCCGGTGTACAGCCAGCCACCGGGCGCCACAAGCCCCGGCAACGTGCAGACAGGAGCATTCCTGCCGTGTCCATGCGCCGTACCAGGCCATTGCACAATCACCGCCATGCGGCAATCCCCTTCAGACGCACGCTTGGCCTGGCAGGGCACAAGCATGCGTTATGGGCCTAGCACGGTAGCCGCACAGGCAAAAGCCGAATGCTGCGTGCACCGCTGGTGGCATAAGGTACGGCGCAACAAGCGTGATTGCACACAGCGCACGCTTAACGGGCACGATCGATCCATTGGAGTCGCCACTGAGGGGGCATAGGCGCAGCGTAGTGCAATCCTGCCAGGCTGACTTCGACTGCGAAGCAGAAAGGACGCTGCGTATCGATCAGGAGCATGGGCTTCTGATTTGTGAAGATTTGTGAACAGGGCCGATGATGTCGGAGTCCCATGCTGCACCTCCGCTGGCAGGCCAGTACCTTTTGCAGCAAGGGCATGCGACGCTGTCAAGTATGAACAAGCTTTGGGCAAAAGCAGCACTTACGCCAGACGGCTGGAAACACGCTGTTGCGATAACCATTGATGCGAATGGCCGGATTGCGCATGTGCAGGCAAATCAGCCTGCGGTGGGCAACCACTTCTCCGTGCTGCTGCCCGCTCCCACGAACCTTCACAGCCATGCGTTTCAGCAAGCCATGGCCGGGTTGACCGAGACACGTGGTCCAGGAGGTGCTAATAATTTCTGGGGTTGGCGACGTCTCATGTACCGTTTCCTGGAGCATCTCACGCCCGAGGATATCGAAGCAATCACGGCCTATGCCCAAATGAAAATGCTCGAAGCAGGATTTTCAAGTGTGGTTGAATTTCACTATCTGCATCACGACAAGGGAGGCACGGCGTACGAGAATCCAGCGGAGATGTCGTCGCGAATCGCGGCCGCCGCCGCCGTGAGCGGCATTGGGCTTACGCTCGTGCCGGCCTTGTATCAGCAGGGTGGATGCGGAGGCGCACCACTGGCACCGACTCAGTACCGCTTCGCCTGTACGCGTGATCAGTTTGCAGCGCTTCTCGATGCTGCTGGAAAGGCCGTCAGGCTGCTGGACGGCGACGCGAGCACAGGGGTTGCCGTGCATTCCCTTCGCGCCGTGAGTCCAGAGGCTCTGGCCTGGGCCGAAAGGCTGCGGCCTGATGCGCCGTTTCATATGCACTTGGCGGAGCAGCCATTAGAAGTGCACGAGGTCGAATCGGCACTGGATGCGCGGCCCGTCTCCTGGGTGCTGGATAACTTTGCTGTGGACCGTCGTTGGTGTCTGGTTCACTGTACCCAGATGGATGAGCGAGAGACGCGGGCGCTTGCCTCCACCGGAGCCGTTGCCGGCCTGTGTCCAATCACAGAAAACAACCTGGGAGATGGAATCTTCAGCGGCGTGCAATTCATACGGCTGGGGGGACAGTATGGAATCGGCTCTGATTCCAATGTGCAGATTTCGCTGGTGGAAGAGCTGCGAGCACTGGAATACTCGCAGCGGTTGCGCGACCGCACGCGTGCTGCGCTCGCCATCGGTTACCCTTCAGTGGGTCGCACGCTGTTTGAGGGGGCCTGTAGGGGCGGTGCACTGGCCGCCGGCCGCCCCGGCGGAAGTATCGCAAAAGGTGCGTGGGCAGATCTTCTGGAGCTTGACGGCGACAGCATTAGCCTGCAAGGCCTGAGTGGAGATGCGATACTGGATGCATGGATATTTGCGGGTAGCAACCGCCTGGTACGGAACGTCTGGTGTGCCGGGCGTCACCTCGTGCGTGGGGGCAGGCACATACGAAGGACGGCCATTACGCGTACCGTGCGGCCCGTACTTAAGCGGCTACGGGGCCTCTGAACCCCGGCGACTGCTTTGTGGTGACCCCTCGTCAAGGCGGCGAATCCGTCTTGGGAGGCACAACTGGGTGCGGGGCGTTCTCAGCGCATGCTGACTGCCGGGGCCTGCGCCAGGCACCGAATTCCAACGCCGTCAAACGCCGTCTATCCTGAATTTACAGTACTTCAGCCTTCCGGCTGTCCTTGCTTGCTGTCGCCGGCTAAATGCTCCAGAAGGCGGGAATCAGCATTTGCGCTCCCAAGCCGGGAACCCACGCCTGCAAACGCCTCGGATGTATGGCGATTCTAAACCCTGGTGGCGGGCTACGACAGGCTTTTCTTAGGCGCTGTAGTACGAATCAACCCCCAGTGCCCCGCTGCTGGCGGGGCACTGGGAAGGATCCTACAGCATATACCGGCGTGCGGCACAATGCTGCAAGCAGCACATGCCTACTGGTCGTCGGGAATAGTGTCTACGCGGCGGAACTGGGACGCACCACTCTTCTTGCCGGTCTGCTCCGAAGCGCCCATTCCCTGGACCATCAGACGGTCCTCTGCAATACCGTTGTCGGTGTAGTACTGCGCAACGGCGTGGGCCCGATCTTCCGGAAGCTGCTGCGGGCGGCGCTCATCGCGAGAAGCATGCCCTTCAACCCGCACAGCAAACTCGCAGTTTTGCAGAATCTCCAGGTTTTCCGCAAGGAGCGGCCGTGCTTCCTCGTTGAGCACCGAGGAGTTGCGATCAAAGTACACTGAATTCATGGACGAGATGTTGCAGTCGAAACAACCCTCCTCCGTGACTTCCATCTCCATGGATTGCGTCGCTGTACCCCCCACATTGGTGAGCGTCAACGTAACCTCATACGTGCCAGGCTCCGCATAGGCATGGGACGGCTCCGCCTCGCTGCTGGTGTTGCCATCGCCAAAGTCCCAATTGTACGTGAGCGGAACGGAGCCGCGCGTATTGGCGATGAAGGTCACAGACGGATTCTCATCACAGATGCTGACCGTCGGCTTGCTGGCGGTGATCGTCACGATCTCGGCGGGCTCAATCACGGTTACCACGCAGTCCGCGCTGGCGGGGCCCGCCTCGTTTTCCGCGGTAAAGGTAACCGTGTGCGCGCCATCGGTCGTAAATGCATGCGTCGCCGTTGCACCGCTTGCAGTGGTCCCGTCGCCAAAGGCCCAGGTCATAGCCACAGGCAGCGTGGCCGCTGGGTTCGTTTCCGCGCTGAAGTCTGCGTCCACGCCCAGCATCACATTCCCCGTTGGGCAAGTCAGGCGCTGCACGCCCACCGGCGTGATCGCAGGCTTGAAGTTGACCTTGAAACCTAACCCCAAGCCGGATAGGATATCCGTGGGCCCCAGGCCGTTGTCTGCATTGGCATCCAACTGGTCGTCCCCAAAATGAAATCCGCTGTTGAGCTCAACGAAGAACGAAGTCCGCGCATTCATCGCAATATCCACCCCTACGCCCAGAAGCGGCCCGAAGCCGACGGCACTTTCCTCCGCAGTGTACGATGGATGATCAATCTGCGTGGCTGTGCCGAAGGAGGCGACCAGGCCAAAGTTGAAATATGGTGCCGCCCGCTGCTCGGCCTCGCCAGCAGTCATCCGCCCAAACACCTGTATGGAGATGCGCGACGACGGGTCGTCGGCTACCGCATCGTTGGGGCGCGTGTTGGGCGGCGGAAACTGCGTAATGACAGGATAGTCGCCGTAGGCAATAGCAAAGCTGGTAGAAAACGACACGCTGAACTGGTATCCCACCTCAGCTGCCAGACCAAACGGCGTAGCTACGTCAAAAGCGTCACCATTGAAGTTGATCGGGGACTTTTCGTTGTCGCCCAGGTAGTTGGACAGTCCTACTTTCGGCTTGATAAAGGCGGTGCCGCTGGGCCGATATACCTTCGACTGCGCCCATGCCTCTCCAGCTGTCGTGGTGAAAACTGCCAGTATCACCAGTGTTGTCGTCAAGTAGCGGTAAGTCATTGATTTACCCTGCTGTTGTGATTTATTGCGCAGAAATACCAGTTAGTTTCTCGCTAGTATCCCGACGCCCGCTTGATCGTTGGGCCGCCGCTGTAGTCAGGCAGAGGCCAAGGCAGCAATACGTCGCTGCAGCTGCCGCTTGCAGTTGGCCGCCTTGTTCCTGTGTATGACACCCTTGGTTGCGAGGCGATCCACGTAGGACTGCACGACAGAAAAGGCCGCAGATGCCTCCCCATGGTCCTCCATTTGGAGCACGCTCTTGACCATGGTGCGCATCCGACTCCGATGAATCCTGTTGCGGGCGCGGGCGCGGGCATTCTGTCGAACCCGCTTGGCTGCGGATTTGTGTTGTGGCATGCTGGTACCGTCTGGAAAACCTCAAACACGATTAAATATGCATCCGGCGGCGTGGTTCCGGGTCTAGTCCATCATTTTGCGAAGGAACGATGGCGGCTCATCGTCGCTTCCGCGCGTGCGGCGGCGCGATTCGTCGCGGCCAGCCCCTCCAACGCGTCTCAGCTGCGCCTTGCCTTGGGCCCCCTCGCCTTGCCATGCTGTGCCCTGCTCTGCTGGGCCGCGGCGCTCGAAGGCTGGAATGTCCAGCACCTTGAGGTTCTCTTCTCCCTTGTAATCGATGCGTGGGGAAACGGTTGACAGCATCCGCTTCTCGGCCTGTCCAGCACCCGACTGGCCGAAGCCGGTGGCGATAACCGTTACGCGGAACTCGTCGTCGTCCAACGTCTCGTCAATCACGGTGCCCCAGATCACCTCAGCATCACTGCCAGCCTCGTCTTTCATTACCTGCGTAGCGCTCGTCGCATCCTTGATGCCTAGATTCTTGCCAGCGGTAATGTTCACAAGAACATTGCGCGCACCAGCAATAGATGCCCCGTCCATCAGCGGACTGCTGATCGCCTCCAGCGCAGCCTGCTCCGCGCGCTTGTCGCCGGCCCCAGCGGTACCTGTGCCCATGAGCGCCGTGCCGCCGTTCTGAATCGTGGTGCGCACATCAGCAAAGTCAAGGTTGATCAGTCCAGCGCAGGTGATCAGATCTGCAATGCCGCGCGTAGCATCGTACAGCACATCGTCCGCCCGCTGGAATGCCTCAATCAGCGTCGTGTCGTCTTCGGCAATGTCCAGAAGTCGCTCATTGGGAATCGCAATGATGGTGTCTACATGCTCCTCCAGGCACTGGATGCCGTCCAGGGCCATCGCCATGCGCTTGTCGCCTTCGCAGTCAAACGGCTTGGTCACAATCGCCACTACCAGTATGTCCATCTGCCGCGCAATCTCTGCCACTACAGCGGCCCCGCCGGTCCCCGTGCCGCCGCCCATTCCTGCGGTGATAAAGCACATGTCAAAGCCATGCAACATCGTCTTGACCTCTTCTGCGCTTTCCCACATGGCTTCACGTCCGACCTCTGGCCGTGCGCCGGTGCCCAACCCCTTGGTCAACATCCGACCCGACTGAATACGCAGCGGTGCCAGCGTATGGCTTAGCGCCTGCGCGTCGGTGTTAATCACCATGAATTCAACATTCTGCAGCTCCTTGCGGACCATGTTATTGATCGCGTTGCCACCGCCACCACCGACACCGACCACGCATATCTTGGCTACTTCCTCCCGTACTGTGTCGAAGGACCAGCCTAAGCCCGCGTTGTCATCTGTTGGAGTACTCTGTGTAGGGTTCATTGTACCGGTAAAGGATGTGATTAAAGTTCGTCGAACCAGCCCTTCATGCGACCGGCAATCCGGTGCACCAGCGAAGAGCCGCCGTTGCCGCTTTGCGTGGCAGCCAATCGGCCGCCTTCGTATCCGTTGAGCTGCGACGCGCCAAGCAAGGATGGCTGCAGGCCGTACAGCACCAGGCCGACGCCGGTGGCGTACTTCGGATCGCTGACCTCCTCGACCAGGCCGCCGGCCAGTCCGGAAGGTAGACCGACCCGGGTCTCCATCCCTAGTTTTTCCGCGGCCAGCTCCGCCGTGCCCGGGATCAGCGAGCCACCGCCCGTGAGCACGGCACCCGCCGCCAGATGGCGCGCATACGCGCTGCGCTCGATCTCTATCGCCGCGATTTCAAGGATTTCCTCCATGCGCGGCTGTATGACTTGGCTCAGCGTAGAGCGGCTGATGGTCTTGGGTGCACGACCCCCAATGCCTTCGATCAGGATCTCCTCGCCGGGATCGATCGTATCCACCAGCGCCGATCCGTAGTCACACTTGAGCGCTTCGGCCTGATCGCGCATCACGCCCAGGCCTTTCCGAATGTCGTCGGTAACCTTGTTGCCGGCTACGGCGATGACAGCGGTGTGCCGGATAGTGCTGTCCTCGAACACCGCCATATCAGTCGTGCCGCCCCCAATGTCTATTAGCACAACGCCCACCTCCTTCTCATCGGAATGCAGCACGGAGAACGAGGACGCGAGGGGCTCCAGGACAATATCGGCGGCCTGATAGCCCGCCTTTTCGATGCAGCGGTAAATGTTCTTGGCGGCCGACACTAGGCCGGTGATGATGTGCACATTGGCCTCGAGGCGCACGCCGCTCATGCCCACGGGGTCCAACACGCCGTCCTGGCCATCGACAATGAACTCCTGCGGGATTACATGCAGAATCTCGCGGTCGGCAGGCATCGCGACATGCGTCGTGTCCTCGACCAGGCGCTGCACATCGCGTAGCGAAATCTCCCGGTCACGATGCGCAATCGTCACCACGCCACGGCTTTGAAAGCTCTGGACGTGGTCCCCCGCGATGCCCACGATGACTTCCTTCACCGCGACGCCTGCCGTTCGCTCCGCTTCTCCGATCGCTTTCTGCACGGATGCGACGGTCTTGTCGATGTTGACAACCACACCTCGGTTTAGGCCTTGGGACTCCGCCAGGCCCATGCCAAGCACGTTGATGCGGCCAAAGCTGTCTACAGCGCCCACGACGGCACACACCTTCGTGGTGCCGATGTCCATCCCTACGACGATTCGGTCATTCATGGCGTTAGGGTGTTTTGTGCTGGGTTGAATCTTCCCTGGTGACAATCTGACCTTCAAAACGAAGGTCGATCATCTCAAAGTTCTGGGCAGGATGCGGCACCACGCGTTGATCCCAGAATGCGCGCAGCCGATGAAGGCGCGGCGCAATGTCTTCGCGCCCAAGTCGGATTTCGACGGTCTTGCCGCGCTGCACCGTCGCGAATGCAGTGATGCCCGCGGGTGTCAGCATGAACTCCGACAGCAGACGTTCGGTGTCGGAGTCCACCTGCGTCAAGGCCTTGGCCAACGCCAGCACCTGGGGATTCGGCACGGGCATGATCGGGTGATACGTGCTGCGCAGGCCGCTTATAAGCGGCACATCAAACATGCTGTGCATCGTTAGGGGCATCATGAACCCGGCCGGATCAATGAAGAATGCGGCGTGACCGGCTTCGTCAATAGCCAGAAGCACCGGCGTCCGCTCATGGATGCGTACGTGAAACGTTCCAGAGGGATAGCAAGCGACCGCCGCAGAGCGCACCCAGGGATGTCTGCGAATGCGGTCTGCAACAAGCGCAGAAACGAGGAAGGAATCCGTCGGCATTGCCAGGCGAAAGATGGAGGCTGAATCCGCCTGGCTCAGGCCTCGGACATCCATGCGGGTGCACGGCTGCTTCTGAACCCAGGAGATGCCGAAGGTGGCCCCTGCCACGATCATTGCGGCGCACAGGGCCGCGCCGAGCCGCCTGTCGAGCGAGCCAAACTTCCTGCTATGACTGCGTACGTTCATGACTCAATCAGTGCCAGAAAGCGGCGGGCGGTACGCCAAATGTCTCCAGCGCCCAGGAAGATGACTACGTCTTCGGCCTTGCAGTGCGCCCGCAGACTCGCAGGCAATGCCTTCAGGTCCGGCTCGTAGTAGACCTTGCGGTGCCCGCGCTGTCGCGCCAAATCCGCAATGTCGCGCGCGCTCACGGCCGTCCTGGGCGCCTCCCGCGCCGCATAGATGCTGGTGACCACCACCACATCGGCGTTGAAAAAGGCCCGCGCAAAGTGCTCCTTGAAGTCTTCCGTACGCGAGTACAGATGCGGCTGAAACACGGCCACGATGCGGCGCGCCGGAAAACCATCGCTGGCCGCCTGAAGCGTCGCCATGACTTCCGTGGGATGGTGCGCGTAGTCGTCAATGACCAGAATATCCTGCGCCTCGCCGAGCACCTGAAAGCGGCGATGAACCCCGGAGAAACGGGCCAGACCCGCCTGGATGCGTGCAAAGGGTACCTCCAGCTCCAATCCCACCGCGATGGCCGCCAGCGCATTGCGCACATTGTGAATTCCCAGCGCCTGAAGCTTTACGATGCCGAGACGCTGCGCGCCGCGCGTTACCACAAACTGCGTGGCCGATCCGCTTCGCGTGATCGCAGCAGCCCGCACCATGGCCTGTCGCGCGATGCCGTAGGTGATCAGGCGACGCTCCACATCGCCCAAAATCTGCTGCACGCCTTCATCATCGAGGCACACGATAGCGGCCCCGAAGAAGGGCACGGAGTTGGCAAATTCCGTAAAAGCCAAACGGACATCCTCCAGGTCGCGGTAAGTGTCCATGTGCTCGGCTTCAATGGAGGTGATCACCGCCAGGGCAGGCGTCAGGCGCAGAAACGTCCGATCATATTCATCGGCCTCGATGACAATGATGTCGCCCTCGCCCGTGACGGCGTTGGAGCCAAGCACGCTCACCTTGCCACCCACGATGATCGTTGGATCAAAGCCCCCTTCGGCGATCACCAGTCCTACCATGGAGGTCGTCGTCGTCTTGCCGTGCGTGCCTGCGACGCCTATGCCGAACTTCATGCGCATAAGTTCGCCGAGCATCTCAGACCGCGGAATCAGCGGAAGGCGGCGGGTGATCGCCGCGCGCGTTTCTGCGTTTTCGTTCGGCTCTACTGCAGAGGAGTACACGACAACATCCGCCTCGCCCACCTGCGAAGCCGCATGCCCCAGGTAGACGGTGGCACCGGCTTCGACCAGGCTCGCGGTGACTTCGCTCTGCTGCAGATCCGATCCCGTCACCCGGTATCCACGATCCAGTAGCACGCGCGCAATCGAGCTCATGCCGATGCCCCCGATCCCCACCATGTGCACATGGCGGATCCGGCCCAGAAGAGGCTGCCGGCGCCTGGTACGACTTCTTTGTTCGCTCATGCTTCCGCACCATTTGTGCCTGCTTCCCAACCCGCCAAAAGCAGCACCTGCTCCGCAATCGTTCGCGCAGCGTGAGGACGCGCCGCCTTCGCGGCTGCGCCCCGCATCGCCGCCCGCCGCTTCTCGTCCATCAGCAGCGCCACGCTGTGCACGCACACCGCCTCGTCCAGGTCTTCATCCTTGACTGTCAGGGCTGTACCCTGCTGCGCCATGCTGGCGGCGTTCTTTGTCTGGTGGTCCGCCGCCACGTTCGGCGATGGCACCAGGATCGAAGGTGTTTGGGTCACCAGGAGCTCGCCGCAGGTGATCGCGCCCGCACGGCAGAGCACCAGGTCAGCAGCTGCGTACGCCTCGTCCATGCGATGGACATACGCCACGAGGCGTAATCGCGCGTGCGTTGGGGCCGCCGCCTTAAGCTTCTGGTAATACATAGGCCCCGTCTGCCAGAGAATAAACAGGCGCTCGTGCTGCAGCAGCGCTGCCACATGGCGCTGCATTGCCTGATTGATGGCCTGACTGCCGAGCGAACCGCCAAAGACAAACAGCACCTGGGCTCCAGAGGGCACGCCCAGGCGCGCGCGGGCCGCTTCGCGGTCCGCGGCGCGCAGCGCGGCCCGCGTCGGATTGCCGCTCAGGCGGCACTTCTCCTTCGGAAACCACGCGCGGGCCTCAGGAAAAGCGATATGGATCTGCGCCGCATGCCGCGCCAATAGGCGATTGGTAACGCCCGCATAGGCATTCTGCTCTTGCGCCACGACTACGCGCCGGCGGTAGTGCGCCGCCAGCAGCACCGGACCCGACACGTATCCGCCCGTGCCCAGCACCACATCCGCATCAAAGTCACCGACCAGGCTCCAGCTCTGCATGAAGCCGCGTGCCAGCTTCCAGGGAAAGCTGAGATTTTTGAAAAACGCCTTGCGGTGGAAGCCGCTGACTGTGATCGGGTGTATGGCGTAGCCTGCGCGCGGCACCGCTCGCCACTCCAGATGATCTCGCGTACCCGCAAAGGCGATCGCTGCCTCCGGCTCCAGCGCCCGGATGGCATCGGCAATCGCGATCGCAGGGTAGACATGGCCGCCGGTGCCGCCGCCTGCCAACAGTATGCGCGGTGCACGTGTCATCGGCGAATCTGCTTGGATATGTTGAGCAGTATGCCGATCATCACGCCCGCGGCGATCATGCTCGTCCCGCCGTAAGACACCAGAGGCAGGGGCAGGCCGGTCACGGGTAAGAGCCCCACAGACACGCCGGCATGGACAAAGCCGTACAGCGTGATAATCGTCGTGAAGCTCGTGGCCAAAAAGAGTCCCAGCGGATCCGGTGCATGCCGCGCTATGCGCAAATAGCCGCGCAGCATGAGCGTGGCAAAAAGGCCCAGGAGCGCCAGCGAACCCAGCATGCCGTACTCCTCACCGATGATCGCAAAGATGAAATCGTTGTACGGCGCTGGCAGGAAGTCCCGCTGCACGCTCTTGCCCGGGCCGCGTCCAGTGAGGCCCCCCATCGCAAACGCAATGCGGGCCTGGCGCGCCTGATAGCCTTCCGTTTGATCGCTGAGCACCTCGGCGGAGTCGGTGGCCGCAAACAGGTCCTTGCCCACATACGCTTCCAGACGCGCGGCGCGCGGCGGCGAACTCACCAGCATCAATAGCGCCAGCGCCGCGCAGGTCAGCGTGAGCCCCCCCAGGTGCACCACGCGTATACGCCCTACGTAGCAGACCACCACTACCGCAACCAGAAGCAGCGCGGCTGTAGACACATCCTCAAGCCCGATAAGCACCACCGTGATGAGAACCCAGAACAGCACCGGCATGACGGCGCGCCGGAAGCTCTGGATGTAGTGCTGCTTTCGCACCAGCAGCACGCTTACGTACAGCACTAGCGCGACCTTTGCCAGATCGGATGGCTGCACGCTGAGCGGCCCCAGATGAAAGGCCCGCGTTGCACCGCCGAAGGAGACGCCGAAGATGCGGACGAGCACCAGGAGCGCCAGAGAACCAAGCAGCGCTACGCGCGCCCAACGGGCCAAAATGTGGTAATCCGTCATGCTGAAGATGACCAGCGCTGCAAGGGCCAGCACCACGCGCAGGATATGGCGCATAAGAAAGAGCTCCGTGTCGCCCTCGGCTCTCACCTCCGCCAGGAAACCGATCGCACTGTAGACCGCCAGCGTCCCCACGGCGCTCAGCACCAGAACCACCCACAGTACATACTTGTCCAGCGGCGCCTTGGCGCGCAGCTGCGTCATGATGGTATGTCCGGCACGCCGCTGCATGTCAGAACCGGTTCACGAGGGCTTTGAAGGTGTCGCCCCGATGTTCATAGTTCTCGAAGAGATCAAAGGAGGCACAGGCAGGGCTGAGCAGCACCACATCCCCTGGTCGGGCGCACGCACGCGCATAGCGCGTGGCCTCCTCCAGCGTTTCGACGGCCATCATCTGGCCTGCGTGCGGACCGAGTTCGCGCATGATCGTGTCCCGGCTTTCGCCAAAAGCAATGAGCGTACGCACACGCCCGGGCAGGTGCGGCTTGAGCACCGCGTAGTCATTTCCCTTGTCGCGTCCGCCCGCCAGGAGCACCAGCGGCGCTGCAAAGGTCTGCAGCGCGTACCAAACCGCGTTGACGTTGGTCGCTTTGGAGTCGTTGACATAGCGCACACCGCCGACCTCGCGAACCAGCTCCAGGCGGTGCGCCACCCCTTCGAATCCGCGCAGGCTTTCGCGCAGCGACGCTGCCGGTATGTCCATCACGCGGCCGACAATGGCCGCCGCCATGGAGTTTTGCACATTATGCGGGCCGGGCAGGGCAAGCTCCTTTGCCGGCAAGAGGCATTCGGTGTGCTGACCGAGGCACAGCACCAGCGTGCCGCCATGCAACGAGGCGCCCTCCGAAAGCGTCTGGTGGTAGCTGAAGGGAATAGCCTGCACGCCGCTGGTGGTCGTCAGCTGAAGCGCGTGGGCCCTTAGTCGCGTATCGTCGTAGTTGTACACGAAGATGTCGTTAGTACCGGACTGGTTCATGGCAATGCGCAACTTGCTTTGTGCATAGCTTTCAAAGTCGCCGTCATAGCGGTCCAGGTGATCGGGCGTAATGTTCAGCAACACACTCACCTTCGGCCGCAGCGTCTTGATGTGGTCCAACTGAAAACTGGATACCTCCACCACGATGATCGTTTCTGGGCGCGTGCGGTCAGCGTAGATGGATAGCGGGGTCCCGATGTTGCCCGCGACGACCGTTTCGTAGCCTGCCTGACTGAATATGTGGCCGATGAGCGCAGTGGTGGTGGTCTTGCCGTTGGAGCCTGTGATGGCCACCATCGTCCCCTGGCAGAACCAGGACGCAACCTCCAGCTCCGAGTAACACGGTATGCCCCGTGCGGCTGCCGCCTGCGGGATCGCGCTGTTCGACGGCACGCCAGGGCTCAGCACCACTACATCCGTCTCCAGTGCGCGCGCTGTGTGGCCGCCCACCTCCAGCGCAATGCCGGACGCTTGCAGCGCGGCAAGGTGCACGCCCGTCAACGGACGCGCCTCCGAAAGCAGCACCTCCGCCCCATGGGCATGAAGCAGGCGGGCTGCAGCACAGCCGCTGCGCGCGGCGCCAAGCACCGTTACGCGGGTTCCCTGGATGCGCTTCATTGTATGCGTAGCGTAAGCAGCGTTGCGAGAACGGTCAGCACCGTCACAATCCAGAAGCGCACAGCGATCTTGACTTCATGTAATCCCTGTGCTTCGAAATGGTGGTGCAGCGGTGCCATCAGAAAAACGCGCTTGCCTGCCCCTGTTCTCTTGCGGGTGCGGCGGAAATACCAAGTCTGGATAATGACGGAGACCGTCTCTACAAAGAAGACCAGGCACAGAAGCGGCAAGAGCAGCTCCTTCTTCACCATGAGCGCGAGCGTGCTTATGGCCGCGCCGAGCGAGAGCGCGCCGGTGTCGCCCATGAAGACCGAGGCGGGGTAGCCGTTGAACCACAAGAAGCCCAAGCACGCGGCGGCCATGGCACCCGCATAGATCGTCAGCTCCCCCGCGGTAGGCAGGTGCATCACGCCCAGGTACTCCGCCAGCACGCTGTTGCCGCTGATATAGCAGAGGGCCACAAGACCGAGGGCTACAATCGCCGTGGTGCCGGCTGCAAGGCCATCCAGCCCATCGGTCAGGTTGACCGCGTTGGACGTTGCCGTGACCGTGAAGACAGCCACCGGAATAAACAGGGCCCATCCCAGCTCCAGGCCGGCCTCTGGAAAGACGTAGGCCAGGACGTTGTAGTCAAAGTGCCAATTGCGCACAAAGGGCAAGTCGGTAAGGTCTCGAACCGAAGCAAAATCCGCATGGAAATACAGCACGCTCCCGACGATGAGCCCCAACCCGACCTGACCTACCACCTTGATGCGCGGTGCAAGGCCCGCCTTGTCTTTGCGCACCACCTTGATATAGTCGTCCGCAAAGCCGAAAGCCCCCATCCAGACCGTAGCCAGTACAATGAGCCACACGTACACCTCTGTGAGAGCACCCCAGAGGAGGGTGCTCACAAGGATGGCCAGCACAATGATTACGCCACCCATGGTGGGGGTGCCGGCCTTGTGCGAATGGTCTACGACGCCGGAGGCGGGGCCGTGGCGAATGGTTTCGCCAATCTGCTTCTTCCCGAGCCACCGTATGACGCGGCGGCCAACCAGAAGCGCGATCACCAGGGCGGTGATGGCGGCCAGCGTCGCCCGGACGGTGATAAACTCTATCACCTGGAACCCCGGCGGGTGATACTGCGCTTCGAGATACTGCATCAAGTAGTAGAGCATCCCTCTAGTTGATGTGCACGCGTGGTGCAAAAGCCTCGATTACAAGTTCCCGGTCGCTTAGCGGGACGATTTCGTCGCCACGGTCTTGAAACCGTTCGTGTCCCTTGCCCGCGATCAGCACCACATCGCCTTCTCTGGAACGGCCGGCCGCATAGCCGATGGCTTCGCGCCGATCTTCGATCCACAGCGCCTCGTCCGGGTGCGCCATGCCCTGAACGATGTCGTCGCTGATGGCGTCGTACGATTCGCTGCGCGTGTTGTCGCTGGTGATAATTACATAGTCTGCATACCGCTCGGCTATCGCACCCATGAGGGGGCGCTTGGCTCTGTCGCGGTCGCCGCCGCATCCGAACACGCACCAGAGCAGGGCGTGCGGCGCGCAGGTTCGCGCGGCGCGGAGGGCTTGCTCCAGTGCATCGGGCGTATGGGCGTAGTCCACGATGGCAAGCGCGCCATCCTCAAAGCGGATCGGCTCGAACCGACCCGGGGGCGGATCGGCCTGTGCGAGGGCGTCGCACACCTCTGCAGAGGGAAGTCCCTGCGCTATGGCCGCGCCATATGCGCCGGCAATGTTGTAAGCATTGAACAACCCGCTGAGACGCGTATCGCACCGCTGTCCATCTAGCCGCATAGAGAGGCGGCTCGGTGCGCTGCGGCAAATGGCAAAGGAGATGTCGGCGTCGCGACGCTGTCCATACGTAACCACCGTTGCCGCGCAGTCGTGCACCAGGGTGTCAGCACGCGGGTCGTCCGCATTGACCACGGCAAAGGCATCCGGCGAAAGGCTGTCAAACAGGCGCTTCTTGGCCCGGGCATATGCCGTGTCCGTTTTGTGGTAGTCCAAGTGGTCATGCTGCAGGTTCGTGAACACCGCAACGTCAAAGTCCATGCCGTGCACCCTACGCTGATCCAATGCGTGCGAGGACACCTCCATGACGCACCACCGGCATTGCATGGCCGCCATCTCGCGCAGCATGCGCTGCAGGTCCGGTGCCGGCGGCGTGGTCAGGGACGCGTGGCGGCGAGCCGAGCCGTACGCATACTGGACGGTGCCCAAGAGGCCGCTCTGGACGTTAAGCTTCGACAGGGTCTCATAGAGCAGCCAGGCCGTGCTGGTCTTGCCGTTGGTGCCTGTGATGCCCACGCATGTCAGTGCCTTTGAGGGCTCGCCGTAAAATGCTGCAGCGCACAGCGCCAGCGCCTCGCCTGCATGCGTAACCGGGACATGCACGCCTGCGTGTTCCGGCTGAAGAGACTCCGACACGACCATCGCCGCGCCTCGTCGGAGCGCATCGTCCACGAATGCGCGCCCATCCAATTGCGTGCCGCGGACCGCTACAAAGCAAGCACCCGGCGTCACGGTGCGGCTGTCGGCCGTGACATCGCATACCTCCGGGCCTGCATCCGGGCAGGGCCCGGCCACCAGGCCCGCCATCGAGAGGCGGTGAAGGAGTCTGCTGTAGGGCACTGGAGCCATTACCGTTGTAACGTCAACACTATTTCCTGCTTGCTCGAATCGCCGGGTGCAGGGTATTGCCGGATCACCGCGCCGTGTCCATCTAGGCGTACGCTGAGGCCGCGCCTTCGCAGGACTTGCCGCGCGTCGCGGGCGCTGAGTCCGGTCAGGTCCGGCATGAGCATCGTCTGCGTGTCTTGCACCGGCGCAGACGCCCCCAGACGTACGGTCTGCGCAGCCGGCGCGGAATCGGCTAAATCCAACTCAGGGTCGCCCGCGATCAACTGCTCGGCCACCTGGGGCAAGGTGCCGATCCAGCGTTCTGCGACGCGCTTGAAGACCGGCGCCGATACCACGCCCCCATAGATGCTGGTGCGGGGTTCGTCCATGACGACGATCATTGCTACCTGTGGGTTTTCGGCTGGATAGAAGCCTACAAAGGTTGCACGGTAGCCGCCCCCATAGCGGCCCGCGATCACCTTGCGGGCCGTGCCCGTTTTGCCGGCGATGGCCAGGCCGCGGACCTGGGCGCGCTTGGCTGTACCGCGCCCTACGACTCCGGTAAAGGCAGGCAACAGGGCACGCGCGGTCGCCTCGTCCATGACTCTTCTGACCGAGTCCTGCCTGGCAGGCGCATCCGCAGCACGCCAGAGCACACGCCCGGTCATGTCCCTCCGCTCGGCAACGACATAAGGCTGCCGCAAGAGGCCACCGTTGGCTAGTGCTGCATAGGCCATAAGGAGCTGCAGGGGCGTCACGTCGACCTCGTAGCCGATGGCCATAGAGGTCAGCGTTATCTTGCTCCAGCGCGTTGTCTTCTTGAGCAGCCCCGATACTTCCCCAGGCAAGTCTATCCATGTCTTTTGCCCAAATCCGAAGCTCCGCGCGTAGCTGTACAGTTCGCCCTGGCTTAGTCTCTGCGCCGTCTTGGCCATGCCCACATTGCTGCTCATCGTAATGACATCCCTAAAGGGGATTTCGCCGTGGGCATGCACATCGTGCATGACGTGCCCGAATATGTTCAGCGTTCCGTTTCCGGTGTCAATGATGCGGTCCATGGAGGTGCGCCCAAGATCGATGGCAGCAGTCGCGCCTACCAGCTTGAAGCTGGAGCCGGGCTCCAAGCGGTCTGTGATCGCGGTATTGCGCCAAGTGTGCGGCGGTGTCCCCAAAGGATTGTTCGGATCGAACGACGGGATATTGGCCATGGCCAAGATGGCTCCGGTGCGCGGATCTACCGCAATCGCGCTACCCCGGCGGGCCCGGGCCTCCTGCACGCCCCGGGCCAACTCTTCCTCCAGTATCGTTTGCCTGATCAGATCAATGGTCAGAACGATGGTCTGGCCATCTATGGGCTCCACCACGATGCCCGCGGCGTCCACGCGGCGATACCCGCGCCGGTCTCGCAGCAACGCCCTGCGACCTGGGATGCCTTGCAGAAACCCATCGTATTCAAGCTCCAGCCCGGCCTGCCCCACGCCGTCGCGGTCTACATGCCCGAGCAAATGCGCCGCTGTCGTGCCGTAGTTGTACTGCCGCGTGAAACTTTCCACCACGATGAGACCCGGCACATCGGTCGTGTCCACGGCCGCATGCTGCGCAGGCGTGATCTCGCCCAGTCGCACATACTGCGGACTGGAGCGCCTTTTGACTCTTTCTTCAATAGAAGACGGGCGCCATCCTGTGATGATGGCAAGCTGCGCCATATAGTCTGCACGCCGCTCTTCAAAGCCGGGAAACATGGGATCCAGCGCCAGATCGTAGCGCGGCGTATTGACCACCAGTGCACGCCCGGCTTGGTCGACTATGGCACCGCGCTCGGCAGCCAAAACGATTTGGGAACGGACCTGCCGCAGCCCTGCGTTGCGCAGTTCCTCTCCGTCCACCAGGTGGATCCAGGCCAGCTGCCCTACGATCAGAAGCAGCATCAGCGCAAGGAGCGTTAGCACGACGTACATGCGCCCTGTGATTTGATCTTTTGTGCTCGGCGTAGTCATCTATTGGGCGCGCACCAGCGGTGCATAGGCAAAGCCATCTTCCAGACCCAGGACGGCGGCTTGTTCGTAGATCACTGATGGTCCCGTGGCTTTATCCAGTTCACCTCTGAGCTGGTTGGCCTGCAGGTGTAGGCGCAGGTTTTCCCGCCGCATCTGGTGCAGCGCATCGAGCAGGTCCTGCGTGCTATACACATGTCCTATGTACAGCGTGAAGATGGTGGCGATGCCCAGCACCAAGAGTGCAAACCTGGCCGTAGAGATCGACTCGACCTCGTGCCCCGCGGCGGAGCCTAGCGGTTCGCTCCGCAGGCTCTGCCAGCGTTTGAAGCCCTCGGCGACACGGGGCCGCGTCAGCGTATGTTGGTGATGCTTTTTAGCCATCAGTTTGTTGTAATACCATCTGGAATGCGCACCCGCTCCGCCGCGCGGAGCTTGGCGCTCCGCGCCCGCGGGTTGCGCTGAACCTCCGCTTCGCTGGCCATGATGGGTTTCGTGTGCAGCGGACGCCAGCATGACAGCGACCGGCCATACACATCCCGTATGGGCGTGCCGGCCAGGTTGCCGTGACGCATCATGCGTTTGACGCGGCGATCTTCCAGGGAGTGGTAGCTGATGACTACCAGGCGTCCGCCGACCGCCACCGCACCTGCGGCCTGCGACAGCACAGCTTCAACCGCCTCCATTTCGTTGTTGACGGCGATTCGAAGCGCCTGAAAGACGCGGGCAAGGATCTTGGTTTCCTCCCGCGTCGGCACGACGCGCCGGATGACCGTGGCCAGGTCCGTGGTCGTCTCTATTGGCCGCGCGGCTGTGATCGCCTGGGCAATGCGGCGGGCACGCGGCTCCTCGCCCCACGCAAAGAGCACCTGCGTCAGCGCCGCCTGCGTCCAGCTGTTGAGCAGTGTCGCAGCCGATACCGCACTGCGCTGGTCCATTCGCATATCTGGTGCAGCCGCCTTCCGATAGCTGAAGCCGCGCGGCGCATGGTCAAGCTGATGAGAAGAAACGCCGAGGTCCAGAAGCAGTCCGTCAACCTGCGCCAGCCGCTGCTCCTCCAGCAGCGCGCACAGCTTCGCAAAGGTGCCGCGCACCGCCGTGAAGTTGGATGCGCCGCCCAGGCGTGCCTGTGCCGCTTGGATCGCCTCTCTGTCGCAGTCAATACCGATCACGCGCGCCCGCGGCGACAATGCCTCCAGGAGCGCCGCGCTATGCCCGCCGCCCCCGAGCGTCGCGTCCACATAGATGCCATCCGCATCGGTTACAAGCTTTTCCAGTACAGTATGACAAAGAACAGGCGTGTGGAACGCCGACGACATCGCACCTACCCTCGCATGACTCGGGCCGCGAGTGTCTCATAGTCCTGCGCTTCCCGCGACTGATAGTCCTCGTAGGTCTGCGGATTCCATATCTCAACACGATCGTAGACGCCCAGGATCAAAACCTTGTCCTGGATTCCCGCGTACTCAACGAGCACCTTGGGCAGGCCGATACGTCCTTGGTTGTCCAGCTTCACCTCTTCGGCCCACATCATGGTGAGACGCACAAAGGTGCGCGCCTCTCTGTCGTACGCGCTCAGCTTGGCGATTTCTTCCTCCATGTCTCGCCACTTGTCCAGCGGGTACGCAAAGATGCACTGCTCGAGGCCCCGCGTGACCGTGAATGTTTGCTCTGCCTCCGGTCGTAAGACCGTACGCATCTTGGCTGGGATCGCCGCGCGACCCTTCGCATCGACGCTGTACACCGCTTGTCCTTTAAAGCCTGGCATGAAGCACTAGGAAGCAAACACAAAGGTAGGAAATTTTCCCCACTTTTCCCCACCATTAGATCATTCATCGCCACAGATGTAACTTTTTTTTGCGCAGCTTTAAGTCGGAATCGTAATGCTCAAGTAGTGCAGAATATGTGTATATATGCTGATTTGCGTTCTTTGCGCAAGAAGTGCAGATTTTTCACCTGTCCTTGACTCGCCATGCGCCCGGTTCTTACGCAGCGACAGAACGAGGTCTATGTCCGGGCTTGTCTCCGATACCACGGCCGGCCGCCAACCTTGAAGGAGAGCTGACCTTGAGGGAGAGCGGTGCCGCACTGCGGATCGCACCACCTGCAGGGGTATGCAAGCCCTTGCGCTCCAGCGCAAGGGCTATCTGCAGCGGCAGCCGCATGCGGCCCTCGGCGTGCGGCTGGTGGAGGCGAACCTGGATCCGTTTGCGGCAGGGCTGGGCTCTGTGTCCTTGCCGGTGGTCATCCCGCGCGGGAGGCTGCGCATTACGGTACAGGCCGGCGGCTTACGTGCGCGTGGATCCATATTGGCCAAGGCGGAAAGCAGGAGGCATGCCTGCTTAGCGCCTGTACCGACGACGGCCTAAATGCGGTCGGGATCCGCAAGGGAGACTTCCTGGTGATCGAAGCGCTGCCGGTGCACAGACTGCGCACGGAGAAAACCGCCGCCGTACGCGTCGGTGAGGGGCTGCGGGCACGCCAGTTTGTTCGGCCGTGCAACACAAGGTTCTCCTGTCACCTGCAGACCATCGCTACGCCGCGATGATCTTTGTCCCTGGCAAGGCCCACATCATCGGGCGCGTCGTCGCGGTCATGCGATGGATCTAGGTCCCAGTGCTGTACGCCAGAGCCGCCTGAACAAAGGAGGTGAACAGCGGATGCGGTGCACCGACCCTGGAACGATACTCCGGGTGAAACTGCGTCCCCAGGAACCAGCGCTTGTCTGGGAGCTCTGCGATTTCCACCAGGTCGCGCGCCAGATTCAACCCGCTGAAGCGAAGCCCGTGCGCCGCTAGCGCGCTGCGGTGCACATTGCTGACCTCGTAACGGTGGCGGTGGCGCTCACGTACATTCACCTTGCCGTAGATGCGGTGGGCCAGCGAGCCTTCGACCAGGTGGCAGGCATAGCCGCCCAGGCGCATCGTGCCGCCCTTGGCCACCTGGTGGCGCTGCTCCTCCATGAAGTCGATAACGGGATGCGGGGTGTCCGGCATAAATTCCGTTGAGTGCGCATCCTCCCAGCCGCAGACATTGCGTGCAAACTCAATGATCGCGCACTGCAGCCCGAGGCAGATCCCGAAATACGGTATGTCGCACTCGCGCGCATGACGCGCCACGGCAATCTTGCCATCAATGCCGCGCCTCCCGAATCCTGGAGCCACCACGATGCCGCCGACTTCGCGCAGCGCTTCCGCCACCCCCACCTCCAGTATGGTGTCAGAAAGGATATATCGCACCGCTACCTTCACTCCCAGCTCCGCACCCGCCAGTATGAAGCTCTCCGAGATGGATTTGTACGCATCCTGGTGCGCCACATACTTGCCCACCAGGGCTAGCGTAACCGTGTCCCTGGGACTGTTGAGACGGCGCAGAAAACGCATCCATCCGGAAAGGTCCGGCTCCCGCGTAGCGATTCCGTGCCAGCGATCCAGCTTCTGCAGTGCCAGCTTTTCTACGCCTTGCTCGGCCAGCTTCAGCGGTACTTCGTAAATGGTTCGGGCATCCACCGCTTCGATAACGGCCTGTGGTGCCACATTGCAGAAGAGCGCAATCTTGCGGCGCAGATCCTCGTCCAGCGGCCGGTCGCTCCGGCATACGAGTATGTCCGGCTGCAGGCCGTATGAAAGCAGGGTCTTGACCGAATGCTGCGTGGGCTTCGTCTTGAGCTCTCCCGCTGCGGCCAAATAGGGCACCAGCGTCAGGTGGGCACTCAACGTGTTAGTCGCCCCCAGTTCGTAGCGCAGCTGCCGGATGGCTTCCAGGTAGGGCTGGCTTTCGATGTCACCAACGGTGCCTCCGATCTCGCACAGCACCACATCGTATTCCGCTGCCTCGGCCAGGCGCAGGACCCAGCGCTTGATCTCATCGATTATGTGCGGCACGACCTGCACGGTCTTGCCCAGATAGTCTCCCGCGCGCTCCTTGTTGATGACCTCTCTATAGACCCGTCCCGTAGTTACGTTGTTCGCCTGCGTGGTCGTCTCGTCCAAAAAGCGCTCGTAGTGGCCGAGGTCCAAGTCGGTTTCTGCGCCATCATCGGTGACGTAGACCTCGCCATGTTCGTACGGATTCATTGTGCCCGGATCCACATTGATGTAGGGATCCAGCTTCTGAATGGTTACGCGCAAGCCATGAGCCTTGAGCAGCCGCCCCAGCGACGCGCAGAAGATGCCTTTGCCGAGCGACGAGGAAACGCCCCCGGTGACGAAGATGTATTTGGTCTGGACGGTCAAAGCGTCAGGGTTTCCGGGCCACGACCAGGAGGCCGCTGCCGCGCGCATTGGCGCGGCGCACATCGACCAGGTGCAGTACGAGGCCCAGCGGCATGGTCACCACATAGTAGAACGGCAAAAGAAGACCCAACGCCCAGGCACGGTTCAAGAGACGCATCGGCACCTTCATCAGCATCTGCCAAGCCAGCGCGCCGAAGGTTCCATAGGTGTATCGGCTGGCGACGATCATAAGACCCGACGCGCGAATCTTGTCCTCCAGCGCCGCCTTGTTGTAGCCATCACGGACATGCTCATCCACGAAGCCCTGCGTGTCCTCCGCAGAGCTTTCAGAGCCGCCCATGTCCGAGGGCGTGTTGATGATCACAACGCCGCCCGGCGCAAGTACGCGCGCAAAATGCGCCAGAACGCGCCGGTCATCTTCGATGTGCTCCAGGACATCCACCGCCAGGATGCCATCAAAGGGGCCCGGGACGCTGAGCATGGTCAGGTCGTCGTAGGCGACGGTGATTTTAGGCGCACGCCGCGCGAACAGCGTGCGCGCGCGCTGCAAATACGTTGACTTGATATCTACGGCGACGATCTCGGCGCAGTCGAAGGTGCGCGCCGCAAACCAGGCATACTGTCCAAAGCCCGTGCCGGCATCCAGAATGCGGACGGGCATCGGCTTGTCTTTGAGGAATACGCGCATCGCGCGGTGCACATGCCAGGCCCGCAGAAGCAGCACATCGATGAGCTTGAAGAACAAGAGCTGCAGCCAGGGGTGCCGCCCGAAGAGTACACCCAGCTTATCCTTGATGGGATCGTACTGCATGCAGGGAGCGGGCGCAAAGCGCCATCATAGGAACAAACGTGCCCGGCGCGAACACATCATCATAAGCGTTCTGCCGAGGGGTGAGCGCGCGCTTCGGCGACGATATCATACGGCGCCGTGTGCTCCATGCGCTGCCGAACGATCAGTTCAGCCACGAAGCCCGTGCTCATAAGCAGCAGCCCAACCATGATCATGAGCGCTCCGAGCAGAAGCGCAGGCCGGTCCCCGATGGGACGGCCGAAGAACCATTTCTCGATGCTGATCCACAGGCTTAGCCCAAATCCGCCCAGAAACGCCAACAGGCCCCAAGATCCAAAAAAGTGCATGGGACGCGCACCAAAACGCGTTAGGTAGGTCACGGTCAAGAGATCCAGGCAGCCTCGTACGTAGCGCTCCGCCCCGAACTTGGAGCGCCCATGCCGGCGCACCCGGTGATTCACTTTCTTTTCGCCGATCCGGTCGTAGCCTTCCCACTTGGCCAGCAGCGGGATGTAACGATGCATCTCCCCGTACACACGCAGGGTGCGGACCACCTCCGAACGATACGCCTTGAGGCCACAGTTAAAGTCGTGCAGTTTGATGCGCGACACGGTGCGTGTGACCCCGTTGAATATCGCACTAGGCAGCCGTTTGCCCAGCGGATCCTGGCGGCGCTGCTTCCACCCGCTGACCAGGTCCAGACCACCATCAATCATGCTGACCAGCGCAGGCAGCTCTGCCGGGTCATCCTGCAGATCCGCGTCCATGGTCACGACTACGCGTCCACGTGCCCGCGCAAAGCCGGCCATGAGCGCAGCGCTCTTGCCATAGTTCTTCCTGAAGCGGACGCCAACAAAGCGCGGATCGTTCGCATGCAGCGCGCAGATCACATCCCAGGAATCATCTTGGGAGCCATCGTCGATGAAGTGGGCCTCGAACGTGAGCGAAGCGTCCATGCAGGCGCGCTGAATCTCGTCTGCCAGCGCGCCCAGCGATGCAGCCTCGCCGTAGACGGGAACCACAATGCTTACGTCCACTGACATCACCGGCACCCTTAGACGTCAATCGTGGCGTAGCGCGCTTTGCGCTCAATAAACTTGCGGCGCGGTTCGACGGCATCCCCCATCAGCGTCGAGAAGACATGGTCCGCGTGCATGGCGTCGTCGATAGTGACCTGCTGCATCTGGCGCGACTTGGGGTCCATGGTCGTATCCCACAGCTGCGCGGGATTCATCTCGCCAAGGCCCTTATAGCGCTGTATGGTAACTTTGGCGTTCCTACCGTCCTGGAGCGCTTCGATGGAGTCCTTGAGCTCTGCGTCGCTCCAGCAGTAGCGCTCCTCCTTGCCCACCCTGGCCTTATACAGGGGCGGCAGTGCGATGTAGACATTTCCATTTTCAACAAGGGGCCGCAGGTGGCGGTAGAAAAAGGTCAGGAGCAGCGTCCGTATGTGCGCGCCATCGACATCCGCGTCCGTCATGAGCAGCACCTTATGGTAGCGCAGCTTGTTTAGTTGGAAGTCTTCTTCGCTGGACGCCAGCCCTGTGCCGAGGGCCGTGATGATGTTCTTGATCTCTTCATTGCTGAGCACGCGATCCAGACGCGCCCGTTCAACGTTGAGAATCTTGCCGCGCAGCGGAAGGATGGCCTGAAAATGCCGATCTCTTGCCTGCTTGGCAGAGCCGCCTGCGGAGTCGCCCTCCACCAGATAGAGTTCGCACTCTTCGGCCACACGGGATGCACAATCGGCCAGCTTCCCCGGCAAGCCGCCCGCACCAAACGCGTTCTTGCGCTGCACCAGCTCCCGCGCCTTGCGCGCTGCAGCACGCGCCTGCGCAGCCAGGATCACCTTCGCAAGGATCCGCCGGGCTTCCTTGGGACGGTCTTCCAGCCACTCCTTGAAGCGCTCGCTGACGGCGCGCTCCACCATGCCTTGCACCTCCGCGTTGCCGAGCTTGGTCTTGGTCTGACCTTCAAACTGCGGCTCCGCAACCTTGACGCTGAGCACCGCGGTGAGCCCCTCGCGAAAGTCGTCGCCGGACAGGTCTCCCTTGAACCGCTTCAGCAGCGCATTGCGCACCGCATAGCCCTTGAGCGTCTTGGTCAGCGCCTTCCGAAAGCCCGAAATGTGCGTCCCCCCCTCATGCGTATGGATGTTGTTGACAAAAGAGTGCACATTCGCTGCATAGCCCGTGTTGTAGCGCATGGCCAGCTCCACGGTCTTATCAGCGTTGGCAATGTAGATGGTCTCCTCGTGGATGGGATCGCGCGCCTCGTCCAGGTAATTGACAAACGCGCGCAAGCCGCCCTCAAAGCAGTACTCTTCCTGCTCGTCCTCGAGCGCGTCCTGCAGCCTAATCCGCAGTCCGGCATTGAGATAGGCCAGCTCGCGAAGTCGCGTCGAAAGCCTGTCAAAACGAAACGCTGTTACGCTGAAGATGCTGTCGTCGGGCCAAAACCGCACGGTCGTGCCCGTGGGCTCGTCTGCCTCCAGCGCCCTCGCAGTGCGCACCGGCCCCACAGCCCTGCCCTCGGCGTACTCCTGGCAGTGCACATAACCCTCACGACGGGAATACGCCACAAGCCTTATGGACAGCGCGTTCACGCACGACACCCCGACGCCGTGCAAACCGCCCGAAACCTTGTACGAGTCCTTGTCGAACTTGCCGCCCGCATGGAGCACCGTCATGACCACTTCCAGGGCCGAGCGCTGCTCCTTGGCGTGCATCCCTACTGGAATGCCGCGCCCGTTGTCGGCCACCTCCACGGATCCATCTGTGTGGACCGTGACATCAATCTCCGTGCAGAATCCGGCAAGCGCCTCGTCGATGGCGTTGTCCACCACCTCGTAGACAAGGTGGTGCAAGCCGCGGAGCCCTACGTCTCCGATATACATCGCCGGCCGTTTGCGAACCGCCTCCAGGCCCTCCATGACCTGGATACTGCCGGCGTCGTAGCTCCCCGCTGTGTCTGTCACCAAAGCCCTTGGTAAGTACAGCCATTAGACGCGCACCGGGCCCTGATGTTCAGGGAAGCGATGCCGACCTGTTCACTCCTGCACCGCGGGCTCGAGCCCGCGGTAGGGTGCCAGCATGGCTAAAAGCGCATCCGCATCGCGGCGCGGCACCCGGAAGCGGATGCGTGTCACCATCTGCAGGTCCCGTCCATTGCCGCGCGCATAGATATGGTCCTGGGCAAGCACCGATGCGGTCCGGTAAATCCTGGCCACCACCTGGCCGTCGCTTACTGGAATATATGCGATACCCTCCACCTCGCCGCTGCGCAGCGCGGATGCTATGCGCGCCCGAAGGGTGCCCAGTCCTGTCCCTTCAAGCGCTGAAATGACCACGCATTCCGGATGTGCGGCCTTCAGCGCTTCGACCTGATCGGGATACCGCAGTGCATCCATCTTGTTGAACACGAGGAGCATCGGCTTGTCGGCTGCGCCGATCTCTTCCAGCGTGGCGCGCACAACCTGGATATGGTCTTCGTACCTCGAATGCACGGCGCTTACGATGTGCAGCAGAAGATCGCTTGCACGCACCTCGTCCAGCGTGCTCTTGAAGCTCTCAATGAGCTTGTGCGGCAACTTCCGGATGAAGCCGACCGTGTCCGAGAGCAGCACCGCATCGCCCGGCGCGAGCATCACCTGGCGTGTGGTGGAATCCAGCGTAGCGAACAAGCGGTCCTCCGCCAACACGTTGCACCCGGCCAAGCTGTTGAGCAGCGTCGACTTGCCCGCATTGGTGTATCCCACCAGCGACACGGTACGATGCTGCCTGCGACTCTGCCGCTGCGTAGCCCGCTGCCGATCCACCCGCATCAGGCGCTTTCTCAGCGTCGCCATGCGCTGGCCGATCAGGCGCCGGTCTGTCTCAATCTGCGTCTCTCCCGGGCCGCGCGTTCCGATGCCACCCTGCTGGCGCGACAGGTGTGTCCATTGGCGGGTCAGCCTTGTCTGAAGATAATCCAGCTGTGCTAGCTCCACCTGCGTCTTGGCCACGGCTGTCTGCGCACGCCGGGCGAAGATGTCCAGGATAAGCGCGGATCGGTCCAGGAGCTTGCATCCGATCGCCCGCTCAAGATTGCGGATCTGAACCGGGCTGAGATCATCGTCAAACACCACCATGTCGGCCCTGGTGTCCGCTGCCAAGCGGCACAGCTCCTCAACCTTTCCAGATCCGATATACGTCGCCGGGCTGAGCCGAGCGCGCGCTTGCGTAAGCCGTCCCACCACATGCGCCCCTGCCGTTGACGTGAGCAGCGCAAGCTCATCGAGCGAATCCTCCAGGTCCGTCGCGCCCGCCCGGGGGTGCATCACACCGACCAGGACCGCTCTTTCTTTGGGCGCTTCCGTGCTGTGCAACACTATCCAGTTTGCTCCCTGCGTCGTGTGGAAACCACCATCTCCAGCACCATGAACACCAGTGCCAGCACCATGAGGACGCGCCACAGTTCCACGCCGACGCGGCGCTGCCGCAGACGTTGCACCACATCGGTGCCATCATCCATGCGGAGCATGCCGACCGGTACACCCGTCGCCTCGGCGACAGCCTCGGCGGCATCAGGTGCGGCGGTCAGATCCGACTCTCTGGAGTCGAGGTTCATCGCCATCCGGCGCACCAGGGCGCCACCGACCGTAACATCGTAGATTCCCCGCTCGCGGTGCGCTGTCGTCATCTCGATCACCGTGGCACCCACCAATTGGCGCTGCTCGGGCGTCACCTCTTCGCCGGCAGGCGTCACCACATGCACGCGTCCCTCGGAGTTTCCGAGTCGAATGGATGCAGCCTGCCCTGCAACAAGGCGGTGTCCTTGCACAGACTCGCCGGCGGCCAGATAATGTACCGCCCGATGCAGGATGGGCACAAACAGGCCGCGCACCGGCAGGTCGCTCCAGCTTGGATCCGGACTCACTGCAAAGACCAGCGCCAGGCCGCGGCCCTTGCGGATCTCCTGCAAAAACGGGCGACCGCTCGATAAGCCCAGCAGCGTGTGCTCCGCGCCCCCTTTGGGCGCATAGATCGCTGCCCGGAACACGGATGGCTGCTCCATACGCGCAGCATCCTCAAACACACCTTCGAAGAGTGGATGCTCTTCGTCGAGACTTGTGACCTTCGACATAGGCAGGCCATCTGCGGCCGCGTACCCGTTAATGCGGCCGCCTCCCAACGCCTCCAGCAGCACATTGATATCCGTCGGCACCTCGCTAGGAAAGAGCATCAACCCGCCGCCATCGTCCACATACCGCGCCAGCGTAGCTATCTCGCCGCTGGACAGCACGCGTGGTCCCACCAGGAGCACGGCATCATAGTCGCTGAGCATGGTGCGCGCCAGTGCTGTGCTCTCGATGGTCTCCACCTGTACGGCGTCCTCGCCCGGTGTCAGTGCCAGCGTCACAAAGCCGGTGGTAGCCAAGGGCCCCCGCACCACCAGCACGCGTCGGATTTCCGGAACATACAGCGCAAAGTGGTGCGCATTGTCTGCCGCAAACGCGTCGTCCTCGACTTCTACGCGGCCAGCCAGCCACCCGCGCGCCGCGGGCGTCGCCAGGAAGGACACCCCGCGTCGCTCTCCTGGGCCCAGGCGCACGCTCCGCTGTGCGACGCGCGCCCCTTCCAGAAACAGGCTGGCCACATAATTCTCCACGGGGCGCTCCAGATAGCTTTTGATCACAGCGTCGATGCGCACGGGCTCGCCAACCTCAACAATACGGCTGATCACGCGGACATCTTCAATGGCAATATTGTCGTGTGCGCGCCCGCCCACCGGCACCAGCGTTACGCCCACCTCGGCCGGCACGGCCTGTGCAGCCGTGTCCATCAGCGTGCTTTGATGCATGTCTCCAATGAAATACACCTCCTTGCTCAGGTGCGTGCCTTCCTCTTGCAGCACCGCCGCAGCCCGTGCAATCGATGCGGTCGCCGCACTTGCACGGGCATCGGGTGCTGCGGCATCGATGGCGTCCAGCGCCGCCAGGCCGCGCGCCGCGCGGCCTGGTGCCGTCGTCAGCACAAACAGCTCATCCGCATCCTTTGCAAGCGTTCGCGCGTATGCACGCGCCTGCTCCAGGTAGGTGCCGCGCGCATCGCGAAGCCCCATGGACAATGAGTTGTCCATGACAATGGCCATGGACACCTTGGGGTCGCCGCGAAAAGCCCCGCCCACGAGGATGGGCCGTGCAAACGCAGCAATGAGGCACAGCACAGCCAGCGTGCGAAACAGCAGCAACAGCCAGCGCTCCACGCGCACGCGCTGCAGCGTGCTGCGCCGCAGTTCCTTCAGGAAGTGCAGCGAGCTGTAATCGATTCGCCGGGCCCGCCGAAAGTTGAACAGGTGAATCAGGAGCGGGATGGCGGCCGCCGCCAGAGCCATAAGCACCAGCGGATTCAAAAAAGCCATGGTGGTCCCCGGCAAATATGACTGTCTGGTACCGTGTTCAGGGCCGAATTGTTCCTTGCCGGGACAGGTGCCGCGGTTTGCGTGATGCGCTTTTGCGGACGTACGCGTTTGGGTAAGCGCCCATTGGATGACATGCACTTGGCCGTTGGGCCTCGACCCGAGTACCCGGACCACATCCAAAGGTGGACGCGAAGTTTGCGCTGGCAGCACTGCACGAGGAGCATCTCAGGTGTGCAGCGTTCGGCTTCTTCGATGCGCGCTGCAGTGTGCACTGCATATCACTGGGCCGCGGCTGCTGGAGAACCCGGCAGCAGCACCGGTTGAGTTGATATGCCGCAAGCGTCCGGTCAAGTAGTGAAAATGAGAATTTTCTGACCTTCACTACTACACGACTATGAGTCGCGCCGCCCCTGTGTCCCGCATCGGTACGCAGTCGCTTGCGGGATCGCCGCTTGCGAGGCTCCCTTGACCACAGACCGACCGGTTCCCAAGTTCCACGTAAGCGCCTGAACCCACGGTCCTGCCACCTGCATGCCGGATGCCGATCGGTCAGTACACAGGCGCCCGCCGAACGTATCCCAGCGGGTCCGATATCCCCCGGGGGTTTGTCATCGCCTAAACACTTTCGACACTTCAACAGTGGTTCATTGGCATTCAGCGCCGTGACTCACACCGGACACACCTGACAAGGTCTTACCCCTGCCTTTTCCGGACTCGCTCACCACCTCGCCTCTTAAGCAGCGCAGCGGCCGGCAGTTTAGAGCCTCCGCCTGTACGGCGGCTCTGGAGAGCCTGCCGCCACCCTCTACATGGCACAGCTATTGGAAGGTTATGTCATAGACAACTACGCCTTCCGGGCACACGCCGGACGGTCACATATAATGCTCATTCAATCGGATCAATCGGACAGCACCGTTGCAACGCCGCAGCAATGGCCAGGACGCCTTCTTCCCCTTGGGGCGGCCCTACGACCTGCAGTCCAATGGGCAGGCCATTGCGATCAAGGCCCACGGGCACACTTGCGACCGGCAGGCCCGCAACGGACAGCACGTAGGTGGATGCAAACCATTCATAGTACGTGGCAAGCGGGCGTCCGGCAATGTGCGTGGGATGAGGTTGATCGACGGAAAAGGGTGGTATGGGCGCGCAGGGCGTCAAAAGGAAGTCATGCCGCCGAAAGAAGTGCCGAAACCGAATCCAGAGCCAGGTACGCACGCGTTCGGCCTGTGCCAGTTCACGCGTGGTGACCTTGAGTGCAGCCCGGAGGTTGCTGGACAGGTTAGTTCCAAGCAAGTCCAGCCGGTTTAGTCGCTCCTTGTGCATAGCGCACAGCTGATACGCGCGGAGGGTGTCAAAGGCGGGACGTACGCGCCGAAGGTCGAAGTCTATCTCTTCCACGGTGTTGCCGTTTGCAGCAAGTTCCAGGCTGGCCTGCAGGCAGGCCGCCCCGATGTCGTTTTCGACACCGATGCCAGCAACGTCGTTGCAATAGGCCAAGCGCAAGTCACGAACCGGCGCACGGCGCATCCCGCCCAGGATGTCGCGTTCTTGGCCCGACTGGCCCATCGGGCTGTCGGGCGTTGGGCCGTGTGTGGCTTGCAGGTAGAGTGCTACGTCTTCGGCCGTCCTGCCGATACCTCCGGCTACAGACAGGCTATCCCAGAGCAGCGGCGATGGCACCATGGGAACGAGCCCAGGCGACGGCCTTAGACCTACGACGCCACAGAAGGAGGCTGGTATGCGGAGCGAACCGCCCAAGTCGGAGCCATCTGCAAGGGCGACCATCCCGGACGCCAGCGCCGCCGCACCGCCGCCGGTAGAGCCGCCACAGGTCAGAGCCGCGTTCCACGGGTTGCGGGTCGGGCCGAAAACATCGTTGTCGGTAGTGCCGCCCACCGCAAATTCCGGCGTGTTGGTCTTGCCCAGAATGAGTGCGCCGGCGTCCCTCAGGCGCTTGACGACGAGCGCATCCCGCGCAGGTACAAACTCCTTGAGCGTGGACGATCCAAACGTCGTGCGCAGTTTGGCCACCGGCGTGGTGTCCTTGATGCCCACGGGCAGGCCGTACAGCAGCCCATGCGGTGCGGCGCGTTTGTCCAGCGCCTCCGCCTCCGCCAGGAAGTTGGGATTAAGCGTCACGACAGCGTTTAGGACGCCATTGCGCTCGCTGACGCGCCGAAGGCAGGCTTCAGCCACCTCCAGCGGGCGGAGCGCTCCTGCCCGCATGGCAGCGGTGAGGTGGCTTGCCGGCCACAGGGCTACATCGTCCTGGCTCGACTCGAAGCTGTGCATTACGCAGCGAACTTGGCAGACCATAACCTACGAGGATACCGCCTTAGGCTGCGCTAAATCCGCGTCAAAAAGCTGCGCGCTCCCACATACTGCAAGGCGTAGTGGCCAGCGGCTCGTCACGGAGCCTGGTGTTCTGCCGCTCGTTCGCGCTGCACGAACCCGTTGCGCGGCATGTGTGCCTGTATTTATAGCCGTTTAACAGTCCCCACAAAAGCAAAAGGCCCCAAACGCTCCGAGCGCCTGGGGCCTTTTGACCGGTCGAACAGGGTGCCAGCGGCTACGATGTGGCCTTCTCCGTGCGATTCACGTAATAGTCGTTCAGCACAGAGGCGATCACCAAGCGGCCTTCGTCAAACTGCTCTGGTGTGGTATGGCGCACCAGGTAGTCCTGCGCCCGGACCGTCCCGATCAGCTGCAGCGCTGCCAGGGCCAGGCGCCGGTGATTGGAGCTGGTGGAGGTCTCGTGAATAGTGCGAATGGAGCGAACACTGCCCGACAGGTCTACCTTGTCGCGATACAAGGTAGCCAGCACGATCGCATTCTTGAGCGTCTGCGTCTTGATGGCGTCGTTGTCGTCCTCAAGGGAGGCATTGATCTGGGCAGCGGCCAGAGCCCACCGGACCTCGTCCGATACTTCCGGCTGCGCGTCTTGGGCAGCCACGGGTGCAACAAGGATCAAACCAAGTGCAAAAGCAAACAGAGTTTTCATGGTACAAACGAAGTTGAAGTTAGAGGAATGTCACTGGGTTTCGGGACGCTTTACGAACGCTTGTGGGACAGGTTACAGCAGGCCGTGCGCACTTCACTGTTATTTGTCCAAAAGGTCAGAGGTCTGCCGCCGCGCCCTCCTTGCATGCGGCCAGCAGAAGCAATGCGCGGACTACCCGCAATCTTATGACACCATGGGTGCTGAGACCGGGACCACAGAAGCGTCTCAGCGTCCCCCCGTTCGGATACCAGATCTCTACTGGCCTGAATGCCACCAGAACGCGCGAACGCGACTGCTGCGTTTCGTGCGTGCGCCCAGACCTTTGCGTACGCTCAGTGCCAAAACGCCAGATTCCTGCGGCGCGGATGAATCATAGCCCCGCTGGCAGGCGCGGCACCCACGGGTGCCACGTTTCGGGGAGCGGTGCCGTAATTGTCACCGGTATCTTCCGTACCGGGTGCTGCACCACCAACGTGCGGCTGTGCAGCGCCACGTTGCGCCCATCAAAGGTGCGCTCCGCACCATAACGCATATCACCCAACACAGGGTGGCCGCGGTGTGCGATCTGACAACGGATCTGATGGGCACGTCCCGTATGCAGCGTGACCGAAGCCAGCGTGCACCCGCGCACATGCCCTGCTGTCTTCCACGAAAGCAGGGCAGCCTTGGCAAGGGGATGCGTATTTGCCACTACGCGTGCAGTGCCTCGGGTTTTGATCAGAAAGTCTCGCCAGCGTCCCTCGCCCTCAAGCCCCCCTTCCACCAAGGCCAAGTAGTGCTTATGTGTCGTGCGCTCCTTGAATTGCAGGCTGAGGCGGCGCGCGGCCTTGGAGGTTCGCGCAAGAATCATGACACCCGAAACGGGGCGGTCCAAACGATGAACGAGCCCCAGATACACATTGCCCGGCTTGTGATACTTCTCCTTGAGGTAGGCCTTGGTCAGCGTGACCACCGAGTGGTCTCCTGTGCGATCTCCTTGCGACAGCAGACCCGCGGGTTTGCTGACCGCTACCAAATGGTTATCCTCGTACAGGACAGCACAGCGCATGGCCTACCGTGATTATGGAGTCTTCTATGGGTTCAGCCCCTAGCGAGTTCGGGCGGAAGCTGTTGCACTTCGCTTCCCTTGCGCTGCCTGGCCTGATTATGCTGCTGGGTAAACAGTCGCTCTGGATTCTGATCCCCCTTTGTGCACTGTCGGCCTGCGGTGACATGCTGCGGGCGCGCTCGGTGCGATTTGCTGCGTTCATTCGCCGCACTGTGGGATCCCTCATGCGCCCGTCGGAGATTCCCAGCGTACCCGGAAAGGTCATAGTCAACGGTGCCACCTGGGTGCACCTCTCGTCCGTAACACTGGTGCTGCTGTTCCCGGTCCACATGGCTGCTGCGGCCTTGGCCATGCATCTGGTATGCGATGCCATCGCGGCATTGACCGGGCATGTGCTTGGACGGCACCGCTGGCCCCGCAGCACCAGCACCATAGAGGGCTCCCTGGCGTACATGGCAGTGGGGACTTTGATCCTGGCACTGTGGCCCGGGATTGTGCTGTGGCACGGCGTGGCCGCGGCGGCTTGTGCCACCGCCGCCGAGGCCTTCCCAGGACGCGCCAACGACAACCTGGTAGCTCCAGGCATCGCAGCCATGGCGCTGGCGGTGCTGGCAGCCGCATAGGTTCGCTTTCGACTCTTGCGCGGCGCGGCCGAAGCACCCTTGTCGTCCATGCAACGCTACGAATTCGAATCTCTGCGGCATGGCGCCAGCCAGAAATGATTCCTGGTCGGACGCACGACAGCCGCTGCCCACGGTCGGAGCGCGGTTGGCACCTAGAACATCCGAGACAATCCTATACTCACATGCCAGCCCGGGTGGTCCAATCGGCGCGTAACGTCAACGCGAAACGGACTGCCGAACACCTCTGTGACCGACAGCGACACTTCATGGTGGATGGTACCAGGCCAAGTCCGCGCGTGCCCGCCGCCAAGGGTGACACCGGTCTGCCGCTCATACAACGGGCGCAGTCGCAGCACTTCCCACAATACGGTCCGAAAATCATGCTCCCAGAAGAATCCCGCCGCGTGGTGCCCCACAAGCCGTGCGGAACGCAGGGAGCGGAGTACCCCCAGGGCAGCGACCGGACCCATGGTGCCCTCGATAACGACCAGACCTTGGGCCGGCAGCGCACCGCTGGTGCGGATAGCCATCGAACGGATCGCCAATATCATAGGGCGCGGGCGCCGTCGAAGTAATGTCTTGAGGTGCGAATCCAGCCAGACTTCGTACCTGCCGTAGGACGGGGCGTCGGCGGTCAAGGCGTACTCCAGGCGCGCCTCCGCGTGATGCGTGGGACCCATCCGAAAGGGTTGCCATGGATCGCCGGTATGCACCGAAAGCTCTGCAATCCACCAGTATCCCTCCGTAACAGGCGGATTGGGCCGGAAGCTGTTGTTGAGCGGCCACGCTCGCTGTACGGACTGCTCCGAGCTGAGGTGACTTTCTGCGCGCAGACCGGCACCGATGCGCACCTTCGGGAACGAGACACTGGCGCGTGCGCGGCTCCACCACTTCCAGTAGTAGTCGAAATAGTCTCCAGATCCAGCGTGCGATGCGGCACTGTTAAGCGCAAGGCTGTAGATCCTGGAAGGCTGTTGCGGCGCGATTTCTCGGCCCACTGCCCACATGGTTTTGAGGCGATTACCCACATGTCGAGAATAACGCGCGGCGAAGCGCGTACCATTATCGCCCGTGCTCTTCGCCAGGCGCCCGCCAGCACTCCAACGCCCACGATCCACGGCATAGCCCGCCCCAGCAAGGTAGCCGTCCACCCGGTTAAACTGCACCCACGGCTCGACGCCCCATATCAGGGGCCACACGAACTGAGGCTGTTCGCTGAGCGACGCTGCCACGCGTGGAGCCTGGGCAACGCCGACTGGTGGTAGCGCCTCGCGGAGCGTAAGCCGCTGCAGGGTCAACGCGTCCAGCGCCACAGTCTCCGCGGGCATAAGCGCAATGATGTCGCGTCCCATGAGGAACAGATCGTCTGCGAACACGGACGGCTCGTCCACCACCACCTGTGTGGCCTGTTCATACGGTGCGGCAGGCAGCGGCTGATTGGCCGCATGACCCTTGAAGAGCGCTACTTGCCGAAAGCCCGCGGGGCCTACCCGCGAGGCCTTGGGCACTATGTGGATCGATCCTTCTGCATGAAGTCCCAAGGGCAGCCAAAAGGAATCCACTGCGGCAAATTGCTGGCGGTAGGCTACGCTCCAGCGCGTAATCTCCGGCGCGAACGTAACATGTCGCGCCGGCCTCAGGTCTACTTCCACAAGCGCGTACACACTATCCAAGATGGCTATGTTGCCGACGAAAGCGGCCTGCAGGCCTTCCTTGGGGGCGATGTACAGGTCGTAGACCGTCTGGCCGGCATACTTCCGAGTGCCCGCAAAAGAGAAGTGGTAGTGCTTCAGGGCATCTGCATGCGTAGGACCAATGAACGAGAGCCCTTGGATAGGTACATAGTCCTCCGAGAAGTCAGCGGGAATGATATCGATGCCCATTTGCTCGTAGAAACCAGCCGTTTCGCGGCGCGACCGAATCACCTCCCGGGCGCCTCGCGCGGCATCGCGGTACGCATCGAACACATGTTCGGATACCAGCACCACTGCGTCTTTGCGCGTGAGTGTGATGCGCGAGTACCCCTGCGCTTGCCAGCTGCGGAGGTGCCTGCGGCGCTGCCGCTTGCGCTCGAGGACCTTTCGCATAAGGTTCTCCGCGAACAGATCTCCGACCACGATGACCGCATCCAGCTCGTAAACAGTCCGGACAAGGTCTACAACGATCTCCCGCGTGTCGTTGGGCCCAATAACGACGCGAAACGTCTCATGGCCCAGGTGCCGCACAAGAAGGGCAGCAGGCAGCGAAGGGAGAACGATCTCGAACTGGCCGCTTTTGTTGGTGATCGTTCCCTGGGCCTGGCCTTCCAGGATGATGTGCACGGCAGGCAATGGCTGCAGGGTAGTGGCATCGCGCACCAGGCCGCGGACCGCAACCTGGCCTTGGCTAGGAACCGCATAGGCCCCCAGAAGAACCAGGAGCCAGACTCCGCGGGCCCATGGCCAGGTGAGATCTGGGGCTGAATGCAGCTTCACGGCTGCCGGGGCCACAATGCGCGCAGTGGTGGCGCTAGAATGGGCTGTACGTTCCGAACATAACGCGGAAAGGGCCATCGCCTAATCGCTTCACCAGGTCAATGCGAAGCAAGCCCCAGATGCCGCTTAGAGAGATACCGAGTTCGTGGTACGACCCATTCGTGCCCAAGCGCACCGGGGACTGCCTGTCGCCGTAGAGTTGTCGCCCGGGAAACCAGGTTCTGGCGTGCCCCCCGAAGAGCTGAATGCCGTATCCCCTTCGGGCTACCGTGCCGAGCCTCAAGGCCTCGAAGATCATCGTCCTGAAGTCGTGCTTCCAGAAAAACGCAACCATATCGTTTCCCTGAAACGGCCGGTCCTGCACTGCGCGCAGGGTCCCAAACTGTGCATACTCCCCTAAGCGGCTGTCAACGATGAACACGCGCTGGAGTGGAAGGTTGTCGCTGCCAATGCCTGCCTTGAATCGAAGATGCAGCAGCGCGGGCAAGAATCGCCGACTACCGAAGGTGATCTGTCGCCACGAAGCATCAATCCAATAGCGCTGAAAGGCGTAGTCGGACCGCGGTGTGCTGAGTTCTGCGCCCAACGTCAGCGTGCGATTACCGGTGGGGCCCGAAAAGAACTGCCTCCGACCAATGGCAAGGGCGATCTCCACCGACTGCATTTGCCCTGGCACAATGGCGGGATTGACCGGCAAGGGCGGCCTGCCGAGTACGTCGTAGCTGGTCGTCATCGGCAGGGACTGGTGCATTTCATCCCTAAAGGTGCCTGCCAGCCGCACATGCGGCTCGGACCGCGCTACGCCTGCCGTAAGCGCTATGCCTTCGCGCCGGTAGTAATCAAAGTAGTCGGCACCACCCAGCACCATCCCGACGCTGTTGTACCAGTAGTGGTAGCCACCCTTCTCGTAGCGCGATGCCGCTGTATGCTCATATCGTCCCTCGGCAAACACGGACACATCGCCCGGCGAGGCCGCACCCAGCGACGCGTGCCAATTCCAGCGATCGCTGCCCCGAAGGCCGGAGCTCCAACCGGCATTGCCGCCCACGCTGAAGTGCCGTGCGAAGTCCCAGTCCGATCCAATTCCAAGGTGCAAGCCCTCAACCCTGTTATACCGTACTTCCTGCAGCATCGGGCGCAGAAGATTCAAGACCCTTGCGTTACGCGTAGTGTCCGTGCGGTTTTCCTCACCTTCAGAATCCGACAAGCCGCCGCCCGAGAAGCGCATGGCACGGCCGAGCAGGCCCCCAGGCGTAAAGGCTTCCTCGAAGTCGTCCTCAATGTCAGGATTGTTGTAGGCGGCCGTCTCCGCCTCAGTAAGCGGGACTACAAGCCCAGGCTCTTCGAACACCTGACCCTCTTCCACGGCCGCGGAGTCTACTTCAATCCGCTGCTCCTCTGCGTACAGCTCCTCAGGCACCGGCACATTGACCTGGTAATCGGTGAAGCGGGCCACATGGTCGATCTTGAATGCGGGAAAGCTCAATAGCCCCGGCATGCTGATTTTGGCCAAGACTTCAGACCGAAAATCCACGGGCATCCAGTAGTCTCCGCCAAAGGAGGAAAACTGTTGCCGGTACGCCACTTCGTATCGCTGTATCGGCTGCGGAAACAGAAACGATTCGCCTGGCTGCAGCTCGACATCCACCATCGCGAAGGCGCTGTCAAGGACCGACACGCGTCCGTGAAAACCGCTGAAAAGCCGATTTTTGGGTGCGACGGCAATGCTGTACACCGTGACACCGTCCAGCATCCTTGTTCCCTCCAGCGTAAAGTCGTAGCTGCTTAGCGCATCGGGATGCGTGACGCCCATCAGATTGTGACCCGCGATGAGGACGTTGTCGTCATACAGGTTGGCCACGGTCATTGCCACGGGCATAACCGTATCGTCAAGGATCGAATTGGCTGTGGAGCGGTTGCCCGTGATGCGCTCCTTCATGCCCCGCTCCCGATCCCAGTAGGCCGTCGATGCGGACTCCATCACCCAGACCACGCTGGTATCGCTTTCGATGCTGAATCGGCTGTATCCCTGCGTTTCATAGGTTTCCAGTGAGGCGCGCCACTGCTTCTTTCGTGCGATCACCTCGCGCATGATGGCATTTGCAGGATCTTCGCCACTTACCGTGATCTCCGCGTACACGTAGGTAACAGGCACAAGCGCGAAGTGCTGCTCCAGCGCAGCGTCATCTTCCACGACCCTGTAGATAGTCTCATAGCCCAGAAAGCGCACCACCAGTGTCACGGGCAATGCGTCCACCTTGAGTTCGTAGAACCCGTCCACATTGGTGATGGTGCCGCGATACGTCCCGTCTACTTGAATGGAAGCCGCTGACAGCGGGCTGCCAGTCGCAACGTCCACCACGCGACCATGGATCACCTGGCCCATGACGGCCTGCGCCAAGGCGATGCCCGCAAGCAGACACAAGCCCCCCGCAATGCCTAGGTGCCGGCATGCTCCATGTACGCTGGGCGCAACGTCATTACTGCGCCAAGTGCCGTTACGCATCCTGGTGGGCCTTTAGAAGGATTTGCTGAGCCCCAGCCCAATGCGTACGGGGCCACCATGCAGCGGCTTGGCGAAGTCCAGTCTTACATTGCTTACATCGTGCATTATTCCACCAAGCGAAACACCAAGCTCGTGGTAGGCGCCGTTTGTAATCCTGGACACAAAGGTGGTTGCGTATGGTCCAAGCCCCTGCGCAGGGGCCCAAGTGCGAGCATGCCCGCCAAAAATGATCCAGTCGGTACTGCCAAAGAGCCATTTAAATCCGAGGATATCCGTCAGCATTGAACGAAAGTTGTGCTCCCAGAAGAATGCCACGACCTGTTCGCCCTCGAATGGTCGCCCTGAAACAGAGCGCAACGCACCGAAGGTGGTAAACACCGAAAGGCCCGACTCCACGATGAACGCCCGCTGCAGCGGCAGATGGCCCGTACTGGTGCCCGCGACAAGCCGAAGATCCAGCATGGCTCTTTGATGGCCGGACCATCTCAGCGTTTTCTGTCGCCACCGCGCATCGGCCCAGTATCGCCTGAAGCTGAATTCCGTGTCGGGCAGGGTGGACTCCGCGCCAAGCACCAGGCTCCGCAATGCAATCGGCGTGTCCGTCGATACGGGGTCGCCAACGGCCAACTGGACCGATACGGTCTGCATGTGTCCTGCGTTTATGGCGGTATTGTCGCGCAGCGCCGCTGCGCCGAACAGGTCGTAGCTGGTCGTAAGGGGCAAAGACGCATAGCGCTCGTCATGGTAGGTTCCTGTGAGTCGCGTGCGAATCTCCTTGAGATCGATGCCGGCGGATGCATAGAAGCCTTCGCTGCGGTAGTAGTCAAAATAGTCATCACCGCCGGTCAGCATCGCCACGGAATTGGCCAAGGGCGTAACATAACTGGTGGCGCCATAGCGGCGTGCTGTTCGGGTCTGGTAGCCGCTGCTGGCAAAGACACGGGTATCACCCAGGGAAGTGAGCGTGCCCGAGATGTGCCCGGTCCATCGGTCCGCCTTGGAGAGGCCAATGCTGCTGCCACCGCCTCCGTGCAAGGTGAAGTACGGACTTGAACGGACCGTCATGTTGAGGCCGAGATGCAGCGCTTCCACGCGGTTGTACCAGGCCGCGCCGCCGAATTGAACCCTGCGCATCCGCAAGTCCCGATCCGTCTCTATTCCTCGCTGGTCCGTTGCCATACCAAAGCCCATACTGCGCCACAAGGTGCGCTGTGGTACATAAGGCTGCGCTGCGGCTTGTGATGAGACTGTCTGGCCCTCGGGCGCGGATGCCACATCACTTTGGGTCTGGGCCGTGGCATTCGGTGCCAGTGACACATACACAACCGTCAGCAGAGCCCCCAGCCATGAAAGGGCACTGCGGTGCGTTGCCATTGATGTCATTGATGTCATGATCTTGCCTCCAAGAATGATTCGATGGTGTCTTTCATGCGCCGCGCGTCATCCCAGCCTATCTGAATAGTGGCACTCAGGTATTCGGGATTGAACAGCAGCAAACTGAGCCAGTCGGGGCTCTCGGTGTGTTCGGTGCCCAGTAGACGGTTGAGGAGGCGAATGGCTCCCTTCGCGCGCAGCTTGTACGCGCTGGCCAGCTTACCCAGGTCCTCCGAAGGATCAATACACAGGCACCTGATCTCGCGCAATCCCAAGCGCTGGGCGGGCGGAATACGTCGGACGAGGGCATTGATCCTTTTCAGCGTCAGCACATCGTGATCCAGCGTGTCCAAGAACACGGCATTAAGCAGCATGCCTACGATCTGAGCCGCCGGTGGATAGCCGGTCGTAACAGGAATCGCGACTTCCGCTGCGGCACGCTGCTTGCGGGTAGAAATCACAATGATGTCGGTGGCGCCCAGGTGTATGGCCGGTGCCAACGGCGCACGCAGCCGTATGCCGCCATCGCCGTACCAGTCACCATCTATACGGATGGCAGGGAAGATTAGTGGCAGTGCTGTCGAAGCCAGAAAGTGGTCAAGCGTCAGCTCCACCTGCACGCCTACGCGCGTGGGTCGCTTCCATTCCTCCAGGCCTCGGCCTTGCACCCATGACACAGTCTGCCCCGTCGAAAAGCGGGTGGCAGTAACACATACGGCAAAAAGCGTGCCGCGCGCGATGTTGTCCCCGATGGCGGTCAACACGCCATCTTTGCAAGGCAAACGCGCTTCCAGAAACGCCTTCAGCGGCGCGGTATCCAAGAGCGCATCGGATGCGCCATAGATTCTCGGGTCACGTGCTCCTTGTGAAAACCGCCGCACCAGCGAGAGCAGCGACTCAGCCTTGAACACCTGCCGTTCGTCCAGCTCCTGCCAATGTTCAACCAGCCGAGAGGCTTCCTTGAGTCCAGGATAGCTCGCCAGGAAGGCTGCATTGATGGCACCGGCCGATACACCCGTTATGATCGGTACCGTGAACTCTGGTGCCAGCTCCCCCATGTACTGCAGCACGCCAGCCTGGTAGCCTGCCCGGGCTCCGCCCCCACTGAGCAGCAGGCCGATCTGGCGTTCGTGCTGTCCGGTGCTGGTGCGCGATGTCATAAGGCCTGGTACCGGCATCGCATCGAACTGTCCGGACGGCCGCTGGCGCTGACTGCTGTAGTCATGTGTTTGCGCCGATCCATGCGGCGCTCATTGGCTCGGCGCAAACTAGCAGGCCCTCTATGGCAGACCCTTGGTTGTACAGCGTACGCAAGCAGGGCGACGACTGTTGCACACTGGTTGCTGCCAAGGGTCTGCTGTCGCCAGTGCCAGCCTTCACGGCGTAACGCGCTCCCCTTCGGCAAGGCTTGCAGCGCAGTACGGCCTAAGGGGACGGCGCGGTAAGCTCGGCCACGAGGCGGTGAGCTTCGTAGATATGCTCCAAGGCCTCCAAAATGCCGCGGGAATCCACAGAGACGGCCCGCGCCGTCTGGTCTGTATACAGAAACACATTAGGCAGCGACTCAATGTTGCCGTCAAAGACCAGGCCGACAATCTCAAGGTCCCGATTAAGCAGCGGGGATCCCGAGTTTCCGCCCGTGATGTCATTGGTGCTGACCAGATTGAGCGGTACGGACAGGTCCATAGCGTCCGGAGGCGAAAGCCAGCGATCAGGCAGGTCCCACTCCAAGCTGACGCTGTGGTAGGCGTAATAGTGGTCGTACAAGCCGTAAAAGGTGGTATAGGCGGGTGCCCGAGTGCCGTTGTAGTTGTATCCCTTGACGATGCCGTCGGCGAGGCGCAAGGAAAAGGAAGCGTCCGGGGCCACACCGGTGCTGTCTAGCGCAAACTTCAGTTGCGCTATTTTGGCTGTCAGAAGCTCCTCCCGATTTCCGAAGCTCTGGGCCTGGCCTTGAGCCGTAAGTACCAGCGGTGCCAGAACCTCAATGATTGGTACGCTTGCATCGTCGCTACTCAGATAGCTGCCGCGCAGCAGCGAATCAAGTCCGGTGGTATCCATCAGAGCGGTAGCGGCGATGAGCCGCGCCGCCACGCTGTCAATGGGCTGGCCGCTGGTGATACGCCGCACCGACGGGTCGTTCTCTCCGAGCGCGTCGCGAATATCCTTAAGGCGCAGGGCTACCAGCGCGACCTCGGCCTCGTGCGGCAGGCTCTCGAATTCCATCGCCTCCGTGCGGATTTCGGCGAATTCCTGTTCCGACGTGTAGCCCCGGCGCTTGAGCATAGCGTAAACGTATGCATAAAGCGCGCGTGTCAGCACGCGCGACCCGAGAGATGTGCCGAAGAATGCAAAAGCCTGGGAACGGCTGATCTCGGCACGCTTGGAGTACTGCAGCTCCTCGATGTCGGTGAACAGGTTGCCGTAAAGGTCTGTAAGTGAATCCGAGGCCGCGACAGCCTCCTTCAGTCGCCGCTCGTCCCCGCCACGGCGCGCAACCAGTCGCCCATCCGCCAGGCCCTCCAGTTGACCGCGGAGAGACTTCAGGCTGTTGCTCAACGAAAAGTAGGCGTTGCCCGCCGCGTCATCTTCCCGGAAAGGATCCAGGGCGTCCACGCGCTTCTCAAGCCATGCCACTTGGAGGGGCAGCGAGTGGTCGCGCGCATGCTCAAGGCTCGCAACAGTGCCCAAGCGACTCGTAGCGCCGGGATTGCCTACTACAAACACGACATCACCTTCCGACGTGCCGTCCGTACTCCACTGGTAATGGTCCTCGGTTACGTAGGGCTTGCCGGACGAATCGTACACACGAAAGAACGCCAGATCCAACGCATAGCGCGGATACGTAAAGTTGTCGGTTTCGCCGCCGAAGTAACCCAAAGCCTTTTCGGGTGCCATCACCAGGCGCACATCGTCATACCGTCGCAGCGTGTACGCCGCGTACCGTCCGCCGCTGAACAGTTCCACTACCTGGACGCGGAGCGAAGAGTCTTCGGCAGCGACCAGCCGGGTCCGGTTGCGCTCGATCTCTGCGATCCTGGACGCACGCACCCGTGCTTGCTCATCGTCGCCCCGCACCCTGCGCCCGGCGGCCAGAACGCTGGACGTAACGTCTTCAATGCGTATAAGCTGCTCAACATGCAGGTCTGTAACCTTGCGTTCTTCTTCTTGCGTTGCCGCCAAAAACCCATCCTGCAGGAGATCCTCTCCTTCTTCGTTCACCTTTGTGATGCTGGCGCGCGCACAGTGGTGGTTGGTCAGCACCAGGCCGTTACCAGACACGAACGATGCTGAACACTGATTGCCAAATCGCAGCGCACCCTGCATCGCCTGGGCAAGCCACAGGGAATCCACATCCAGCCCGTAGCGATCTTGAAAATACGCCAAAGGCGGATTGTCAAAGGTCCACATCTTACCCCCGTCAAACCGACCAGCCTGTGCAACGACGGGCGGCAATAACGGAGTCTCAATTGCCGGACCGGATGCAGGCTGCACCGCCTCCACACGCGGTGCACGCTGCGTCACTACCGCAACCTCGTGCGGAGCGCTGCACCCGATCAAGAGTGCAAAGATCAGCACGGTGCTACGGCGCATACTCATCCAGTCCTTCTTCTTCCAGTTCATAAAGCAGCGGCACGGCATCATAGCGTGTACGCAGCGCTTCGTAGATACCCGCGGCCGTTACGACGATGCAGCGCATCCCCTCGGCAGTAGCGGTCTGATCATAAGCTACGCCTTGGAGCTCAAGGTCGATGCTGATCACCGGTGCACCGTTGGGCGTGCACGGCGCGGTAACGGCCGCATTGAGCTGCGTTGAGAGATCCATAGCGCGGCGCGCCGCGAGCCACGGTGCCGGCAGGTGCCATGCGGAGCCCGTCCTGTGGGAATAGTGCAGGTCATAAAGCCCAAAGAGCGTCGTATGGGGCGGGGCCCTGGTCCCGTTGTATGCATACCCTGCGGCTGTCCCGGAAGATATCTCCGGTACCTGATCCGCGAATCCGATGCTGTAGAGCACCGCGCCAGGGATGATGTCGGCTGTGCTGAACGGCAAGTACTTCTCGGTCACCACTGGACCCCCCTCTGCGTCATAGACGCGCAGGAAAGCAAACGCCAAGCCGTATCGTGGATAGATGTCCGCGGCGTGGTCTCCACCAAAGGTGGCAACCGCCCGTTCCGGCATCATGACCACACGTACATCATCGTAGCGCTGGTAGGTGTACGCAAGAAAGTGCGTACTGTCCGCGACCGGTCTTACCTCCCGCACAAAGCGCCCACCATCCTGCTCCCATGTGGTGTCTGGCAGTGCGGTCGCGGTGGCCTCGCTGACATGCAGCAGGTGGTCTGCAAACAGTGCGGGCACCCGTCGCTCTTCGAAAAGGTCCTGCGCATAGAAACCGCTATCCAGGGGCACATGCTCCACGCGCCAGGCCGAGCGCACATGGCGGTGGGCACATTCGTAGCCCGTGGCCAAAAGTCCGGTAGCCGTCACCAGCGCTGCAGAGCAGCTTCCGATGCGCACGGAGCCCATCTGGAGGTTGTCCAGCCATGTGGTGTCGACCGGATGCGCGGGATGCATGCCCACCGTCCACTGAACGGGGCTCTGGGCATGGCTAGTGCTGACCAGAGCAATCACCAGCACGCCTATGCATGTACTTAGACGCAGCAGCCCAAAGCGTTTCAACGGAACAATCCGTGCACATGATGGATAGAGCGGCTCCAGCCGGAGTGGCGGAATGGCAGACGCGCAGGTCTTAGGAACCTGTGTCCCAACGGACGTGTGGGTTCGAGTCCCACCTCCGGCACATGCTGCGTACGTGTACGCCTTGGGCACGGCACTAGGATTATTCCGCTGCGATGAACTTCATTGACAACGAATTCACGCAGTGCCGCGTGTTCTTTGGCGTATAGCGCTCTCCGCTGAAGACATGGCCCAAGTGGCCGCCGCAATTCCTGCAGATTATCTCTGTCCGGCGTCCGTCCTGATCCATTTGCCGGGCTACGGCGTTCGGAAGTTCTTCGTCAAAACTCGGCCAGCCGCACCCCGATTTGAACTTGGCTTCTGAACTGTATAGTGGTACATCGCAAGCGCGGCAGACGTAGGTGCCGGGTGCATAGTGGTCGTTGTATTCGCCCGAGAATGCACGCTCCGTACCCTTGAAGATCAGAATATCGCGCTCTTTTTCCGTGAGTGGATTCAGCATGGCGGCAGTATTCTATGTCAGATCCTGATACCCGCAAGGCGGGCGCGTGTTCAAGGCTACGGCGCACGCACCATGGGGTCCGGGTGCAGGAAGTGGTATCCAAGGCGTCGTTTGAGGCGCGCATTGCTGATGCGTCTGACCGGCAGCGTCGGATCATGGTGCAGCACTGGTGCTGGCTGCCCGAGCCAAGCGGCAGCCTGGCGATAAAATGCGTCCTTCGTTGGGTGGCGGTCGGCTACGACGTTGAATACTTCGTTCCTCACAGATTCCTCCAGTACGCGCACCGTCACCGCCACTGCATCATCGCGGTGCACGAGGTTGACACGCGCGGCACCATTGGTCCTGGCATGCGCAAAGCGTCCCGGCTGCCGCGCATATCCATAGAGTCCCCCAAATCGAAGAATGGTGGTGCTGAAATCCTGGCAACGGGCAAGCTGCGCTTCTGCGTCCAGCAAGGCGCGACCCGAAGCAGTGCTGGGCGCAGTCGCCTCGCGTTCCGTCGCTTGTTCCGCGGCATACACGCTCGTGGAGCTTGCAAACACTACGAATCGCACGCCCGTCATGCGCGCGATCAGGGCCTTTATGGCCGCGGAGAGAAACGCCTCCACATCGGGTCGCCGCCGGCCAGGCGGAAAGTTTATAAAGAGCTGCTCCGACCGAAAAAAGTCGTCCAGGGCCGGACCTTCAACGCGGGGAGTCAGCCGCAGCAGGTACGGCTCTATGCCGGCTTCCACCAGACTGATCAGGCGCTGCTTTGTGGTTGTGGAGCCGCGCACGCGCCAGCCCTTGGCCACAAGCGCCTGAGCTACAGGCAGTCCCAGGTAGCCGCACCCCAGAATGCTGATTGTTGGTTTTTCCATGCCAAGCTGTGAAACCGTGCCTCGCTGCATTTCATTTAACGCTTCTCGACCCAGGCAGATTTGACCATTAACATGAAGCCGCTTGCACCGGCAATCAAGAGCGTCTGGCGCTTGAAGATCGCACTCTTCTGGGTCATCGTCCTGGTGATCACCATCAGCGTGGACATCGCCGGCATCGCCAAGGCCGACCGCACGCTGCCGCTGGGCCTTATCTCCGCAGTCGTGCTGGTTTTTGCTATCGCCAACGTAACCATTCTGCCCAGTCTCCGATACCGGTTTTGGCGCTATGATTTGCGCGCGGAGGAGCTGGCTTTGACGCGCGGCATCTGGAACCGCGTGCATACCATCGTGCCGCTTCGGCGCATTCAGCACCTTGATGTATCGCAGGATGTGATCGAACGTAACTTCGACCTTGGCCGCCTGGTCGTGCACACGGCCGGCACCCAGAGCAGCAACGTGGTGTTACCGGGATTGGACTTTGAAGAAGCCGAACGGCTGCGTAGTGAAGTGAAGCACTTCATCAATGAATATGCAGTCTGAGCGGCAGCGGCTCCATGCGCTCACATTGGTGTTGCGCGTGCTCAGAAGCATTCCCGCACTGGCCTTGGCCATCTTTTCTGCGACCGCAAGCGTATCGGATTCTCAGCAGCGGTTGCAGCTTTTGGTGATAGTCGGCCTCTGGGTTTCCTATGGTGCGGTAGCCTTGCCGCTGATCGTGGCGCATTATATGCGATTCAGCTATCGAATTACGGATCGTGAAATCATCATCCGCAGCGGTGTCTTTCGCCGCCGCAAGCGCAACATACCGCTGGAACGCGTGCAGAATGTGGCGATTGAGCGGCGCCTGCTTCCACGGCTTTTCGGATTGAGCAGCGTGAAGCTGATGACTGCGGGCAGCAACGAGGCGGAAGGCGTCTTGGAATATACCAGCCACACGGAGGCGCAGAACATTCGCGATGTGGTACGACGCCGATCCGAACAGGCTTTGCCTGCCGCTGAGGGGGCCGCCGCTGAACCGGCAGCCGCCAGCATGGCGCCCAAGGGCAAACTCCTGGTGGCGATGTCCTTGCGGCGGGTGGTCCTTTCGGGTGCGTTTCGCTTTTCCCTCATCTACATCGCTATCATCATTTCCGGCTTGGCGTACGTACAGCAGCTGTCAGGCATCAGCGAACAGGATGTGATCGACTGGATTGGCAGCGCCAAAGCCGAGGAGCTCGCGAGTGCGGCCCAGCGCGTTGGCTGGATCATCGCGCTGGCAACGATCTTGGCCACCTGTGTCTTGGCCTGGGTTACCGGCGTTGTGGTTACGATTACGCGCTTCTACAACTTCAAGCTGCACCTTTTGGCAGACAAGCTGATTCGCAGCCATGGCCTGCTGACGCTCCAGGAAGCGAACATTCCGCTGAAGCGCATACAAGCATTGGTCTTACGCTCCAATCCTCTGATGAGGGTGTTTCAGTGGTTCAGGCTTGAGCTGCAGACCATCGGCTATGACGTTTCCAAGCGCGGCGGTCGCATGGCCGTTCCCTTGGGCCGACTGTCGGAGCTAACGGAAACAGGTGCGCACATCCGTTCCTTCACGCTGCCCGATTCCTTCGTACGAGTTTCTTCGATCCATTTTCGGCGCACGTTTGTTCGCTACATGCTTGCCCTCAGTCTTGTCTTGGTTCCAGTGGGCGCGTTTATATGGAACTGGGCATTTTGGGGCTACGTCGTGGTGCCACTGCTGGGCTGTCTTGCATGGCTGCAATATCGCAACCACGGCTACGCAATAGGCGAGGATATGCTGTACGTTCGACGCGGCGTGATTCAGCAGTACCTTTGGATTGTGCCTTTTGAGCGTTTTCAGGCCTTCGTGATCAATGGCACCTTGTTCCAGCGGCGGCTTGGCGTGCGGACGGTTTCTGTGGACACAGCAGGCGGGGGCTATCTGCGCTACCCGCACATCGTGGACGTACCCGAAGCAACAGCACACGAGTTGGTGGCTGCGCTCTACGACGGGTTGCGGCGCAGCGTGGCGCCGTAACAGAGGTGAAATCCTAGGGCCATGCCAAACGCGGCATGGGCTGCAAGCCAAACCGCACCAAGCCACGGGGCCGCGCGCATGTCCAGCAGTTCGGTGGCCAGCACGATCATCCATATGGCCGCGGCCATTACCCCCAAGAGTGCCAGGTAGCGGGGCAAGGTGCGCGCAAAGAGGCTGCTGAGCAATATGCCAAGCCCAGCCATCAAGGCCATTCCCAAAAGGCCGATGAACGCGCCGTCGGGGATCATTCCTTGCGCCCCGCCTTCATAGAACGGCAGCAGCACGATGATGGACAAGAAGCCCGCGAGCCCGAAGAAGGCCGCGAGCACGGCACCCCGTAAAGCAAGCGTAGACTCCTGGCGTCGAAGGATCACTACGGCCGGGATCAGCAGCATGGGTGCTCCGACAAAGACCGCGTCGAACCAAGACGCCACCGGAAACACTCGCGTAGCAGCCAGGAATCCGATCGGTACCAGCGCACTGCTGAATGCTGCGGCACCGGCCTGTCTGGGACTAACGTGCATAGGAGACTTGATGCGCCGCACAGACATCCGCCATGGAGCAGCACGCATGGCCAGCATGAGTGGGCCGTGACCGTATTTCGCGAAGCGGCCTACTCATGCGGCAATGCGTGCTGCTTACGAGCAATCTGGCCTTCAGCCAGTGGGAGCGCATCTTCAAGGACCCGATGACGACGGCCGCGGCCATAGACCGTTTGGTGCATCACAGCGTGATTCTGGAGCTGAACGTGCCCAGCTACCGTCTGGAGGCCTCCAAGCGGCGCCAAGAGGCCCAGAGTGAAGCCCAGGCAGTGCATGAACCTGCACCCTGAGTAGGCAGCCGTCCGCGGTCCTGTCCTGCCCTGGGACGTGGTCCCAGGGCCTTCAGGAAGGCGCGAGGTGAGCGCCTGGCGTCAGTTCGGGACACTTGGCACACTCCGGCATCCGTGCCAATGTCGATGCAAGCACCCTTCTTGGCCGGATAAAGGCGCCTCAAGCGGCGATTCCGCGACCCTATCCGTACCACTGTCCGTCCGGAGGCGGCCTACTGGATTAACCTGTCACGCCCGCCGTCACGCACTGCGGAATAGGGCCGAAACAATCTGTTCGGCCTCGAAGCTCGGCCTCTCTCTTAATCCAAAATTAATTGTCGCCGGCCCCATCATGTATTGACGTTGATCAGTACCCCTAGGGGATAATCGCGGCCGACTGAGGTGGTTCCCAAGGCCAAGCGCCTAGGTTCACTGCCAGCCGTTCATACCCGTTTTTCGGGTCCTAAAACATTTCCGATAATAACACATCGGGGGGGGGGGGGGGGGG
>LXNJ01000085.1_pt1 | contig 61129 bp, 49 predicted proteins | sample 809081 | NCBI WGS metagenome assembly LXNJ01 (sample SAMN04870510, study PRJNA318959) | sponge metagenome | biome: sponge; feature: marine sponge reef; material: water | host: Petrosia ficiformis | place: Greece: Milos, Mediterranean Sea | collected 2013-05-29 | depth 5-7 m
GCCCGCCGCCATCGCCTTGGCCAAGGGCGAGGCCGTCGACGAGGAGATCCTCATCGACCACGTCTTCATCGACAAGACCAACATCAACGACTACTACCCCGAGTAGCGGCGCGCCGATCGGGCAGGGCACCGGCGAGGTGACGCGGCGTGGGAACTGACGGGCACGGCGAGACCGGCAGCGACCGGCTCGCCGTCCCGCCCGGGTCACCCGGCGACGCAGCGGCCGCCGGATCCCACTCCGCCACCGGGGCCCCGGCGCCGCGGAGCCCGCACCTGTCCCCGCTCCGCTGGCTGTTCCGGCCCGACAATGCCCGGCTGCTTGTCCTGATCGCCCTCGGGATGATCTTCACGTTCGCCAGCCCGTTCTTCCTGACGACGAACAACCTCATCAACGTGCTCATGAACGCCGCCGTGGTGGGCATCGTGGCGGCGCCGGCGACACTCCTGCTGGTTGCCAGGCAGGTGGACATCTCCATCGGCTCCGCCGTGGCGTTCTCCGGCACCACGCTGACCGTCGTTGCCGAGAGCCGCTTCGGGCTGGGCGTCGCCGTTCTCGCCGCCATTGGCGCGGCCATGGGCATCGCCGCCATCAATGCCGTGGCGATCACCAAGCTGCGCGTCAACTCGCTGATCGCCACGCTCGGCACCCTGGCCGCCTTCCGGGGAGCGGCGAAGCTGCTCGGCGACGGCCGCTCGATCCGACTCGACGGGTTCGGCTTCCTGGGCCGCAGCCGGTTCGCCATCCCTGGCACCGACGTGCGCCTCCCGGTTGCGGTCCTCATCCTGCTGGCCGTGGCGCTGCTCTTCAGCCTCCTTATGCGCTACACCCGCTACGGCCTGCACATGTACGCCATGGGCGCCAATCCCAAGGCGGCGCGCCTGGCAGGTGTGTCGCTGGAGCGCAATGTGGTCATCGCCTTCGCGCTGTCGGGCCTGTCAGTGGCGCTCGGCAGCTTCATCCTGGTGTCCTCAATCGGTGCCACGGCTCCCACGACCGGCATGGGGCTGGAACTCCTGGCCATCACCGGGGTGATCCTCGGTGGCGCCAGCCTCTCGGGTGGGCGCGGCACGATGGGCGGCACTCTCGTGGCGATCCTGATCCTGGCCGTGCTGGACAACGGACTGACGCTGATGCGCGTCACCTCGTTCTGGCAGGAGGTGGTGCGCGGCGGCCTGCTGGTGACGGCTGTGGCCTTCGACCAGTTGCGGATGCGTCGCGGCAAGCCGGAAGTGCGGTTCGAGTTGTGAGCACCGCGCCCACCCACCAGGACCCGTCGGCGGACGCCGCCACCGCCGCGCCGCTGCTGGTCGTGGACGGTCTGTCCAAGGAGTTCGGCGCGGTGAAGGCACTGCAGGATGTGAGCTTCTCGGTGAACGCCGGGGAGGTGGTGGGCCTCGTCGGCGACAACGGCGCCGGCAAGTCAACCCTGGTCACGATCATCGCCGGAGTCCAGCACCCGACCAGCGGCCACGTGCTGTTCGACGGCGAGCCGCTGGACGTGGCCACGCCCGCGGAGGCGCGCGACGCTGGCATCGAGACCGTCTACCAGGAGTTGGCCCTGATCGAGATGTTCGACATGGCCACCAACTTCTTCCTCGGCCGGGAGACCCTCCACAAGGGCATCCGGCGCCGTCTCGGCGTACTGAACCGCCGTGAGATGCGCCGCCGGGCGCGGGAGAAGGTCGGCGAGATCCCGGCCAAGTTCCCGAATTTCGACGCCGCCGTGGAAACCATGTCGGGCGGCCAGCGCCAGATCGTCGCCATCGCCAAGGCGGCCTTCTGGGGCGGCCGGCTGCTGCTACTCGACGAGCCCACGGCCGCCCTCGGTGTGCAGGAGTCGGCCGGCGTTCTGGACATGATCAACGAGCTGGGCAACGACGACCGGGCCATGATCGTCATCGCCCACAACTTGCAGCACGTCTGGTCGGTGTGCACGCGGATCCTGGTTCTGCGGCGGGGCTACCTGGTGGCCGACCTGCAGAAGGACGCCACGACCGCCACCGAGGTCGTCGCCTACATCACCGGTGCCCGTTGAGGGCACCGGCGGTCCCACTCCCGGCCTCGGTCAGGCTGTGCAGCGCCGAGTCCGCCGGACCGCGGGACACGAGGATCGACTAAGAAGGACACCACAGCACGAAGGGGGATAGTCATGGTCAAGGACGCATCGGGCTGGATCAGCGAACTGCTCGCCGAGGCATCGGAGATGCCCGCAGCGCAGATCTCGCCGACGGGGGTGCTGCAGTACTCCGAGACGCTGGGCCGGCGGGTCCGCTCGGACACCACCTGGGAGTCCCACGCCGTCGCCACCTACACCCGCGCGATCGAGGCGATCGAGGCCGGGCAGTGGGCGGAGGCCGCCGAGTACGTGGACTTCTTCTACGACGAGGCCGCCGTCATTCACGGCTTCTTCCAGGGGCTCATTCCCGACGCCATCGGCTTCCTGGCCGAGCGGGGCGTCGGCAGGGTGCAACTGCTGGAGCTGAACCGGCGGCTGCTGGATCTGATCCGCCTGCCGGACGGACGGCCGTTCGTGTCCAGCGTGCGCTGGGAGGAGTTCCAGGGCGAGATGCGCCGCTGCCTGGTGGCCGTCGGCGCGCAGGATCGCGACGAGGCCCTGGAGTCCCTGGCCGAGTTGAAGGAGGTCTGGCGGCAGGTGCAGGACCGCGACGTGGACCACCTCTACGGATTGTTGAACGAGGCGGTCGTCTACTGGGGCGAGGAGGCGGTCGGCGACTTCTGGAGCGCCATCATCGGGCCGCTGTTCGAGTCGCGCTACGAGAAGTTCGACGTCAAGAAGAACCCCTGGTCGGAGTCGCTGTGGACCAACGTCTACCTGGCCATGGAGGCGATGCGCGGCCACCTGGTGGGCCCCGAGCGGGACGGGAACATGGAGTTCAGTGAGGACGAGGACCGCTACACGTGGCGCTTCGACCCGTGCGGCAGCGGTGGCCGCTCGATGCTGGTCGACGCCGTGGAGGGTTCGCCGCCGCGCATGGAGTCGCCCTTCGAGTTCGGCGTCTTCGACGAGGAGTTCGACTTCGCCTGGAACACCAAGGGGGTCTGCTACTACTGCGTGAACTGCTGCATGGTCATGCAGCTCATGCCCATCGACCACTTCGGCTATCCCGTGCGGGTCACCGAGCCGCCCACGTACCCCAACGACGGCACCGCCAAGTGCACCTGGCACGTCTACAAGGACCCCGCCAAGGTGCCCGAGCGCTACTACACCGACGTGGGGCGCCAGAAGCCCGAGGTCATCCCGGGCCTCGAGGAAGCCCCAGAAGCATCGGACTGAGCGGCCCCGGGGGCCCCGATACCGGCGCTGCGCCGAGACTCTCGCCGACGCGACAGCATCTGAGGCAACGACCGAGCCGCGCCGCTGAGCCGGCAGGAAGGAGACTCCAATGAGCAAATCCGACGCACCCGAACGGGTTGCCCTGCTTACCGGCGCCGGCGGCGGCCTGGCCGGCGCCGCGGCCCGGATCGTCGCCGAGCGTGGCGGCTACCGGCTCGCCCTGGTGGACAACCGCACCGACGCCTTGGACGAGACCCTCGCCGACGTGCGCGCGCTGGGCGCCGAGGCGCACGGCATCGTCGTGGACCTCGGCGACGCCGAGCAGACCGAGACGGTGGTGCCGCAGGCGCTGGAACACTTCGGGCGGGTGGACGCCCTGGTGAACGCCGCCGCCGTGCTGTTCCGCACGCCGCTGGAGGAGATCACCCCGGAGCGGTTCGACTTCGTGTACCACATCAACGCCCGGGCGCCGCTGCTGCTGATGCGCGCCGCCACGGCCGACATGGCCACCCGGGGCTGGGGCCGGGTCGTGAACGTCACCTCCACCGGTGTCTACGAGGGCGGCTTCACCACCACCTCGCTGCTGTACGAGACCACCAAGGGCGCGGTTGCGGTGATGACCAAGATGTTCGCCAACTTCGGGGCGGCCGACGGGATCCTCGTCAACACGGTCTGCCCCGGCGCCATGCGCACCCGGATGCTCACCGAGCAGACCGACCCGGCGCTGATCGCCAAGGCCGAGCGGGAGATGATCCCGCTGGGGCGCCTCGGCGAGCCCCACGAGGTGGCGGCGATCATCGCCTGGCTGCTCAGCGACGAGAGCAGCTACGCCACCGGCGCCGAGTTCGACATCACCGGCGGCATCGCCCTGCACTGAGCCGGGCGGGCCGGACGATCTGCTTTACCCGGCGGATCGCCGCGCGACTCGGCATCGGGCAGGGGCAGGGATCCCAGGGGCGCTCGCTGACCGGGTACCGTCCGGGTTGCGACCTGGGGAGGTGCTGATGCAAAGGTTCGAGGGGAAGGTGGCCGTGGTGAGCGGCGCCGAAGGTGGCATCGGCGGCGCCACGGTGGCACGGCTGGCAGACGAGGGGGCAAAGGTCTGGGCCGCCGTGCTGCCGGGGCTGGAAGGGCCCGAAGGCCACCCCGCCGTCGAGGTGGATGTCACCGTCGAGGAGCACTGGACGGCTGCCCTGGACACCATCGTGGAGACCTCCGGGCGCCTCGACGTGCTCGTCAACAGCGCCGGGATCCTGGGCACCGGAACCGCCGAGGACACCAGCCTCGAGCAGTGGCATCGCGTCCTGGACGTGAACCTCACCGGTGTGTTCCTGGGCTGCCGGGCCGCCGTCCCGCATATGCGCCGCAGCGGCGGCGGAGCCATCGTGAACCTCAGCTCCTTCGCCGGCCTGCGCGGCCTCGTGGGCATGGTGTCCTACGCCACCTCCAAGGGCGGCGTCATCACCCTCACGCAGTCACTCGCCAAGGATCACGCCGCCGAGGGCATCAGGGTCAACGCCGTGTGCCCCGGCTCGGTGAACACCCCGATGATCGCGGCAGTACTGGCCGCCTCGGACGATCCTGAGGCGCGCCGGGCGCGAACGATCGAGGGATACCTGATCGAGCGTCTCGGGGAGCCCGCCGAGATTGCCGCCACCATCGCCTACCTCGCCAGCGAGGACGCCTCGTTCATCACCGGCCAGGCGCTGTCAGTGGACGGGGGCCGCACCATCCACTGAGCACCCGCTCGCGGCCGGCGCTAGATGGCGGTCCAGCCTCCGTCGACCTTGAGGGCCGAGCCGGTGATCATGGCCGAGGCGTCCGAAGCAAGGAACACGACGGCTCCGGTCACGTCGTTGACCTGCGCGAGGCGGCCGATGGGGATGCGGCCGAGGGTGTCGTCCAGGAAGGCCTCATCCTCGAAGTAGGGCGCGGTCATGGGGGTGACCACGAACGTGGGGCACACGCTGTTGACCCTGACGCGGTGCGGCGCCAGGTCGATGGCCATGGCCTTGGTCATGCCCTCCATGGCGTGCTTGCTGGTGCAGTACACCGAGCGGCGCGCCCCGCCCACGTGGCCCATCTGGGAGGACATGTTGACGATGCTGCCCCCCTCGCCGCTGTCGGCCATCTTGGCGGCCACCGTCTGGGCCACGAAGAACGCGGCGGTGACGTTGATCTGCATGACGGCTTCGAATGCCTCGCGGGTGACCTCCAGGAAGCTCTGCGGCCGGTTGGTGCCGGCGTTGTTGACCAGCACGTCCCAGTGGCCCGGCGCCCCGCTGATCACCTCGGCGACCGCCTCGGCGTCGGTGCAGTCGCAGACCAGCACGTCGGCCCGCCCGCCGGCTGCTGCTATGGCCTCGGCGGCCTGCTCCAGTTCGCTGCGGGTGCGGCTCAGCAGCGTCACGGTGGCGCCCGCCTCTGCCAGCGCCTCGGCGCACGCCAAGCCGATGCCCCGCCCGGCGCCGGTCACCAGCGCCCGCTGGCCGTCCAGGCGCAGGCCGCGGCCCGGCAGGCTCCCCGAGTTCGCCCCGACGGTCTCGCTGCTCACGCCAGCCGCCGCACCCTGATGTCGGCCTGGGCCTTGTGGCCGGCGAAGCCCTCCAGGGCGCACAGCCGCGAGCAGTACTCGCCCAGCAGCACCGAAGCCTCGTCGGTCAGCACCTTCTGGTAGGTGCAGGTCTTGAGGAACTTGCCGACCCACAGGCCACCCGTGTAGCGGGCCGCCCGGCGGGTGGGCAGCGTGTGGTTGGTGCCGATGACCTTGTCGCCGTAGGACACGTTGGTGCGGTCGCCGAGGAACAGCGAGCCGTAGTTCGTGAGCCGCTCGGCGAACCAGTCCGGATCGGTGGTCATGACCTGCACGTGCTCGGAGGCGATGTCGTCGGCGATGCGCACCATCTCGGTTTCGCTGTCGGCCACGATCACCTGGCCGTAGTCCCGCCAGGCGGTGCCGGCGATCTCCCCGGTTGGCAGGACCGTCAGTTGCCGCTCCACCTCGGCCATGGTCGCCACCGCCAGTTCCTCCGAGGTGGTCAGCAGGATCGCCGGCGAGGTGGGGCCGTGCTCGGCCTGGCCCAGCAGGTCGGTTGCACAGATCTCGCCGTCGCTGCTGTCATCGGCGATCACCAGCGTCTCGGTCGGTCCGGCCAGCAGGTCGATCCCCACCCGCCCGAACAGCTGGCGCTTGGCCTCGGCCACGAACGGGTTCCCGGGCCCCACCAGCATGTCCACCGGCGCCATCGTGGAGGTGCCCAGCGCCATGGCGCCGACGGCCTGCACGCCGCCGAGGCAGTAGATCTCATCGGCGCCGCCGAGGTGCTGGGCGGCCACGATGGCCGGGGCGGGACGACCACCGAACGGCGGGGCGCAGGTCATGATGCGCTCCACGCCGGCCACCTTGGCGGTCACCACCGACATGTGCGCGGAGGCCACCAGCGGGTACTTGCCGCCCGGCACGTAGCACCCCACCGAGTTCACGGGGATGTTCTTGTGCCCCAGGATCACCCCCGGCAGGGTCTCGGCCTCCACGTCCAGCAGGGAGTCCCGCTGGATCTGGGCGAAGTTGCGGATCTGCGCCTGCGCGAAGCGCACGTCGTCGAGGGTCTCATCGGGTATCTCGTCGAGGGCGGCGGCGATCTCGTCGTGGCTGAGGCGGAAGTCCACCGGGTCCCAGTCGTCGAAGCGGATCGACAGTTCCCGCACGGCCTCGTCGCCACGGCGCTCGATGTCGTCGAGGATCTTCGTGACGGTGTCGCGGACCTGGTCGTCGCGGGCGCGTTTCTCGTCCTCGGCGATGCCTGTCTTGAGCCAGCGGGCCATGTCTTCTCCTGCTCGTCGGTCGGCGGCGGGCTGCGGCGGCGGGTGGCCGCGCTCGGGCGTGAACCTAGCGGGGCGGTCGGGGTTCAGGCTCCGGCGCCGAAGCGCGGCTCCGGGAGACCGCTGACACCGGCGTCGACAGCGAACACGCCGCCAGCCTGGGGCTGGCCGGGCGCACAGGGGAAGCCGCTGCCCGGGCCGATGGACGTGAGGTAGATCGTGTCGAGGTCGGCGCCGCCGAAGGCCGGCATCGTGGGGATCTCCACGGGTAACTCCACGATGCGGTCGATCTCACCGTCGGGGGTCAGGCGCGCCAGCGACCACCCGAAGGCGCAGGCCGACCAGTAGCAACCGGTCTCGTCCACGGCGGCGCCGTCGGGCACGCCCGGCAGCCCCGTCCAGTCCGAGAACACCTTGGGGTCGGTGGCGGCGCCGGTCTCGGTGTCGTAGCGGTAGCGCCACACGGTCGTCCGCATCGAGTCGGAGAAATACATGCGGTCACCCTCCGGCGAGAACGCCAGCCCGTTGCAGACGCCCACGCCGTCGCGCAGCATCGTGTGCGTGCCGTCAGGATCGATGCGGTGCAGCCGGCCGTTGAAGACTCGCTCGTTGACGTGTTCGTGCATGCTGCCGACCCAGAAGCGGCCCGCCCGGTCGCAGCGCCCGTCGTTCATGCGGTTCGTGGCCACGCCAGGTTCCAGATCCAGCCACGGCGTGAACGACCCGTCCGTGGGATCCAGCCACCCGGCGCCGTTGCGCATCGCCACGAGCAGCCGCCCGTCGCCGCACAGCGCCATCGAGCCCGGCTTGTCGGGCATCGGCCACACCTGCTCGGAGCCGCGAGCGGGGTCATAGCGGTGGATGTTGCACCCGTCGATGTCGAGCCACCAGAGCACCCCCGCCTCCCCGTCCCAGACGGGGCACTCCCCGAGCAGGGCTCCGGCACCGGTCACGTACTCGGCCACGTCTACCCCTTGCCGTCTCCGTCGCTATCGCCGTCACCGGTCGCACCCCGGAGGTGCTCGAGCCGGCGTCTTCCGGCGTCCCCGCAACCGTACTCGCCGCCTGTCTGATCCTGCCGCTCCAGCACGTCGGTCGTCATCGCACGGGGACGCGGGACGGGAACAGCGCCTGCTCGCCACCGGGCGTCACGTCCGAGATGACGGCCCGGAGACGCGACGACTACAGTCCACGCGTACTGGGGCCATCGCCGGAAGGCCCGGCCACCAGCGGTATCGCCGGATACAGACTGCCCACTCCGGTGGGCACCTAAGGGGGTTGCCATGTACCCGCCGTCGTTCGATCTGACGGTGGCCCGCTCCGTGGGCGAAGCCGTCGCCGCGCTGGCCGAAGGGGGTGAGGACGCCCGCATCCTGGCCGGGGGCCAGAGCCTGATCCCGATGCTGAAGCTGCGGTTCGCCGAACCGTCGCTGCTGGTGGACATCAACGAGATCCCGGGCCTCGACGTCCTGGAGCGGACCAACGGTCACCTGCGCATCGGGGCCACCGTGCGTCACGCCGACATCGTGGCCTCGGACCTGCCCGGCGGTGCGGTCGCCTCGGCCGCCCCGTGGGTGGCCGACCCGCTGGTGCGCAACCGCGGCACGGTCTGCGGCTCGGTGGCGCACTGCGACCCCGAGGGCGACTGGAACTCGGTGCTGCTGGCCACGGGCGCGACCGTCGTGGCGACCGGCGCAGACGGCGAGCGCTCGATCGACATCGGCGACTTCGTCGTGGACTTCTTCACCAACAGCCTCGCCCCCGGCGAGATGGTGACCGAGATCCACGTGCCGGTGCCGGCGGGAGCCTCCGGCGGCGCCTACATGAAGCTGGAGCGCAAGGTCGGGGACTACGCCACCGTCGGGGTGGCCGCCCACCTGGAGTTGGGCGACGACGGGCGGATCGGCGCAGCCGGCATCGCCCTCACCTCGGTCGCCCCGATCAACCGCAAGGCCACCGAGGCCGAGGCGCTGCTGGTCGGCCAGATGCCGGGCGACGACCTGTTCGCCGCCGCCGCCGAGGCGGCCGCGGCGGCCTCCGAGCCGCGCAGCGACGTGCGGGGTTCGGCCGATTGGAAGCGGAACGTGGTGCGGGTCTACACCCGGCGGGGCCTCGAAGCGGCCCTGGCACAGGCACAGGCCGGCTGAGGAGGAGATCACCATGGAGATCAGCGTCACCATCAACGGCGCCGTGCATTCCCACGACACCGAGGTCCGGCAGCTGCTCGTGGACTATGTCCGCTCGACGGTCGGGCTCACCGGCACGCACATCGGCTGCGACACCACCAGCTGCGGCGTGTGCACCGTGCTGCTCGACGGGGTGCCCGTGAAGGCCTGCACCGTGCTGGCGGCCCAGGCCGACGGCCACGAGGTCACCACCGTGGAGGGGCTCAAGGCCGACGGCCAGTTGCACGCCATACAGAAGGCCTTCAAGGAGCAGCACGGCCTGCAGTGCGGGTTCTGCACGCCGGCCATGATGCTCGTGGGGGCCGCCCTGCTGGAGTCCAACGACGACCCGTCCGAGGACGAGATCCGCTGGGCCATCTCCGGCAACCTCTGCCGGTGCACGGGATACATGAACATCGTCAAGTCCATTCAGGCCGCAGCGGCCGAAGGGAGAGCGCAATGACGGCGACCCCCGAACTCTCCACCCCGCCGGAGATCGGCGGTATCGGACACAGCGTGCTCCGCCAGGAGGACGACCGGCTGATCGAGGGTCAGGGAGACTTCCTCGACGACCTGGTCCTGCCCGGCATGCTGCACATGGCCATCCACCGCTCGCCGGTGGCGCACGCGCGCATCCGCGGCATCGACACCGAGGCGGCCTCAGCCGTCGAAGGCGTCGTGGCGGTCGTGACCGGTGAGTTGATGGCCGCCCACAACCTGGCCTGGATGCCCACGCTGTCGGGCGACACCCAGGCGGTGCTCGCCACCGACAAGGTGCGCTACCAGGGCCAGGAGGTGGCGGCGGTGATCGCCACCGACCCGTACATCGCCGCGGACGCGGCCACCCTCATCGAGGTGGACTACGAGATGCTGCCGGCGGTCACCGGTCCCCAGCAGTCGCTGTCCGCCGACGCCCCGGTGATCCGCGACGAGAAGGAGGGCCAGACCGACAACCTGGTCTATACCTGGTCCAGCGGTGATGCCGAGGCCACCGACGCGGCCTTCGCCCGTGCGGCCAAAGTTGTCTCGCTGGAGACGTTCTACCCGCGCTCGCACCCGGCGCCGCTGGAGACCTGCGGCATCGTGGCCGACGTCAACTCGGTCACCGGCCAGGCCACGGTGTACCTCACCTCGCAGGCCCCACACGCCCACCGGACGCTGTTCGCCCTCGTGGCGGGGCTGCCCGAGCAGAAGATCCGCATCATCTCGCCGGACATCGGCGGCGGCTTCGGCAACAAGGTGCCCATCTACCCCGGGTACGTAGTGGCCACGGCGGCCTCGCTGCTGCTGGGCACGCCGGTGAAGTGGATCGAGTCGCGCAGCGACAACCTCATCTCCACGGGGTTCGGGCGCGACTACCACATGCGCGGCGAGCTGGCGCTCGACGACGACGGGCGCATCCTGGCGCTGCGGGCCGATGTGCTCAGTGACCAGGGCGCCTTCTACTCCGATGCCCAGCCGTCCAACTTCCGGGCCGGCCTGTTCCACGTGGTGACCGGGTCGTACGACTTCGGTGCCGCGCACGTGACCTGCAAGGGGGCGTTCACCAACAAGGCGCCCGGCGGCGTTGCGTACCGCTGCTCGTTCCGCATCACCGAGGCCTCGTACCTCATTGAGCGCCTCGTGCAGAACGCGGCCTACGAGATCGGCATGGACCCCGCCGAGTTCCGGTTGCTGAACTTCATCCGCTCCGACCAGTTCCCCTACACCACGCCCACCGGCTTCGTCTACGACTCCGGCGACTACCACACCGCCATGCGCAAGGCCATGGACGAGGTGGGCTACACGGAGTTGCGGGCCACCCAGGCGGCGGCGCGCGAGGAGGGGCGGCTCATCGGCATCGGTGTGGCGCACTTCACCGAGGCCGTCGGCGCCGGGCCGTCGCGCACCTACGACATCGCCGGGTTGAAGATGTTCGACTCGGCCGAGTTGCGGGTGCATCCCACCGGCAAGGCCATCCTGAAGCTGGGTGTCAAGACCCAGGGCCAGGGGCACGAGACCACGTTCGCCCAGATCGTGGCAAGCGAGTTGGGCATCCCCGTGACCGACATCAAGGTGGTGCACGGCGACACCGACAACACGCCCTACGGCCTGGGCACCTACGCCTCGCGTTCCACGCCCACCAGCGGGGCGGCTACGTCGATGGTGTCGCGCAAGCTGGCCGACAAGGCCCGCAAGATCGCCGCGCACCTCTTGGAGGCCGCCGAGGCGGACATCGACCTGGCGGCCGGGGTGTTCTCGGTTCGGGGCACCCCGGAGCGGTCGGTGACCATCCAGGACGTGGCCTTCGCCGCCTACACCAACATGCCCGAGGGCCTCGAGCACGGCCTCGAGGGCAGCAGCTACTACGACCCGCCGAACCTCACGTTCCCCTACGGCAGCTACATCGTGGTGGTCGAGGTGGACCCCGAGACCGGCGTGTGGAAGGTGGAACGCATGGTGGCGCTGGACGACTGCGGCGTGCGCATCAACCCCATGATCGTGGAGGGCCAGATCCACGGCGGCCTCACCGAGGGCTTCGCCAAGAGTTCCATGCAGTGGATCACCTTCGACGACGACGGCAACTGCATCGGGTCCAACTTCATGGACTATCTGGTGCCGACCGCCTGGGAGACGCCGCGCTTCGAGTTGTTGGAGACCTGCGTGCCCTCGCCGCACCACCCCATCGGGGCCAAGGGTGTGGGGGAGTCGGCAACCGTGGGCTCGCCGGCGGCGTACGTGAACGCGGTCATCGACGCCCTGGCCCACCTCGGCGTGCGCAACATCGACATGCCGGTGCTGCCCGACCGGGTGTGGGACGCCATCCAATCCGCTTCGTAGAAGCGCAATCAGCGGTTCGCCGGGGTCTGCTACACCTGGCCTCGCCTGTTCGTCATTTCGGCGAAGGCCGGAATCCACGGGCCGGCGGGCAGTGATCGGACTGCGTCGAGGGGTGTGCCCGTGACCCTTTCCGTGCTGCAGGAGGCGGTGGCTCTGGCCGAGGCTCGTGTGCCGTTCGTCTTGGCGACCGTGGTTTGGCGGCGGGGGCCTTCTTCGGGGCAGCAGGGCTCGAAGGCGGTGATCCTGGCCGACGGGACCGTGCGCGGCTGGCTGGGTGGGGCGTGTGCCGAGCCGACCGTGGTGGTGCAGGCTCGGGAGGCTCTGCTGGACGGCGAGCCGCGGCTGCTGCTGCTGGGCGATGTGGAGGGTCCGTCGGGCGCTCCGGTGGACGTGGAGGAGGAGACCCCAGGGGCCGGTTGCGGCTCCGCGGACGTCGGTGCCGGGCCCGGGGGGACGTACTCGGTGCCGATGGCGTGTGAGAATGACGGTGGCCTGGAGGTGTACTTGGAGCCTGTGCCGCCCCGCCCGCAGCTCGTCGTGATCGGCCGGTCGCCGGCGGTCGCGGCCCTGGCTCTGATGGGCCGGGCGCTGGAGTGGGACGTGGCGGTCATCGACGACGGCGGTTCACCCGACGAGCATCCGGTTCCGGAGCTTGTGCGCACCACACTGGACCTCTCCGGTTTGGGTGTGGGTGTGGGGTCCGCGATCGTGGTGGCGACTCAGGGCCATTACGACGACCTGGCTCTTCAAGCCGCACTCGCCACTGATGCCGCCTACATCGGCCTGGTGGCGGCGACCAAGCGGGCCGACGCCGTGGCGGAGAACCTGCGTGGGCGAGGGGTGTCTGAGGAGAGCTTGGCTCGCATCCAGGCCCCGGCGGGGCTCGACCTGGGGCGGCTCGCCAACCGGGAGTTGGCGGTGGCGATCATGGCCGACCTGGTGGCTCGGCGCGCCTCGGGCGAGCTGTCGCGCTGGGGTGCCGTTCCCGAGGCGCCGGCCACGGCCGTCGATCCGGTTTGCGATATGACCGTCCTGGTGGCCGACGCCAAGTACCACTCCACCCACGAGGGGGTCGACCACTGGTTCTGCGCCCCCGGCTGCAAGAAGGCCTTCGACGCCGACCCGGGTGCGTTTCTGTGAACTCCGGCCCCCCGCTGCGTTGGGGCCTGATTGGCGCCAGTGACATCGCAGCTAGATGGGTCCTGCCGGCGATGCGCGGCTGCGGTGACTCCGTGGAGTTCGTCTACAGCTCAACGGCCGCGTGGGCGTCGGAGTATGCCGCCGCCAATGGGATTCCGAGTGCGACCGACAACTTCGTCCGGGCCTGCGAGTGGCCCGACGTCGACGCCGTATTCGTCTCGGGGGTCAACGAGCGCCACGCCCCCCAGACCGTCGCTCTGGCGGCAGCCGGCAAACACGTGCTGTGCGAGAAGCCGATGGCGCTCTCGGTCGCCGATGCCCGCCGGATGATCGACGCCGCGGAGCGTCACGGCGTCGTGCTGGCGATCAACCATCACCTGCCCGGCGCCGACACGCACCGCACGATCCAGCGGCTCGTCTCGGAGGGTTCCCTCGGGGTGCCACTGGCGGTGCGCATCAGCTTCGCCATCATGGTCTCCGAGCGGTTCCGCGCCTGGCGGGTGAACGACCTGATCGGCGGCGGCGCCGTCCTGGACCTCACCACGCACAGCATCTCGGTGGCCCAGGCCATCCTGGGCACCACCGCCACCGAGGCCGCGGCCGTCGCGGTCCGCCAGGGTCCCTGGGCCACGCCGGGCGACGGTGGCCCGCTGGACGCGGTCATGGCGGCGCTGCTCTTCGGCGACGTGCCGGTGCAGACCCACGACGCCTACACCGTCGAGCACTGCCCGACCACCGTGGAGGTCATCGGCACCGAGGCCTCGTTGATTGCCCCCGGCGTCTTGGCCCAGGAACCCGGCGGCACGATCTGGCACGTCGTCGGCAGCGAGATGACCGAGATCGACGTCCCCGACCGCCGCGACCTCTACGAGATCGTCGTCGACAGCTTCCGCTCGGCCATAGCCGGCACCGGCACCCCCACCGTCACCGCCACCGAGGGCCTCTCCGCCCTAGCCGGAGCCCTCGCAGTAGCCGAATCCGCCAAGACCGGCCGCACAATCCAGGTCGCCGACGTCGGCTGAGGCACGGCCGCGGGCCACCGTCAGCGAGGCCGTCCTTAGGGAGCGTAGATCTGAAGACTACTTATCATACATGAGATTTATGGAAAGTCGTACAATGAGTTGGTATATTCTGGTATCGACGGTGATGAGTTCATCAGGAGAGCCAGACACTATGCCCGTAGCAGGGGTCACGAGTTCCGGTTCGATCCGGGCCACGGGAAGGGAAGTCATGGGCGGCTACACATTGGCTCTCGATTCACGACGGTCAGGCGGGGAGAACTGTCCAAGGGCATACTCGCCGCGATGCTCCGCCAACTGGACATCGACCGGAGGGAGTTCTGAGCGATGAACTACTCCTACCCCTGTGAACTCGTCGCTGATGAGGGTGGGCACCTGGCCGCCAGCTTCCCCGATGTGCCGGAAGCGATCACCGGCGGAGCCGATCGCCTCGAGGCGATGGAGATGGCGGGGGATGCTCTTGCCGTTGCCTTGGCCGGGTACGTCCACCAGAAGCGGGAAATCCCGACTCCCCGTGCCGTCGAGGCTGGTCAGGAACTCGTCGCCGTGCCGACCGTCGTGGCTGCCAAGCTTGCTCTCTACTCCGCCATGCGCGCCCAGCGCATCACCAAGGTGGAACTCGCGCGCCGGTTGGGAGTCAGCGAGTCAGCGGTCCGGAAGCTGACCAACCCCGACCACCGCTCCCACATCGGCCAGGTCCAGAAGGCCCTTCAAGCCGTCGGCCACAACCTGGCGATCGAGGTCACGCCTGCCTGAGTCCGGGGCTGTTCTCCGGTGCAGTTGACGACGATCACCGGACGTCGCGTTCGGCTCGTACCGCTGCGACCGCTGCCTCTCTGCCGATGTTGCCTCCAGTTCGTCGCCCGGCGCGTTCCAGTACCTCGGCAATCGCCGCCGCGGCGCTCTTGCCTTCGGCTGCGATGTCACTACCGCCTGATCTTCCGACGCCGATGGTGGTTGCGAGGTCTGTGTGCGCGTCGCTGGTTGTGACGATGCGTTCGTTGGAGTCGCGTGGGGTGTCGTTCATCAGGCGCTGAGGCGGGCTCGGGCTGAGGCGCTTCTCTCCAGCAGGTAGTCGGGAACCATGGCGCGGAGGCGGGCGTTTGGGCTGTCGTCGTCGCCGGCGGCGGTGGCCGTGGTGTCCTCGGCGGTGGCGCCGGCTGCGGCAGCGGCTGCGGCTGCTGCGGCGGCGGCCTCGCGTTCGGCCCGGGCGGTGAGGAAGTGATCCCAGTCCTCCGGGCGCACCAGTTCCTCGCTGTCGAGGGAGCCGAGCTGGATGCCGTTCTCGAAGAACACCCAGTAGCGGCGCCAGGTGAAGCCGTTCACCATCTTCACCTTGCCGGTTGTCTGCGCCGGGACGCCCGGCAGGTCCTCGGTTGCCATCACGATCTCGTTGCGGCTGAACGGACGATCCAGCGTGCTGGTGTTGCGGAACAGGCCCATGGTTGTGATGTGGCTCCGTCAGGGGTCAGGGGATCGGCCCATACCGTAACGGCCGGGCATCGCTCCGATGCGCGTTGTCCCGTCGGTTCCGGAGGTCGGTCGGAGAGATGCCTGCCGGGCGCCTCGCCGGCGGAGTCGCTCCGGCTCGCACGACGGCGCCGGGGTCGGGTTGGGGAAGGTCACGCCGGCCAGGGATTCCGCCGATCCCGGTGGCTCTGCTCGGCACCGCACGGCGAGGTCGGGTGAGGGTGGCCCGTACGATGGGATCACGCTTGCGTCCGGAGGAGGAGTCAGCCATGGCGTGGAGACCCGATGCCCTGCCCTCGACGGTGGAGCTGTTCATGACCGAGCGCCACCTGGCGACGCTCAGCGTCCCGCGCCCCGGCGGGGCGCCGCACGTGACGCCGGTGGGGTTCACCTGGGACGGCGAGACCGCCCTGGCAAGAGTCATCAGCTTCGCCGGAGCGGTCAAGGTGCAGCTGCTGGAGGCCGCGGGTCCGACACCGGTGACCGTCTGCCAGGTGGACGGCGGGCGCTGGCTGGCGCTGGAGGGCACCGCGGTGGTGACCGCCGACCCGCAGCGCTGCGCCGAGGGTGTCAGCCGCTACGCCCGCCGCTACCGCCCGCCCAGCGACCGCGGTCCCGACCGCCGGGTGATCGAAGTGGCCGTCTCCCGCATAACCGGTCGGGCATGAAGGGTCGGCCCGGAGTCGGCGGCGGCAAGCCGCGCTGAGTCCGATGGAGCGGATCGGCCGCAGCGGCGAGCGGGAGTTGCTGCGCTCGTGGGGTAGCGAGATCGAGCAGGGCACCCTGCGCCAGGCGCTCACCTCGGCGCGCTGCGCGGCCGTGTCGGGTCCGGTGGCGATCATGCCGGATGCGCACGTGGGAATCGGCGCCACCGTCGGTTCGGTGATCCCTACCGAGGGGGCCATCATCCCCGCCGCGGTCGGCGTGGACCTGGGCTGCGGCATGATCGCCGTGCGCACCGACCTCGGTGCCGCCGACCTCCCCGACAGCCTCGATCCGCTGCTCGCCGACGTGGAGCGGGCCATCCCCGCGGGGTTCGCCGCGCACCCCCGGGCCACCAAGGCCGCCGAGCGATGGTTGCGCGACGACCCGCTGCCGCACCCCGAGGTCCTCACACGCAAGGAACTCGCCAAAGCCGGCCCGCAGCTCGGCACCCTCGGCGGCGGCAACCACTTCGTGGAGGTCAGCCTCGACACCGACGAGCAGGTGTGGTGCGTGCTGCACTCGGGCAGCCGCGGCATCGGCAACCGGCTGGCCACCCGCCACATCGACGGCGCCCGCCGCCTCTGCGCCGACCTGCAGCGGGCGCTGGAGGACCGCGACCTGGCGTACTTCCTGCAAGGCGACGAGCAGTTCGAGCGCTACGTGGACCACATGCTGTGGGCGCAGCGCTACGCCTTCGCCAACCGCGAACTCATGATGGACGCCCTGCTGGCGGCGGTGAGTCGGGCCGTCGGCCGGCGCCCCGCCGAGGCCGAGCGCATCAACTGCCACCACAACTACGCCGCCCGCGAGGTCCACGACGGGCGCGAACAGTGGATCACCCGCAAGGGGGCGATCCGGGCCCGCGCCGGCGACCGGGGTGTGATCCCCGGCTCGATGGGCAGCGACAGCTACGTAGTGACGGGCCTGGGCAACCCCGACTCGTACACCTCGGCGGCCCACGGTGCCGGGCGGCGCATGAGCCGCAAGCGGGCCAAGCGGGACCTCTCGATCGACGACTTCCGTGAGGCCATGGCCGGGCGCACCTGGCAGCACGGCCGGGCCGAGCGCCTCGTGGACGAGTCCCCGATGGCCTACAAGGACATCGCCACCGTGATGGCCGACCAGGCCGACCTGGTGCGAATCGACCATGTGCTCGGGGCGATCATGAACTACAAGGGGTGCTGAGATGGGCGGCGACGGAGCATTCGGAGGCAAGGTGGCCGTCATCACCGGGGCGGCCAGCGGCCTCGGCCGGGGCATCGCCGACCGCTTCGGGGCGGCCGGATGCCGCCTCGTGCTGGCCGACGTGGAGGAGGCCGCCCTGGCGCAGGCCACCGCCGAACTGACCGACACCGGCGTCGAGGCCACCGCGGTGCTGACCGACGTGTCCGACGCCGACTCCATGGACGCCCTGGCCGAGACGGTCCTGGAACTCCACGGCCACGTTGACCTGCTCTTCAACAACGCCGGCGTGGGTGTCCAGAAGCCCACCTCCGAGATGACCACCAAGGACTGGGAGTGGGTGCTGGGCGTGAACCTGTGGGGGGTCATTCACGGCCTGCGGGTCTTCCTGGCGCACATGCTGGCCCGCGACGCCGGCCGCATCATCAACACGGCGTCCTCGGCGGGCCACGTGGTCGTCCCCCAACTCGCCGCCTACACCGCCTCAAAGCACGCCGTGGTCGCCATCTCCGAAACGGTGCGCGCCGAACTGCGCCAGCAGGACAGCGCGGTCACCGTCACGGCCTTCTGCCCCGGCGTGGTGCGGACCCGGATCACGAGCTCCGAGCGGAACCGCCCCGAGTCGCTCCGCAACTCCGGCGAAGCGTTGCCTGCCAAGGACGCCTGGGACGAGGAGGGTGCAGAACGTCGCCAAGAGGCCCTCGAATCCCAGTTCGGCCGGGCGAAGCTGCCGGCCGAAGCCGCCGACATCCTCCACGACGGCCTGCTGGAGGGACGCTTCTACGTCTGGACCGACGACATCTTCATCGAACCGCTCCGCCACCGCCACGCCGAGATCCAGCGCTCCATCGACGTATCCTTGGAGTAAGTGGCCGGACTCCCCACGCGCGAATCCGGCGCTACCGGCCGGACTCAATTCACGTCGGCATCCGGGTTGGGCACAATGATCTCGTTCGCTCTGTCCGCGAGATGCACCCTGAACCGCACGTACGGAGTGTCGGGCCTCCGCACGGAGTTCGGAACAACGATGCGGAGTCCAACGACGCAGGAACTCGCTGGAATCTCGCTCCCAGAGTTCGTTTCCTCCAACCGATTTTCGACGATCGGGTAGACGATGAACGAACCACGGCGGTCGGCGAGCAGACCGTCGGCGACGCTGTCCACATAGGGCCTGTTTACGGGAATGCCGGCGATTCGACATGCGGCATGGCGATGTTTCGGGTCGCTGATCGCCTGGAACAGTGGGTCGCGGCTGCGCCGACGGTAGAAGGTGCTCGATGCACCGAGACCGGGGAGCAGGTGGTTCGCTCCTGTGCGGAGCTGTGGCATGAGGATGATCCAGTCGTCCACGGAGTCGCTAATTTCCTGGAGGAAGGCCAAGTCCGGCTCGAAGTGCGTCGTATCCGACCATCTGAGTTGCGCGAGCGCCGAGAGCAGGTGGTCGTGCCCCACAGTGCCGTACCTCGCGGAGTAGGAGCCTGCCCCGGCCCCTCGGGGGAAGGTGAAGTCGGCCCGCCGATTGGCTTGCTCCATCAGCGGAAGGCAAGCGTTGTAGTTGTGAGCGATGTCGGCCGCGGTCTCGGGGTAGGCGACAGGTTCGATCTCCTGCAGCCGCCGGACGACCAGACGGGCATTGAACATCTTGTTCCGCGCGGTCGGGCGAAGCCATGGGAGGTGCTGGGTTACCAGCGGTGGAACCTGCGCGGGTCTGATCTGCGGTTTGCCGTCGACCAACTCGGCATATCTCCTCAACTCGCTGCGGAAGAGTTCCTCGGCATACATGATCGCGCCGAATGCCTCGTAGAGGTCGATCGTCTGTCGGCCAGCCTGCAGATGGCGAGCCATGTAGAGCCGTACGAGATCTCTGTATCCGCTGCGGAAGCCGAACCATCGCCCCATCTGCATCAGGGTGTCGGCCTGACCGGTTCGACGGCGGTAGTAGGAGACCGTGAGGCCTTCCACTGTGAAACCGCGGCTGAGTTTCGCACCGCCGACGAGAACTCGCCACACGGGCCGCTTGTCGAAATCGACATCCTCGTTCTGCAAGTCCGTGGCGCTATTGACGATGATGACCGGATCGCAGGTCCGTGTAATTCGCGAGAGAGCCTCTCCTATGAACGGTTTCAGGTGCTCGAACGTTCCCGGGAGCTTTCCCTCACCCAGGTCGAGACTGGTCGGGACGACGTCCTCCCTGTAGATCCTCTGGAGATGGGAGAGGCCCGACGGACTGCTGAACGCAGCGGAGAGCCAGGCGTCGCGGATCTCGTTTGCCAGGGCAAGATGGTCGGCCTGCTTCACCGATTCGTGCGCAAGCATCGTATGGTGTCGGAACGTCGGTGTACCGTGCTGCTCCCGGAACAGCTTGATCGCGCCGGTGAGGAGGAACATTCTGAGTGTCTCCTGCAACTCGGTGGCTCGACCGCCGGGGTCGTCGTTGGGGGCGACGAGGTCACGGACGTGGGCCCTCTCGCGGATGCCTCGGACGGTATGGCCGGAGTCGTCCGTCTCCGGGTCGAGATCGTGGAAGTCGCTCGCTCCCATGTATCCGGGAGGACGCGTCAGCGCGACGATGAAGTCCTTCGGGAAGATGTCCTCGGCATCGTTCGGGTCGATGAACACATTGGCGAAAGGGGTCGCTGTGTAGCCTACGTACTGGGCGCGTGGGAGTAGGCGCAGCAGCTGCGAGATCAGGCTGTTGATTGCTGTCCGTTGCGGCTGCTCCTGCTGCCACCTGCTCGGGTTGCTCGTGTTGACGGACGCGTGGTCTGACTCGTCATCGATGATGAGTGCCGGAATCTCGCCGAGCTTCGGCTTGATCGTCTTGAGGTCGCGAACTAGCCGGGTCAGCACGCTCTTGTTCTTCTTTACGACGACTAGCCGGGCGGCACAGCGGTCGAGATTCTGCCGATCGTTCAGCGGAAGCGTGTTGTCATACTTCTCGAACTCGAGAGCGGTGATGCCAGCCAATAGACTTCGATAGTCGCCTGTCCTACCGGCGAATCGGTGCTTCGTGAGTCTGATGATGTCGGGCCGATTCTGGCTTGACGGCAGCAGACCGTGGCTTATGAACCTGTCCCAGTCGGGGTCGTCCTGATAGTCGATTGAGTCAAGTATCGCTGGATCCGTCTCCGGATCGTCGGGATCAACGTTGCGCAGTATGTTCTCGACGCCGACGAGTTCCATGTCGATTCGCCTCTGGGTCTGCTCACGGAGCAGATCGATCGTTCCTGTCATAACGATGAGCAGTCGATAACCCGCATCAATCGCCTTCGCCAGAACTCCGGTGATGTTGGCGGTCTTCCCGCTCTGGACGTACCCGACGACAAGACCCTTGGACTGGTAGGCGTCGGCACGCGCGGGATCCGACAAGCGTTGCACGATGTCGGTCGTCGCAGAGTTCAGATCGGCGACGGACTCGGCGCTCCAAGTCGGCTTGTTCATGAGATACCGCTGGTAGGCAGGCCAGTAGAACGCTGTTGCCTGCTGTAATTCGGGTGTGTACCAAGGCTCGAAGTCGTCGGCGATGACGATATTCCGATCATCCTTGATCGGGAATAGGCTCGTGAGTACGGAGTGGCATTCGTTAGGGATGCCGAGCCCCCGGTAGATAGCGTCGCGCCTGTCGGGACTCCGTCTTGGCGAGCTGTCCGCCCAGGAATCGGCGTCGTCGGCGTCGTCCCAGAGGGCGAACTGGAGCGAGAACTGCCGCTTGACCGGATCATTCGGGCTGGTGGACCGCAGGTGCTGGAGGAGGGATGCGAGGGACACATCCAAGTTGGTTCCCTCTGCATCCAGAGCAAGCCGGGGTTGCAATGGTCGCGGGCCGATCGTTGCTAGGCCGGCGAGCACGGCAAGGTAGATCCTCCGGACTTGCTCGTTCATGACGTTCCTATTCCCTCTATCTCGGCCGGAGGCGCATCGGGGTGCAGCCCTTCGGTGTGCAGTACGTAGGACACGTGACTGAATCGCTCGACCGGGAGACCAGCGGCCACGAGGCAGCTCGCTGTGATTGCCGGGAACTCGTGGGTCACCCTGAATGCGAGAGCCGGGCTCCGCTGGACGAACGTCCGGGTGTAGAGGTGACTGTGGTCGGGATCCCACCCGGCGCCGGCCAACCTGTCGGCGAATTGTGCCTTCGAGGCAGGACCCGAGAGACGGTTCATCGTTCGCTCGATCAACTCGGGAAGGGTGGTTCCACAGACGCCGCTGGTCGTGAGTTGCATCGACACCAGCCAGAGGTCTCGCTCGGGCGAGGGCTCCAACTGCGTGAGACTTGAGATGCGGTGGCTCCTGTCCTCGGAGAGGGTCGTCTTGACCTCGACGTCGAATTCTCCGAGTCCGAAGTCGTGTTCCTCCCGCGCCGGTCCTCGCCACGAGCCGATTGCCGAGCGCTCCCCCACGGAATCGATCAGATGGCCGAGAATGGCCAGCTCCCCGTAGAGGCCCAACTCCTGGTGCTCAGTGAGGCGACCCAGGGAGCTGAGCAACTCGCGGTACGAGGCCAGGACCCGCTCGATCGCCGTGCCCATGTCGCCACCACGCAGCTGCACGTGGTCGGCAACCGCGAGCAGCATGGGATACGCCTCCCGGAGGACACCGCGACCGGAAACGGCGAACTCCACCCAATCTCCCGCGGGGCCCGTGCCGACTCGCGTATCGAGATGCCGGTACGGGACGAGGTCGGGAACGACGCCGGTCTCGGGCCATGGGCCGCGGAGCGCGATTCTCTGCTCGCCCGGATCGATTATCAGGTCAACATCGGGAGTGCCGGCGATGCGCACGACCGCTGGCGCCCCAGCATCGAGGTATTCCCGGAGGTTCGGCCAACTCAAGTGCCGGTCGCCGGCGACCGCGGTCATTCCGACTCCACCTCGGCGGCTGCGGCCAGGATTGCGCCCCACAACGCCACGTTGTTCTTCTCCTTGGCGCCGAGGTGTTCGCCACTGAATAGGTCGTTGAGCAGGAGGTACAGCGCGGCTTTGAGTAGCGGGGCGTCGTTGAGCGAAGTACCTCGGTCGCCGGTCACGGCCCAGCGGTAGCGGCTGTCGAGCCAGATCTGGCGGTTGTCCAAGTCGATCCGGAAGAACGGGCCGGTACCAAGAACGTTGTTGAAGTCCATCCAGATGATGTCGATTGGTTCGGCTCCTGCGACGAAGCCCAGTTCGTCGTCGATTGCGTGTCGGACCGCTGGCGCAAACCCCCGACCCGGGGGGACGACCGGTTGGTGATCCCCCGCCTTCTTACGAGATTCGCGAAGTCTCGTACTGGCATCCTCGCGGTATGAGTTGAGATCGAAATCCCCGGATTGCGCGTCCTCGACTGCATGGACGAATGTGTCCAACGCGCGGATGTGAGTCTTCTCGGGATTCATCCGGAGATGAGTTGTGAGGCGGTCGTCGACCTCGACGGCGATGCGGGCGAGTTGGAATCGGGGTTCCGGTTGGACAACGCCGTTCCATCCACCCACTTGCAGCAGTCGATCGTTCCGGTAGAAGTAGAATCCCTGTCCCAAATGATCACCGGAGCGAGGAATCTTGAATCCCTCGAGTTCGGACCGGGGCGGCCAGAGGTGGCACCGTAGTTCGACAGTCCCGGAATCAAGTTGGATCGGCAGGGCTTTCGGGTAGTCCGGTCGGCCGCTCTTCCGGTAGCCGAACGGGTCGATGGCAACGACCTCTTGCGGCGGCCCGGGCTCCCCGGCGTGCAGATCTTCCACGTCGATGGTGATGGTGACGGTCTCCCCGGCGATGAGTCGGTGGAATACCAGTCCGAGGTGGCTCCTCAACTGCGGGATGATCGTCTCGACGTAGCGATCGGTCGTCGTCTTGTCCTGCGCAGCAGGGAAGTCCGCCACTCCGTCCCAGCGGATGATGGTGCCGTGTCGGAGCGATACCGGGCCCCATGCCCGGTTCAGGAGCATCTCTGTATCGTCCTGCTGAACAACGTCGCAAGCGAACTCGTTGCTGACTCTCGCCTTTTGCCATCGCATCCCGCATGGGAGCGAGCCGGAGGCTCGGGTGATCACGGTGAGACTCTGCGCCCTACCGAGCGACGCTGCCTTGAGACCCAGTCCGAAGTGGCCCAGATCGTCCGGGTCGTAGTCTCGGCGCCTCCCGAGCGTCATGGCGTGCTCGAGTTTGGTCTTGTCCATTCCACACCCGTTGTCGACGACGCAGAGGCTGGAAATCCGCGCCCCACGTCGGATGAACCGGACGAGCACGTCCGTGGCGCCTGCGTCGATGGAGTTGTCGACCAGATCGGCGACAGCGGCTTCGAGGGCGTAGTTCAGCCCGATTGCCTCGATGATCATCGGGTCGGGTGGGACGACCTTGGAGCCCGCGACCCGCACTTCGTCGGGCCAGCCCTCGAGACCGGACGCCGGTCGCTTGTCAGACGCCATCGAGCCCGGCCTCCGCGATAAGGGCGTCGAATTCGGGCAGCATCGCCAGGACTGCCTGCGCCGCGGCTCGGCGGGAGGCGGCGACGAACTCCTCGTTCGCCAACCGGTCGGATTCGCCGGAGCGCCGTTCCTGCTCGCCCGTCACTACCAGGAACACCCCCAATCCCAGCGCGTACCGGTCTTTGACCCGACGCACACCTTCGTCTCCGATCCTCTCTGCGCGCATCGATGTGTACGCCTTGAGGGGTGCGAACTCCTCGTTCAGTTTGAGTAGGAGACCGTCTCCCGTGGCTGTTGCGTAGCGCCGGTAGTCGTCGTCGAGTTCGGCGAGAGTCGACGCGGGCACCAGCTCCGCCTCCCCGGGGGTGTTGGCGCCCCACGCCGATTCGTCCTCGTGAGTCGTCCAGATCGTTGCCAGAGGCATCGTTCCGCCGGCCTGCCGACGATCCTCCGGTCGTGGCGGCGGCTTCGGTAGCTCGTCCTCGTCAACGATCTCGATGCTCGTCTCCGCCTCCAGCGCCTCCCGGAGCCCCCCTTGTACCGATAGCCACGGTTCCACACGGAGTGTGAGCACTGCGGTTGTCAATTCGGCGTCGGCCGGAATGGCGACCGAGACGCGGAGCAGGCCGTTCCGTAGCTCGCCCACCGTCAGGTCCTCGTCCGGGTCGATGTCCAGGTGGTTTGTCGAGATCAGGCACTCTGCCCTGTTTGGCACGAAGCCGTCCCGGGCGTTGAGCGAGTAGTGGATCCCGTGGGTTCGCCCGCGCTCCAGACGGGCGGACGTCCGGCCGGTCAAGCTCGTCGGGTCGTCGAGAAGTTCAGCGGGACGGGGCGGGCGTCGCCTGCGCCTGTTCTCTTGTCTTCGCGTGGCACGCCAGCCTCGGGTGGCCGCGGCCTTTGCAATGCGTTCGGAGAGATCAACTGTGGACCGACCCCGGTTGCTTCGCCGGATTGAGTCCCTGATCATCTCGTTGTTGGCTTCCTCCAACTCGTCCCAGTCGTTCAGGAATGCCACCAGCTCCTCCTCGAGGCGCACGGCGGCCGGGTTGCGTAGGAGATCCGTCCGGTCGGCTGTGAACAGACTCGTTCGCAGTTCGAGCGGGAGCGGATCGGTGTCCAGCACCACGAGGATCCGGTCGGCGAGCTTGTTGAGCCTCGTTCGATGTCGGAACTCCGCCGGTGTCCAGTGTGCATGGACCTGCCCGTTCGAATTGAGCAGTACGGCGTGGTTGCGGGCGACGAACCGGCGTCGTGTACCGGCGTCGGTTCCCGCGGCGAACAGGTAGAACCGTACCGGGAGTTGGTAGGTCCGGCTCTCGTATCCGAACGGGAGGTGCTCGGTCCCCTCGGTCCTGTCCTCACGGGGATTGTCGGCGAGCCTTCGGCCGAGTCCGCGTAGTTGCGTCAGTCGTGCCCTTCGCTCCTCCAATACTGGCGCGGTCAGATGAACCGGGAGAGGGGGCTCGAACAGTCGGGTGTCGATGACGGTGTCGAGGGAGCGCTCGTCCCCCAACCGTGAGACCCCGATTCCCTGGGCACGGAAGCCCACGACTGCGATGCGGGTACCGCAGTCGAACTCGGGGCACGCCGCGGACGGAAGCACAAGTGGATCCGCTCGGTCACCATCCCGTTCCCAGGGTGACACCACCTGGTAGAGCGCGGTCTGAGTCTGCTGTATCCCCACGCGTTGCCAACGGACGACAGTCAGCACCACACCGGCCTCGGGGGTGAGCGCCGAGCGGGTGAGGACAATCCACCCGTGCGCGTTCGGGAGAATCGTGAGGCCGCCCCGTCCGAATGCCCCCATGAGCCACAGGACCCCGTCCTTCCGGGAGGAACCGACTCGCAGTAGCGACGCAGCGATGTCTTCCGGCCGCATACCGACGCCGAGATCGCGGAACACGATCGTTCGCTCACGCTTCCGGTCGCGGCCGGCGGATCGGAGTTCGATCCGGGCGTTCTGAGCAGCGCCGAGAGACTGATCGGGGCCGAACAAGTCATGGACGGCCGTCGCCGGCGTCTCGAACAACTCTGCCGACTTCTCGGGTTCGAATACCTCAGTGCCGAGTTCTTCCACGGCTCGACGGAGCAGGACGGAGTCGAGCATGTTGGTGACCAGTTCGGTCAGCTTGTGGTCGAAGTTCCCGCCCGCGGCGGTGAAGAGACCGCGGTTGCCCCAGCGGTCACCGACGGGGCGCTCGTACGGGGCAAATCGCGCCATCCGCTCCCAGAGCGCGTCGAGTTGCTCGGACGACTCAGCCGCGAGAGCCTCCTGATACAGCCCCCGTGCCTCTGCCGTGGTCGGCCGGTCAGTCGGCATGGCCCGGACGTCGCCCCGGCTGGACATGTAGTCCGGTCACGCGGCTATCTTCTCGCCGGAATCCCACGTGATTGATAATGCCGACAGGATGTGACAGCCGAGGGCTTGGCCGAGTTGCAGCGGCACCGCGTTACCGATCTGCCTGGCGATCGAGTACTTAGAGCCGCACCACTTGTAGTCGTCGGGGAATCCCTGGAGTCGTGAGGCTTCAAGATGGGTGATGGGGCGGTCCTCAATCGGATGGAGGTATCGGCCCTTCTCCGGCTTGTAGAACTCCGTGCGAATCGTGACCGAGGGCTCGTCCCAAAACAGCCGGCCCATCACATCCGCAGAGCCCGTCCGGTGCGTTCTCCAGCACGGGGCGAGTAGGTGGTACGGGATGTCGAATCGGTTGCCCCCGGGCGGTATGGAGCGGTAGCGCTGCAGCGATACATGTGTGAAGTAGCGCGTCAGATGTAGTTCGTCTCCGCTGAATGGTCCCGGCACCAGCGTCCCCCGGAAGCGGGTGAACCGGTCTGGCAGGTTGCGGTCCCGTACTTCGGCGCTAAGCCCGCGGAACGCCTCTCGAACATTTGAGCGGCGCGAGGACTGTGGCGGTTCCCCCAATGGTGGGTGTTCACGGCGCCGGCCGATCACGATCGCTCGACGTCGTCGCTGCGGTGCACCGTAGAGGGAGGAGTCCAGCACAGCGCGCTCGATCTCGTAATCCTCGAGCTTGTTGCCGGATCCGCAGGCCGCCTCCAGACCTCCGAACTGCTCGGATTTCAGGAACTCGCGGACGTTCTCGAGGACGAAGAACTTCGGCTGCAGCTTGCCGACCGCCTCGACGTACTGTTCCCAGAGGGCGTTGCGCTGATCGGTCACGTCCTGCTTTCCCAATTGTGAGAAGCCCTGGCAGGGTGGTCCCCCGAGCACGACATCGGCGCGGTCGGGGTAGTGGGTGCCCCCTAGCCAGTCCTCGATGCTGCCGAGGAAGACATGGTTCCCGAAGTTGGCGGCGTACGTCGCAGCCGAGTCGACATCCGAATCCACAGCAGCGATTGGCCGGAACTCGCCCGCATTGGAGTTGGCGCGGAGGAATCCCGCCGTTAGGCCCCCGCACCCGGCGAAGAGGTCGACGACGCTGTAGACAGGTTTCATTGCCGGACCGCGATCCGCCGCCTGATGTACGCGTCGATGACCCGGTCGGCCGCGGTGGCGCTCTCGTGCTCCCAGAGGCGCAGCGGCTCCCAACTGTGATCGCGGAGGAGGCGATCGGTGTCGGCGTCACGTGCTCGGTTCATCTTGATCTTGTTCTCCCACCACTCCGCATTGGTCATCGGCCACGTCCCATGCCTCGGGCAGCCGTGCCAGAAGCACCCGTCCACGAAGACGGCGAGCCGGATCCCGACGAACGCGATGTCGATCGACCTCCTCCGGTTGCCCGGCACCGGGTATTCCACTCGATAGCGCATGCCCCGGCCATGGAGTTCGCGTCGAAGCGCCATCTCCGGTTCGGTGTCCCGTGTGCGCTGCCGCGACATGCGTGACGAGGCGGGACCCGCCAACAGTTTTGTGCCGCCATCCTGCCGCGGGGGTGTGACAGTGGCCCGGCCGGATGGCGTCGAAACGCCACCCTCTTCGAGGTCCTTGCCGACTCCATAACAATCTTCAGTGTATTCCAACATTTACCGGAGTGGTTCGTGTTGACCTGATCTCTGCGGCTATGCCGGCCATGGTCGGGCGCCAATAGGTGATTTCCAACGTATCACCCGCGTATCGGCTGCTCGCGACCGGCTCTTAGCGCGATGCCGGCGAGCGAGAGCGTGCTGTCCTCAATCCTTGTCGGTGCGACTGTCGGCCTGCGGAGGGGAGGCATTCGGCTCGCAACCCCGATCTCTGGTAGGACGCTCGAAGGCCCGCCAGAGCGGGCCTTCGCCCCGCCACCGAAGCGATCGGGGGAGGCGTCGTGATCGTCTCAGCGGAGATCGATCAGCTGTCAATCCCTACGCCGGTTGTCACTCCCGTATGGCACATTCAGACCGCCGTCATGTGGCGCCGTCACACGAGGGCGGGGTCGCAGAGGATCTCCACGAGGGCGGGACCCCGATGGGCGAGCGCTCCGGCGATGGCGGCGTCTAGTCCGCTGCGATGCGAGACCTGGGTGCCGTGTGCCCCGCACAACTCGGCGAATGCGGCGAAGGGCGGGTTCACCAGCGAGGTGTGCCACACGCCGAACCGGCCGGCCAGTTGCTCCTTGGTGATCTTGCCCAGCTCGCCGTTGTTCAGCAGCACGTGCGTGATGTTCATGCCGTACTTCACGGCCGTGGTCAGCTCCATGGCGTACTGCCCGAAGCCCCCGTCTCCGGTCACCGCCAGCACGGACCGCTCGTCGCCGACGGCGGCCCAGGCGCCCATGGCGGCCGGGAAGCCGAAGCCGATCGACCCCAGGTAGCCCGACATCAGGACCGCTTGGCGCTGCACCTCGAAGTAGCGGCCGAAGGAGTAGGTGTTGTTGCCCACGTCGACGCAGACGACGGCGTCGTCCGGCGCCAGGCGGCCCAGCGAGTCGAAGATGGCCGCCGAGTTGACGCCCCGACCCCGGTCGTCGGCGACCCGTGAGGCCTTCTCGGCCCGCCACAGCGCCCAGCGCTCGGCCACCTCGGCGGTCATGGCTGCGGAGCGGTCCTCGTCGGCGGCGTTCAGGGCGGCGCGCAGCGCCTCCGCTGTGACGCCCACGTGCCCCAGCACGCCGATCTCCACCGGATGGAAGCGCCCGAGGGCCATCGGGTCGAAGTCCACCTGCACGATGGGCTTGTAGGGGGCGATGCCGGTGTGGTTCGAGAACGACGCCCCGAACGCCACGATGAGGTCGCTCTCGTTCATGAACCAGCTGGCGATGGGTGTGCCGCTGCGCCCCAGCACGCCGCAGCCCAACGGGTGCCGGTCGGAGATCTGCCCCTTGGCCTTGAAGGTGGTCGCCACGGGAGCGGTGATCCGCTCGGCGAGGGCCACCACGGCGTGCATGTCGAAGCGGGCGCCGGCGCCGACGATGATCAGCGGTCGCCGGGCGGCGGCGATGCGCTCGACGGCTGCGGCCAGGACATCGGCGGGGGGTGCGACCTCCCGCGGTGCCACCCGGCCGGCAGGCCCGCCGGCGGGGGCCTCGGCGGCAGGCAGCACCTGCACCTCGTCGGGCAGCACCAGGTGACCGACGGCCCGCTCCACGACGGCGTTCTTGCAGGCCAGCGTCATGAGCTCGCCGTGGTTGCTGCCGGCGTGCACCGTCTGGCTGTACGTCGCCACGTCCGCGAAAGCCGCCTCGAGGTCCAGATCCTGGAAGGCTCCCCGCCCGGCCACCGCCGACGGCACCTGCCCGGTCACCGCAAGCACGGGGGCACGGTCCACCTTGGCGTCGTACAGGCCGGTCAGCAGGTTCGTCGAGCCCGGCCCGGCGATGGCGAAGCAGGCCGCCGGCCGGCCGGTCAGCTTGCCGTAGGCCCCGGCCGCGAACGACGCCGCACCCTCGTGGCGGGTACCGAAGAAGCTCAGGTCGCCGCGCTCGGAGGCCCGGCGCATGGCCTCGGCGAAGCCCAGGTTGGAATGGCCGACCATGCCGAAGACGGCGTCCACGCCCCAGTTGCACATGGTCTCGACCAGCACGTCGCTGACTGTGCGCGCCGGCGCCGGCAGCGGCGGAAGCTCCACGTACACCCCGTCGGGGCGCACGTCGGTGGCGAAGCACGGCGGGGCGTCGTCGAACGGCGGCGGGGGAGCGCCGGTCAGCGGGTCGTAGTCGTAGCCGTGCCAGGGGCAGCGCAGCCAGCCCTTCTCGATGGAACCCTCGCCCAGCGGGCCGCCCTGGTGGGGGCAGCGGTTGTCCAGCGCCCCGTAGCGCCCCTCGTGATGACTGAGAGCCAGGGTGCGCCCCCCGGCCACCACCGTCTTGACCCGCCCCTCGGGCAACTCGTCAAGATCCGCCACCCTGTGCCACGTCGTCGGGGTCTCCTCTGTCATGTCAGTACCCTAAGCGGCGACGCTCGCCGGGAATCGCGCGGGATTCCCCAGGAGGTGTGTGGTGACAGCAGGGACGACCGGCCCGGGTGACTTCGCCGGCAGGGCGGGCGTGGCGTTCGTGAGCGGCGGCAGCGGCGGCATCGGCGCGGCCGTCTGCCGGCTGCTGGCCGAACGGGGTGCCGAGGTGGTGTTCACCTACCACGGCGGCGCCGAGAGGGCGGCCGCCCTGGTCGACGAGATCGAATCCCGCGGCGGGCGGGCACGGTCCCTGCAACTCGAACTCTCCGACACGGCTGCTGCGGCGGCGGCCGTCGAGCAGGCCGCTGCCGGGGGTCTGCACACCGTCGTCTACGCCTCCGGGCCGTACGTGTCGATGGAGTACGTGGCACACATCGAGCCCGAGCGGTTCTGGCGCCAGTGCACCCAGGACATCCTGGCGTTCTACAACCTCGTGCACGCCTCGCTGCCGCACCTGCGTGCCGCCGGCGGGGCGCTCGTGGCGGTCACGACCTGTGCCACGGTGCGCTTCCCGAAGCGCGACTCGCTCTCCTCGGCGCCCAAGGGTGCGGTGGAGGCGCTCGTGCGGGCGATCGCCAAGGAGGAGGGCCGCTTCGGCGTGCGGGCCAACTGCGTCGGGCCGGGGCTCATGGCCGACGGCATGGCCGAGACGTTGATGTCCACCGGCGAGGTCGACGAGCGCGCCCAGGCGGAGGCCCTCGCTGCCATCGCCCTCGGGGAGTTCGGCAGGGCGACCGATATCGCCGAGGCGGTGTGCTTCCTGGCCTCGGACCGGGCGGGCTACATCACCGGCCAGAAGCTCGACGTGGACGGCGGCTGGACCCTCTGAGCCGAGCCGCGCCGGCCGCGGCGGGGGCCTATCCGGTGTAGGGGCGGGAGTAGCTGAGTCGCACCAGGGGGATCTCCCGGTCGGTGCGCTCCTGGTACCGGGCGTAGCGGGGAGCGCTGGCGACCCGTGCCTCCCACAGGGCCTCCCGCTCGTCGCCCGTGAGCGTGTCCGCCGTCGCCCAGAAGACCCGCTCGCGGTCGCGCACGATCACCTCGGGGTTGGCCCGCACGTTGTGGTACCAGGCCGGGTGGTGCTCGGTGCCGCCGAAGGATCCAACCACCACCATGGAGTCACCGTCCGGCAGGTAGCTGAGGCACACCGTGTGCGGCTTGCCGGAGCGGCGGCCGATGGTGCGCAGCAGGATGCACGGCATGCCGTCGACGTGGCCGCCGACCTTGCCCGTGCTCAGCTTGTACAGGACGACGTGCGTGCGCGAGATCCACGGGATGAGCCAGTCAGGGGGTGTCCAGTCGCTGACGCTCGTGAGGCTCATCCGTCTCCTCTCCCCGCGACAGCGCGATCGTACCCTCCGGGCTGCGCGGCTCGCCCGTCGGCGATCGCCGGCTGGTTCGAGTGCCGGCCGGGCCGGCGCATCGAGGCCCGATTCGCGCCGCTCCTATACTCCGGATCGTGACCATGCACGTGGGTCATCCGGCGTTCCAGGTGGCGGCGGCCCGCCGCATGCTGGCGCGCGGCGGCTGCGAGAGCCGCGTCGCCGGCCAGGTGGCGCTGCGGGACCGCGACCGTCCCGACACCTTCTGGATCTCGCCGTGGGGCTACTTCGACGAGACGCTGCCGGACCACGTCGTCCACGTCAGCATGGATCTCGAGGTGCTCAGCGGCGACGGTGGTGTCTCGCCCGCGGTCGGGTTCCACGCCGAGATGCTGCGCACGCGTCCGGCCGCCGACGCGGTGATCCACACCCACTCGCACTTCGTGGAGGTGCTGAGCACCACCGGCGCCGACATGGGCATGTACTCCGCCGACGCCTGCCTGTTCCACGACGAGCAGGCCCACTACCTCGACGACGGGGTGCGGCCGATCGTGGACGGGCCGCGCATGTCGGCCGCGCTGGGCAACCGCAGTGTCCTCTGGCTCGGCAACCACGGCGTCGTGATCGTGGAGGAATCCCTGGCGCGGGCCACCGTCAAGGCCATCACCCTGGAGACCTCGGCGCGCTGCCACGTCGAGGCACAGATGATCGGCGGCAAGGAGATGCCCATCGCCGAGGCGGTGCGCAGCAAGCGGCTCTACCTGGAGAACTTCATCGGCGCCATGTGGGAGGCCAACTGGCGCCGCCTGCGCCGCAGCGACCCCGACCTGTTCGAGGTCCTGGACGGGCACAGCTAGCCGCCCGACCGCGGCGGCGCCGGGTCAGGAGTCCGCGTTGCCCCCGGTCGCAGGCTCGTCTTGGTCGGTCCCGGACTCGGCGGGCTCGGCGGCGGGTTCCTCCGATTCCCCCACCGGCTCGTTGCCCTGTGGCGACTCCTCGCCGTCGGAACCCTCTGATGGCGACTCAGCGGACCTCTGGTCCGGCGCGGTCTCGCCGCCCTCCGGCGGATCGGCCTCCTCGCCGTCCGCTGGGGCCTCGCCGTCGCCGACCTCGGCCGGGTCCGGCTCGGGTTCCGGCGGCGGGGGCCACAGTTCGGGTCTCGGGGTGCCGTCGCCGGCACGCTCGCAGGCGTGCGTCGCGTCGCTGGCAAGCAGCACGTAGACCCGGCAGGCCGCCAGCGCCACCCAGTCCACCGACAGGTTGTAGGCCGCGGCCCGGTCGCTCACGGCGGCGATGGCGAACCAGCCGCCGCCGGGCAGGGGCACGACTCCGGCATCGATGATGAGCCGCAGGTCGGCGCGGCAGCAGTAGGGCGGCAGCCAGCCCGTCTTGTGGATGGCTTCGGCGGCGACGCTCTCGGGGAGGCGGGCCAGCAGAGCCCCGTTCACGGCGCCGGGCGCGGCGGAGCCCCGCGGCGTGGCACGGAGCCAGCCCTCCAGGGCGGCGACGCCGTCGGGATCCAGCAGTTCGCCGCGCCGCAGGCGGGAATAGAAGAGCGCCAGATCGGCGACCGTGGTGAGGTTCCCCCTGGTCCCGCCGGCGATGACCGACTGCGCCACGCGGTCGATGCCGAAGTACCAGGCGGCCAGGTGGGTTCCGGTCGTCCCGGCAACGTCGCTGCTCCACTCGTTGACGGTGTCGATGCCGACCAGGTCGATGATCTCGCCGGCGACGAAGTTGTCGGACCGGACGAGCGCCGCCTCGGCCAGCGGCACCACGGCGTCCAGGCCGGCGAGGTCGATGGCCGCCGCCGCCCAGAGCGGCTTGACGGCGCTGGCGGAGATGTGCTGGCGGTGCTCGTTCAGGCCGTAGAGGGTCCCGTCGGGCGTCACGATCGCGACGGCGGCCCGACCGGCCGGGATCCACGTGCCGGCGACCTGGGCCAGCTCGTCCAGCACCGCGTGCAGACCGGCCTCGAGTTCGGTGCTGAGAGCGGCGGGCTGCTCGCGCTCCGCCGGGTCCCCGACACCGGGCGGGTCGGCGGCGGCGTCGGCCGGCGCCACGCCGTTCGCATCCGCCTGCCCGTCCCCCTCACCGTTCGGCGCGGTTTGCGCCGCGGGGTCGGCGGTGGGTTCGGCCGGGGTCTCGGGAGGCGGCTCCGACGTTGCGGGGGGTTGCGCCGGCTCGGTCGACGCCGGCGGCTCGGCGGGTGGCGGCGCGGTGCTGTCGCTGCTGCAGGCGGCGACGGCCAGCACCGCGGCGGTCAGTATCCGTCCGAACCGGCCGATTCCCGAGGTTCGGGCGCGTGGACGACCTCTGGCCACGAGGCCGTCTCAGCTCGCTGCCGGGACGAGGATGACCTTGATAGCGCCCTCGGCGCGCCGGGCGGCCGCCTCGAAGGCCTCGGCGGCGGCGTCGAGGGGGAAGCGGTGCGTCACGATCGCCCGCGCCACCTCGGGGTTCGCCTCCAGCACGGCGGCGGCTGTCTCGATGTCGCGTCCGCCCGGCCCGCGCCCGTACATGATCCCCGTCAGGATGCGGAGCTCCTTGAACATCACGCTGCCGCCCGGGAGCACGATGTCGGTGCCCCAGTAGTTCGCCAGCAGCAGCACGGTGCCGCCGCGTCGCGCCCGCCGGGCGGCCTCCGCCAGCGCTTCGGGCGATCCGGCGGCGTCGACGACCAGGTCGTAGCGTCCGTCGTCGGGCTCGCTGGCACCGATGCGCCCGGCGGCAACGCGCTGAGCCTCGTGGCGGGCCTGCACCGCCACGTCCAGACCGAGGTGGCGGGCTGCGGCTGCGGCGCACAGCCCCAGGGCTCCGCCGCCGATCACGAGCAGCCGCGAGCCGCCGGCGCCGGCGTCCGCCAGGCGCAGGCCGTGCGCGCACACTGCCAGCGGCTCGACGAGGGAGGCGTCGCCGAGTCCGTCGCCGATGCCGGGAAGCGGCACGATCCCGGCGGCGTCGGCCGCCACGTACTCGGCCATGCCCCCGTCGGCGCCGATGCCCAGCACCTGCCGCACCGACGTGGGGCAGAGGTTGTAGTCGCCGCCGTCGCAGAAGGCGCACCGCTGCCCGCACGGTGTCACCGGCTCGACGACCACCGGCGTGCCGTCGACCAGGCGGCCGGCGATCTCGTGGCCGACGGTCGTCTCCGGATCCAGCAGGCCCAGCCGGGCCATGTGCAGGTCCGAGGAGCAGATGCCCGCCGAGGCCACCGACACCAGCACCTCACCGTCGCCAGGCACCGGAGCGGGTACGTCGCAGAGCTGCATGCGCCCGTCGATGCAGCGAACGGCCTTCATGGGAAGCTCATCCTAGGAGCGCGACCAGGTGGCTCACGGCTGCTGGTGGCCGCTCGGTAGTGTTGCAGCACCGTCGCCGATCAGCCCAGGAGGCGTGCCATGCCCATCAACCCCGATGCCCTGGGAGCCGAAGGCTCGCCTGCCGAGAGCAGTTGGAACTCCAAGGACTGCCTGCTGTACGCGCTCGGCGTGGGCGCCGGCATGGACGATCCGGCCGGCGCCGAGTTGGAGTTCACGACCGAGAACAGCCACGAGGTCACCCAGAGGGCGCTGCCCACGATGTGCGTCGTGCTCGGCGACGGGATGGGCCGCAACCCCGACAACCCCATGCGGCACCTCGGGCCGTTCAACCCTGCGCTGCTGCTGCACGGCGAGCAGACGATCACGCTGCACCGCCCGCTGCCGGTGGAGGCCACCATCAGCACCGTTGCGAAGATCACCGGCGTGTACGACAAGGGCAAGGCGGCCGTGGTGGAGATCACCTCCAGCGCCAGCGACGTGGCCGATGGCCAGCCGATGTACACCAACGTGTCCACACTGGTCATGCGGGGCGAGGGCGGCTGGGGCGGCGACCGCGGTCCGTCGGCTCCCGGCACCGACCGGCCCGACCGTGACCCCGACAAGGTGGTGAGCTACACCACCCGCACCGACCAGGCCCTGCTCTACCGGCTGAACGGCGACCGCAACCCGCTGCACAGCGATCCGGCTTTCGCCGCCCTGGCGGGTTTCGACAGGCCCATCCTGCACGGCCTGTGCACCTACGGCTTCACCGGACGAGCGCTGCTGCACGCCGTCTGCGACGGCGACCCGGCGCGCTTCGGCGGCATGTACGGCCGCTTCTCGGCGCCCGTGTTCCCCGGCGACCGTCTCGACGTGCACGTCTGGATCGACGGCGACCGGGCCTGGTACCGCAGCTTCGTCGGCGACCGCGCAGTCATCGACAACGGCACCATGAACCTCGCCTGAGCGGGGGCTCAGGAGCCGGCCGGGAGGCCTCCCGCGGCGGCGAATATTCCTACGAGGCGACGCGAGGGGTTCTGAGCCGATCTCGGTGGTCGTCCAGGTCAGACGACCTTGCCGGGATTGAGGACTCCTGCGGGGTCGAGGGCGGCTTTGATCCGCTGCATCAGGTCGAGTGCGGCGGGGGGCTTGCGGCGGGCGAGTTCGTGGCGCCAGCGTTGGCCGATGCCGTGCTCGGCGCTGAAGCTGCCGCCGAGGGATTCGGTCACGTCGAAGACGGCTCCGGTGAGGCGTTCCTCGCTGTCGAAGAGCACGTGCGGAGCCGCTCCCGGCGGTGCCAGCAGGTTGAAGTGGATGTTGCCGTCGCCGAGGTGGCCGAAGGCGTTGACCTGCACACCCGCCAGGACTGCCTCGACTGCGCTGGTTGCCTGCTCCAGGAACGCCGGCATCCGGTCGGGCACCACGGCGATGTCGTGCTTGACGGAGCCGCCGGCGCGCTTCTCGGCCTCGGGCGGTGCCTCGCGCACCTGCCAGAGCCGCTCGGCGGCGGCGCTGCCGTCGGCGACCGTGGCGTCACCGATGATGCCGGCCCCAATTGAGCCCGCGAGGATCTCCTCCAGCAGCCGGCGGAGGTCGTCGCCGGCCCGGCTGGAGGTCGCCTCCACCAGCACCAGCGATTCGGGCCCGCCGCCGAAGGGGTCCCGGGCGCTGGCCGGTGGTTCGCAGGCCAGCCGCCGGGTCGTGGGGCCCAGCCATTCGCAGGCGCTGACCCTGCCGTCGGTGGCGTCGTTCAGCCGCCCCAGCAGTTGGAGCCCCTCCGCAGCCCCGGCCACGGTGGCCATGGCGGTGGCCCGCTGGCGCGGCAGCGGGAACAGCGCCAGCGTGGCCTCGCAGATCACGCCGAGCGTGCCCTCGCTGCCCACGAAGAGGTTCTTCAGGTCGTAGCCGGTGTTGTCCTTGCGCAGCCCGCGGCCGAGGCGTGCCACGGTGCCGTCGGCCAGCACCACTTCGAGGCCCAGGGTGAGGGCGCGGGCGCTGCCGTAGCGCAGCACGTTGGTCCCGCCGGCGTTGGTCGACAGGGCGCCGCCGATCTGGGCGCTGCCCTCGGCCCCGAAGCTCAGCGGGAACAGCAGCCCGCCTTCCGCGGCGGCGTCGGCGACCTCGGCCACCGTGGCGCCGGCTCCGACGGTGATCGTGCGCCCCAGAGGGTCGAGGCGGCGGATCTCCCGCATGCGGCGCGGGCTGAGCACCACCGACGGGGTCCGGCGCACCGGTGTGGCGCCACCGCAGAGACCGGTGTTGCCGCCCTGCGCCACGACGGCCACCCCGGCGGCGGCGCAGAGCCGCACGACCGTCGCCACGTCTCCGGTGTCGGCGGGGGAGACCACCGCCAGGGCCTCGCCGTGGTAGCGCCCGCGCTCGTCGACGAGGAAGGGGGCCATGATGTCCTCGTCGGTCTGGATGTGGCGGGTTCCCAGCGCGGCGGCGAGGTCGGCGAGGAGGGCACGATGATCGGTGGGCTCGCCGGGCGGGGACATCGGCCGGCCTCAGCGGTCCCGCGCGGCCGCCTCGGCCGGTGCGACCCTGCCGATGACGGTCCGCTGCGTGGGGTACAGCCGGTAGACGATGGTTGCGACAGCCAGCAGCGCGGCGGCCGTGACCCACGAGGACAGGTTCATCCCCCGATCGAATGCGTCGATCGCAAGAACACGGAGCTGTTCGGCCGTTTCGGCGGGCAACTCGCGGGCGGCTCCGAGGGCGCCGCCGATCGAGTCGGATGCCGCCTCGGCCGCTGCCGGTGAGAAATCGCCCAGCCTCCCGGAGATCCCCTGCCGGTAGCCGACCGACAGGAGCGAGCCCAGCAGCGCGATGCCGATCGCCCCGCCCGTCTCGCGGGTCATGTCATTGAGGGCCGAGCCGACTCCCGCCTTGTGCGACGGGAGTGAACCGATGATGGCGTGTGTCGCGCTCGGCATGGTCACCCCAAGCCCGGTGCCCAGGAGCACCAGGGGCACCACCACGAACCAGTAGGGCGACGCCGGGCTGAGCGTCCCCATGATTGTCATCCCGGTGGCGGTGATGACCAGCCCGGCGGTGATCGTGGCCCGCGGTCCGAATCGGGCGAGGAGCGCCGGGACGCGGGGCGCGACCAGGAACACCACCGCCGACGGGGGCAACATCCGGATACCGGCTGGCAGTGGTGAGTGCCCCTGCGCGAATTGGAAGTACTGGGTTTGGACGAAGAAATTGCCGTACAGCGCAAAGAAGGTCGCGACGGCCGCGACCGCCCCGAGCGTGATGACCCGGTTGCCGAAGTAGGCCGGGTCGAGCATGGGGAACCGCGCCCGGCGCTCCCAGCGGACGTAGGCCCAGAATCCCACCAGCGCCCCACCGAAAACGCTGACCACCGGTGGGTCTAGCCATCCCAGTTCGGGTCCTTCGATGATCCCGAAGAGCAGGCAGCCGAGCGCCACGATCGACAGCGCGGAGCCGACCACGTCCAGCGGCCGTTGCTCCTCGTCCCGGGACGTCGGCACGATCCAGGCCACCAGCGCCAAGACCACCCCGGCTACGGGGACGAGGACACCGAAGACAGAGCCCCACCAGAAGAAGCGGAGCGTGAGACCGCCTGTGAGGGGACCGACCAGACCGCTCAGGCCCGCGGCCGCCGACCAGACTGCAACCGCCTTGGGTCGCTCCGACGCCGGAAAGATCACCGCGGCGATCGACAGCGTCGCCGGCATCACGAGGGCGGCGCCGACACCCATGATGGCCCGGTAACCGATCACCTGCCCGGCGGTCGTGGAGAAGGCCGCCAGCGCGCAGGCCACCCCGAAGATGACGATCCCGGTGAGCAGAACCCCCTTGCGGCCCCAGCGGTCGCCGAGGGCCCCGAAGGGCAGCAGCAGGCCGGCGAAAGTCAGCATGTAGGCGTCGGTGATCCATTGCAGACTCGAGCCGCTGGCACCCAGCGCCGTCTGGATGGTCGGCAGCGCGACGTTCATCGCACCGAGGTTGCTGAAGACCATCACGATTGACGAGCACAGCACGATGAGGATCAGCCAGCGCCGCGGGTGTGGTTCGGTGGAGGGCCCCGCGGGGTGTTCGCGCATGCCCGGCGAAGTGTAAAGGGCGTGCCCCTGGGGCCGGGTCGCCGAGGCCCCGCGGCCGGGTCGCCGAGGGCCCGCGCCGGGTCGCTCAGGCCGTGCCTTCGGCGGCGCCCGCCTCTTCCGGCGTGATGTACCGGGTAGTGCTGCGCTGCGTCGGGTACATCCGGTAGACGATGGCTGCGACGAGGACCAGCGCACCCGTCGCAACCCAAGCGGCCAGGGTCATTCCCCGGTCGAATGCATCGATGGCAAGACCTTGCAGCCGTGCGGCCGCCTCGGCAGGTAGCTGTGCTCCGGCGCCGAGGGCGCCGCCGATCGAGTCGGATGCAGCCTCGGCCACCTCCGCCGGCAGGTCGCCCAACCTCCCGGAGATTCCCTGCCGGTAGCCGACCGACAGGAGTGAGCCCAACAGCGCGATGCCGATCGCCCCGCCCGTCTCGCGTGTCATGTCGTTGAGGGCCGAGCCGACCCCGGCCTTGTGCGACGGGAGCGAACTGACGATGGCGTGTGTGGCGGTCGGCATGGTCACCGCGAGCCCGATGCCCAGAACCAGGAGGCCCACCGCGGCGAGCCAGTAGGGCGACGCCGGGCTGAGCATTCCCATGGTCGCCATCCCGGCGGCCGTGATCACCAGTCCGGCGGTGATCGTGGCCCGCGCGCCCGATCGGGCGATCACGGCGGGGATGCGAGGTGCGATCAGGAACACCACCACCGAGACGGGCAGCATCCGGATACCCGCTGCGAGCGGTGAGAGGCCCTGGGCGAACTGGAAGTACTGGGTGAGGATGAAGACCATGCCGTAGAGGGCGAAGAAGGTCCCGACGGCGGAGACGGCCCCGATGGTGAAGACCCGGTTCCGGAAGTACGCCGGGTCGAGCATGGGGAACGGGACCCGTCGCTCCCAGCGGACGTAGGCCCAGACTCCCACCGCCGCCACGCCGAAGCCCGCGATCACCGGTGGGTCTCGCCATCCCAGTTCGGGTCCTTCGATGATCCCGTAGAGCACGCAGCCGAGTACGACGATCGACAGCGCGGAGCCGACCGCGTCCAGCGGCCGTTGTTCCTCGTCCCGGGACGTCGGCACGATCCAGGTGACCAGCGCGAGAACCACCCCGGCCACCGGGACGGTGAACAGGAAGACCGAGCCCCACCAGAAGTACCGGAGCAGGACACCGCCGATCACGGGACCGAGCATCCCGCTGAGGCCCGCGGCGGCCGACCAGGCGGCGACCGCCTTGGCCCGCTCCGACGCCGGAAAGATCACCGCGGCGATCGACAGCGTCGCCGGCATGACCAGGGCGGCGCCGACACCCATCATCGTCCGGTAGACGATCACCTGCCCGGCGGTTGTCGAGAAGGCCGCCAGCCCGCTGGCCGCCCCGAAGATCACGATCCCGGCGAGCAGCACCCCCTTTCGACCCCTGCGGTCACCGAGGGCCCCGAGCGGCAGCAGCAGGCAGGCGAAGGTGAGGATGTGGGCGTCGGTGATCCATTGCAGGTCCGAGCCGCTGGCACCCAGCGCCGTCTGCATGGTCGGCAGGGCGATGTTCATCGACCCGAGGTTGCTGAAGACCATCACCATCGATGAACACAGGACGACGAGGATCAGCCAGCGCCGCGGGTGCGGCTCGGTGGAGGGCCCCGCGGGGTGCTCGCGCATGCCCGGCGAAGTGTACGGGTCCCGCCTCCGGGGCAGGGTCGTCGAGGGCCCGGTGGCGGGCCTGCTCGGGCCCAGCCTCCGGCGGCGCAGGACCTGACGCCGGTGGCGTGTGCTTCGGCGGTCAGCGATGCCGGGCGGCCAGTGCCTCGTTCAGGAGTCAGCGGCGGCGCCGGCGGGAGGATCGGGCGTGCCGCGGAGCCCCCTCGCCGGGGGAGCCGGACTCGGTCGCGTCGCTCCGGGCCGGCTCGTCGATCTCCGGCGCAGCCTCGTCGCCGGCGAGCACCGCCGCGATGGCGGCGACGTGAGCGGGTGTGCTGCCGCAGCAGCCGCCGATGATCCGCACGCCGCCCTGGCGTGCCCGGTGGGCGTGGGCCGCCAGCATCTCGGGGGTGCCGGTGTAGTGGAAGGTGTTGCCGCTCCAGTAGGGGATCCCGGCGTTGGGCTTGGAGATCACCGGGACGTCGCCCAGGGCGGCGGAGATGGCGAGCGCGGCGGTCTCGGTGTCGGCGAGGCTGTTGCCGCAGTTCGCCCCGAGTGCCGCCAGTTCCAGGCCGGCGAGGCGCTCGGCCGTCGCGGTGGCGCTGGCGCCCATCATCGTGTGCCCGGCGGTGTCGAAGCTCATAGTCACCGCCACCGGCAGGTCGCAGGCGCGGCGGGCGCCCCGCACCGCGGCCTCCACCTCCCCGAGGTCGCTCATCGTCTCGACCCACAGCAGGTCGACCCCGCCCTGCGCCAGCCCCTCGGCCTGGGTGGCGAAGGCCTGCTCGCAGTCGGCGGCGGTCAGCGACCCCAGCGGTTCCAGCAGTTCACCGATCGGCCCCATCGAACCGGCCACGAGCACGGTCCGGTCGCCGTCGCGGCGGCACTCGGCCTCGGCGGCCTCGCGGGCGATGCGGGCGGCGGCCTCGTTCAACTCCAGGGTGCGCCCGTGGAGGTTGTGCAGGCGCAGCCGGAGGCCGTTGGCGCCGAAGCTGTTGGTGAGCACCAGGTCGGCCCCGGCTCGCAGGTGCCCGCGATGCACGTCGCGGATCCTCCCGGGAGCCTGCAGGTTGAAGCGCTCCGGCGCATCGCCGGAGGTCAGCCCCATGGCGAAGAGCCGCGTCCCCATGGCGCCGTCGGCCACCACATAGCCCTTGGCGTCCCAGAACTCGGCGAACGGATCATCCGGGGCGCTCATCGGGCTACTCATCGGGCTAAAGGTAACGGCCGTCTCGCCGTCGACCCCCCGCGGCTGCGCCGGCCGGAATATCCCGCGCCCGTCGGTCATCCTGCGCGGAACCACGATCGTGAGGCCCCCGCCTGGCGGCTCGGGCGGCAACGGCGGGCGCCCGGCGGATATGGTCGGCGAATGGCCGCAGACTTGGTGCACATCGAGGAGGACTGGGATCGGGCGCTGGCCGTGGTGGCGCATCCCGACGACCTGGAATACGGCGTGGCGGCGGCCGTCGCCCGCTGGACCGGGGTGGGCAAGGACGTCCGCTACGCCCTCGTGACCAGCGGCGAGGCGGGTATCGCCACGATGGCACCTTCCGAGACCGGGCCGCTGCGCGAGGCGGAGCAGCGGGCGTCTGCGGCCGTTGTGGGCGTGTCACACGTGGAGTTCCTGGGCTTCCCCGACGGCTACGTCATGGCCGACCTGGACCTGCGCCGGGCGCTGGCCGCCTGCATCCGCCGCCACCGGCCGGAGGTGGTGCTGTCCATCAACTACCGGGACTCCTTCGGGGGCGGTTCGTGGAACCACGTCGACCACCGGAACGTGGGCCGCGCCCTCATCGACGCCGTGCGCGACGCCGCCAACCCGTGGATGTTCCCGGAACTTGCCGGCGAGGGGCTCGAGGCCTGGGGCGGCGTGCGCTTCGTCGCCTTCGGCGGCTCATCGGAGGCAACCCACGCCGTCGATGTCACCGGCCACCTCGAGGCTGGTTTCGCCTCGCTGGCGGCGCACGCGGTGTACCTGGCGTCACTCGGCGGTCCGATGGCCGATCCGGAGGCGTTCCTGCGCCCGAACGCCGAAGCCGACGGGGCACGGCTCGGCGTCGAGCACGCGGTGAGCTTCGAGGTGGTCCTGGCCTGAGAGCACCTCCGCGGAGACCGCTGAGTACCGCGGCGAAGCGCTCGTCCCGTCGTTCCGGCGCCCGCCGGAACCCATCTCGTCGCGGCTCTGCCGGCGCTGCGAGCGAACCACTCGGCGCACTCTTGGCGGGCGAGTGCCGCCGGCTCCCGCACGGCGGTCCCCAGCGACCCGGCGGGCGGTCAGTTGGCCGCAGGCGAGGTTGCCGCGGCGCTCTTCCCATCGGCGCCCGCGCGCTCGCGGGGGTAGAGCAGGTAGGTGGCCGCCGCGGTCAGGGCGAGCAGCGCCGCGGAGACGCCCATGGCCAGGGTCATGCCCCGATTGAAGGCGTCGACGGCGCTCTCGGTGAGCGCCGCGGCCCGCTCGGCGGGCAGTTCCCGGGCGATCCGCAGGGCGGCGCCGATGGAATCCGAAGCGGCGTCCGCCGCCGACTCGGGCAGGTCGTCGGTGTTCGAGCGCATCCCGCTGCGGTAGCCGACGGTCAGCAGCGTGCCCAGCACGGCGATGCCGATCGCCGCGCCGACCTCCCGCGTGGTGTCGTTGACGGCTGATCCCACGCCGGCCTTGTGCTGGGGCAGCGACGTCACGATGATGTGCGTCGACGGCGGCATGAACAGGGACAGACCGGTCGCCGTCGTCACCAGCGCGATGACCATGATCCAGTACGGCGAGGCCGGCGTGAGAGCGGCCATGATGCCCAGGCCGGCTCCGGTGAGCAGGAGACCGCCGCTGATCGTGGTGCGTGCCCCGATCCGCTGGGCGATGGCGGGACAGCGCGGCGCCAGGATCATCATCGTGGCCGCCAGCGGCACGTTGCGGAAACCGGCATCAAGCGGGGTGTGTCCCTGCGCGAACTGGAAGTACTGCGTCACCACGAAGAACATGCCGACCATCCCGAAGAACACGAGAGTGATGGTCGCGGCGCCCAGCGTGAACAGACGATTGCGGAAGAACATCGGGTCGAGCATGGGATGGCGCACACGGCGCTCCCAGCGCACGAAGCCCCAGAAGAGCGCGGCTGCGGCGACGAACATGCTCAGCACCGGAGGGCTTCCCCAGCCGAGTTCCGGTCCCTCGATCACCGCGAACAGGAGGCTCCCCAGGGCGCCGATCGATACGAGCGCGCCGACAACGTCCAGCGGGCGCTGCTCGTCGTCGCGGGATTCCGGCACGATCCACAGCGTTCCCGCCAGGACCACGCCGGCCACCGGGACGGCCACGAGGAACACCGACCCCCACCAGAAGAAGTTCAACAGGATCCCGCTGATCGGCGGTCCGATGGCGCCGCCCGCACCGGCGAACGCCGCCCAGATGGCCACGGCCTTGGGACGTTCGGAGCGCGGGAAGATCACCGTGGCGATCGAGAGCGTGGCGGGCATGACCAGCGCCGCTGCCACCCCCATGCCGGCGCGGTAGATGATGATCTGCGCCGGGCTGGTCGAGAAGGCAGCGAGGGCGGAGAGGATCCCGAACAGGGTCATGCCGATGAGCAGGACCCGCTTGCGTCCCCAGCGGTCGCCGAGGGCGCCGAAGGGCAGCAGCAGCCCGGCGAAGACCAGCACGTAGGCGTCCACGATCCACTGCAGGTCCGATCCGCTGGCGCCCAGTTCCCGCTGGATCGACGGCAGGGCCACGTTCAGCGAGCTCATGCTGATGACCACCATCGTCAGCGACAGGCACAGGATGTACAGGATCAGCCAGCGCCGCGGGTGCGGCGTGATCTCCGGGTTTCGGGAGCCTCCTGCTGCGCCGTGCCGGTCCGGGCCTTGCCTGGCTCCGGTTCCCGGTCCGGAGCGAGGGGGCGGGGAGTGCTCGGCGATGGCCCAAGGCTAGGCGTCCCGCTCAGCGCTTCCCGGTGGTGACGCGCCGGCCCGAACCGCCCCGTCGCGCCTTACTGACTCCGCTCGAGGCGCCAGAGGGCGTTGGGGGTGAGGACGTAGATCTCGCCGTCGGGGCCCTGGCCGAAGGACAGCACCGCGCCGAGGGGCGGATCACCGCTCGTCGGGATCAACCGGTGCGCGCCGGCCGCGCCGGTGTATCCCCAGATGGTGCCGTCGCAGTAGTCGCTGTAGAGGTAGACGCCGGCGAGCCCGGGCAGGCGGCTCCCGCGGTAGACGTAGCCGCCGGTGACCGAGCAGCGCCGGTCCTCCCCGTGGCGGTACTCGATGGTCGGGCGCACGTGGCCGGGCGGCTCGGTGTTGGACCAGAACGGGTTGCTGCCCTCGTAGTCGCTCCAGCCCAGGTTGGCGTCCCGACCCGCGCCCCCCTCGGCCGCCGGCAGGCGGTTGATCTCCTCCAGGAGATCCTGACCCACGTCGGCCACCCACAGGTCGCCGGTGACGCGATCGAAGGAGAACCGCCAGGGGTTGCGCGCCCCCCACAGCCACACCTCCGGCGCCCCCGCCATGCCGTCGGCGTAGGGGTTGCCGGCGGGAATGGTGTACGGCCGGCCGGTCGGGCCCGGCCGCGGGTCGATGCGCAGGATCGTGCCCAGCCAGTCGTGGGGGTTCTGGCCGGCCCGCAGCGGGTCGCCGCCCCCGCCGCCGTCGCCGAAGCCCAGGTACAGGTAGCCATCGGGGCCGAAGGTCACGTCTCCGCCGTTGTGGTTCGAGAAGGGCTGCTCCAGCGTCAGCACCAGGCGGCCCCGGCCAGCGTCAACGCTGCCGTCGGCCGCCACCGGCCACTCCCACAGCTCGCTGACCTGCTGGCGGTTCACCGAGGACGTGTAGAGCCGGTCGCCGGACGGCGAGAACGTGAGGCCGAGCAATCCCATCTCCCCCCCGGTGGCGACGCGTGCGGTCATGTCCAGGACCGCGTCGCCGTCGAGTCGCAGCGTGGGCGCGGCGTCGGCGCTGCCACCATCGCTCCGCAGGCGCGCGACGACACCGGGGCGCAGCGCCACGTAGAGCGATCCCGGCTCCTGTGCCCGGAAGGCCAGGGCGAGTGGCGTGGGGAGGTCGGCGATGCGGGTGAGGGTCAGTCCCAGCGGCTGGGGGAAGCGCGGTCCCGGCTCGGCAATCGGTGGCGCCGAGGCAGGGGCGACGGAGCCACTTGCAGCGCCGCCGGTGCTGCCTGCGGCGCTGGAACCCGACGGGGGAGTACCGCCTCCGTCACTTCTGGGCCCACCTTCGTCGGTGTTTCCCTCGCTGCCGGCCGTGCCGGGCCCGTCGCCGGGAGTTGCGCCGGAGACGTCGCCGATCCGGCCGTCGCCCGTGCCCGTGCCATCGGGGCCGGCCGGGGGTGTGTCGATCTGCCCGTCGCCTCCGGAGACACCGTTCGCGCTGTCCTGCTCGCCGCCGGGGCCGGCTTCGGCGCTGCCGGCGGGCGCGGCCGGTTCGGACCCGCTTCCGGTGGCTGCCGGGGACTGCGGTCGCGGGTCGGCGCCCCCCGCCGGATTGGCGGCGCATGCCGCGGCCAGGAGGACGAGCGCCACCAGCGCGGCCGGTGCGCGAACTCGGAGAAGGTGTTGAGCCGGCCGACGGGTCACCGGTGAATTCTCGCGCGCTGCTCGGCGACGGTCGTACCCTTGCAGGGGTGACCTCCGGCGGCGTGGCGTCGATTCTCCGCTTCGACGTGCCCGAACTCAGCGACTGGGAAGCCCAGGTGGAGCGCTCGCTGCGCGGCGGGACGCCGGAGAGCCTCGTTGGCCGCAGCGCCGACGGCATCGCCATCCAACCCCTTTACACCGCCGCGCTGCACGGCACCGCAGACGACCCTGCGGGCCTGCCGGGTGCGGCGCCGTTCACACGCGGGCCCCATGGCGCGCCTCGGCGCTGGGAACTGCGCCAGCGCCACGATCTGGCCGACCCGGCCGAGACGAGCGCGGCCATCCGTGAGGACGTTGCCGGGGGCGCCTCGGGAGTGTGGCTGCGGCTGCGGCGCCCGCCGGCTCCGGGCGAGTTGCTCGCCGCCCTCGCCGGCGTCAACCTCGAGGAGACTCCTGTGCTCGTCGACGGCGGGCCCTGGTTCGCTGCCGCGGCCGAGGCCACCGAGGCGCTGGCGGCGGCGGTTCCCCCCGGCGGTCTGGTCGTCGGGGCCGACCCGCTGGGCGCGCTGGCCGGACACGGATTCCTGCTCCACGAACCCGCCGGGGAACTGGCGCGGCTGGCCTCGCTGCTGGCGGTCGTCCACCGGCGGCAGCACGATCGCACGGGTGAGGGCGGCCCGGCAGTCGGCGGGCGGGCCGTCACGGTGGACACCGCGGTCTACGCCGACGCCGGCGCACCTCCCGCCCTCGAATTGGCCTGCATGCTCTCGACCGGGGTGGCCTACCTCCGTGCCGCGGAGGCGGGTGGCATCCGCCCGCGCGCGGCGGCGCCCCACATCGAGGCGCGCCTGGCGGCCACCGCCGACCAGTTCGCAACGATCTGCAAGTTCCGGGCTGCACGGGCGCTCTGGGATTGCGTGCTGGCGGCCTGCGGCGTGACGGCTCCCGAACGCCGGGCGCTGCGCTGCGGGGCGGTCACCTCCGAGGCCATGTTCGTGGCGCAGGATCCTTTCGTGAACCTGGTGCGTGCCACCACGGCGGCGCTGGCCGCAGCCGCCGGCGGCGCCGAGTGCATCACGGTTCTGCCGCACGATGTGGTGCTGGGATCACCCGGTGAGCAGGGGCGGCGGCTGGCCCGGAACATCAGCCACCTGCTGGCCGACGAGACCCACCTGGGTGCCGTCGTCGACCCGGCGGGCGGCTCCTGGTATGCCGAGGACCGGACCACCCGCCTCGCCGAGGCCGCCTGGGAACGCTTCCGGGAGATCGAGGCGGCGGGCGGCATGGTCGCCGCTCTGCTGGACGGCTCGCTGGCCGCGACGATCGCCGCCGCCGCCGAGTGCCGCCGGGAGCGTCTGGCCGGCGGCGCCGAGCACGTCGTGGGCGTCACGTGCTTCCCCCCGCCGGCCGGCGACGGCGGTCCGCGGCACGAGCCTGGGGGGCCGCCGCCGGGCACGCCGCAAACCCCGCCCGAAGCGGCCGTGGCCATCCCGCCGCTGCCGCTGCGGCGCCCGAGCCCTGGGAGCGCGCCGTGAGCTCCGTTCCCGACTTCGCCACGATCCCCTGGTCGGCCGGCGGCGCCTCCCCGGCCGAGTCCGCGGCATCCAACGGCGGCCCGCCGAGCCGGGAAACCCCCGAGGGCATCGCCCTGCAGCCCGTCTACACGGCGGCCGACGTGGCCGACCTGCAGGCTCCGCACACCTACCCCGGACTGGCGCCCTACCTGCGCGGCCCGCACCCCACGATGTACCTCACCCGCCCCTGGACGATCCGCCAGTACGCCGGCTTCTCCACCGCCACCGAGTCCAACGCCTTCTACCGGCGCAACCTGGCGGCCGGCCAGCGGGGCCTGTCGGTGGCCTTCGACCTGCCCACCCACCGCGGCTACGACTCCGACAACCCCCGGGTCACGGGCGACGTCGGCATGGCCGGCGTGGCCATCGACTCCGTCGCCGACATGCAGATCCTCTTCGACGGCATCCCGCTGGACCGCATGAGCGTGTCGATGACCATGAACGGGGCGGTGCTGCCGGTGCTGGCCATGTACATCGTTGCCGCCGAATTGCAGGGCGTTGCCCACTCGGCGCTCACCGGGACCATCCAGAACGACATCCTCAAGGAGTTCATGGTCCGCAACACCTACATCTACCCGCCGCGGCCCTCCATGCGGATCGTCTCGGACATCTTCGCCTACACCGCCGCGGAGATGCCCCGCTTCAACTCCATCTCGATCTCCGGCTACCACATGCAGGAGGCCGGGGCGACCGCCGACCTGGAGCTGGCCTACACCATCGCCGACGGCCTGGAGTACGTGCGCTGCGGCCTCGACGCCGGCCTGGACATCGACGACTTCGCCCCGCGGCTGAGCTTCTTCTGGGGCATCGGCATGGACTTCTTCATGGAGGTGGCGAAGCTGCGGGCCGCCCGGTTGCTGTGGGCCGGCCTGCTGCGGCAGTTCGAGCCCGCCGATCCCCGGTCGCTGGTGCTGCGCGCCCACTGCCAGACGTCGGGTTGGAGCCTCACGGCCGACGACGTCTACAACAACGTGGCCCGCACCTGCATCGAGGCCATGGCCGCCACGCAGGGCCACACCCAGTCGCTGCACACCAACTCCTTCGACGAGGCCCTCGCGCTGCCCAGCGACTTCTCGGCCCGCATCGCCCGCAACACCCAGCTGGTGCTGCAGCACGAGAGCGGCACGTGTGCCCCGGTGGATCCGTGGGGCGGCAGCTACTACGTCGAGCGGCTGACGGATCTGCTGGCCCGGCGGGCTGGCGAGCACATCGACGAGATCGACAGCATGGGCGGCATGGCCGCCGCCATCGAGGCCGGCGTGCCCAAGGCTCGCATCGAGCAGGCCGCCACCCGCACGCAGGCGCGCATCGACGCCGGCACCCAGGCGCTCATCGGGGTGAACCTCTACCGCCCCGAGGTCCCCGAGTCGGTGGAGTTGCTGGCCGTCGACAACCGCGAGGTGCTGGCTGCCCAGACCGCCCGGCTGGCCAACGTGCGGGCCGAGCGCGACGAGGACGCCTGCGGTAGCGCCCTGGGGGCCTTGACGCGCTGCGCTGAGGCCGGCGAGGGGAACCTGCTGGATCTCTCGGTCCGTGCGGCTCGGGCCTGGGCGACCGTTGGCGAGATCAGCGATGCCCTCGAGCGGGCATGGGGACGCCACGTGGCGGAAGTCCGTACGATCTCGGGTGTGTACAGCCAGGCCGCCGGCACCGACGGGGCCGTGGCGGCGGTGCGCCGCCGCATCGAGGAGATGGCCGCCCGCCGCGGGCGCCGGCCGCGCATCCTGGTGGCCAAGATCGGCCAGGACGGCCACGACCGGGGCCAGAAGGTGGTCGCCAGCGGCTATGCCGACTTGGGCTTCGACGTGGACATCGGGCCGCTGTTCCAGACGCCGGCGGAGGTTGCCCGCCAGGCCGTCGAGAACGACGTGCACATCGTGGGGGTGTCGTCGCTGACCGCCGGGCATCTCACCCACGTGCCGGAGCTGATCGCCGAGCTGGGCGAGTTGGGGCGCCCCGACATCATGGTCGTCGTGGGCGGCGTGATCCCCGAGCGGGACCGGCCGGTGCTGTTCGAGGCCGGCGCCGCGGCCCTGTTCGGTCCCGGCACGTCGCTCACCGACGCCGCCGGTGAGCTGCTCGACGCCCTGGCTGCACGCCCGGCCTAGGCGAGCGCTGATCTGTGCCGCGTCACACCCGTGCCGTCATTCCGGCGAAGGCCGGAATCCATTCTCAAGCGGATCCGGCTGCGCCTGCGGTCGATTGCTCAGCAGTCTCCGAGAACGGTTGACTCTGTGAACGCCGGCCGGCAGGAGAACTCCGGTAAGTCGCCCGAAGCAGCCGACGCGAGCAGGTCGCCGGCTGCGGAGGAGCACGTGAACGGCGTGCTGGCCGGTGACCGTACGTGGCTGGCTCGCACCGTCACACTGGTCGAGAGCACTCTGCCCGCCGATCGCTCTGTTGCCACCGAGGTTCTCGAGCGACTGGCGGCTCATGCCCCGCACGCCGCCGGCGCCCATCGTGTGGGTGTCACCGGGCCGCCCGGCGCCGGCAAGAGCACCCTGATCGATGCTCTCGGCGTGCGTCTGTGCGAGCAGGGCCACCGGGTGGCGGTGCTGGCCACCGATCCCTCCAGTGCGGTCAGCGGTGGCTCGATTCTGGGCGACAAGACCCGCATGGCGCGCTTGGCCGTCACCCCGGAGGCGTTCGTGCGGCCGTCGCCGTCGGGCGGGGCGCTGGGCGGCGTCACCGGTGCCACGCTGGAGGCCGTCGAAGTCGTGGAGGCTGCCGGCTACGACATCGTGTTCATCGAGACCGTCGGCGTGGGCCAGTCAGAGGCGGGCGTGGCCGACATCTGCGACACGGTGCTGACCGTCACCACCCCTGCCGGCGGCGATGAGTTGCAGGGCATCAAGCGGGGCCTGTTCGAGGTGACCGATGTACTGGTGGTGAACAAGGCCGACGGCGATCTGGCGGCCGCCGCCCGCCGCTCGGTCGCCGACTACGCCGCCGCCCTGCGCCTGCTGCATCCTCGGGGCACTGTGCATCCTGGTGGGCCCGGGGAGTCCCGGGAGTCCGGCGAGTCCGGCTGGGAGCCCCCGGTGCTGGCGGCCAGCGCGCTCGAGGGTACGGGCCTGGGTGAACTCTGGACACAGGTGCAGGCCCACGCCGACATGCTGCGCGGTGCAGGCCGCTGGACCGAGCGCCGCGGCAAACAGCGAGTCCGCTGGATGTGGCACCTCACCGAGCAGCAACTCATGGCCGCCCTGCGCGACTCGCCTCCAGTGAACGCCGCGCTCGCCGACCTCACCGAACAGGTCCGCACCGGCAAGCTCCAACCCGCCCGAGCCGCAGCCCAACTCCTCGCCGCAGCCCGCACCTGACAGCTGGCCCGGTAAGGAAAGGGCCAGGCTCGGTGGGGGTGAGCACCGAGCCTGGCCGAGGTGCCTCTTTGGGGGGAGAGAGGCGATCTGTTCGGTCTGGACCTGTTGGATCCGGACCTTTGTGATTCGGGCTGTTGGGTCCGGACCTGTGCGTTCTAGAAGTCCTCGTCGAACGCCACGTCACCCTCGACGCCCGTCTGGTACGCCGAGACGGTGCGCTCGAAGAAGTTCGTCAACTCCTGGACGTCCTGCAACTCCATGAACGAGAAGGGGTTGCCGGAGCCGTAACGCGGCGGCAGGCCGAGCTGCGCCAGCCGCTGGTCGGCCACGTACTCGAGGTACTGGCGTGTCTCGGCGACCGACATGCCCGGCACGCCCTCGCCGAGGAGGTCCTCGGCGAACTGGTGCTCGCACTCCACGGCCTCGGCCAGCATCTCGTCGATCTCCATGGCCAGTGCATCGTCGAAGAGCTCCGGCTGCTCCTCCCGAACGGTGCGCACCACCTCGAGGGCGAAGTTCATGTGGCAGCTCTCGTCGCGGAACACCCAGTTGGTGCCGGCGGCGAGCCCGTTCAGCAGACCCTTGGAGCGCAGGAAGTACACGTAGGCGAAGGCGGCGAAGAAGAACAGTCCCTCGATGCACGTGGCGAAGCAGATGAGGTTCAGCAGGAACCTGCGCCGCTCGTCGGGGGTGTCGAGCCGCTCCAGAGAGTCGATGGAGCCCATCCAGCGGAAGCAGAACTCGGCCTTGCGCCGGATCGACGGGATGTTCTCGACCGCGGCGAAGGCGGCGTGGCGCTCGGCGTGGTCGGGCATGTAGTTGTCCAGCAGCGTGAGGTAGAACTGCACGTGCAGCGCCTCCTCGTAGAGCTGCCGCGACAGGTACATGCGGGCCTCGGGGGCGTTGATGTGCTTGTACAGGTTCAGTACCAGGTTGTTGGCCACGATCGAGTCGCCGGTGGCGAAGAAGGCCACCAGGCGCTGCACCAGGTGCTTCTCCGAGGCCAGCAGCTTGCGGTCGAGGTCGATGATGTCGTCGGAGAAGTCCACCTCGTCCACGGTCCAGGTGTTCTTGATGGCGTCGCGGTACATGTCGTAGAAGGCCGGATAGCGCATGGGCCGCAACGTCAACTCGAAACCCGGGTCCAGCAGGTTGGCCTGCCGCTCCGGCGCGCCCCCCGGATCCGGCGCAGGCGCCGGCGCTGCCCCGTGGTCGGGAACGGGAAACTGCAGGATCGTCACGTGGGGTTCCTTTCGCTCAGCGGGCCGCTAGTCGCAGGCCTCGCAGGTTTCGGGGTTCTCCAGCGAGCAGGTCACCGCCGCGGCGCCGTTGCCGTTGCTGAGGGTGGCTTGGTTGATGCGGGTGGCCGGGCGGGAGCGCAGGTAGTAGGTGGTCTTGAGGCCCTTGCGCCAGGCGTAGGCGTACATGGATGAGAGCTTCCCGATGGTGGGCGTCTCCAGGAACAGGTTCAGCGACTGGCTCTGGTCGATGAAGGCGCCCCGGTCGGCGGCCAGGTCGATGAGCGCCCGTTGCGGGAGCTCCCAGGCGGTGCGGTAGAGGAGTTTCAGCTCGTCGGGAATGCCGGTGATCTCCGCCAGCGAGCCCTGCGACCGCTTGAGCGACTCCAGCATCCCGCCTGTCCAGAGCCCCCGCTCCTGCAGGTCGCGGACCAGGTAGTGGTTGATCTGCAGGAACTCCCCCGACAGCGTCTCGCGCTTGAACAGGTTGGAGACCTGCGGCTCGATGCATTCGTAGCAGCCGGCGATGGAGGCGATCGTGGCGGTGGGGGCGATGGCGATGAGCAGCGAGTTGCGCAGGCCACCGGCGGCGATGCGCTCCCGCAGGCCCTCCCAGCGGGCCTCGTCGGTGACGCCGACGCCCCACAGGTCCATCTGCAGCTTCCCGGCGGCGGCGCGGGTCTCGGCGAAGTTGGGGTGGGGGCCGTGCTCGGCGGCGAGGTCGGCCGACGTGCACAGCGCCCAGTAGTAGATCTCCTCGGAGATGCGGCGCGAGAGTTCTCGCGCCTCGTCGCTGTCGAACGGCAACCGGAGCTTGAAGAACACATCCTGCAGGCCCATGAGACCGAGCCCCACCGGGCGCCACGCGGTGTTGGAGTTCTGTGCCTCGCCGGTCGGGTAGAAGTTGATGTCGATCACCCGGTCCAGGTAGCGCACCGCGGCCCGGACAACCTCGCCGAGGCGCTCGAAGTCGAAGCCGCCGTCGCGCACGAGGCGGCCGACGTTCACCGAGCCGAGGTTGCAGACCGCCGTCTCGTCCGCGCTGGTCACCTCGAGGATCTCGGTGCACAGGTTGGAGAGGTGCACCACCCGGCCGTCGGCGCCCGTCTGGTTGCAGCGCAGGTTGGAGGTGTCCTTGAAGGTCATCCAGCCGTTGCCGGTCTGGGCCAGGGTGCGCATCATCTTGCTGTAGAGGTGCCGGGCCGGGACCTGCCGCTCGTACAGGCCCGCCTCCTCCGCCTCCACGTAGGCCCGCTCGAAGTCGGCGCCGTAGAGGTCCACCAGGTGGGGCACCTTCTTGGGGTCGAACAGCGACCACTGCCAGTCGTTCTCGACGCGCTGCATGAACAGGTCGGGCACCCAGTTGGCGATGTTGAGGTTATAGGTGCGCCGGGCCTCGTCGCCCGTGTTCTCGCGCAGCTCCAGAAACTCGTCTATGTCGGCGTGCCAGGTCTCGAGGTAGACGCAGCAGGCTCCCTTGCGGCGCCCGCCCTGGTTGACCGCCGCCACCGAGGAATCCAACGTCTTGAGCCACGGCACGATGCCGTTGGAGAGGCCGTTGGTGCCCCGGATGAGCGAGCCGCGGCTGCGGATCCGGCTGTAGGCCAGGCCGATGCCGCCGGCGTGCTTGGAGAGCTTGGCGACGTCGGTGTAGCGGTTGTAGATGGCCTCGAGGTCGTCGGCCGGCGAGTCCAGCAGGTAGCACGAGGACATCTGGGGGTGCGTGGTGCCGGAGTTGAACAGCGTGGGGCTCGACGGCAGGTACTCGAGGGACGAGATGAGCCGGTAGAAGGCGATGGCGTCGTCGGGATCGGTGGACAGTCCGCAGGCGACGCGCATCAGGAAGTACTGCGGGGTCTCGATGGCCTTGCGGGTCTCGGGATGGCGCAGCAGGTAGCGGTCGTAGACCGTGCGCAGGCCGGAGAACTCGAACAGGTCGGTGCGCTCGTTGTCGATGGCCTCGTTGAGGGCGCCGGCGTTCGCCTCCACGAAGTCGGCGGCGTCCTCGCCGATGAGTCCGAGCAGCCGTCCCGCTGCGATCGACTGCGAGAAGCTACCGATCCGCTGGTTGCGGACCTCTTCCTCGGTGTAGGTGGCGAGCAGGCGGGCGGCGAGTCGCGAGTAGTTGGGCTCCTCGCAGATGAGGGCCGCGGCGGTGCGGATGGCCAACTCGTCGAGCTCCACCGTGCTGGCGCCGTCGCAGAGGCCGCTGATGGTGCGGGTGGCGACGCGCATGCAGTCCACGCCCTCGAGGTCGCCGCTGCAGCGCTCCACGCGCCGGACGATCTTGGTGACATCGACCGGATCGAGGCTGCCGTCGCGCTTGCGTACCCGCATCGGCGAGTTGATCGGGCGGGCCTCGGGCGGGCCGGGATCGGCGGCCAAGTGGGCGCTGCGGCCGTTGGCCCGCGGGCCGGCAGGCGCCTCGGCAGTCTGCCTGGTTGCATCCTCGACGACGGTCACGCGGGTGCCTCCGCTCATTCGATCCGTGGCAGGGCCCGAAGAGTGACTCTGGCCCGCCGCCGGAACTACCTACATGTAGTTGCAGGATTGTAATTTGCGGCCGCGCCCCGAAGCAAACGAGGAGGTGAATGCGCTGCTCAGGGATTCGCCGCGCCGGCGAACCAGGCGATGACGGCCGCGCGGACGGTTCGCGCGGCGGGTGTCCGGGCAGGAGGTCGGGGTGCCGCTCTGCTCCTCCGACGCACGGGCGAAGAGTCGTCGCAGCCCGGCCCCCGACCCTCCGCCCTCGCCGGTCGGCATGCTCGGGCGGCGGCTCAGCTCGCGATGCGGCCGGCCTGCAGGACGAGCACCGCGTCGGCCAGTTCCTCGGCGTCTGCTGGGTCGTGGGTGACGAGCACGACGGTGGCGCCGGCGGCGCGGACCTGCCGGCGCAGCAGCGGCCGCACGTCGACGTCGGTGGCCGAGAACGGTTCGTCCAGCAGCAGCACCGGAGGGGCTCCGGCGAGCGCCCTGGCCAAGCCGACGCGCTGCGCCTGACCGCCCGAGAGCTTCGCCGGCCTGGCCCCGGCGGATCCGGCCATCTCCACCGCGTCGAGACCTGCGAGAGCGCAGCGGCGGGCGGCGCCCCTCCCGGCGCCCCGGCAGCGGGGACCGAAGGCCACGTTCTCCAGCGCGCTGAGGTGGCTGAACAGCCGGACGTCCTGGTAGGCGTAGCCCACGCCGCGCTGCTCCGGAGGCACCCAGACCCTGGCGGCAGGGTCGTCCACGAGGCGTCCCGCCAGGCTGATCCGCCCGGCCTCGATGGGCTCGAGGCCCGCCAGGCAGCGCAGCAGCGTCGTTTTGCCCGAGCCGTTCGGCCCCATCACGGCGGTGATACCGCCTGCGGGGACCTCCAACTCGAGTTCCAGGGTGAATTCGCCGAGGCACACCCGCACATCGGCGGAGATGCCACCGTTTCCGCCGGACCTCGCTCCAACCCCTCCACTGCCGGCGACCGCCGCGTCCTGGCCACCCCGTGAGGGTGGGGGTGCCGGGGGCCGGCGCAGGCGTGCCATTTTCAGAGGTCGCCGGAGCGCCACCGGCACACCCACCCGGTCACCCGCGGCGCCGCCCGGATACCGGCGCCCCGCCGGCCGCCCACCCGTCTCATCGGCTCAGCCAGCGGTCGCGGAGTGCGAGCAGCACGGCGACCGAGACGGCCAGCAGGATCACGCTGAATGCCACGGCCTCGCCGGGGCGCCCGGCCTCCAGGGCTTGGAACGTGGCGAGCGGGAGTGTCTGCGTCCGGCCCTGCAGGTTCCCGGCGAAGGTGATGGTGGCCCCGAACTCGCCGAGGGCGCGCGCCCAGGCAAGCGCCGCACCCGCCGTCAGCGACGGGGTGATCAGCGGCAACGTGACGCGCCGGAAGGCCACCGATCTGCGGGCGCCCAGGGTGCGGGCGGCTTCGACGAGGCCCGCGTCGGCGCTGCGCAGGGCCGCCTCGGCGGTCACCACGAAGAACGGCATGGCCACGAACGTGGCGGCAACCACCACGCCGGCGGTGCTGAACGGCAGTGACCAGCTGAACCACCGGTCAAGCCACAGGCCCACGAGGCCCCGCCGCCCCAGCGCGAACAGCAGGGCGGTGCCTCCGACCACCGGCGGCAGCACCATCGGTAACAGCACGGCCGCCCGCATCACCCGGCGCAGCGACGGCCCGCAGCGCGACAGCGCCAGCGCCAGCGGCATCCCCAGCACCACGGACGCGCCCGCCGCCGCCGCGCTGGTGACCGCCGACAGCACCAGGGCATCGCGCAGGCGCGGCGAGCCCAGCAGCGACGGCAGATCGCTCCACGGTGCCCGCTGCAGGAGGCCGACGGTCGGCACCACCAGCAGCGCCAGCGCCACGCCCGCCGGCAGCCAGAGCCCCCCCACCGGGCGGTGGCGCAACTCCCGGCGCCTCTGCGCCGTGCCCTGCGGGCCTCGAGGCGCCGGCTCGCCGCCCGAGGCGCCCGCGGCGCGATCGGGGACCCCGGGACTGGCGATGCTCACGGTGCCTCGAAGCCGGCCGCGGCCAGCAGTTTCTGCGCCCGGGGCGAGAGCACGAAGTCGACGAACGCAGCCGCTTCGGCGTTGTCGCTGAGCAGCACGAGCGGGTAGGCGGTTGTGGCGGGATGGTCGATGACGGTGCCCCCCACCGCGTCACCGGTGGCCGCCAGATCGGTGGCGTACACCACGCCGGCGTCCACCTCGCCCAGCAGCACCTTCGTCAGCACGCCGCGCACGTTGGGCTCCCTCGTATCGGCCGCCGCCCCGAGCGCCGGCCCGCCGACCGTCTCCGCCAGGGCGCCGCACGGCACCTCGGAGGCGCACAGGGCCAGAAGCAGGTCGCCATCGGTGAGGGAGGCCAGGCCGCTGACGCCGGCGGGATTGTCCGGCGGGGTGACGATGGCCAGGCGGTTGCGGGCGAAGATCGTGACCCGGTGGGCCTCCACCTGTGCCGCTGTGCGCTCGTCGGCTGCGGCGAACACGTCGGCGGGAGCACCGGCGTTGATCTGGGTGGCGAGCCGGCTGCTGCCGGCGAACTGCAGGGTCACGTCGACGCCGGGATGGGCGTCCTCGAAGGCGGCGGCGATGTCGCCGAAGACGTCGGTCAACGACGAGGCCGCGAAGATCGTGACCCCGCGGCGCCCGCCCTCACCGCCGCCAGCGCATGCGCCTGCCGCCGCCAGCACCGCGCCGCAGGCCGCCAGGACGACCGCCAGGCGCACGCCCGGCGGGACGACGCCGCGAGGCGCGGATCGTCCTCTGAGCCGACGGTCGCCGGGTGGGTCGTTGCTGCGTGGCAGGCGGCCGCGGAGACCTCGGCGCGCCACATCCGGTTCCCGGTGCACGGCACGTTCACTGCGTCGGGCGCTCGACGACGACGTTGGTGGACTTGACCACCGCCACGGCCTCGGTGCCCGGCGCCAGACCCATGTCCTCGGCGGCCTCTCGCGTCATGAGCGACACCACCCGGTAGGGACCCGCCTGGATCTCCACCTGGGCCATCAGCTCGTCGGTGACGACGCGGGTGACCAGTCCGGCGAAACGGTTGCGCGCCGAGACCCGGCTGTGGCCCTCGCCGGGACTGTGGGCCCGCTCGGTCGCCAGGCGGGCGAGATCGTCCCCGGGCACGAGGCGCTGGCCTCCGGTGGTCCGAACGACCGCCAGCTCGCCCTCGTCGGCCCAGCGCCGCACGGTGTCCACCGAGACGCCCAGCAGTTCGGCCGCCTGCCCGATCCGGTAGAGCGGCACCTGCTGAGATGAGCGCATATCAAAACTATTCTCGATGATTCTCTCGGTCACAATAGAATTCTAGGCTGATAATCTCGGCTCTGCCGTTCCGAGTGCCGGCCCGCCGGCAACGCGGGTGATACCCCGGGCCGTCCGGCGAGTGTGCTCCGCCGGGTTGGATCCACCGGCCGGCCGGGTGACTCCTTCGCGCCCCGGCGCTGACGCCGGCGGTGTTGCCGGCCGAGACCGCGTCAGCGCGCCGCGGAGCGCGCGGCACCCTCCTAGGGTGTCCCTCCGAACAATTCGATCGGGGCCCGCCCGGCGGCGCGGCTCCGCCCTCCCCGAGGAGTGCCGCCATGAGCACTGCTGCACAACTGGCCCAGGCCACCGAGCTCGACGAGGCCGGCGAGCTGGCCGACGCCTGCGGCGTGGACCCGTCGCGCATCTGCACGTGGGTCTTCGACCAGACCGGCAACGGCTTCCTCGCCGCCGCCACCGAGTGGGTGGTCGAACGACCCCTGAAGGTGGTCCTGATCGGCCTCGGGGCGTACATCGTCAGCCGCTTGGCGCGCCGGGGCGTGCGGGGGATTGCCAAGCGCATCGTCGCCACGACCACCAGCGCCCGCCTGGCCGGCATCCGTGCGCAGGGCCCGATCAAGATCCTGGCCGACGCCGACGAGAACAAGCGAGCCCAGGCCCGTGCCGACACGCTCACCTCGGTGCTGTCCAGCGTCATCACCGCCGTCGTCTGGAGCGTGGCCATCCTCATGATGCTCGGCGTCTTCGACATCAACATCGGCCCGCTGCTTGCGGGTGCCAGCATCGCCGGCGTGGCCATCGGCTTCGGCAGCCAGACCATCGTCAAGGACTTCATGTCCGGGCTGTTCATGCTCGTCGAGGATCAGTTCGGTGTGGGCGACGTGATCGACGTGGGCCCCGTGACCGGGACCGTCGAGGCGGTGTCGCTGCGCACGACCACGATCCGCGACGTGTCGGGCACCGTGTGGCACGTGCCCAACGGCGAGGTCAGCCGCGTCGGTAACTACTCGCAACTCTGGTCTCGGGCGCTCCTGGACATCGAGGTGTCCTACGACACCGATCTGCGTTTCGCCGAGGGCGTCATCCAGAGGGTCGCCAACGAGATGTGGGACGACCCCGAGTGGGGCGGCGACGAGCTGATGGAGGCCCCCGAGGTGTGGGGCATCCAGAGCCTCGGCGCCAGCGGCATCGCCATCCGCCTCGTCGTCAAGACCGAGCCGTCGGTGCAGTGGAAGGTGGAGCGCGAGCTGCGACTGCGCATCAAGGAGGCCTTCGACGACGCCGGCATCGAGATCCCGTTCCCACAGCGCACGCTCTGGGTGCGCGACCAGGGCCGCCACGAGCTGGAGCAGACCCCGGATCCCGCCACCATCAAGACCGTGGAGCCGCCCCGGCACAGCACCGTCGTCTCCGACGCCGACGGCGACTGAGACTTCGTCTGTCCGGTCGGCCCTGTCCGGTCGGGGCGTCGGTGGCCGTCGTCGGGAGCGTCTGGCGAAATCGCTCCGCCGGCCGGCCCCCGACACGCCTCCCTCGCTGTTGCGCTGCCGGGTCCGGTCGCTGGTGCTGCCTATTCGGCGGCCAGGCGGGCCTCGACGCTCGGCGCTTCGCCGTCGCCGGCGGTGCTCAGCACCAACTCGACGATGTTGCCGGCATCGCACAGGTCTCCGGTGGCCGCGGCCAGTGCCTCCAGGAACTCCGGCGGCGCTGTCACGTGCGCTTCGGTGACCGGGGTTCGCAGCTTGCGGCGGGCCTCGCTCTTGGCCCGGCGGACCTGTCCTAGAACCTCTGCGGCGGCGGCCAGCACGGCCGGGTCCCCGGCCTCGGGCAGTTCGGCCCGCTCCGGCCACGGCGCTCTGTGGATCGAGCCCTCGCGCCACCACGACCAGGCCTCCTCGCAGGCGTAGGGCAGGAACGGCGCGAACAGCCGCAGCACCACGCCCAGGGCGACCTGCAGGCAGGCTCGGGCGCTGGCGCCGGCGTCACCCTCCCGGTAGGCCCGGTTCTTGACCAGTTCCACGTAGTTGTCGGTGAAGTCCCAGAGGAACCGCTCGGTGCGTTCCAGCGCCCGTGCGTAGTCGAAGGCCTCGAAGGCCTCGGTGGCGCTGTCGATGAGTTCGCCGAGCTTGGCGAGGAGCGCCCGGTCGATCGGTTCGGTGACGGCGCCGGTCTCGGTTGCGGCATCGTCGTCGCCGCCTGTGGCTCCGGCCAGGCCCAGCACGAAGCGGGCGGCGTTGAGGATCTTGATGGCCAGGCGCCGCCCCACCTTGATCTGCGACTCGTCGAAGGCGGTGTCGGTGCCAGGACGCCCGCTGGCCGCCCAGTAGCGCACCGCGTCGGCGCCGTAGCGCTCCAGCAGACCGATGGGCGTGATGACGTTGCCCTTCGACTTGGACATCTTCTTGCGGTCCGGGTCCAGCACCCACCCCGAGATGGCGGCCCGCCGCCAGGGCAGCGAGTCGTGCTCCAGGTGGGCGCGCACCACCGTGGAGAACAGCCAGGTGCGGATGATCTCGTGTGCCTGCGGACGCACGTCCATCGGGAAGGTGCGGGCGAAGAGGTCGGGGTCCTCCTCCCAGCCGCAGGCGATCTGTGGCGTCAGCGACGAGGTGGCCCAGGTGTCCATCACGTCGGGATCGCCGACGAAGCCGCCGGGTTGCCCCCGCTGGGACCCCTCGTAGCCCGGCGGTGCGTCGGAGGCGGGATCGATCGGCAGTGATGCCTCGTCCGGCACCAGCACCCGGTCGTACTGCGGCCGGCCGTCGCCGTCGAGCGCGTACCACACGGGGATCGGCACCCCGAACCAGCGCTGGCGGCTCACCAGCCAGTCGCCGTTGAGGCCCTCCACCCAGTTGGTGTAGCGGGTGCGCATGAACTCCGGCACCCAGGTCAGCTCGACGCCTCGGTCCAGCAGTTCCTTCCGCAGCGGCATGTCGCGCCCGCCGTTGCGCAGGTACCACTGGCGGGTGGGG
>LXNJ01000086.1_pt1 | contig 60810 bp, 45 predicted proteins | sample 809081 | NCBI WGS metagenome assembly LXNJ01 (sample SAMN04870510, study PRJNA318959) | sponge metagenome | biome: sponge; feature: marine sponge reef; material: water | host: Petrosia ficiformis | place: Greece: Milos, Mediterranean Sea | collected 2013-05-29 | depth 5-7 m
CGACCTCGACGGAACTGCCACCGCCGTGGCAGCCGAAGGCGGCGAGGTTGCGACGGTGACCGCCGATGTCACGTCGGACAGCGACGTGGCGCGCTACGTGTCGGCGGCGCTCGACGCCCATGGCAGGGTGGACGCGTTGTTCAACAACGCCGGCGTCGAGGGCCCGATCGCCTCGCTGGTGGACTGTCCGGCCGACGGCTTCGACCGCGTGATGGACGTCAACGTCCGCGGCGTCTGGCTGGGCATCAAGTACGCCGGTCCGGCGATCGCGGCCTCAGGCGGCGGCGCGATCGTCAACACGGCGTCGATGTTGGGCCTGTCCGGGATAGCGAACATGGGCGCCTATGTGGCCAGCAAGCACGCCGTCATCGGCCTCACGAGGACGGCAGCGCTCGAGTTCGTCGAACTGGGGGTGCGCGTCAACGCCGTGGCGCCGGCAGCGGTGAACACCCGCATGATCCGCAGCATCGAGGAGGGCTTCAACCCCGATGATCCCTCCGCCGAACGGGAGTTCATCGCGTCCCGGGTGCCACTTGGGCGCTACGCCGACCCTGACGAGGTGGCCGCGGTGGCGGCGTTCCTCTGCAGCGACGACGCCGCCTACATGACCGGCACCGTGGTGCCCATCGACGGCGGCACGCAAGCCAGCGGCTGAGCGACCCCCACTTCGAACCCCCACCAAGGCGGTAGCAGACACGCGAGGGCGGGGGTGCAGGGGGACGGCGCCGGCGCGATTTCGCCAGACGCGCCGCCAACGGCCACCGGCGACCCCGCCCGGACCCGCTCAGGCGGGCGGGATGACCGGGACCAGGACGTAGTTGGGGGTGTCGGGGCCGAAGTGCAGGGTGACCTCGTTCTCGAAGATCTCCGGCGGGCGGTCGCGGGGGTCGTTGTGCAGGAACGGCCCGCAGCCGCGTAGCTCGTTCTTGAAGTTGGAGAGCATCAGGCCGGAGGTGTCGCCGCCGTACTCGTAGTCCCGGCCGCGCACGCTGAAGCCGATCCGGTAGCCGGGGGGCACCACGATGCACGTGGGCCAGATCTCGATGTCCAGTTCGTACACCTCGCCCGGCGCCAGCGGCTGGTGGTCGGCCTCGAGGTGGGTGTGGTAGGGCCGCCACGGCAGGGACAGCTCCGGGTCAAGCTTGCGGTGGCTGGCCCGCAGCCAACCCTGTGCGATCGGCGTGTTCGGGTCGACCGCCCCCATGAAGACCACCTCGTCGCCGTCGGGGTCGAACACCCGGAACACCACGAACAGGTCGGCGTCGACCGTTGACGACGACACGAACAGCTTCGCGGCCAGCGGGCCGGTGATCTCCAGCTCCTCGGTGGTGGGCTCGGTCAGAAAAGTCAGACCGTCGCCGGTGGCCTCGTAGCTGAGTGTCTCCTCGCGCCCGCAAGGCGTAGCACGCAGCTCCCCATCGGCGTGCAGGTGCAGCGACCGCCAGTCGGTGCGCGGGATCGGCCAATCCTCCTCGGCCCGCTCCACGAAGCGATCGACGTGGCGCACCTGCAGGAGCACCCGCGGCTGGCTGTCCCAGCCGGTGTCCTGCCCCTTCAGGAAGTGCCCGAAGAAGCGCTTCTGCAAGCGCACGCCGTAGTCGGTGTAGTACTCGGTCCAGTGCTCGATGCCGTGCACCTCCAGCCAGCGCTCCGGTGACGCCGCGCGGGTGTAGGCCTCGAAGTTGCCCCGCGGGTGCAGCCCCTGGCCACCCCAGTTGGCCGAGGACAGGAACGGCACGACCACCTTGTCCCAGACGGGGGAACGGTCGGCGTGGTACTGGTCGTCGAAGGCGTGCGCACAGATCTCGTCACCGAAGGCGCAGCGGTTGGCGGCCAACTCCTCCTCGCTGAGCGTGGGTGGGCCGGAGGTCAACTCCCCCGTGTTGGGGTTGACCGAACCCCGGGTGCCGAGGCCGTGCTGCACCGTCTTGACCTGCATGTCGTACCAGTTGTCCCAGAAGGTGCTGACCATGCCGCCGTGGTGGGTGGAGTCGCGGTACCACTCCGCCGCCCCCTCCCAGGGGATCATGGCCACCAGGTGCGGCGGCTGGCGGGAGGCCACGGACCACTGGTTCATGGCGTAGTAGGAGACGCCCGAGAGCCCGATCTTGCCGTCGCTCCACGGCTGCACCGCAGCCCACTCGATGGAGTCGTAGAGGTCCTGGGTCTCCCGCGGCGAGAAGTGGTCGATGTAACCCGGTGAGCGGCCGCAGCCGCGGGCGTCGATCCGCAGGCAGACGTAGCCGTCGGGCACCCACTTCTCTGGGTCGCAGACCTCCCAGTTCTGGTACTTGTTGGTGGAGCCGGCGACCACGTCGGGGTGCTCTTCGGCCATCCGGTTCCAGGCGCTGGGGTAGCCCTCCTGGAAGGCGAGGCCCTTGGCGTAGGGGCCGTAGGACAGCAGCACCGGGTAGCGCCCGCCATCGTCGGGCCGGTAGACGTCGGCGCGCAGGACAAGCCCGTCGTCCATCTCGATGGGCACGTCCCAGTCGACGCGCATCCCGTCACGGACCTCGCTGAAGGTCTGCTCATCTGCAGGCAGGGCGTTGTCGCTCATCATCTCACTCCCTCGGGTCAGCCGGCGGCGAGTGTAGATCCCCACCTCGCACCAGGTGATATCCCGAGAGCGGGCACCTGACGGCAGGGCGCCGGGGCAGCGATCGTCGAGCAGCCGAGGGCTCCGCGGAGCCGATCCGGCTGCGACGGTCACTAGCGTGAGAGCCATGGCTGGTTGGCTCATCGCGGTGACGGTCATCGGGGGGTTCCTGGGGGCAGTGGCGCTCTACGACGTGCTGCAGCGCCGGCACACCGTCCTGGCCAACTTCCCGATCATCGGGCATCTCCGCTACCTGCTGGAGAGCATCGGGCCCGAACTGCGCCAGTACATCGTCACCAGCAACGACGAGGAGCGGCCCTTCAACCGGGCGCAGCGCCGCTGGGTATATGCCTCGGCCAAGCGCCAGAACCCCAACTTCGGTTTCGGCACCGACCAGGATCTCGACCGGACCGGTTACCTCATCATCAAGCACTCGACCTTCCCGTGGCTCGACGAGATCGACGAGGCGGCCACGCTTCCGTGCGCCAAGGAACTGGGCGCCTGGCGAGACCGCCCCGGACGCTTCCGGCCGGCGTCGGCGGTGAACATCTCGGGCATGAGCTACGGCTCGCTCAGCGGCCCGGCCGTCGAGGCCCTGAACATCGGCGCGCGGCTCGCCGGCTGCCTGCAGAACACCGGCGAGGGCGGCATCTCCGATTTCCACCGCAACGGCGGCGAGCTCATCTACCAGATCGGCACCGGGTACTTCGGCTGCCGCAACCCGGACGGCACCTTCAGCCTTCCGAGGCTGCAGGAGACGGTCGAGGGGGCGCCGGTCCGAGCCATCGAGGTCAAGCTCAGCCAGGGGGCCAAACCCGGCCTGGGCGGCATGCTGCCTGGGGTGAAGGTCACACCGGAGATCGCCGCCGCGCGCGGCGTCCCGGTCGGCAAGACGGTCAAGAGCCCCAACGCACACAGGGCTTTCGGCGACGTGGACGGTCTCATCGACTTCACGGAGCTGCTCGCCTGCACGACCGGCCTGCCGGTGGGCATCAAGTCCGCCGTCGGCGGTGCCCGATTCTGGGACGAACTGGCTCGCCGCATGGCCGAGCGGGGTGAGGGCCCCGACTTCGTCAACGTGGACGGCGGCGAGGGCGGCACGGGCGCGGGGCCGCTGGTCTTCACGAACAACGTGGCACTGCCCTTCAGGCGGGGGTTCGCCAGGGTCTACCTCACCTTCGCCACGCACGATCTGCACCACAAGGTGGTGTTCATCGGCGGCGGCAAACTGGGATTCGGCGCCGAGGGTCTGGCAGCCATGAACATGGGAGCCGATCTCCTGAGCGTGGGGCGCGAGGCGCTGCTGGCCATCGGCTGCATCCAGACCCAGCGCTGCCACACAGGTCGTTGCCCCACCGGCGTCACGACCCACAACCGCTGGTTGACGCGCGGCCTGGATCCGGCGCTCAAGTCGGTGCGCTGCGCCAACTACATCATGAGTCTGCGAGCCGAACTGCTCCAACTGGCCCACGCCTGCGGGGTGTCTCATCCGGCGCTGGTCCCGCACACCGCGCTGGAGTTGCTCTACGAGGAACCGGCGAAGAGGGTGGACCTCTGCCAGCACTACCGCTACCCGTCCGATCTCCACACCCTGAGCGCCGAGCAGGCGGAGGTCATCGGCGAGCTGTGTGCCCGTCCTGCCGCGGCACCGGAAGTACCTGTTGCGGTCTCGTGACCTCGGCGCCCGGAGTGTCCGGGTGCTCGCCGTCGCCGGGCTGTTGCTCGGCGCCGGATGTGCGGCAGCAACTGGTCCCGGCGCCGCAGAGGTCGACGAGACGGCCGATCTGCTGAATGCCTGGCTGATCCCCGAGACCGTCGAGGCGCCCGGCGACATCAGCGAGGCTGGTCCGCGCGGCGACCGGATCGACCGGTTCGAACTGGACGAGACGATTCGCTCGCTGAGCGCCGACGACTTCGTCGTGTTGGAGGGTGTCCCCGAGGCGCCGGAGCCGACTCCGGTGGCGATCCACGTCAGCGGCCTCGAGGTGCTCACCCTCGATGGCGAGACGTACGTGGCGGTGCAGGTGATGGGCCGAGCGGGAGAGCGGGACCGGGTCGTCGGATTGTTCCCCGTGGAACCCTCCTTCGCCACAACGCCGGCCTCCACCGGTCGAGCGCCGGTGGGTCTTTGGATTACCGGCGCCCCGTTCCTCGGCTGGAGCGACGGCGGGAGTCACCGCGGCCAGGGAGTCTGGCGGACGGTTGCGCCCGGCGCCCTGGGCGACGACGGGTTCTCCTGCGCCGGACCGACCGCGGATGAGTCCGCACCGCACGTCTACCCGGAGTGCCTGGCGCTGCACCTCGGCGACGACAGCGGCCGGCACTCCCCCATCTACGGCTTCGCCGCCGACGGCTACCCGGTGCACGGCCCTTGGGCCGACCTGGAGCTCTTGGCGCGCAGCTCGTGGCGGATCCGCGACTACGACACGGTCGGATCGGCAACAGGGTGCGCTGAAGCCGGCCGCCGGACGTGCCTTCTGGCCGATCCGCTGGACCCGGCCGCGGGCACGGTGCCGGCGCCTGCCCTGGGACCCACCACCGCGGAGGTTCCAGCGGGTGCGTTCTTCGAGGACTACTGGTTCGACGTCGGTCTCGACGACGGAGCGCCGCACGCCCTGGACGCCTTCAACGGCCACGCCCACGACGAGTTCGGCTACCACTACCACATCACCCGCATCCAGAACGGCGACGGCAGCTTCACCGACGTGTTCCCCTACATCGTCGGCCCCTGGTTCCGCGGCGAGTTGCGCCCCGGCGATCCGCACGCCGCCGGCCCGCAGCTCCCCGAGGGTGCCGTTACCTCGCGCCTGCCGGCGGCAGAGGCGGTCGAGGAGCCGAGCCCGCCGCCCGCACCGCCCGTCCTCTGCGTCCCCCGCCTGGGAATCTGCGACTGACTCCACCGATCCCACCCGCCCCGATCGCAGGTCGGGCACCGTAGGGTGAGGCGATGACCGATCCCAGCAAGGTGTTGGCCGAACTGGAGTCGCTGGGCACGGCCCAGAACCGTAAGATCTACGCCCGCCACGGCGTAGGAGAGCCGATGTTCGGCGTGAGCTTCGCCCACCTCCGCAAGCTCGGCAAGAAGCTGAGGCACGACCACGACCTGGCCCAGGCGCTCTGGGCGAGCGGCAACCACGACGCTCGGGTCCTGGCGCTGTCGGTGGCCGACCCGGCGCAGGCTGACCCCGGCGAGATCGAGACGTGGGCCGGCGAAGTGGACAACTACGTCCTCATCGACGAGTCCGCGGCCTTCGTCGCCGCCACGCCCCACTTCGGCGCCTGCGCTGACGACTGGACCGAGCGCGACGGTGAATGGATTGCTTCCGCCGGTTGGAGCCTGGTGGCCCAGCAGGCGCTGCGAGGCGACGGACTGCCCGAGGGGTACTTCGAGGAGCGTCTGGCCGCCATCGAGTCCCGCATCGGCACCGCGGCCAACCGCGTGCGGCACTGCATGAACGGAGCCCTCATCGCCATCGGCGGTCGCAACGAGGCGCTACGAGCACGCGCCACCGCCGCAGCCGAGCGCATCGGCCCGGTGGTCGTGGACCACGGCGAGACCTCCTGCAAGACCCCCGAGGCTGTTCCCTACATCGACCGCATCTGGGCGCGGCGCAACAAGAAATCGGCGTAGGAGACAGCCGAGCACTGCCGCCGCCCAGTCCCCCCGTCGTTCCGGCGCAGGCCGGAATCCACTGCCCGGCGGTCCGGCCCTCGGTGCCGTTGAGCCGCTCAGCGGAGTCCTGGATTACCGCCGTAACCTCCTGCAGCCCGACGGTGCGCCGTACTCGCTCAGACGTCCATCAGCGCCTTGCGCTGACCCCCGTCGAGGAGAATGTGCGCGCCGTTGACGTAGCCGCCGCGATCCGACGCCAGGAATATCACCACGTCGGCAACCTGCTCAGCCGTGCAGATCGTCCCCAGGGGCAGGCTGTCGATCGTGATCTCGTGGGCCCGTTCCCTGCTGATCTTCTTGTCCCGGGCCATGGCCTCCTCGAGGTAGTCCCAGCGGGTGGTCGCCACCGGCCCCGGGTTCACGGTGTTGCAGCGGATGCCGATGCGGCCGTACTGCTCGGCGACCGAGGAGGCGAAGTTGATGTCGGCGGCGTTGGCGGCACCCGCCGTCATCTCCCAGTACGAGGGCTTGATGCCGTCATTGCCGACGACCATGATGATCGCACCGCCGCCGCGGGCCCGCAGGTGCGGCACCGCGGCGCGCACGGTCCGGACGTGTCCCATGAACTTGAGTTGCAGGCTGGCGTTCCACTGGTCGTCGGTCAGCTCCTCGAGCAGTCCGCCGGGCGAGCTGCCCGCGTTCGGCACACAGATGTCCAGCCCCCCGAACGCCTCGGCAGCCGCGTCGACCACGCGGTTCGCGTCGTCGCTGCTGCGCATGTCGCCCACGAGGGGCAGGCACCGTCGGCCGCTGGACTCCGAGATCTGCGCCGCCACCTCCTCCAGCAGCTCCTGCCCCCGGGCAACGATGGCCACGTCGCAACCCTCGGCGGCGAGACCCTCGGCCACCGCCTTGCCGATGCCCATGCTCCCACCGGTGACAATGGCGGCCTTGTCGGTCAGGTGCATATCCATAGCATTCTCCCCTCGCTTCGAACTGACCAGAAGATCATGGCACAGCCGCCTCGGCGACGGCGCTGCTCAGCCCTGGATTCCGGCCTGCGCCGGAATGACGATGAACCAAAGCCTCGCTGGAATGACACCTTGCACTGCCCGTGAGGCTGCTAGGAGAAGCCGGTGATGGCTCCCGGATCGGCGCGTGGGTCCCGCGTTCCCCAGGCGCCGGCCGCCACCTGGCTCAGGAAGTCGGCGATGAGGGTGTTGACGAGGTCGGGCTCCTCGATGTTCAGCGTGTGGCCCGACTTCGGCAAGACGGCCAGGCCGGCCGTGGGGATCACCCTCTTCAGCCACACGCTCGTCTCCAGGCAACCGTCGTCCTCGTCGCCGGCCAGAACGAGCACCGGGGCCGCAATCGCCGCCAATCCGGCCTCCAGTGCGTACAGCGACGGTCTCCCCCGCTGCACCCCCCGCATCGTGGCGGCCGAGCCTTCCGCCGAATGCTCGCCCACCCAGTCGGTGTACTCCCGCCAGGCACGGGGGTCCTTGTTCTGCAGTTGCACCCGCGACGGCCCGGACATGTACTGCAGGGCGAAGGCGCCGATCCCCGCGGTCTCGATCACCTCGGCGATGGCATCGCACTCGCCGCGGAAGCGGTCGACCTCATGCGGGCGCGCTCCGTAGCCGGTGCCAGCCGCGACCAGCGACCGGACACGCCCCGGATGCGCCATGGCGAGGTGCAGCCCGCAGAAGCCCCCCATGGAGATCCCGACGACGTGCGCCGCCGGCACGTCGTGCGCGTCCAGCACGGCGATGGCGTCGTCCACTGCGTGTTGCTGGGAGTAGGCGGCGGGATCGGCGGGAACCTCCGACGGCGGATAGCCCCGGGCGCCGTAGGTGATGCAGCGGTGGCTCCGCGAGAATCGCCGCATCTGCGGCTCCCAGGTGCGATGGTCGCCGGCGAACTCGTGGACGAAAAGAATCGGCTCGCCGCTGCCCACCGCCTCGCTGTGCAACGTCACGCCGTCGGAGGTCGTAACCGCCTGGGTAGACATCTCCAAGGCAGCTTCCATCTCCATCACCCCCGTCGTCGGGCACCACTGGTAGGTCATCTATGGTGAACGACGTGACCGACGGGCGCAACCGACCGCCGGCCGGGCCGGGCCGGCACGACCAGATCGCCGAGTTCGTGATGTCCTCCGAGCGGCGTCGCAACGCGGTCGACAGCGCCTTCCTGGACCGGTTGAACGCGGCCATCAGCGATGCCGAGGACCGCGGCTGCGCCGTTGTGGTGTTCCGCTCGACGCTGCCAGGGGTGTTCAGCTCCGGCGCCGACCTCACCCTCCCGGACGCTGAGCGGGCCGACGTGTCCGATGGCCTCTACGCCACGTACCAGCGAATGCTCGGCTCGCCGGTCATCTTCGTGGCCGACGTCGCGGGCGCCGCCGTGGGCGGGGGCGCCCAGCTCTGCCTCGCCGCCGACATCTGCATGGTCACACCCGATGCCTGGTTCCGCTTCGCCGGTGTCGGCCACGGGTTGGCCGTCAGCGCCTGGGCCCTGGTAAGCACGGTCGGACGCCACGCGGCGGCCGACATGTGCCTGACGATGCGCAAAGTGGACGCCGCCGAGGCCATCCGCCTGGGGCTGGCGACACCCCATCGGGACGAACTCATCGCCGAGATCGCCCGGACGGACGGGGCGGCTCGTCGGCGCCTGAAAGAACTCCTCACCGCGGAAGTGCACGAGCCGCTGCAGCGGGAACGGACGGGGAACCGTGACAACTGGACCGGGAGCATCGAAGGCCTCCGCCGGTAGGGATGTGCTGAGTCATCGGTCTGCAGCATCGACCGACCCGCTCGACTGTGAATTCCGGCCTTCGCCGGACGGACGAGATGAATAGCCGGAACTCGCCTCCGCAAGCGGCAGGCGAGCCGGTCGCTTGCGCATCGGAAGCCGACCGATAGTCATGACAGCCGCACACCGACCCCAAGAAGAGCCTGTCGACGCCGCCACATTGCACGCCTGGCGGATGCACGATCCGGCCCTCCCGCCGGCGCCCGACCGTCACGAACTCTCGCGCCGGCTCCGGCGCGGCTCGATCCCGCGGGCACTGCGCCGGCGCGCCCTCGCCGGCGGCCGGCGTACCACGATCAGTATCGACGGCGAGGAGGTAAGCCTGCGCCAACTCCAGGCGCAGACCGAGGCCCTGGCCGTGCGGCTCGGGGAAATCGGGATCAACTCCGAGCGCCCCGCACTGCTGGCCGCCCCACCGTCGCTGGACTTCATCAGGTGCTACCTGGCACTCCTGGCGCTGCGCTGTCCGGTCGTGCTGGCCAACCCCGCTGCCACAGCTCCCGAACTCGGATCGCAGGCGACCCAGGCCGGCGTCGCTGTGGCCCTCACCGGCGGGCAGGCCACCGACACCGTCGCAGACCTGGCGGCGGAGGGCACCGTGACGCACTGGCCCATCGCTCGTCTGGGCGAAAGTGGGGGCAGCCTTCCGCACCAGCGGCTGCCGCGCTCAGCGGACGAGGCGATCTACGCCTTCACCTCGGGAACGACCGGCGCACCCAAGTTGGCGCCGCTGCGCCACGGTGACGCGCAGGCCTCCATCCGCAGCGCCATGGCCGCGTGGCGCTGGCGCCCCAACGACATCGTGGTCCACGCCCTGCCGATGTACCACCAGCACGGGCTGAGCGCGCTGCACGCCGCCGTGCTCTCCGGGTCGTCGCTCCATTGCCTCTCACGATTCGACCCCGAGCGATTGGTGACCGAGGCGCAGCGGCGCCGGGCCTCGGTCATCTTCGCTGTGCCCGCCATGTGGGAACGAGTCGTGCGCACCCACACCACCATCGACGCTCCCGACCTGCGCCTGGCCATATCTGGCTCGGCGCCACTGCCGGCCGCGCTGTTCGAACGGATCAACGACGTGCTGGGCATACCCCCGCTGGAGCGCTACGGGACCACGGAGTCGGGGCTGAACATCTCGAACCTCTACGACGGCCCCCGCCAGCCTGGCGGGGTGGGTTACGCGCTTCCCGGCGTCGAGATCTCGATCCACGACGAGACCGGCGAACTCTCGGTGCGCGGCCCGCAACTCTTCGGCGGTTACGCCGGTCAGGCCCCCCTCGCCGGCGGCGACTGGTTCGCCACAGGGGATCAGGCCGAAGCGGATCCGGCCAGCGGAGCCGTCACCATCACCGGACGCCTGAAGGACATCATCATCACCGGCGGGATCAACGTCCAGCCCAGGGAGGTGGAGGACGTGCTGGCCGGCCATCCGGCTGTCGACGGCGTGGCCGTCGTCGGCGTGCCGTCCTCCCGCTGGGGCGAGGAGGTCACGGCATTCGTCGTCAGCACCGACGGCTTCGATCCCGAGGATCTGCGCCGCTGGACCCGCCGCAGCCTCAGCGGGTACAAGGTTCCGAAGCAGTTCCACGCCACCGACGAGATCCCCCGCAATCCCACAGGCAAGATCCTGCGCACTGAGCTCGTCGAGCGTGCCACGAGACTCGGCACAGCCCCCGACCGCGACGGCCTCGACAGGTCATGACCTCGCGCTGTCGTGCCCCGACGACGCCCCCTGCACCGGCGCGTCGAGGGGCTGCTCACTAGCATCGGGACACTGCGGTCAGCAGGTTCACGACCCGTCGTGCGCGAACCGGCCGCAGCCGAACCGAAAGGGGGGGATCATGCCGACCACCCTGCTGCGTATCGCTCGCTCGCTCTGGACCCGACGCCTGCCTGCGGTGGCGATGATCGTCCTTCTGGTGGCTGCCGCCTGCGGAGGGGACGCCGGAGACGATGTGGCGCCGGCAGCGGAGCCTGTCGGGGTTCCGGCGCCGCCGCCCGCGCCCGGCGACCCGCCCGCACCACCTCCCGCAGCAGACGACCCACCCCCACCGCCACCCGCGCCCGGCGACCCGCCCGCACCACCTCCCGCAGCAGACGACCCGCCCGCACCGCCACCCGCGCCCGGCGACCCGCCCGCACCACCTCCCGCAGCAGACGACCCACCCCCACCGCCACCGGCGCCGGTGGCAGCACCCGAACCCGTCGCCGAACCGGTCTACGGCGGGACTCTGACCTTCGGGCTGGAGGCTGAGACCGGCCAGGGCTGGAATCCGGCGACCACGCAGTGCGCCGTGGCCTGCCACACCGTGATGCGCGCCATCTTCGATCCGCTCACGATCGAAGGCCCCTCCGGGCAACCCGAGCCCTACCTGCTGGAATCCTTCACAGCCAACGATGACTTCACCGTCTGGACCCTCAAGATGCGCCCGGGCATCACCTTCCACGACGGCACGCCCGCCGACGCCGCCGCACTCGCCACCCACTTCGACAACCTGAAGGCGGGAACGCTCACCGGCTTGATCATGCGCCGCTGGCAGAGTTGGGCGGTCATCGACGACCTGACCGTGGAAGTGCAGGCCACCGGCCCCCTCGCCGGGCTGCCGGCACTCCTCACCGGCCAACTGGGCTACCTGCCCGCGCCGAGCCAGTACGCCGACCCGGACGGCGCCACCAACCCCGTAGGCACGGGCCCGTTCGTCTTCACGTCGTGGACACCCGACCAGCAACTGGTGGTGGACCGCAACCCCAACTACTGGAAGACCGACGCCGAGGGGCGCCAACTCCCGTACCTGGACCGGGTGGTGTTCCGGCCCATCTTCGACCAGGACGCCCGCATCCTGGCCCTGCAGTCGGGCGACCTGGACGTGCACCACATCAACTCCCCGCTCAACGCCCCCGGCAACAGGGAGCGCTACAAGGTGGTGGAGGAGGGGAGTTTCTTCCAGACCACCTACATGATGCTCAACGCCGCCGCACCCCCCTTCGACGACATCCGCGCCCGGCAGGCGGTGGCCCACTGCACCGACTACGAGACCTACAACCTGCTGCGGGTGGGTGGCAACGTGCCCATCGCCAACGGGCCGTTCGGACCGAACACGCCCGGCTACCTGGCCGATTCGGGGTTCCCCACCTACGACCCCGAGGCGGGGCGCGCCCTCTGGAACCAACTGGACAATCCCGGCGTCGTGGAACTCGGGACGACGAACGACCCGTTCAACCGGACGACCACCGAGTTGATCTCCCAGATGTGGAACGACTGCGGCATCGACACCCTGATCATCCAGGTGGACCAGGGAACACTCATCACCAACGCCGTCCTGGGCTTCTTCCAGGCGTTCCTGTGGCGGAACCACAACGCCGCCAGCCTGGAGGCCGAGCGCACCTGGTGGCACTCCGAATACGCGCAGGGCCTGGCCATCAACTTCGGGCGGGCGGTGGATCCAGCTCTGGATGCCGCGCTGGATGCGGCCTCCCGAACCACCGACCCCGATGAGTTGCGGGCACTCGCCGAGGAGATCAACCGGGTCTTCGCCGCCGGGGTCTACAACGTCTGGCTCAACTGGTCGCTCTGGATGCTGCCGCACCTCGACCACGTCCACAACCTGGCCAAGCTGACGCTGCCCGACGGGCGCGAGATCTTGAACCTCATCGAGGGGCGGGCCTTCGTCACCGAGACCTGGATCGAGTAACCGGCCAGGCCTGAGCTCGTTGCCCTTCGGGCGGGTGGACGTGAAATACTGAACATGCTCGAAGGACAGTCAGTCTGCACCGACGCGCGGGTGGAGTGGATCAGTGGGATCACGTGTGCCAAAGCAAACGCGCTTCTGCCTGCTCGCCGCCGCGGTCATCGTGCTCCTGGTTGCCGCGGCCTGCGGCGGCCAGGCCGACCCAGCCGGTTCGACGGTCGACGCTGACGGCCCGGCTTCGGGATCCGCCCCTTCGCCGGCCGCGCCCGACCCTCAGCCGCCGAGCGAGGAGCCCGAGCCCGCCACCCCTCCGGCCGCATCCGACCCACCGCCCGCGCCCCCGGCGCCCGGGCCCCAGCCGCCGAGCGAACCGCCGTCCCCAGCACCCGCCCCGGTGGCGGCGCCGGCGCCGATCACGGGACCCGCCTACGGGGGAACCCTGTTCGTGGGTCTCGAGGCCGAGACGCCCGGTGGCTGGAATCCGGCGACGCAGTCCTGCGCCGTGTCGTGTCACACCATCATGCGCGCCATCTTCGATCCCCTGACCATCACCGACGCCAACGGGGAACCGCAGCCGTACCTGCTGGAGTCCTTCGAGCCGAACGAGGACTTCACCGTCTGGACCTTCCGGATGCGCCCTGGCATCACCTTCCACGATGGCACCCCCGCGAACGCCGCCGCCCTTGCCACCCACTTCCAGAATCTGCTCAGTGGTGCTCTACCGGGTCAGACCTTGCGGCGGCTCACGGGCTGGGAGGTCATCGACGATCTGACGCTGGAGTTGTACTCCGAGGTCTCGTTCGCCGGCCTGCCCGGCGGCCTGACCGGCCAACTGGGCTACCTCGCTGCCCCGAGCCAGTACGCCAACCCCGACGGGGCGGCCAATCCGGTCGGCACGGGCCCGTTCGTGTTCAAGTCGTGGATCCCCGATCAGGAACTGGTCGTGGAACGCAACGCCGACTACTGGCGGACCGATGCCGCCGGCCGCACCGTTCCGTACCTCGACCGGATCGTGTTCCGGCCCATCATCGAGTCCGACACCCGGAAGGTGGCTCTGCAACTCGGCGACATTCACGTCACCCACTCCGACATCGGTCTGGACTTCGACCATTACCGGGAGAACTTCAACACGGTGGAGGAGCGCAGCTTCCTGCAAACGCACCATCTGCTGCTCAACAATGCGGTGCCGCCCTTCAACAACCTCGATGCCCGACGGGCCCTCGCCCACTGCACCGACCACGAGACCTACAACCTGCTGCGAACCGGGGGCAACTTCGACGTCGCCAACGGGCCGTTCTCGCCGAACACACCCGGACACCTGGCCGACAACGGTTTCCCCGCTTTCGATCCCGAGGCCGGTCGCTCGCTCTGGGCGCAGCTCCCGGACCCGGGCGCCATCGTGCTCGGCACCACGAACGAGCCATTCGACCGGACCTCCGCCGAGTTGCTCGCCCAGATGTGGGGTGACTGCGGCATCGAGGTCCAGATCAGCCAACTCGACCAGAGCGCCCTGATTGGCAACGCGGTCCTGGGGAACTTCCAGGTGAACCTGTGGCGGAACCACGACGGGATCAGCCTGGCCAGCGAGCGGGTCTGGTGGCACTCGAACTTCACCACCGGTCTGGCCCTGAATCTGGGGCGCATCGTGAGTGAGCCCCTCGACGCAGCTCTGGACGAGGCCACCGTCACGACAGATCGCGACGGGTTGCGACGGATCGCCGAGGATGTGAACCGAATCCTCGCCGAGGGGGTCCACAACATCTGGATGCACTGGGTGCGCTGGATCCTGCCCCATCGCCCAGAAGTCAAGAATCTCGCCAGGATCACCCTGCCCGACGGCAGCGAACTTCTCAACATCGTGCGCGGGCGGGCATTCCTAACCGAGACCTGGCTCGATTAGCAGAAAGATGCACAACATGCAGAAGCCACTAGCCCGCAGACTCTTCGCCGCGACAGTGGCCGCCCTACTGCTCGCGGCTGCCTGCGGGGGAGGTGGTGAGGAAAGCCCGCAGATCGTGACACCGCCACCGGCGGGCGATGCAGCACAACCAGTTGCCCCTGACACACCGCCGGCGGTGCCCGACACCCCGCCGGGTGCGGCGGAGGCACCTCCCGCCGCACCCGATGCACCGCCCTCCGAGCCCGTCGCGGTTCCAGCCCAACCCGATTCGCCGCCGCCTGCCCCCGAGGCTTTGGCCCCTCCGCCGAGTGACCCGCCGCCCCCGCCACCTGCCCCCGTGGCAGCGCCTGAGCCCACTTCCGGGCCCGTCTACGGCGGCACGGTGATCTTCGGCGTCGAGGCCGAGACTCCCGACGGCTGGAACCCCGCCACGACCCAGTGCGCCGTGTCGTGCCACGCCGTCATGCGCGCGGTCTTCGATCCGCTGGTCATCGAGGACGACACCGGGGCGCCCCAGCCCTACCTGCTGGAGTCCTTCGAGGCGAACGAGGACTACACAACCTGGACCTTCAGGATGCGCCCCGGCATAACCTTCCACGACGGCACTCCCGCCGACGCACGCGCTCTGGCCACGCACTTCGAGAATGTCATGGCGAACCCCCTCGCCGGGCAGGTATTCAACCGCGTCGAGGGTTGGGAGGTCATCGACGACCTCACCTTGGAGTTCTACTCCGGCGCCCCGTTCGCCGGCCTGCCTGCTGGAATGACCGGCCAGCTCGGCTACCTGGCGTCCCCCAGCCAGCACGACGATCCCGACGGGGCGGCCAATCCCGTGGGCACCGGTCCCTTCGTATTCAAGTCGTGGATTCCCGACACCGAACTCGTCGTGGAGCGCAACCCGAACTACTGGCGGACAGATGCCGAGGGCCGCGCCCTGCCCTACCTGGATCGCATCGTGTACCGCCCGTACGCCGAGCCGGACGCCCGCAGGCTGGCGCTGGAGACCGGTGACATCACCGTGACGCACTACGACCTGGGTCTGGACTTCGAGAAGTACCGGGAGAATTTCAAGACCATCGAGGAGAGGGGCTTCCTCCAGAGCTTCTACCTGCTGATCAACAACGCCAAGGCGCCGTTCGACGACATCCGCGCCCGGCAGGCGCTGGCTTACTGCACCGACTACGAGACCTACAACCTGCTACGCACCGCCGGCGAATTCGACATCGCCAACGGCCCGTTCGCCCCCAACACGCCCGGCTACCTCCCCGACACCGGATCCCCGGGCTACGACCCCGACGCCGGCCGGGCGCTCTGGGCGGAGATCCCCGATCCCGGAACGATCGCCCTCGCCACGACTCCCGACGCCCACTACCGCACCGGAGCCGAGCTGCTCGCCCAGATGTGGGCCGACTGCGGCATCGACACCGAGATCCAGCAACTCGATCAAGGCACGCTGATCCTGAATGGCGTCATGGGGAACTTCCAGGTGGCCCAGTGGCGGAACCACAACGGCGCCAGCGTGCAGAACGAACGCGTCTGGTGGGACTCCGAATACACGGGATTCATCGCAATCAACATGGGGCGAATCAAGAATCCCGAACTCGACGCCGCCTTCGACCGCGCCACGGCCACCGACGACCGCGACGAGCTGCGACAGATCGCCGAGGAGGTCAACCGCATCTTCGCCGACGGCGTGCACAACATCTGGCTGCACTGGGTGCGCTGGATGATCCCCCATCACGATGAGGTCCAGAACCTGGGCTGGATCACGCTGCCGCCACCGGACGGCCGCCCGGTACTGAACATCGTGGAAGGCCGGACGTTCCTCACCGAGACCTGGCTGAACGAGTGACCCGCACCGAGACGCCTGCCAGAGGTTCGAGCCTCCGCGGTATGGCGACGCCGGTGGCGGTCCTGCGGCGTCTGGCCAGCAGGCTCGTACAGACGGCGGTGGTGGTGCTCGTCGTCACATTCGTCACCTACTGGATGCTCAGCCTGCTGCCGAGCGACCCGTGCTTCCTGTCGGTGGGCACCGGCGCCACCGAGGAAATCCTGGCCGAATGCCGCGAGCGCCTCGAACTCGACCGAGGCCTGTTCGCGCAGTACGGCGCCTGGCTCGGCAACATGCTCACCGGCGATCTCGGCGAGTCCTACCGCAATGGCATCGACGTGACCGACAGCCTGCGCGACAAGCTGCCTGTGACCGTCTGGCTGGTGCTGTACACCACCGTCTTGAGCATCGTCATCTCCGTGCCGCTGGGGATGCTGAGCGCGGTGCGGCGCGACACCTGGGTGGACCGCCTGCTCACCGGTGGCGCCTTCTCACTCCTGTCGCTGCCGTCGTTCGTGCTCGGCGTGGTGCTGGCGCTGATCTTCGCCGCCAAGCTGGGGTGGTTCGACCTCGGCGGCTACGTCAGCCCCACAGCGGGTCTGCTGGCGCACTGGAAATCCCTGGTGTTGCCGGTGGTCACGCTCACCGCCGGCATCATGCCGTTCCTGCTGCGCCTGCTGCGCAGCGACGTGATCATCACGCTGCAGGAGGACTACGTGGAGGCGGCCCGGGCCAAGGGGCTGCCCCGCTGGTGGATCCTGCTGCGCCACGTACTGCGGCCGTCCAGTTTCACCGTGGTGACCGTCGCCGGGCTCAACGCCGCCCAACTCGTGAACGGCGCCCTGGTGGTGGAGATCATCTACGACCTCGACGGCGTCGGCACATACCTCATCTCGGCCGTTTTCAACCAGGACTTCCTAGTCGTGCAAACCCTCGTCGCCCTCATCGCCGCGGCGTTCGTGGCCACGAACATGCTGGTGGACGCCACATACCCGCTGCTGGATCCTCGAGTCAGGGTGCGCAACCAATGAGGACCCCCACCATTCCGGGCCGCGAGAGCCTCGCCGTCCTGCGGGGGCGGAAGACTCGCGGCGCCGGCGCGGGCCGCCCGCTCCTGGCCGAGCAACCGGCGGGATTCTGGGTGGCCGCAACTTGGCTGACAGTTCTCACGTTCTTCTTGCTGTTCGCACCCGTGCTGGGCTTCGTTGCCGATCCCGACGGCTATTCCCGGGACGTGCTTCAGGGCGTCGGGCGGTCACACTGGTTCGGCACCGACGAGTTGGGACGCGACATGTTCGCCCGGGTGGTCTGGGGTGGGCGCCTCTCGCTGATGATCTCGGCCATCTCGGTCGCCGTCGGAATCCTGATCGGCGGGCTGATGGGACTGCTGGCGGGCTTCTTCGGCGGATGGATCGACACGGTGCTCAGCGCGGTGATCAACATCCTGCTGGCATTGCCGGCGCTGATCCTGGCCCTGTTCATCGTCACGGTCCTCGAACAGAACACGCGCAACGTCATCATCGCCGTCACGATCCTCTCGGCGCGCGCCGTGGCGCGCATCGTCCGGGCGCAGACTCTGCGGTTCCGCGAGCGCGAGTTCGTGACCGCGGCACGCTGCATGGGGGCGCGCAAGTCCCGGCTACTGTTCCGCGAGGTGCTTCCCAATCTGGTGCCCATCGTGGTGGCGTTCACCTTCCTGGGCCTGGGGCTGGTGATCGTGGGCGAGGGCAGCCTCAGCTTCATCGGCAAGAGCGTGCCTTCGCCGGCCATCACCTGGGGCGGGATCCTGGCGGTCGCCAAGGGCAAGCTCGCCGAGGCTCCGCACCTCACCATCTACCCGGCAATCGTGATGTTCTGCACCCTGATGGCGGTGAACTACATCGGCGACACGCTGATGCGCCGCTTCGACGTGCGCCAGTCGCTGATCTGAGGGGAGCTACGACAGCGCAACCGGCAGGCGGGCCAAGCCTCGAAGCGTCAGACGGGGCTTCCAGGGAGGAGCCTCCTCAAGCGCCGACCAGGTGCCAAATCGGTCGAGCAGACCCTCCAGCACCACCTGTCCTTCGAGGCGGGCGAGCGAGGCCCCGAGGCAATAGTGGATGCCCGAGGAGAACGACAGCAGCGGGATCTCGCTGCGACCCACGTCGAACCGGTCTGGATCCTCGATAACGGTGGGGTCTCGGTTGGCGGCCCCCAGCAGGGTCATCACAACGAATCCCTTGCGCACCAGGTTGCCGGCAATCTCGACGTCCTCGAAGGCGTAGCGGCTGTCCACCTGCACGGGCGGCTCGTAGCGCAGCACCTCCTCCACTGCGGCCGGCACGAGCGAACGATCGTCGCGCAGCATCTCGAGTTGCTCGGGGTGGCGAAGCAGAGTGTGCACCGTGTTGCCGATGAGGTTCGTGGTGGTCTCGAAGCCGGCTCCGTAGATGAGGATCACGCTCATGACCATCTCGCCCTGCGTGAGCCTGTCCTGGCCGTCAACAGCCGCTATCAGGCCCGACAGCAGGTCATCCGACGGCTCGGCCCGACGCCGCTCGATCAGTTCGTGCAGGTAGTCCCGAACCTTGTCCCGGGAGACTTTGGCCCGCTCCGCATCCTCCGAGCCTCGCGCCGGCTCGAGAGTGGCGGCAAGGTCCAGGATCAGCGGCCGCAGCCAGTCCCGGTCGTCCCGCGGGATGCCGACGAGTTCGCTAATGACGTTGGCCGGTAGCGGGAAGGCCAGCCGGGCCATCAGATCGCCTCCACCGCTCTCTGCCAGGTCGTCGAGCAACTCTGCCGTCATCGTCTCGATGGACGCGCGGAGTTGCTCCACATGGCGGGGAGTGAAGGCGCGACTCACCAGGGATCGGATGCGGGTGTGATCGGGAGGGTTCAGGAAGAGCATCGACCGATCACCGCCGGCGTCGCGGCTCGGCTCGCCCCGAAGCGATGGCACGACGTCGCCCGGCCCGGGCTTTCCGAGCCGCTGGTCGCGCAGCACGGCCCGGCAGTCCTCGAAGCGGGTGAGAACCCAGTAGTCGGCGAAGCCCAGCTTGTGCACCGGAGACGTTTCCCGTAGTTCCCGCAGCAGCGGGTAGGGGTCGGCAATCACACCGGGATCTGTCACGATCCGGCGCAGCAGGTCGTCGCTCATCACACACAATCGTCGGCGCCGCTAACAACCTCGATCGTAGAGCGACCGGCATCCACCGCACTCGGCGCGACGGGGACGCGTCAGGTTGCATCATCCGCACTGACCGCACACTTCATCACATCGAGATTCAACCGATCTAACCCTCGGCGCGTGATAACTTCGGCTTCGTCCAGCAAGGGTTCTACGCCGTGCGATCGGGCAGTAACCGCACTCCCGACAGGGACGTCGTGGGCCCTTCCCATCCGAAGGAGGACGCATGCTCAAGTCGCTGAAAGAACTGAACGGAACCCAGATGACCGGCCTGATGCTCGTCGTCGGCGTCATGGTCATATTCCTCGCGGGACTCTTCTCACCGGGGGCCCTGATAATCGACATGGTCTCGGGAACCGCGCCCGCCGATATCGAGGACAGGCTCCTCGCCAAGGTGAACAATCCCGATGCCGCCACCCTCACCGCCACCTTCTACCTGCTCGGCCACGCGGTCTTCCTGGGCGGGTTGTTCGGGCTGTGGCCACGTGGTCGAGGCGGATCCGGCGGCGACGCCATGACGCGAGCGGGGATCCTGACAGTCACCGTCGCCGTCATCTGCGGCATGGCCTCCGCCATCCTGGACTGGGCCATCGTCCTCAGCGATCGCTTCTCGAGTGCCGCCGGAATCCCCGTCGAGGAATACTGGCTGTTCGTTCAGATCTTCAACGCCATCGACGCGGTGGTCGACGTCATGCTCCTGATGACCTCATTTGTCGGCTACATCCTCCTGGGCTGCGGCCTGGCCCGTCGGTTCGCCGCCCGCAGGCGCCAGATGGCCGCCCAAGCGATAGCGCTGATCTCACTCGCGGCGCTCGTGCTGTCATTGGTCGGCATAGTCGCTGACGGTGCAGACGCCGTGCTGCCCATCGGCGCCATCGCCATCTTCCCCATCACGGCCTGGCTGCTCGCCCTCGGTCTGTGGGTTTACAAGGAGGACTCCGAACTCCTGGGTGAACCGGCCAGCGCGTAGCCGGCCGCCGGGTACGGGTACCAACGGGCTCTCCCATCAGTCCGGCGGAAGCCGGAATCCACTGTCCAGCGGCCTGACCGGCATCGCCACCGCATCGATCGGGATACTCCCGGCGGGTTCAGTCGAACTCGTCGGGGGCCAGCGGCCGGGCCACATCGGCTCGGACCAACTGCATGAGGTGGGCGGCGCGGCCTTCCCAGACGCTGGCCGGCCCCACCCGGTAGAAGGGTGAGCGCAGGTTCTCCATCAGCAGGGTCACCATGGAGGTGTCCTCGGCGTTGGTCTCGGCCAGGGTCTCGAGTTCGTGTTCCTGCTCTTCGAGGGTCTTGCCGGTGCCGTAGATGCGCGACAGCAGGCGCGTGCGGTTCGGGGCGATGGGGTCGGCGCGTACCAGGATGAGTTGCGTGGGATACGGCAGCGGCGTGAGGTTCGGGTAGATGAAGTCGGCGTAGTGTCCGAGTAGCTGCTCCTCGGACAGGTCGTCTCGCCCGCCGGAGGCGTCGTCCAGGTCCGAGTGAGGCTTGTAGCCGCTGCAGGTCCGCCCCTCGAAGCGGACGATGGTGTCCATCTGCTTCCGGTAGCGGTTCATGCGCCGGTGCACGAACCGTACGTGATAGTCGTCGTTGGAATTCTCCACGAACGCCTTCCAGTTGATGTCGTAGGTCTCGTCGAGTTGGCCCCGGTAGCGGCTGAAGCTCGCGAAGTCGTAGCGGTCGTAGCGCTCGGCGAGCGGGGCGATCCATTCCCGGAACGGCTCGGTGCGTCGCGACAGGCAACCGAACACGAGCCTCCCCCACGCCACCTCGATGCGGAACGGCACCAGGCCGTACTGCTCCAGCGGCAGGCCCTCCGGATACATGCGCTCCCGGTCGGGCACACGGACGAGGCGCCCGTCGATGCTGTAGGACCAGTTGTGATACGGGCACGTCAGCGTGCTACCGCAGTTGCCGGACGGCTCGAATGCCAGGCCCGAGGCGCGGTGGCGGCAGTTGTTCAGGAATCCCTTGATGCTGCCGTCGGCCTGGCGGATGACCAGCACCGGTTGATAACCGATCCGTCCGGTGATGTAGTCACCCGGCGAGCGAAGATCCTCGGTATCGCCCAGCCATATCCAGCTGCGCCCGAAGACCCGCAGCATCTCGGTGTCGAAGAGACCCTGGTCCCAGACCTCCCACGGCTGCAGCATGGGGCTGGGCAAGGGTGAGTCGACCAGTCCCGAACCCTCCCGCGGAATTGCTGCCCCCGCTGGTACGCCTTCGGTGCCCGTCATCGCGCCTGCCCTGTGTCGTCGGCGGCCGCCGGCCGGCAACGTCCTCTAGAGGAGCGGCAGCACCTCCTCGCCGATGCGAAGGACGTGCTCGGCGGCCTCGTCGTAGGTCTCACCCGGGAAGTTCGGGAACAGCGTCAGGTGCTGCAGGCCTCCGAGCTGCTCGGCGTAGCCGGCGATCCCCTCGGCGACGTCATCGGCTGTCCCCACGATCCACACCTTCTGGTCCAGCGACTCCTCGAGGCTGGGGATCAGCCCGGCCGCGGCCGGGCGTCCGTCGGCGGCCATGTAGCCCCGGCTCCAGCCGTAGGGGCCGAGGAACTTCCAGAACTCGTCGTGCCCGTCGCGGGCGTCACGAAGTGCCTGCTCGTGCGTGTCGGCCACGCGGACGTTCAGGACCAGCATGCGATTCTCGCCGGGCGCCAGGGCACGGCCGTGCTCCTTCTCGTGGAACTCGCCGAAGCGGCTCCACCAGTCGGCCATGAACTTGTGGTTGCGCAGCCAGAACACGCCGCCCCAGCCCCGGCGGGGCACGTACTCCAGCGTGGGCGGTGAGGTCACGGCCTGCCAGATGTCGTAGGGATACAAGGGGCGAGGCACCAGCGTGAGGTGCTGCACCGTTCCGCCCCGATCGGGGATCCCCTCCGGCGGCAGGTCGAAGTACTTGCCGTGGTAGGCGAACGTCTCGTTCTCGAAGGCCGCCACGATCACGTCGAGGGCCTCGTCGAACATCTCCCGGTTGATGCGGTCGGCCTCGGCCTTGTCGGGGTTGTCGAAGCTGCCGACGAAGGTGCCGAGCGGTTCGGCCTCGCGGGGCACCGTGCCGCGCCCCACGCCCAGCACGCCCCGACCGCCCGAGAGGTTGTGCATCGTGGCGAAGTCCTCGGCCAGGCGCAGCGGGTGCCACTGCGGCACGATGTTGAACAGCGCCCCGATCTTGATGCGCTCGGTGCGCTCGGCCAGCACGGCCCCGAAGAGCAGGGCGTTGGGCAGTACCTCGTACCCCTCGTACTGGAAGTGGTGCTCCGTCAGCCAGAAGACGTCGAAGCCGGCACGTTCGGTGGCGACGCCCATGTCGAGCATGCGCTCCGCCGCGTACCACATTTCCTGCTGGGTGTAGCGACGATTGGTGGGGATCGGAGGACCGGCACCCACGTCGTCCATCTCGACCGCTCCGAAGAAGAAGACACCTGTCTCCATACCTGCCTCCCTAGCCGGCTCGATCCACGCGCCGCCGCCCCGTGACCTCGTCGGTGGCCGACCGGGTGGCCACCGTCAGTCGGCGCCGAACGAGCCGCGCAGGGCCGCCGAGACGGCACCCGTCAGCTCTGCGAACTTCGCTTCGTACCGCAACTTCTGCGCACGGGGATAGTCGAAGGGGATGTCGAAACTCGCCACGATCCGTCCGGGCCGCGGCGACATCACCAGCACTCGTGTGGAGAGATACACGGCCTCGTAGATGGAGTGCGTGATGAACAGCGCCGCGAACTGCTCGCGCATGAACAGCGAGAGGGTCTCCTCGTTCAGACGCTCGCGCGTGATCTCGTCGAGCGCCCCGAACGGCTCGTCGAAGAGGAACAGCGGCGGGTTCAGCGTGAGGGTGCGGGCGATCGAGGCGCGCATGCGCATGCCGCCGGAGAGGGCCTTGGGATAGTGACCCTCGAAACCGTCGAGACCGACGGTGTCGATGGCCGCCCGAGCCAGGCGGCGTCGCTCCTCACGGGAGTAGCCGTGCAACTCGCCCAGCAACTCCACGTTGCCGAGCACGGTTCGCCACGGCATGAGCGTGGCGTCCTGGAAGATGTACCCGATGCGATCCCGGTCCACCTGCACGTTCCCCCCGGTGGCGCCGTCGAGATTGGAGGCGATGCGCAGGAGCGTCGACTTCCCGCAGCCCGACGGACCGACCAGCGTCACGAACTCGCCGCGGCTCACCGAGAAGCTGACGCCCTCGAGGGCGTGCGTGCCGTCGGGGAAGACCTTGGAGACCTCCTCGAAGGTCAGGACCGCTCCCGCCGACCCGTCGCCGGGAGGGCTGCCGCCGGACTGATCGCTCGCTGACGGGACCATGGCGGCGATCAGCCTATCGCTCCGGACTTGGTGCGGTCCGGGCGTCGCCACCCTCGCGTGCGTCCGGCCGCCTCCGGTCCGTCGGCCTTCAGGCGAGGGTCCGCTCGCGCCACGCGACCGTCGCCGCCACCTGGTTGAACGTGAACACATGCAGCGCCCGGATGTCCAGGTCCACGAGATGGGCGCTCAACGGCACCAGGAGGTCGTTCGGGTCGTAGTGCGCCGCGGTCATCAGCCGGGTCACGGCGCGACGGTTCTTGCGCAGGTATCGCAGCGACTGGCCGATGCCCAGCCGCACGCCGATGCTCAGCAGCTTGGCGCGGTCCACGACACCGGCGATGCCGAGATGCACGGGCAGGGACATGCCGGCCGCACGCTCGCCCCGCAACCAGTTGAGGATCCGTACGGCGTCGAAACACATCTGCGTGCTGCAGTAGCCCTCCAGACCGGCCTGCCCCAGCATCGCCTGCTTGCGGTGCAGCGCCTCACCGAGGACGGCCTGCTCGATGAGCGGATGACCGTCGGGGTAGGCCGTCACGCCGATGCGTCTCAACCCGTGGTCGGTCTCCAGCAGGTCGGCGAGGAAGCTGAGGGCATCGTGGTAGCGGCTCGGCTCGACGACGTCGCCGCCCACGAGAAAGATCTCCTCGATCCCCTGCGAGCGCAGCCACGCCGCCAGGGCGCGGGTGTGGGTCTGGTCGCGCACGAGGCGGGCCGAGATGTGCGGGACGGCGCGGTGACCGCCGGCGATCAGCCGCTCGGTGATCTCCTGCGTGGCGGCGAGACCCTTGGCCGGCGAAGCGGTGACCGAGACCTGCGAGCCCGGGGGCAGGTCCTCGAGAGCGGCATCCAGGCTGCGCAGCGGGATGATCTCGAAGACGCTCGCCTCGATGACCGCCAGTCGCGCGACGCGCCCCCCGGGTGTCTCCACCCGCCGGCGCCGCGGACGCTGGGCTGGGACCAATGCCATCAGCTCAGTCCCACGATGTTTCCGTTTGCGTCGATGTCGATCATCTTGGCGGCCGGGACCCGCCCCAGACCGGGCATCGTGCGCATGTCGCCGCAGATGGGGTATACGAACCCGGCGCCCACCGAGGCCCGCACCTCCCGCACCGGCAGCGTCCAGCCCGTCGGCGCGCCCTTGAGGGAGGCATCCGAGGAGATCGACAGGTGGGTCTTGGCGATGCACACGGGCAAGTGCCCGAATCCGGCGTCGGTGTAGGTGGCGAGCTGCTTGGTGGCCTGGGTGGAGTACTCCACACCGTCCGCCCCGTACACCCTGGTCGCCACTGCGTGGATCTTGTCGGTCAGCGAGGCGTCGTCCGGGTAGAGCACCGCGAAGCGGCTCTCCTCCTCGGCGGCCTCGGCCACGGCCTCCGCCAGCTCGGCCGCGCCGCGGCCTCCGTCGGCGAAGTGGGTGGTGACGGCGGCTCGCACGCCGTACTCGGCGGCGATCTCACCGATGGCGGCGATGTCCGCAGGATGATCGTCGGGGAAGACGTTGATGGCCACCACCGGTGTGCAGCCGTGGACTGCGATGTTCTGGATCTGCTTGCGGAGGTTGTCCCCGCCCTCGTGCACCTCGTCGGGGTTCTCGGCCAGGAGCGCTTCGGGCAGCGGGCGGCCGGCCACGATGCGGTGGCGTCCCGAGTGCGCCTTCAGGCCGCGCACGGTGGCCACGAGCACCGCCGCGTCCGGCGGCAGCCCGGAGTAGCGGCACTTGATGTTGAAGAACCGCTCGGCACCCATGTCGGCGCCGAAGCCGGCTTCGGTCAGGAGGAAGTCGCTCATACCGATGCCCACCTGGTCCGCCACGATCGAGGAGTTGCCGGTGGCGATGTTGCCGAAGGGCCCCGTGTGCACGAGAGCGGGCGTGTTCTCCAGGGTCTGCATGAGGTTCGGTTTGATCGCCTCGCGCAGGATGACCGCCATGGATCCGGCGACACCGATCTCCTCGGCCGTCACGGGGGTGCCGCTGCGGGTGTAGCCCACCACGATGCGCCCCAGGCGGGCGCGCAGGTCGGACAAGCCGCTGCACAGCGCAAGCGTGGCCATGACCTCCGACGCCGCGGTGATGTCGAAGCCGCTCTCGCGCGGAATGCCGTCGAGTCGTCCGCCGAGGCCGATGGTGACGTTGCGCAGCGCCCGGTCGTTGACGTCCAGGACCCGCCGCCAGGTGATGTTGTGGATGTCGAGTTCGCACTCGTTGCCGTGGTAGAGGTGGGCGTCCACCATGGCCGAGCAGAGATTGTGCGCCGCCGTCACCGCGTGCATGTCGCCGGTGAGGTGGAGGTTGAACAACTCCATAGGCACGACCTGGCTGTAGCCGCCACCGGCTGCGCCACCCTTTATGCCGAAGGTGGGGCCCATGGACGGCTGGCGGATGGCGATCGTGGCCGTCCGGCCGATGTGCTGGAAGGCCTGGCCCAGCCCGACCGTGGTGGTGGTCTTCCCCTCCCCGAGCGGAGTGGGAGTGATGGCGGACACCACCACGTAGCGAGCCCTCGGGCGGTCGGCCATGGCATCGACGGCCCTCAGGTCGACCTTGGCTGCGCCTTGGCCGTAGAACTCCAGGCAATCGACGGGGATGCCCGCGACCGCGGCGATCTCCTCCAAGGGTCTCAACTGCGCCTGCGACGCGATTTCCAGGTCCGACGGAAACGTCATTGATTCCCCTCCGGTGTCCGGCTGTCGTTCGTTCGAGCGTATGTCCCCCGACCCCGGTCAGGGCGTCGGCACGCTAAGGTGCCTTGACCAGCGTTCCGTATTCTGGAACGATTCCATTTTACAGACCCCAGCAGGGCCGCCGGTCGCGGCAGCAAGGACTTCGGTCCTGCGACCGACAGCGGATCGGATCGACGCCGGTTGAATGGACACTCGCAAGGGGCACTCGCGGTGAGTGTCCCGGCGATTGCGGAGGCATGAGGTGAGCGAACTACCGAGCAAGGCGCGCTGCGTCGTCATCGGTGCCGGGATCGTGGGGAACTGCCTCGTGGGGCACTTGGCGAAGCTCGGGTGGACCGATCTGGTGCTGCTCGACAAGGGGCCGCTTCCCAACCCCGGCGGCTCCACGGGCCACGCCTCCAACTTCATCTTCCCCGTGGACCACAACAAGGAGATGTGCCTGCTCGGCGAGCAGAGCGCCAACCAGTACCGGGACCTGGGCCTGTCGGTGGACTCCGGGGGCATCGAGGTCGCCCGGACACCCGAGCGTATGGACGAGTTCCAGCGTCGCATGACCTCGGCGACGGCCTGGGGCATCGAGGCATACCTGCTGACGCCCGAAGAGGTGGGCAAGTTGGTGCCGTTCGTCAACACCGACATGATCCTGGGTGGCTTCTACTGCCCGACGGTCTCGGTGGTGGACTCCCTCGAGACAGGCACGCAGATGCGCAAGATCGCCACCGACGCCGGCTGTGCTGTATTCGCCAACACCGAGGTGCTCGACATCACCACCGTCGACGGACCGCTGCCCGGCACGCGCACCGTGTCCTCCGTTGTCACCGACAAGGGAACCATCCAGGCCGACCACGTGGTGATCGCCTGCGGCGTCTGGTCGAACAGGGTGGCCAATATGGCCGGCGCCTACATCCCGCTGGTACCTGCGGTGCACCAGATGGCCGACGTGGGCCCCATAGACGTGCTCGCCGAGACGAACAACGAGATCGGCTACCCCATCGTGCGAGACATGGACACCTTCTGCTACGAGCGGCAGTCGGCGGGCTCGATGGAAGTCGGCTCCTATGCCCACCGCCCGATCCTGCACCATCCCGACGACATCCCCTCCAACGACGAGGCGGCCCTGTCGCCCACGGAGATGCCGTTCACGCCCGACGACTTCGACCAGCAGATGGAGGAGGCCATCGAGTTGATGGACATGCTGGGCGACGCCGAGATCCGCTACGCCATCAACGGCCTGCTCTCGCTGACGCCCGACGCCATGCCCTGCCTCGGCGAGATCCCCGAGGTGCGCAACCTGTGGTCGGCGGCGGCCATCTGGGTGAAGGAGGGCCCGGGGATGGCGCAGGTGGTGGCGGAGTGGATGACCTTCGGCTACCCGCGGGTCATCGACACCCATGGCGCCGACGTGGCCCGCTTCTACCCCGAGGAGCGCAGCGACACGCACATCTGGGCGCGCGCCACCGAGCACTTCAACAAGACCTACGGCATCGTCCACCCGTCCGAGCAGTGGGAGACTCGGCGCAACCTGCGCGTGGGTCCGTACTTCTCGCGCCAGCAGGCCCTCGGCGCCGAGTTCTTCCAGGCCCGCACCTGGGAGCGGCCCCAGTGGTTCGCCTCCAACGCCGACCTCACCGAGCGCTACGGGCTGGCCGAGCGCGAGGTGGAGTGGGACAACCGCTGGTGGAGCCCCATCACCATGGGCGAGCACCTCAACCTGCGGGAGAACTGCGGGCTGGTGGACCTCAGCGCCTTCCAGATCTTCGAGTTGTCGGGCCCCGGCGCCGTGGAGTATGCGGACCGGTTGGCCGTGAACCGCGTCGACATACCGGTGGGGCGCGCCGTCTACACCCCCTGGCTGACCCCCGACGGCGGCTTCCACTCCGACCTCACGATGATGCGCACCGGCCCGGAGACAGTGCGCATCGTGACGGGCGTTTTCGACGGCGGCCGGGACGAGTTCTGGGCGCAGCGGCACATGCCCACCGACGGCTCGGTCACGTTCGCCAACATCACCGACCGCATCACCACACTGGGTCTGTGGGGACCGAACGCCCCGGCAGTCCTGAGCGCCCTGTGCGATCACCGCTGGGGCGACGCGCCCTACGGATCGGTGACCCCGATCGAGTTGCGCTGCGGCGACCGCAGCATCGAGGCGGAACTGTTCCGCATCTCCTACGTGGGCGACACCGGCTGGGAGATCTACACGGCGTGGGACAACGGGCCCGCCCTCTGGGACGCCCTCATGGCCGCCGGCGCCGACTGGGGGCTGCGACCCACCGGTGGCGGCGTGTACGGCACCTCGGGCCGCCTCGAGAAGGGCTACCGCCTCATGGGCGCCGAACTGGAGAGCGAGTACAACCCCCTCGAGGCCGGGCTGGCCCGACCCCGGGTGAAGGCGGCCGACTTCATCGGCAAGGAGGCCTATGTGGCGGCCCGCGAGGCCGGCTCGCCGGAGGTGCAGATGTGTGTGCTGACCGTGGAGGACCACACCGACCGCCACGGCCGCAAGCGCTACATGCAGGCCGGCAACGAGCCGATCCTGACCGCCGGCGGCGAGCGCATCACCGACAGTCACGGGAGGATGGCGCGGGTCACCAGCGCCGGCCCCGGCCCGTCGGTGGACAAGTACCTGCTGATGAGCTACCTGCCGAGCGAGCTCGCCGAGCCGGGCACCGACCTGCAGGTCATGTACATGAACGAGTTGTTCCCGGTCCGGGTGGCCGGCACCGGGCCGGTCTTCGACCCCGACGACACCCGGCTGCGGGGTTGAGTGACCGGGCGACGCGACGGCGAGGTGGCGGCGATGCGCATCTGTTGCTGCGTGAAGCGGGTTCCAGCCCCGGGCGCCCGGATCAATGTGGTCCCCGACGGCGGTGCGGTGGACACCGCCCACCTCGGCTTCACCACGAGCCCGCACGAGGAGTGCGGCGTGGAGGAGGCGGTGCAACTCACCGAGACGCACGGCGGCGAGGTGACGGTGCTCACCCTGGGCCCGCCGGAGGCTGCCGAGCAGTTGCGCTACGCCGCCTCGGTGGGCGCGCACCGCGGGGTGCTGGTGTCCAGCGACGGCTCGGCGTGGGATCCCCAGCGCACCGCCGTTGCGCTCGCGGCGGCAATCCGGACCCTCGAGGAGGCCGACGGGCCCTTCGACCTGCTGATCTTCGGCAACGAATCGGCCGACGCCGGGGGCTTCCAGGTGGGCGTCAGGGTGGCCTTTGCCCTTGGCCGGCCAATCGTGGGCGGGATCAAGGGAATCGAGATCGACGGCGCGACGGTGCGGGCCCGGCGCCAGACCGACGCCGGCTTCGAGGTGTACGAAATGTCCATGCCGGCTGCCGTCGGGGTGAAGGAGGGCATCAACCTGCCCCGCTACCCCACCATGCGCGGCCGCCTGACGTCGAAGCGGCTGGAGATCACCGAGTTGCCGGCCGAGGCTCCAGAGGGCGGCCAAAGCATGCGTCGGCTGCACCGCCCCGCTGACGTGCTGTCCGAGACCGTGATCCTCGGTGACGGCCCCGCGGCGGCTCCCGCCGTGGTCGACGTGCTGGCGGACCTGGGGGTGTTGTAGAGCCATGCCCCGGATCCCCCTGCACGTCATTCCGGCCGAGGCCGGAGTCCATGCTCCCAGAAGCACCGGCCACGCCCCGCAACTCGCGCTGTGCGATCACACGGAGGTGCCATAGATGCTATTGGTGGTACTCGACCACGATCGCGGCGTGATGGCCGAGCCCGGCCGCGAAGCGCTGACGTTCGGGCGCACCCTGGCGTCACGGATGGGCGTGCCGACGCACGCCGCCTTCGTGGGAGGCAACGACGAGGCTCTGGTGGCTGAAGCAGGCGTCTATGGAGCGGCCGTGATCCACAGCGTCGTGGATCCGGTTCTGTCGGACTATGGCCCCGAGGCCTGGGGCGAGGTGATCGCCGAGATGGTCAGGCGGCTGGCACCCGCCGCGGTGCTGGCCTCCGGCAGCGATCGCGGCAACGAGGTGATGGCACAGGCCGCTGCCCGGCTCGACGCACCGTTCGTGGCCAACTGCCTGGACATCGATCCCGCCGACTGGTCGATCACCCGCATCCAGTGGGGCGGATCGCTGCTGGAGGACGTCACCCTGTCCGCCGAGGTGCCGCTGCTGAGCTGTGGACTGCACGCCGTGGCGTCGGAAGCGGCGGCGGTCCCCACCGAGCCTGCCGTCGAGAGATTCGAAGTGGACCTCGACGCGGCGCTGTCGCGCACGGTGGTGCGCGACCGGGTGGTGCTCAGCGCCGGGGTGACCCTCTCGACCGCCCCGGTGGTGGTGGGCGGAGGCCGCGGCGTCGGTTCGGCGGAGGGATTCGCGCCGCTGGAGGAGCTCGCCGATCTGCTCGGCGGCAAGGTGGGCTGCAGCCGGGCGGTCACCAACAACGGCTGGCGACCGCATGCCGACCAGGTTGGCCAGACCGGCACCCGCATCGCTCCGGAGATCTACATCGCCTCGGGCATCTCCGGCGCCATCCAGCACTGGGTGGGCGCCATGGGCTCGAAGCACATCCTGGCCATCAACCTCGACGCCGAGGCCAATATCGTCACCAAGGCCGACTGGGCGGTGATCGGTGACCTGCACCAGGTCATCCCGGCAATCATCGAAGAGGTTCGCTCCCGCCGGTAGCCGCCGGCCCGGCCCCACCTCGCTGTCGTTCCGGCGAGGGACGGAATCCGGGCCCCGCCGCTTCCGGCGCCGATTGGGGCGGTCAGCCGCTCAACTGCTCTGTGAGGCTCTCCGCCGCCCGCGCCACGGCCATCCCGAAGTCGTGGGACCGGTCGGGGTCGGGGAAGCGATACGCCGGCCCGTGGACGTGCAGAGCCGCCAGCGGCTTCCCGTCGGGCCGCAGGACCGCCGCCGCAACCGAGTGGAGGTCCTCCACGAACTCCCCGTAGACCCAGACGTAGCCGATGCTTCGGATCTGCTCGAACCGTCTCCGGAGGGCGTCGGGGTCGACCATCGTGCGCGCCGTGTACGGCTCCAGCGGGCTCGCCAGGTACTCCTCGCGCTCCGACGGCGGCATGTGCGCCAGGATGGCCAGCCCCGAGGACACCACGTGCAGCGGGAGCCGCTCACCCGTCCAGTCCCGCACCTGAACCTCCGACTGCGACTCGGTCTGGTCGAGGTAGTAGACCTCGTCCCGGTCCAGGATCGACAATCCGGCGATCTCGCCGAGCACGTCGCCCAGTTCCTGCAGGTAGGGGCGTGCCGCCGAGATGAGGTTGCGGCCGGGCGCCACGGTTCCGGCGATGTCGATGAGCCCGGGACCGAGCCGGTAGAGACCGCTCGACGCCTCCTGCTCCACGGCGCGCTCGGTCTCCAGGGCCGAGAGAAGGCGGGCGACGGTGCTCTTGGGCAACTGCGCCCGGTCCGCCAACTCGGTCACCCCCAGAGGCCCGAGGGCCAGGAAGCGGAGCAGCAGGAAGGCGCGCTCGATCGACTGGACCACCATTTCGGCAGACTACGGCAGCACGTCGCGCTGTCCGTCGCGCCCCGGCGGCTTCGCGAGCACGGCGGCTACTCCCACTCCCGGTTCTCGATGTTCGGGTCGAGTGTGTGATAGTCGCTTGCGTCGGCTGTGAAGATGGCGCGTTCGGTCCGCAACCCCGTCGGCGTGTCCAGCGTGCCGGCGCAGATCCACATGCACTGGGTCTGGACGTACGGACCGTCCGGCGGCGGCTCCATGACCCGCCAGAACAGCGAGCTGCCGCACTCTCGGCAGGACCCGTAGGCCACGTTCGGGTCGTCGGCGGGGTGATGCCAGTGGAGGGTTGCGTCGGTGATCAGCGTGAAATCGTCGTACTCGCAGCTTGTGGCGGCCATGAAGTGACCGGTCCAGCGCCGGCACCGGTGACAGTGGCAGTTCCAGACCGGACGCGCCGGCCCCGCGACCTCGTAGCGCACGCCCCCGCAGACGCAGCGGCCGGTCATGGTCTCACTCAAGCTCAACTTCTTCCACAGCGCGTTCCCGCCGCCGCCGGCGACCACGGCAGAGCCACGACCACCACCCCGCAGCGGCCACGAGACCCCGGCGGCGCGCGGCGCCGGGTCGGCGGCTCGGGCAGCTGTGACCGATGACCCCTGTGACATCTGACCCGCATCGTGGAACAGTACCACGATCCGGAATAGCAGCCCGGTAGGTTGCAATCAGTCGAGCGTCGTGAACGGGGTCGAGCGCAACGCCCCGGAGTGTTTGGGATGTGGCGCATGAGCAACGGTCCATCGGTTGGCAGCGGCAAGGCCGTCCGGACCCTGCTGATCGGCATGGCGTTCCTCATGGTCGGCAACGGCCTGCAGGGCGCCGTCCTGGGCGTCCGGGCCGAGATCGAGGGATTCGGATTCGCCGTCGGCGGCGCCGTCATGGCCGGCTACTTCGTGGGTTTCCTCTTCGGGACCGCGGTCGCCGAGCGCTTCCTGGCTGCCGTGGGGCACATCCGGGTCTTCGCCGCCCTGGCCTCGACCGCCTCGAGCGCCGCGATCCTGCACGTGGTGTGGATCAATCCCGTCACGTGGGCGCTGCTGCGGCTGGTGTTCGGCCTGTGTGTGGCGGGGTTGTACGTGGTCGTGGAATCCTGGCTGAACGACATGGCCACCAACGCCAACCGGGGACGGGTCATGGGTGGCTACATGGTGGTCATGATGGGCGGCCTGGGCACGGGCCAGTTGCTCCTGGTCGGCGGCGACCCGGCGAGCTTCGAACTGTTCGTGCTGGTCTCGGTGCTGGTGTCGCTCGCCCTGGTGCCCATCACGCTGTCGGCCACGACCGCACCCCCGCTGGTCATCCCCGAGCCCTTGTCCCTCCGGCGCCTCGTGGCAACGATCCCCACCGGCGCCGTCACGGCCTTCTGGGCGGGAGCCGCGCACGGCACCCTGCTGGGCCTGGCCGCCCTCTACGCCAAGTCGGAAGGGCTCTCCGACGCGCGGATCGCCCTGTTCACGGCCGCCGCGCCCTTGGGCTGCGTGGTGTTCCAGTGGCCCATCGGCTGGCTCTCCGACCGGGTCAGCCGCCGCGGCGTCATCGGAATGGCCGCGGCGGCAGCGGCGCTGGCCGCCGGCGGAGCACTGCTCACCGCACCCGGCTCGGCGCTGTCGCTGCTGCTGATGTTCTGTTTCGGCGGCTTCACCTTCCCCCTCCACTCGCTGGCCGTCGCCATCACCGTGGACCGGGTGGCCCCGGGGCAGATCACCGCCGCCACCGCCACGCTCGTGCGCCTGACCGGCGTGGCCGCGGCGATCTGCCCGGCAGTGGCCGGCGCGATCATGAGCGCCACCGGACCCTCCGCCTTCTTCCTGGTGCTGGTGGCCGTCCACGCCGTCATCGCCATCTACGTGGCCTTCCGGATCATCGCCCGCGACACCATCCCGGTGGACGAGCAGACCGACTACGTCGCCCTGCCGGCCCGCGCCACGGCCGTGACCGCCAACCTCCATCCCGACCTCCCCGAGGCCGACCCACTCCCCGTCGCCGATACCGACCCTGATCCGGACTCCCCTACGAGCATCTCCACGAATCGATGAACCCGACCGCTCCGACTTCGGCCGTAGCAGTCGGTCGATCGCTCACCTATTCCGGTTCGGGTAGCACCGCTACCCAGCAGACGACTCCGATGTCTGAATCAGTAGTCGGGAGGAGAGGCTCCGGTGGGTCGACCTTGCCGAGGCCATAGAAGGTGATCACTGCTACGACTTGTTGGGCGGCTTCGATGGGATCCATGGCCTTGAAGTCCAAGTCTCGTCTGATTGTGCCGAGAGCCTGCCGGACGGCTGTGCCTCGCTCGTGTCCGAGACGGTCCGGAAGCGCAGGTGAGAATGAGCCAGCGCGGCGCGAGTCAATCGCCCGCGCCGGCCAGCTCCCAATCGCTCGTCTCAGCGAACCCCAGTCGTCAACCGTCACGTTTCCGAGGCAGATCATCGGGTCGATTTCAGGCGCAACTGCCGACTCCTGAACGGTCGGCGCGTGTCGATTCTGCCAATTCCACCAGGGCAATCCATCCGAGCGGAAGTATTCTGCCTGTCTCGCAGATTGTCCCGCCACGATTGGCGACCGGAGCCGTTGTGTCCAGATCGAGCACGTGATCCCCAAGAAGTTCGGCTACTTCGACTTCTTGAATGGGCGAGCGTCACCCGGTACGGCGCTCGAATCCAAGTTGCACCACGTTGACAATCTTCAGGCAGCGCACGACTACTGCAACCGAGCGAAGGGAAACTGAACCTCCCCGGGGCACACCACTCCGATCCTTGGGAGGATGGAGCTATGGCACAGCAGCGACGGCCGGGGCGCTACCCGGTGGAGATGCGCGAGCGGGCGGTCCGCCGGACCCTGCCACCAACTTCCCCTCCCGACGCCGATCCCCAGCCGCTGCTGAAACTCATCCCCGGCACGCCACCGAGACGGAGTCGAGGGCCAGCGAACGTGGCCACCCAGAGGCCGCCGGAGCGCCACCGGCAGCGGCGCCCGGACCGCAGTACAGATGGCCCCGGCCTCCCGCCGGAACGACTGTGTCACCCGGACGGGAACGGCGCGCGAGGGCGGGGGCCTCGGGGAATCGAGAGCAGGGATGTCGGGAGATCGCGCTGGTATATGACCTTAGCTAGACTAGGACCATGACAACAGTCATGGTGAACACGCATGAGGCGAAGAGCCGGCTTTCGGAGTTGATCCGGGAGGCCGAGGCGGGCAGCGACGTGATCGTGGCCCGCAACGGGCGACCCGTGGCGAAGATCATCGCCTGGCCGCCAGCCCGGAGCAGCCGTGCGCTGGGGACCTGGATCGGTCGGGTGCAGGTACTCGACGACATCGTCGGCTCCGACGATGAGGTCACCGCACTGTTCGAGCAGTCGGCGCGCCACGCTGCGCCGTGAGGTTGCTGCTGGACAGCCACGTCGCCCTCTGGGCGCTCGGACACCCGACCCCGCTCGGAGCCGAGTGCCGGAACCACCTCACAGAGGCCGGCGAGGTGTACTTCTCGGCGGTGACACCGTGGGAACTCGGCATCGCGCGAGCCAAAGGCAGGATCTCCTACCCCGAGGGGCTGGTGGCCGAACTCGTGGCCTGCGGATTCGAGGAGTTGCCCATCACGGCGGCGCACGCCGAAGCCGCCGCCGTGCTTCCCCCGCACCACGCGGACCCGTTCGACCGCATGCTGGTCGCCCAGGTGCAGGCCGAGTCGCTCACCCTCGTGACCGCCGACGGGCAACTCGGCGCCTACGACCTCACAATCATCGACGCCCGCCTGTGACGGCGCGCGCGGATCGGCTTGACCCGACGGTCTGATTGCGCCGCCGGTCTGACACCGGGCGGTCAGCCGATCTCGTCGGGCATCTCGGTCTTGCGGCGGGCGACGTAGTCGCGGAGTTCGGCGTCGACGGCTTCGTCGATGGGCGGTGCCTCGTAGTCCGCCAGCAGTTGCTTCCAGCGGGCGTTGGCGCGCTGGGCGGCACTGCGTGAGTCCTCTTCGAGCCACTGCTCGTAGCTGTTGTGGTCGGCCAGTTCGGAGCGCCAGAAGGCGGTCTCGAAGTTGGCCAGCGTGTGCGGGTTGCCCAGGAAGTGATCGCCGTGTGTGTTGGTGCGGAACGCCTCGAGGGCCAGTCCGTTGTCGGACGTGTCCACGCCGCGGGCGAGCACTGCCATGGCGCCCAGCTGGTCGGCGTCCAGGATGAGCTTCTCGTAGGACAGCGCCAGCCCGCCCTCCAGCCAGCCGGCGGCGTGCAGCACGAAGTTCACCCCGGCCTGGAGGGTGGGCAACAGCGTGTGCGCCGACTCGTAGGCGGCCTGGGCGTCGGGGGCCTTCGAGGAGGTGAACTGGCCGCCGGAGCGGAACGGCACGCCCACCCGGCGGGCGAGGGCGGCCATGACGTAGATGGCCTGGCCCGCCTCGGGCGTGCCGAAGGTGGGCGCACCGCTGGCCATGGACATGGTGGAGGCGAAGGTGCCGAAGACGACCGGGGCACCGGGGCGCACCAGCTGCAGGTAGGCCATGCCAGACAGCGCCTCGGCCAGGGCCTGGGCGGACAGCCCGGCCACGGTCACCGGCGACATCGCCCCGGCCAGGATGAACGGGCTGATGACGCAGGCCTGGTTGGCCCGGGCGTAGGTGGTTGCGGCCCCCAGCATGGTGGCGTCCCAGCGCATGGGCGAGGAGGCGTTGATCAGCGAGGTGATGACCGTGCGGTCGCCGAGGTCCCCGCCGAAGCCGATGCGGGCCATCTCGATGGAGTCGGCGGCTCGCTCGGCTGCGGTCACCGACCCCATGAACGGCTTGTCGGTGTAGCGCAGGTGGGCGTAGATCATGTCGAGGTGCCGCTTGTTCACCGGGACGTCCACCGGCTCGCACACCGTGCCGCCGCTGTGGTGCAGGTGCGGCAGCGCGTAGGTGAGCTTCACGGTGTTGTGGAAGTCCACCAGCGTGGCGTAGCGCCTGCCGCGATCCAGGTCGGTCACGAACGGGGAGCCGTAGTTGGGGACGAAGACGGTGCTGTTGGCTCCGATCTTGACGCTGCGCGCCGGGTTGCGGGCGTGCTGGACGTAGACCGCGGGGGCGCTGCGCTGCACGATCCGCCGGCACAGCCCGCGGGGGAAGCGCACCAACTCTCCGTCCACATCGGCCCCCGCCTCCCGCCACAGCTCGAGCGCCAGGGGGAACTCCTGGAAGGCCACGCCAACCTCGGCCAGCAGGGTCTCCGCCGCCTCCTCGATGCGCACCAGACCCTCTTCGTCGAGGATCTCCACCGGCGGTCCGCTGCGCTCCAGGTAGGGGACCGTCACCGGTGCCGCCGCCGCCTGCGCCGCCTGGCGGGCGGCCCGCCCGCCGCCCCTGCGTCTTCGTGGTTCGCTCATCGGTTCACCTGTCTCGCTGGTCTGAGGTGCTGAATCATCGATCTGGATTCCGGCCCCGGATCGAGTCCGGGACATGCTCCCGGACCGGGGTCCGGGACATGCCTTCACCGGAACGACGGCGGGGTGGCGGCGCTCACCGTACGCGCCGCCGGCGTCGTTGCGTTCCGGCGGCCACCTTGGGCGACTGGCCGTCTTCGGCCGGCGGAAGATCCACGACCTGCGCCAGATGCGGGCTTGGCGCCGTCTCGTGCGGGAACGCCATGGCCGCCACGAACAGCTCCTGGAAACGGGCCTCGGTGGCGGTCTCGATCTTGACGATGCGCTCGCTGAGCTGTTCGATCTCGTCGCGCTGAGCGCCGGAGAGCAGCATCCGGGCGGCACCCGTTCCGGATGCGTTGCCCACCGACCGCACGCCGTCCACCGGTGCGTCGGGCACGAGGCCCAGTACCAGTGCCCGGACGGGGTCGATGTGCGCCCCGAAAGCCCCCGCCAGACGGATGTCGTGCACCTCGGCGACTCCGGCATGTTCGGCGAGCAGGTCGATGCCGGCTCGCAGCGCAGCCTTCGCCAGCTGGATCGCCCGGACGTCGTTCTGGGTGATCCGCAGCCACACCGGCTCGCTCTGCAACTCGTAGGCGAAGGTGCGCCCGTCGACGGTGACCCTTGGCGTGTGCTCGGCGAGGTCACCCTGCACGACGCCGTGGCGGTCGATCACGCCGGCGAGGAACATCTCGGCGATGACATCGATGATGCCCGAACCGCAGACCCCCGAGACCTGCAGCGACCCGAGTGCCTCGGCGAAGGTCGGATCGTCCGACCAGACGTCACAGCCGATCACTTTGAAGCGGGGCTCGAGGCTGGCCGGGTCGATGCGGACCCGCTCGATCGCTCCGGCGGTGGCGCGCTGGCCGCAACTGATCTGGGCGCCCTCGAAGGCCGGCCCGGTGGGGCTCGAGGCAGCGAAGACCCTCTGGCCGTCACCCAGGACGATCTCGGCGTTGGTGCCCACGTCTACCAGCAGTTGCGGACTCGTGGCTCGATGCGGCCCCTCGGCAAGGGTGGCGGCGGCCGAGTCGGCCCCCACGTGGCCGGCGATGCACGGCGCCACGTACAGCGACGCATGGGGCAGGTGGAGGTCGATGTCGGTGGCCGCTCCCTCCACGCTCCGACGCACGGCCAAGGTGAAGGGGGCAGTGCCCAGCGGCGTCGGATCCAGGCCCAGGACCAGATGGTGCATGATGGGATTGCCGACGACGACGATGTCGTGCACCTGCTCCCGGGGAGCCGACGCCGCCTCGCACAACTCGCCGACGAGTTCGTCGAGAGCGTCGCGGACCGCCTCGGTCAGCGCGGCAGCTCCGCCGGGGTTCATCATGACGTAGGACACCCGGCTCATGAGGTCCTCGCCGAAGCGGATCTGCGGGTTCATGCGACCCCCGGTGGCGACGACCTCACCGGTGGCCAGATCCAGGAGGTAGCCGGCAAGGGTGGTGGATCCCACGTCGATGGCCACACCCCATGCGCCGTCGGAATAGCCGGGACGGGCGGTCAGCAACCGGCGCCCGCCATGGACGACCGCGGTCAGCGACCCCTTGCCCTCGCCGATGGCCGCGTGCAGGTCGGCCAGCGCGGCGAGCGGTACGGCCACATCCTCCAGCCCCCAGTCGCCGGCCAGCGCCGCCGCAACCCTCTCGGCGTCGCTCACCTCGTCGCCGAGACTCGTCACGGGCAGTTCCAGGTAGTGCAGCGTGACGACCGGGTCGAGGAGCACGTCACCGAGGTCGATGGTCTTGCGGACGACGGGGCGCCGGACGGCGCTGGTGGCGGGGACGTCGACGACCACGTCGGTGGCCACGAGGGCGTGGCATCCCAGACGGTGCCCCTCCGCCAGCGGCCGGCGCCCTCTGTAGGTGCGTTCGACGCTGCCGGGTGCCGACAGCGCCTCCGCGGTGGCGGCGATGTCCCACTTGGCGTGCCGGCCGAGGGCGGGCACCACCTGGCAGCGCCCGCACAGGCCGCGTCCCCCGCAGACCGAGTCGAGATCCACGCCGCCGGCGCGGGCCGCATCCAGCACGCTCGTGCCGGTCGGCACCGACACCTCGATGCCCGACGGCGTGAACACCACGCGGCGATCGCTGCTGCCGCTGACTTCGGCAGCGGGATTGTCAGTCACGCCGGGATGACGGGTCGGGAGACCGTCGGACTGACGGGACGGGGGGACAGCCCGATGTGCCGGACCATGGTCGGTCGGCCCCGGGCGGGCCGCTCAGGCCGCGCCGCGCCGCCGTCCACCTCGACGCCGGCCGATCCCCCCGCCGAGCGCGCCGAGTTCCCGGTGTTCGCCGATCCAGGCCATGCAGTCGCGATCGTTCCCGGCCAGCACGTCGGCCGCCATGACCGCGTTCTTCACCTCCGGGTGCAGCGGGTTCATGATGGCCGAGGTCATACCGGCGCCGATCGCCATGGCGAGGAAGGTGCCGGTGATCAGGTGGCGCTCGGGCAGTCCGAAGCTGACGTTGCTGGCCCCGCAGGTCGTGTTGACCCGCAGCTCCTCCCGCAGGCGCCGCACCAGATGCAGGACCTGGCGGCCTGCGGTACCCACGGCGCCGATCGGCATCACGAGAGGATCGACCACCACGTCGGAGTGGGGAATGCCGTGGTCGGCCGCCCGCTCGACGATCTTGCGGGCGACGTCGAAGCGCACGTCGGGATCCTCGCTGATTCCCGTCTCATCGTTGGAGATCGCCACCACGGCAGCGCCGTGGCGCTTGACAAGCGGCAGGACCCGCTCCATGACCTCCTCCTCGCCGGTGACGGAGTTGATCAGAGGCTTGCCGTCGTAGACCGTGATGGCCGCCTCGAGTGCCGCCACGATCGACGAGTCGATAGAGAGCGGGACGTCGGTCACCTCCTGGACGAGCTTGACGGCCCGCGTGAGCAGAGCCGGCTCGTCGGCCAGCGGGATCCCGGCGTTGACGTCGAGCACGTGTGCGCCTGCCGTCACCTGGGCCACGGCGTCGGCCTCGACGCGGCTGAAGTCACCGACTTTCATCTCCTCGGTCAGCAGCTTGCGCCCGGTGGGATTGATCCGCTCGCCGATCATCACGAACGGGCGCTCGAATCCGATCACCACCTCGCGCGTCCGGGAACTGATAACTGTCTCGGTCACGTCACTCCTCCTGGTGCCCGCCGCCGACTGGTGCGTCCGCGCCGTCCGCTGCAGAGGGCCCGCCGCGCGCCGGGTCCCACCCGCCGGTCGCCGCGAACGTCCGGAGACGCTCGCGGGGGAACTCCGCCTCCAGTTCGGCGGCGACGCGCAGGGCGGTGCCCTCCGGATCGTCGCCGTCGCCCCGGCGCGTGACGCGCCGCCACTCGCCGATGTACTGCGAGGCCGAGGACATTCCCGCCACCATGGCCGCCTCGTCGATGGCGCGCTGGAACCGCCGCGGCAGGATGCGCTGCACCCTGGCGTCACCCGCGCCGGCGTTCACCTGGGCGGGGATGTCGCGCCAGCAGATGATGACGAGATCGCCGCTGCCGTCCCGCCGCCGGTCGCTCCGGCGGCGGCGGCCGGCGGCCGCTTCGCCCTGCGCAGTCATGCTCAAGCCGCCCGCACGGGTATCCGGCGCTCGGCGCGTAGCGGCGCCGCCAACCCGTCGTAGCCCGTGACGATCCGCTCGTACCGCAGGCCGAGAGCCGCCGCGGCGCGCCGAGCCGCCGCTTCGAGCCGGCCGTCCGGCTGCTGCGCCAGGTGAACCACCCGGGTGTAGTTGGCGAAGTAGGCGTCACGCAGTTCGGGATGCTCGGCGATGCCGAGTCCCCGGAGGATGAGGCGGTCGAAGTGGCGCACCAGGTAGTCGGTCAGGTAGAAGGTGCCCGGCTCGGCCTCCTGCAACCCGGCGAAGACCTCCGAGCCCGCGTACAACTCGTAGCAGTGGTCGCCCGGGAGCCGCGCGACGCCCTCCTCGGCGCAGACCCTGTCCAGCAGACCACCCGTCCCGCAGTCCATGTAGCCCACGAGGATCGTGTCGTAGGTCCCTCGCGCCGCCCGGACCCGACGGCGCACGGCCTCGGGAATCTGCTCGGGGCGGTTGTGCAGCCGGGCCGGCAGGCACTCGAAATCCAGATCGTCCATGGCGGCCGTGATCTCACCGAGTTCCCGCGCCAGTGCCCCGCAGGCGATGACCAGGACTCGACCCTGGGGCGGCGCCGTTGCCGCGCGCCGGGTCATTGTCGCCCCGTCACCTGGCGGCGCGCCGCGCCGACACGAGCTTCGTCGCGGTCTCCGCCGCGATGGCCGCGTCGCGGCAGTAGGCGTCGGCGCCGATGGCCGTCCCGAATTCCTCGTTGAGGGGAGCGCCACCCACGAGGATGATGACCTCGTCCCGGCGACCCTTCTCGACGAGCGTGTCGATGACGACCTTCATGTACGGCATGGTGGTGGTGAGCAGGGCCGACATGCCCAGGATGTCGGGCTTGTGCTCGTCGAGCGCCGCCAGGAACTCCTCGACATCGGTGTTGATACCCAGGTTGAACACCTCGAATCCGGCCCCCTCCAACATCATGGCCACGAGGTTCTTGCCGATGTCGTGGATGTCTCCCTTGACCGTGCCGATGACGACGCTGCCGACGGGCTCGGCGCCCGTCTCCGCCAGCAGAGGCCGCAGGATCGCCATTCCCGCCTTCATGGCGTTCGCAGCCAGCAGCACCTCGGGCACGAAAAGGATGCCGTCACGGAAGTCGATGCCGACAATGCGCATACCCTCCACGAGAGCGTCGTTGAGGACCTTGTCCGCCGACCAGCCGCGTTCGAGCAGGATGTTGGTTCCCTCGGCGATCTCGTCGGCCAAGCCGTCGTAGAGATCGTCGTGCATCTGGACGCGGAGTTCCTCGTCGTTCAGACTGGAAAGGTCGAGGTCGTCGGCATCGTCGAAGTCGGCGTTGGCGGGCACATCAGTCATGAGCGTGTCCTTTCAGAGCCAACCGCGGCACCCGCTGCGACGGTCCCGGCAATCGGGCCCGACGGCGACGAGCAACCGCAGGTTCCACCCTTACTCCGGCCCAGCTTGCGGTGCCGCACCACGGTGGTGCAAAGCCGCTTGATTCCGCATCGTGGACCGGAACCATAATACGGAACAATCTAACACATGGCCCGGCCCGGTTCCACGGCACCACCAGGCCGACTCACGGCACTCTCCGACGACCCCTCGACCCGCTCCGATGGAAGCGGGAAAGGGTGGTGGCTCAGTCGAAACGCGAGGGCAGGCGGATGGGGAAGGCCTCCCGGATGCGGGCGTCGACTGCGGGCCCGATGTGGTCGGGATAGTGCTCGGACAGCACCTCTCGGGCCCGGCGATGGGCGACTTGCAGGGCGCTCAGCCCGCCGGCGTCGGCCCAGTTCTCCGGCGACTCGCGATCGCCGATTATCGGGTAGACGTACTCGGTCTGCATGAGTGACAAGGTCTGCGCAGAGCCCAGGAAGTGCCCTGGGCCGGCGATCACCTCGGCGATCACGTCGGCCGACAGCGTTCCCTCGTCCACCTCGATGCCCCGGACGGTGCGATTGACGGCGCCCATCATGTCGTTGTCGATGACGAGTTGCTCGGGCGAGCACGCCAGCAGGCTGGCCAGCATGCCGGCCGACTCGAAGATCAGATTGGCACCGGCGTTGCCGGCCAGACCGACCGTCAGGCCCTTCTCGTAGCCGGACTGGGCGTCGGGAATTTTCGAGTCGGTCATGCTGGCCGGCACGCCCGACGGGAGGCCTATCCAGTTGAGCAGCTGCGCGGCGGCCGCATTCACCACCGCCTCCTCGCCCGAACCGCCGCTCATAGCGCCCGTACGCAGGTCCGAGACGAAGGGCCACATGCCCATGACGCACGGGTGGCCCGGCCGGAGCAAGTTGACGTTGCACAACCCGGCAAGGCACTCGGCCAGGGCCTGCACGAGCGCGCCGGCCAGAGCGGCCGGAGCGGTGGCGCCCGCCTGGCCCGCCGAGAGCAGCAGCACGGGCATACCCGTCTCGACCTGGGCCACCATGCACTTGTTCGCCTCCTCGGCGAAGCGCATGGGAGGGACGACGAAGGTGTTGTAGCCGACCGCGAACGGCCGCTTGGCGAACTCGCCGGGGCCGCCGAGCGCGATGTCGAAAATCTCCACGGACTCATGCACGTGCTTGGGGTCGAACCACGCCGACCCGACGGGCTTGGAGGTGCCTACCAGGACCGCGTAGGCCGTGGAGAGGTCGAGATCTCGGGAATCGGTCAGATCACGCGCCACGCAGGTGCGTCCGAAGAAGTGGACGTGCTCGAAGGAATCCACCAGGCGGGCGCAGTCGTAGACATCGCTGATGGTCGAGGGGCGGAACCGGTTGGTCTCGTAGTCGTGGATCAGCACAGCCGCGCCGGCTGTCCCGTAGTGCACTCTGTCCCCACCCACGTGGATCGACTTGTCGTCGTCGAAGCCGTGCCAGATCCACTCCTTGTTGGAGCGCCGGATGCCCTCGGAGATGAGAGCCCGCGGGTAGTGCAGGCGGCCGTCGGCGTCCAGCCAACCCCCTGCGTCGGTCACAACCTCGGCGAACTCCGGGATGGGGGTGCCCATACCGGTGTCCTCCAGCAACCGCAGCGCCGTGTCGTAGATCTGCTGCATGTCGCGCTCGCTGAGCGGCGCGTACCGGCCACCCGGCAGCCCTGGACGCACCGGGCGGGCGTCCGCGGCCGGTGCCGCCTGGCGCTCGGCGATCCGACCGGCTCGCCCGCCGGTCCGGCGACGCCGGGAACCTTCACGCGGCTCGGTAGTCATCGAGCCTCCTTTCGAGTCTCTCGGACCTCCCCGTCGGTGCCGTTGGACTGCGTCGCCGGCTCCTGCGGTCAGGCCCGGGGGGCCCTGTTCTCGGGGTCGTAGGCCGCCGCCGGCAGCACGGTGGCGGTGCGGCGCTCGCCCAGCAACTCCAACTCGAACACCGATCCGGGTGCCTCGAACTCGGGGGCCACGTAGACGAAGGCCAGGCTGGTGCCCACCGCGTGCCCGTAGGCCCCGCTCGTGGCGATCCCCATGATCTCGTCGCTGCCGGGGGCGTAGGCCGGCTCATTGCCCCAGGCGTCGTTGTCACCCTCATCCACCGCGCAGTACGCCAGCGCCCACTGCAGCGGCTCGGGCCCGTCGCGGCGCGCCAGCGTGGCCTGGCGGCCGATGAAGTCCTTGGAGAAGTCCACGAAACGCTCGATGCGGGCCTCGATGGGCGTGATCTCGGTGGTGAGTTCCGCACCCCAGGCCTTGTAGGCCTTCTCGATACGCATCACGTTCATGGCATAGCTGCCGTAGTGGACCAAGCCGTGGGGCTCGCCGGTCTCGAGGAGCGCGTCGTACAGCTCGGCCATCCGATCCATGGGACAGTGGAACTCCCAGCCCAACTCGCCCACGTAGGACACCCGGAGCGCCTTGCAGGGCACGCCCGCCACTTCGATCTCCCGGGCGGTGAGCCAGCGGAAGGCCTCGTTGCCGAGATCGGCGCCGGTCAGGGGCGCCAGGACGTCCCGGGCCCGCGGACCGGAGAGTCCCAGCAGGGCGGTCGCATCGGTCACGTCGGTGACGGCCACCTCCTCACCGGCCCTGACGTGCTGGGTCAGCCAGTCCCGGTCGTGGCTCTGGCCCATGATGGCCGAGGAGAGGTAGAAGCGCTCGGGGCCCAGGCGTGTGATGGTCATCTCGCACTCGATGCCGCCCAGTTCGGTGAGCATGTGCACCAGCCGGATGCCGCCCGGGCGCGGCAAACGGTTGGCCGACAGCCGGTCCAGCAGGGCGCCGGCGTCGGCGCCGGTCACCTCGAACTTGGCGAAGGCCGTGAGGTCTGCGATGCCCACCCGCTCCCGCACGCCGCGCACCTCCGCGCCGACCGGGTCGAAGGCGTTCGACCGGCGGTAGGAGTGCACCTCGGGGCTGCCGTCGGGTGCGTAGTACTGCGGCCGCTCCCAGCCGTAGACCTCCTGCCACTGCGCCCCCAGCGCGTCCAGGCGCTCGTAGATGGGGGTCGTCTTCTGCGGCCGGCCCGCCGCCCGGTACTCGCCGGGCGGGCGCGGCTGGTACATCTCGTGGTACTCGTCCAGGGACCTCTCGATGGTGTAGTGGCTGCGCGCCCCGGCGTAGTCGCCGTAGCGGCGGGGGTCCATGCCGCGCACGTTGATCTCGGTCTGGCCGTGGACCATCCACTGCGCCAGGTACTTGCCGGCCCCCGGCCCCTGGGTCACCCCGATGGAGGCGCCGTTGCAGTGCCAGTAGTTGCGCAGCCCCGGCGCCGGCCCCATCAGGAACCCCGCGTCCGGCGTGTGCGTGATGGGGCCCGAGACGACCTTGCGGATGCCGGCGTCGCCGAAGGCGGGGACGCGCACCGCTGCCCACTCCAGGCACTCCTCGAGGCGGTCCAGGTCGGGCGGGGTGAGGTAGAAGTGCAGGTCCCAGTCCACGCCGTCGACGCCGTAGGGCTGCGAGTCCGACATCTCGTAGGGACCCACCAGCAGGCCGTCCAACTCGCTGCGCACATACATAGAGGCCCGCGGGTCCCGGACCGTCGGGGGCTCGTAGCCCAGGTCCACCAGCGCCGGGATGCGCTCGGTCACCAGGTACTGGTGGACCACCGACACGATCGGCACGTCGAGGCCCACCATGGCGCCGAGCTGCGGGGCGTAGTGCCCGGCGGCGTTCACGACGTGCTCGCAGACGATCCGGTCGTTGTCGCAGATGACCTCCCAGCGCCCGTCGGGCAGTTGGTTCATGTCGGTGACACGGGTGTGGCGGCGGATCTGGGCGCCGAGCTGGCGGGCCCCGCGAGCCATGGAGTTGGTGCAACTGGACGGATCGGCCCAGCCGTCGTTGGGGGTGTAGGCCGCCGAGACCACGTCCTCCAGATCCAGCAGCGGGTGCAGCTCGGCGATCTCCGACGGACCGATGATGTGGCACTCCACACCGGCCTGGCCCAGCAGAGCACAGGTGTAGCGGTGCCAGTCCGCCTCCTCGGGCCGCCCCTTGCGGCACAGTCGAACGGTGCCGGGCTGGTGCCAGCCGGTCGACAGGCCGGTCTCGGCCTCGATGCTGCGGTACAGCGAAACCCCCACCTCGTGCACCTTGGCCAGGTTGTAGTCGCTGGTGAAGTTGGGGATCATCCCGGCGGCGTGCCAGGTGGAGCCGGAGTTCAGCTCGCCTTTCTCCACGAGGACGGTGTCGGTCCATCCCTCGTGCGCCAGGAAGTACAGCAGCGCCGCGCCCATGGCGCCGCCGCCGACGATCACGACACGGGTCTCGGTGGTCATCGCCTCACCTCCGGCGTGGGCGGTAGAAGCTCCGCAGCTGCGCCGTGACCGGGACCCGCCGCCCGCCCACGTCGATCTCGAAGGCGCCCGCCGCCAGCCAGTCGGCCGTCACCCCGTCTGCGTGGTCCAGGTACCCCATGGCGAGGCACCGGTCCTCGACGTAGCTCCAAGCCGCCGAGGTGGTCGATCCCACGACCTCGCCGTCACGCAGGATCGGCTCGTCGTGGTAGATGAGCAGTTCGGGATCCTCCAGGCGGAACTGCACGAGTCGCTTCGTGCGGGGCCGCTCGCGCTGGGCCTCCAGAGCGGCCCGGCCGCAGAAGTCCCCCATCTTGTCCCACCCCACCGCGAACCCCAATCCGGCCTCCAGGGGGGTGTCCGCCGGGGTGATGTCGTGGCCCCAGTGGCGGTAGCCCGACTCGAGTCGCAGCGAGTTCATGGCGTGGTAGCCCGCAAGCGCCAACCCGTGCGGCTCCCCTGCGGCCACGAGGGCGTCGTAGACGGCGGTTGCCTCGGCGTTGGCGACGTACAGTTCCCAACCCAGTTCGCCGACGTAGCTCATGCGTATCGCCAGCACCTCAATGCCGGCCACGTCAATGAGTTGCGCCGCGGAGAACGGGAAGTCCTCGTCCGCCAGCGAGGCCCTGGTGAGCGGTCCCAGCACGTCCCGCGCCCGCGGGCCCATGAGCCCCAGCATGGCCTGGTCCTCGGTGATGTCGGCGATGTCCACGTCGAGACCCCGGCAGGCCCGGCGCAGCCGGGCCCAGTCGCGAGTCTGCGACGCCGCGGCGGTGACCACGAGGAACGAGTCCTCGCCAAGTCTCGTAACGGTCAGATCTGCCTCGATACCACCCCGCTCGTTGCACCACTGCGTGTAGACGGCCTGTCCCGGCTCGGTGTCGACCTCGGCAGCACTCAGCCTGTTCAGCACGGCAAGGGCGTCGGGTCCGGTGACGCGGAACTTCACGAACGACGTCTGATCGAACAGACCCACCCGTTCCCGGACCGCGCGGCACTCGGCGCCGGCGTTGGCCCACCAGTTCTGCTTGCCGTAGCTGTAGACGTAGGCCCTCTCCTGGCCGTCGAAGGCGTACCAGTTGGGGCGCTCCCAGCCGGCTGTCTCGCCGAAGACAGCGCGGGCGGCGTCGAGACGGTCGTGCAGCGGCGACATGCGCCGGTTTCGAGCGCTCTCGTACTGGCGGTGCGGCCAGTGCATGGCGTACAGCAGACCGAGGCTCTCACCGATGCGGTCGCGGAGGTAGTCGGGGTCGGCCTGGAAGGGCATCGCCCGGCTGATGTCCACCGACGTGAGATCGATCGGGGGATTCCGGTCGGCGATCCAGTCGGCGAGGACCCAGCCCACGCCGCCCGCGGTCTGCACGCCGATGGAATTGAACCCGGCGGCCACGAAGCAGCCGTCCACCTCCGGCGCCTCGCCCATGTAGAACACGCCGTCGGGCGTGAAGGCCTCGGGGCCGTTGAAGAAGAGCTGGATGCCGCACTCTCCCAGCGCGGGCACACGGTGGATGGAACGCTCGAAGATCGGGCCGACGTGATCCCAGTCCTCGGGCAGTTGCACGAAGCTGCTGCCGGGGGGCACGCCGTCAAGGTGCCAGATCTTGCCGCGCGGCTCGAAGAAGCCGGCCATGACCTTGCCGGTCTCCTCCTTGAAGTAGGTGTAGTTGCCGGGGTCTCGCAGCACGGGCGTCGTGACGTCCACGCCCTCCAGTGGCTCGGTGACGACGTAGAAGTGCTCGCAGGCCTGCAGCGGCACGTTCACGCCGATGGTTGCCGCCAGTTGCCGAGTCCACATGCCGGTGGCCAGCACGACGGTCTCGGTCTCGACGTCGCCCCTGTCCGTGCGGACGCCGCAGATCCGGCCCCCGGCGGTCTGCAGGCCCGTCACCGCGACACCCTCGAGGAGGGCAGCACCTCGGCTGCGCGCCCCCTTGGCCAGCGCCATCGTCGTGTCCACGGGCGAGAGCTGGCCGTCGCGCTCCACCAGCAGGGCACCCACCAGATCGTCGGTGCGCACGAGCGGCCAGAGTTCCTTCAGCTCGTCGAGGTCCAGGACCCGGGTCTTGACCCCCACCATGGTCCCCATCGAGGCACCGCGGAGGACCTCCTCCCAGCGCTCCGCGTTGTCGGCCACGGTGATCGACCCCTGCGTGCGGTAGCCCGGCGACTGGCCGGTCTCGTCCTCGAGCTGCTCGAAGAGGCGGGCCGAGTAGGTGGCCAGTTGCGTGAGGCTGTAGGTGGAGCGGAGTTGGGTGACGAGCCCGGCGGCGTGCCACGTGGTGCCACAGGTGAGGGTTCCCTGCTCGAGCAGCAACACGTCGCTGATGCCGCGACGCGCCAGGTGGTAGGCCGTGCTGCAGCCGATCACGCCACCACCGACGATGACGACCTGCGCCCGGCCGGGAAGATCCTTACCCGCGTTCACGAAGCGACATTCTGACAGGTCGGTATCGATCCGGAAGCGCACCCGCACCGGCGCGGCCGGGTGTCCCGCTCACCGTCGCAACCGGCCCTTTGCGTCCGGCGGCGAGAAGAGAAGCAGGCGACCGCTGACCGGCACGGCGCCGGCAACATCAGTTGGCGGCGCGCCTAGGCTGCGGGGGTTGGCGCAGGGCCGGTGCAGGACGATGAACCCAGGAACGACGACGCAGACCGCCGGAGCCGAGACAGCCGTCGAGGGGAGCCCGGACACCGCCGCGCCCGGCGCACCGACCGACCGTCCCGGCGCCGCCGGCCGAGCCACCCGTCAGGCGAAGCTGGTGGGGCCTCCAACCGTGGTGGCAGCAGGGGTGATCGGCATCTGGTACCTGTTCACCTACTTCGTGCTGGATCGGGATCAGCGCTTCTTCCTGCCCCCGGTGCATCAGGTCGTCGACGTGGGGTTCCTGACCTGGGACAACCTCGAACAGGTCCTGCTCGGCCTGTGGCGCACCACGCAGGTCACACTGGTGGGGCTGGCTCTCGCCATCGTCGGGGGCATGGCCATCGCCGTGGTGATGAGTCAGGCCCGCTGGATCGAGCGGAGCGTCTTCCCCTACGCCGTGGCGGTCCAGGCCGTACCCATCGTGGCGATCAGCCCGCTCATCGGCTTGTGGTGGGGGTGGGACTTCCAGAGCCAGGTCGTGGTGACGATCATCATCTCGATCTTCCCCATCATCACCAACACCCTGTTCGGGTTGCGCTCGGTGGAGTCCAGCATGCACGATCTGCTCACGTTGCACCGGGCGGGTCGGTGGACGCGCTTCCGCAAGCTCCAGTTGCCCCATGCCCTGCCCGCCATCTTCACAGGGTTCCGGATCTCCGCAGGTCTGGCCGTGGTCGGCGCCATCGTGGGCGAGTTCTTCTTCAAGGGAGGCAGCTACGGCTCGGAGGGCCTTGGCCAGCTGCTGTTCCTGTTCCAGAACCAGCTCTCGGGATCGAAGCTGGTGGCCGGCATCGTGTTCAGTTCGCTGCTCGGCGTGATCCTCTTCTGGTTCTTCGGCTGGGCCGGACGCCGACTCACCGGCCACTGGTACGCGAGTTGAGCCAACAGTCGCCCGCGCTGGCTACCCGGTCGCCGGGCGGACCCACGGCGTCGACGGATTGTCCCTCCGCCCGAACCGGCTCGGGCCCGCATCCTCCTGGGGGCCGCAGCCCCGGAGTCCCGATCCCACCGATGTCCGGCGTCACCGAGACTCGACCCGTCCGCCGACCGCAACGGATTTGACTACCCTGAAGCCGGTCTGACCGCACCGGAGACGACCGACATCTCTGCAGTGCTCACAACGGAGGAGACAACCCGATGAACAAACGTGTCCTGATCGCACTCGCAGCGGCACTGGCTGTCGTAGCAGCAGCCTGCGCGGCCGACGACTCGGCCTCGGAGGCGGCCGACGCCGCTCTGGCCGCGGCTCAGGCTGCCCAGGCCGACGCCTCGGCGGCGATGTCCGAGGCCGGGGCTGCCGCCTCGGCCGCGCAGAGCGCCCAGTCGGACGCCGGCACCGGTGTCGCTGACGCTGCAGTGGCCGCCGCCGACGCGGCAGCCGCGGCCGCCGACGCCGCGGCCGCGACCGCCGCCGCCGACGCGGCGCTTGCAGCCGCGGAGGCGGCACAGGCGGGAGCCGACTTGGCCCAAGCGACCGCCGAAGGCAACGTCGAAGCCATGGCCGCGGCCGAAGATGCGCTGGCACGCGCCCAGGCGGCCGCCGACGAGGCGCTGTCCGAAGCTGCGGCAGCGCAGCAAGAGGCAGCAGCCGCGCAGGCGGAGGCCGACGACGCCCGAGCCGCCGCCGAGGCGGCACAGGCCGCCCAGGCAGAGGCCGAGGCGGCGCGCGCCGAGGCCGAAGCCGAAGCCGCAGCATCCGCCGAGGCCGCGGAGGTCGCAATGGCAGGGGTCCAGCTCACCGACGTGTGCCCGAACCCGCTGATCATCCAGACCGACTGGTTCCCCGAGCCGGAGCACTCCCACACCTACCAGATGATCGGCACCGACGGTGTCGTGGACGCAGAGAACGGCACCTACTCCGGCGAGCTGCGCGACACGGGACTCACCATCGAGATCCGCGCCGGCGGCCCGTACATCGGCTTCTCGCCGCCGACGGCGCAGTTCTACGCCGACGACGACATCTTCATGGCCTACGTCGACACCGCCGCAGCCATCCGAGGCTCCGGAGCGACGCCGGTGACCGCCGTGTTCACCAGCTTCGAAGTCGGCCCGCAGATCCTCATGTGGGATCCGGAGGACTACGATTTCGAGTCGTTCAGCGACATCGGCGATTCCGGCGCCACCGTCCTGTACTTCCAGGGCGCGACCTACATGGACTACCTGATCGCCGACGGCAGACTCAGCGCCGACCAGGTGGACGCCTCCTACGACGGCTCCCCCGTCCGGTTCATCAGCGAGGACGGGCTGGTGCAGCAGGGCTTCGCCACGAACGAGCCCTACCGCTACGAGAACGAGATCGAAGGCTGGCTGAAGCCGGTGGACTTCTTCCTGATCCACGACTCGGGCTTCGAGCTCTACCAGTCGGCGGTCTCGGTGCGGTCCGGCGACATCGAGACCTACAGGGAGTGCCTGGAGCTGATCGTGCCGATCATGCAGGAGGACCTGGTCAACTACTTCAACGACCCGCAGCCGATCAACGACAAGCTCGACGACATCGTGAAGGAACTGGACAGCTTCTGGACATCGTCCAAGGAAACGCACGCCGCAGCCACCGTGGCCATGCGAGACCTCGGGCTGGTAACCGACGGCGGCAACGGCTTCGTCGGAGACATGGACGGGAACCGGATCCAGGGCCTGCTCGACATCCTGGTGCCGATCTTCACCGAGCAGGGCGTCGAGGGCTTCAACCCGGACGTCTCGCCCGACGACATCTACACCAACGAGTTCCTGGACCCATCCATCAGTCTCGGCTTCTAGTCGTCAGCGGGTAGTAGCCCAACAGATCGATGTTGCGGCGACGCGGTCCGGCTCCCGATTCCAAGCGGGAGCCGGACCGCTCCCCACCCGACACCGCAGCCACGCCCGACGCGACCCCGACCCGCTTGCAGCGGTTCTGGCGGCGGCTGAGGACGATCAGCCTGCCTCTGGCGTTCAGCGTGGCGATGGTGGGCCTGTGGTACCTGCTGTCGTACGTGCTGCTGAGCGATGAGCGCCAGTTCCTGCTCCCACCGCTGCATGACGTGTGGAGTGCCGCGGTCGGCGACGGCGACGTGCGCGGCGAGTTACTCGACGGCCTGCGGGTCACCGCCAAGGAGTCGTTCACGGGGCTGGCGATAGCCGCGGCAGCCGGGATGCTCTTCGCCGTGGCGATGAACTTCAGGCGCTGGGTCGAGCGCTCGTTCTTCCCGTGGGCGGTGGTCCTGCAGACGATCCCCATCCTGGCGCTGGTGCCGCTCATCGGCGGGCTGTTCGGATTCGACTTCCAGGCGCGGGTGATCGTCACGGTGCTGATCGCCCTGTTCCCGATCATCACCAACACGCTGTTCGGCCTGCAATCGGCCGACCGGAACCTGCACGAGTTGCTGACCCTCCACGACGCCTCCCGCCCGACTCGCTTCTGGAAGCTGGAGTTCCCCGCCTCGTTGCCTGCCACCTTCACCGGGCTGCGCATCGCCGCGGGACTCTCGGTGATCGGGGCAATCGTCGGGGAGTTCTTCTTCGGCCGCGGCGAGAAGGGCATCGGGGTGCTCATCGACAAGTACCGCGGCCAGGCCGCCACCAAGGAGTTGATCGCGGCTCTCCTCGTGTCCTCACTGCTGGGGATCGTGGTCTTCTGGGGTTTCAGCTGGCTGGGGCGCATCAGCACCCAGCGCTGGCACGCCTCCGCCGACGAAGCAGGCATCTGAGGCAGAGCGAGCCTGCCCCGCAAGGGCGCTGCGAGCAGGCTTTACAACGCTGTTGTGCTTTCCACAACGCTCGGGGATACGATGCCGCGCGTGGGCGATCCCTCGAGCACCAGCCCGTCAGCGCGTGCTGCAGCCGTGGTCGCTCACGGCTCGCTGCGAGACGCGATCAGCGCCGGGGCGACGCCGGCCAGCGCCACCCTCTCACTGGCGGAGTTGGTTGTCCTCGGGCTGATCAACCAGGACGTGCGAACCTTCGTGGGGGTCCTGGGACACGGCTCCACAACCCTCGCCGACGCCATCTCCACCTACGAGGAGGCCGGCGCGGTGCGATTCCTCGCCGTGCGGCACGAGACCGAGGCCGCTCACGCCGCCAGCGCGCTGCGCATCGCCACCGGCGAGCGCGCCGCCGTGGTGACCTCGATCGGTCCGGGGGCACTGCACGCCTTCGCCGGTTCGCTCACCTCCGCCCTGAACCACGTCGGCGTCTGGCACATCTACGGCGACGCCACGACCGAGGCAGAGGGCCCGAACATGCAGGACCTGCCCGGCTCACCGCAGCTCGGGTGGCAGCGACTCACCTCGTGTCTGGGATCGAGCTACAGCCTGCACACTCCCCAGGCGATCACCACCGCCCTGCAGCGGGGCGCAGCCGTCGTCGACGATCCCTACCGCGCCGGCCCCTTCTACCTGCTGCTGCCGCTCAACGTGCAGCCGGCCTTAGTCGCCGACTTCAACCTGCGCCGGCTGCCGGCATGCGGCGGCAGCCGTCTCGGTCCCGCCGACGCCGACCGGATCGCCGAGGCAGCCCGACTTTTGGCCGCCTCCGGGCGCGTCGTGGTCAAGGTCGGAGCCGGCGCCCGGGCGCTCGGCGCCACGTTGGAGCGCTTCCTGGACCTGACCGATGGCGTCGCCGTGCTGTCGCCCAACTCGGTCGGTGCGCTCCCGCACGACCATCCCCGCAACATGCTCGTCGGGGGGTCGAAGGGGTCGATCTCGGGCAACTACGCCATGGAGAACGGCGAGACGCTCGTGGCGCTCGGCACGCGCGCCGTCTGCCAGTCGGACTGCTCCCGCACCGGCTACCCGAACGTGGGCGCGGTGGTGAACATCAACGCCGATGCCGCCACCGCGGCCCACTACAACCGGACGACGGCGCTCGTTGGCGACCTCGAGCGGACACTCGAGGCGCTCAGCGACGAATTGGCCGCACTCGCGCCGACCGGGGACAGCTCCGGAGGCGACCCCGACGGCGCACCCTCGGCCTGGCTCGCCGGCTGCCGGACGGCGCGCGCCGAGTGGGACCGCTATCTGGATTCCCGCACCGCGCCCGTGCTGCTGGAGGATCCGCGCTGGGGCCGCGGCGTCCTCACACAAGCTGCCGCTCTGCGCATCATCGAGGACTGGGCCACTGGACGCGGCGCGTTCCGCTGGTTCGACGCCGGAGACGTGCAGGCGACGGCCTTCCAGGTGAGCCGCGACGACCGTCCCGATGCGAGCTTCACCGACGGCGGTGCCAGCTACATGGGGTTCGGCACCTCGGCGCTGCTGGCAACCGCCCTCAGCCCGGCGGTGCCGTACTCGCTGTCGGTGGTGGGCGACGGCTCGTTCCTCATGAATCCCCAGGCACTGATCGACGGCGCCGTGCATGGCGCCCGCGGGGCCATCGTCGTGCTGGACAACCGCCGGATGGGCGCAATCTCCGCGCTCCAGGAAGCCCAGTACGGCAAGGCCTACGCAACCTTCGACGACGCGGAGATCGACTTCGTGCGCCTGGCCAACTCGGTGGAGAGAGTCGTCGCCACCTCCGGCGACGGCGGCGCCGAGGCGCTCGTGGAGGCGCTGGAGAAGGTCTTCGCCCACGGCGGCGTGGGGCTCGTGCACGTCCCCGTCTACTACGGAGGAGACCCGCGGGGCTCCATCAGCGCCTTCGGGCGGTGGAACGTCGGTAGCTGGGTGGCCGAGACGCAAGCTCTCCGGCACCGGCAGGACCTCTAGCAGCGCACGGAGGACATCGTGGCGGCCGGGATCTACCAGGGCCTCACCTCTTACGGCGACAGCGGTTTCAGCCGGTTCGTGCGGTCCATCTTCCTGGCAGGGGCCGGCTATGACCGCTCCGACACCGACCGCCCCCTCGTGGGCGTCGGACATTCCATCAGCGACTTCACACCGTGCCACCGTGAGATGCCCGCGCTGGTCGAGGCCGTGCGGCGGGGGATCCTGGAGGCAGGCGGCCTGCCGCTGGTGTTCCCCACGCTGTCGCTTGGTGAGACACTGCTGAACCCGACGAGCATGGTGCTGCGCAACCTGCTGTCCCTGGAGGTCGAGGAGCTCATCAGGGCCCAGCCGATGGACGGCGTCGTACTTCTCGGCGGTTGCGACAAGACGGTCCCCGGCCAGCTGATGGGCGCCATCTCCGCGGACCGCCCGGCTCTGGAGGTCGTGGCGGGTCCGATGATCGCCGGGACCTGGCGAGGCGAACGCGTGGGGGCCTGCACGGACTGCCGGCGGATGTGGGCCCGCCACCGCGCCGGCGACATGGACGACACCGACATTGCCGCGGCCACCGAGGTGCTGGCGCCCACGGGCGGCACCTGCATGGTGATGGGCACGGCCTCCACGATGGCGGTGCTGACCGAGGTGCTCGGGCTTGCGGTTCCCGGCTCGGCCACCGCTCCCGCCCCCAGCGGTGACCGGCTGCGTGTCGGCACCCGATCCGGTCGGCGTGCCGTCGAGATGGTCGCCGAGAACCTCCGGCCCAGCCGGATCCTCACACGGGCCAGCTTCCTGAACGCCGCCTTGACACTCGGGGCGATCGGAGGCTCGACCAACGCCGTGGTGCACCTGCTGGCGCTGGCGGGGCGAGCCGGCGTCGACCTGTCGCTCCGAGACCTCGGTGAGGCAGCCGCGGCCGCACCGGTGATCGTGGATTGTCGCCCGTCCGGAGCGGGCTTCCTGGACGACCTCCACGATGCGGGGGGCGTGCCCGCGCTGCTGGCCGAACTGGCGCCCCACCTGGACCTCTCCGCCAGGACGGCGCTCGGGGTGAGCTTGGGCGAGTCGCTCGAAGGCATCGGCGGATCACCGCCGTGGCCGTCGGTTCTGCGACCGCTCGGCGAGCCGCTGGTCGACGGCGACGGCCTGGTCGTGTTGTTCGGATCGCTCGCCCCCGACGGAGCCGTCCTCAAGGCGAGCGCTGCGTCGCCGGAGCTGCTGCGCCACCGCGGTCCGGCAGTCGTCTTCGACGGGGCCGACGACGTGGGCGCGCGGATCGACGAGGTCGATGCCGGCGCCGACTCGGTCCTGGTGCTGCGCGGCTGTGGACCGGTGGAGGCGGGCATGCCCGAGGCCGGATCGGTTCCGATCCCCAGACGGTTGGCGGCCTCAGGCGTGACCGACATGGTGCGGGTCTCGGACGGTCGCATGAGTGGCACCGCTTTCGGGACCGTGGTCCTGCACGTCGCCCCCGAGGCCATCGGCGGACCCCTGGGTCTGGTGTGTGACGGCGACATCATCGAACTCGACGTGCCCGGCCGCCGCCTGGATCTGCTGGTGGACTCCGAGGAACTGGCGGCCCGCCGGGCGCAACTCCACAACCGCGCACCGCTCGGCTCGACGCGCTGGCGCGACCTCCAGGCTCGCTGTATCGGCCAGGCGAGCGCCGGTGCCGACATCGAGATCGACTCGATATATGCCAAATAGACAACGATGTTGACTATTTAGCATTACTTTGTCTAGAATGCCGGCGCGCGGCGCGTGCCGCGTGACACCTGCAACGGAGTAGGGAGCCGCCATGAGAACCCGCACCAGAAAGACATCCAGAGGCTGGCTGCTGCCAGTGCTTGTCGCGATCACCCTGATCGTGGCCGCCTGCGCCGGCGACGAGGAGGAGGCCGCGCCAAGCCCGACGCCGCCGCCGGCCGATACAGCAGCCGCCGAACCGCCGCCGCCGGCCGAAGAGCCTCCGCCGCCGGCCGAGGAGCCTCCGCCGCCGCCGGCCGAGCCGGAAGCCGCCGGCCTGGGATCCATCGAGGTCGCCCATTACTACGGCTCGGACCTCGGTCAGCAGGCGATCATCGACATCAACGCCACCTTCACAGCCGGGGACGCCGAGATCAGCCCCATCGAGCACGAGGCCTTCAAGGACCAGATCCTGGTGGCCCTGGCCGGCGGGTCGCCCCCCGACGTGTTCAGTTACTGGGCCGGCGCGCGCACCGCGGCCGTGCAGGAGCAGGGACAGTTGCAGCCGATCACGGCGGTGTTCGACGGCGCCGATGTGTGGAACAACTTCCCGCAGGCGCTCGTGGACGCCGGCATCTACCAGGGCGATCCGTACCTGCTGCCGTTCGGCTTCCACTACGTGGCGTTCTTCTACAACCCCGCGGTGATGGCCGACGCCGGCGTCGGCGAGATGCCCGAGACCTGGGACGAGCTGATCGCCGCCGCCGACGCCATCGCTGCGACGGGCGCCAAGCCGTTCGCACTCGGCTCGATGAACCGCTGGCCGGCGCAGTTCTGGTTCGACTTCCTGATGCTGCGCACCGCCGGTCCCGATTACCGGGCCCAGTTGATGTCGGGCGAGGCCTCCTACACCGACGCCGAGGTCACCGAGGTGATGGAGCTCTGGAAGAGCCTCACCGACGCGGGCTACTTCGTCGACGACGCCAACGCCTACACCTGGACCGACGCGGCCGACCAGGTCGCCAACGGCGAGGCCGCCATGACCCTGATGGGCACGTGGATCACCGGCTACTGGGACGGCAACGGCTTGGTCCCCGTCGATGACTACGACTTCTTCAACTTCCCGGTGATCGATGCGTCCATCGAAAACGCCGCTCTCGGCCCGATCGACGGCTGGGCGGTGCCCGCCGACGCGGCCAATCCGGACGGGGCGTTCGCGCTGCTGGAGCACTACGCCACGCCGGAGAACCAGCTCGACTGGGCGATCGGTCAGGGTGCCCTGCCCCCGAACTCCAACGCCGACACCAGCCGGCTGAACCCGGTCATGGCCAAGGCGCTGGTGGAGGTTGGGGAAGCCGACTCGTACTCCTTCAACTACGACCTGGCGACCCCGCCGCCGGTGGCCGAGTTCGGTCTCGACATGTTCCAGGCGTTCATGGACGACCCGTCCTCCTACGCCGACCTGCAGGCCGACACCCAGGACGAGGCAGCCGAGGCATTCGCCGGCTAGCCGGGCCGCCGACTCACACGCAAGAGACCTCCCGCCCCCAGGCGGTGCCGGAGACCCGACCAACGAGAGGGTCTCCGGCACCGTCACAGGTCTCCGCGGGCCTTCTCCTGATCCTCCCCGTCCCCCAGCCTGTGATGGTGCCGGGCGATCCGCCGACGGGTGGACCCCGGCGCCGCCACAGGTGCTCGGGAATCCGAGCCGGCCGGCGAGTCCCGTGGTATGCAGGAACCACGTGCCATCCGCGAGCTGAGCCCCCGGAGCCTGACCGGTACCCGAAGCGATGACCTCGACCACGCGCTGGGCGATCCTCTTCCTGGCGGCCCCGCTGGCACTGTTCGTGGGTGCCGTCGCCATCCCGACGGTCATGGCACTGCAACTCAGCTTCACCGACGCCACGCTGCTCGGCGACGCGGCCAACTGGATCGGCTTGGAGAACTTCCGGGACGCCTTCTCCGACGAGCACGTCCGCAAGTCGATCCGGATCACGCTGCTGTGGACCCTCGGCGGGTTCCTGATCCCACCGGCCCTGGGGCTGGGCGTGGCGACGATGCTGCAGAACAACAGCCGCTTCGCGGTGATCATGAAGTCGGCTCTGTTCGTGCCGATCGTCATGAGCCTGGTGGTCGTCGGCCAGGTGTGGATCTGGATCTACGAACCCGGTGACGGGTTGCTGAACCGGATCCTGGGCGGGGTCGGCCTCGGCGGTCTGGAGCAGGCCTGGCTCGCCAACCGCTCGACCGCCTTCTATGCGGTCTTCATCGCCTGGGCCTGGCAGCAGACGGTGCTGGCCATGATCCTCTACCTCGCCGGGCTGGCGACCATCCCGACCGCCCTCATCGAGGCCGCCCAGACCGACGGTGCCGGCCGGTTCCAGGTCTTCCGGCAGGTCACCGTGCCGCTGCTGCGGCCCGTCACCACCGTCGTGCTGTCGCTCATCGCCATCAACTCGCTGCGGAACTTCGACCTCGTGTACGCCATGACCCGCGGCGGACCGGTCCGTGAGACCGAGACCATGCCGATCCTGGTGTACCGCGTGCTGTTCCGGGAATTCGAGCGCGGCCGGGCCAGCGCCATCTCGATCATCCTCTTCGCCATGACGCTCGTCATCATCGGCGGGCTCACCTGGTGGGGCAGGCGTCGCAGCCATGCCGTCTGAGGTCGCGTCGCCCGGGGCCGGCGTCGTGACGGCGGAGCCGGCGGACCCCTCGCCCGCCCCGGAGCCGGTGGCCCCGGACCGCGAGCGCGGCAGCCTGCTGCGGCGCCGCGCCGGGCCGATCGCGCTGGTGATCTTCGTGGTGGTGTTCCTCATCCCCGTCATCGGCGTGCTTCTGACGTCGCTCAAGACCAACGCCGAGATCGCCAGGCGGGGCATCTGGTCGGCCACCGGCAACCTGACGATCGACAACTACCTGGACGTCTGGCGGAACGCCAACACCGGCCGGTACCTCATTAACTCGCTACAGGTCACCGGGCCTGCGGTGGCCATCTCGATCATCGGTGGAACGCTCATCGGCTACACCGTGGCCAAGCTGCGGATCCGCGGCTCGGGGTTCATCCTGCTGGTGGTGCTGTCGGGACTGTTCGTACCGCCTCAGGTGCTGCTGGTGCCGCTCTTCACGATCTTCGGCGACCTCGGCCTGCTGGACACCCTGTGGCCGATGATCATCGTGCACTCGGCGGTGGGGCTGTCCATCACCAGCCTGGTGATGCGCAACTTCTTCGACCAGATCCCCGACTCGCTGCGCTCGGCGGCGCGCATCGACGGCGCCAATGAGGGGCAGGTGCTGGTGAAGGTCATGCTGCCGCTGGCTCGGCCGGCCATCGCCGCCCTGGCCACACTCCAGTTCACGTTCATCTGGAACGACTTCCTGTACCCGCTGGTCTTCACGACCGACGACGACGTGCGCACGATCATGCTGGGCCTGCTCGCCGCCCAGGGCCAGTTCACGGTGGCCTTCGGCAACCAGGCCGCCCTGGCGGTGATCGCCAGCATCCCCACGGTGCTGGTCTTCCTCGCCTTCCAGAGACACTTCATCCGCGGCCTGCTGGCCGGGGCGATCAAGGGGTAGCGATGCTGCGAGTCGGGATCATCGGATGCGGTCGCATCTCGGACCTGCACGTGCTCGGATACCGGGGGAGGCCCGACGCCGAGATCGTGGCGCTCTGCGACGTCAGCCTCCCTCACACCGAGGCCAAGGCCGCCGAGTGGGGGCTCGGGACGGTGGACTGCTTCGAGGACTACCGGGCGCTGTGCAGCTCCGGCCGCGTGGACCTCGTGGAGATCATCGTCCCGCATCATCTGCACAGCGAGGTGGCCGGCTTCGCCATCGAGTGCGATCTGCACGTGTCGTTGCAGAAGCCTCTGGCCCTGAACCTCGACGACGCCGACCGTCTCGTCGAGATGGCCGCGCAATCGGAGCGGACCGTGCGGCTCTACGAGAACTTCCTCTTCTACCCGCCGGTGCTCAAGGCGGTGGAGCTTCTCGAGGCGGGGGTCATCGGCGGGGCGCTGGCGGT
>LXNJ01000087.1_pt1 | contig 60550 bp, 52 predicted proteins | sample 809081 | NCBI WGS metagenome assembly LXNJ01 (sample SAMN04870510, study PRJNA318959) | sponge metagenome | biome: sponge; feature: marine sponge reef; material: water | host: Petrosia ficiformis | place: Greece: Milos, Mediterranean Sea | collected 2013-05-29 | depth 5-7 m
GGATGGCTGACCAGTCCAAGTCGATCACCAGCTCCCGCAGGCAAGACCGCACCTCCTCGCTCAACTTGCCGGTATCTACCTCCATCTCCGAGATGATCAAAGAGACGAACACATCGGGAACGCAGCTGACCATGCCGTCCAAGAAGTCTGCGGCCGCTTCGGGGTCTTCAGGTTCGGGGCTGTCGATGAACATCGTCCAGTCGATGCCGGCCATCGCGTCCTGCAGGCAGGACACCTGCTCCTCGCGGAACTCCAGGCCGGCTGCGCCGGTCGCTCCCAAGATCTCCTCCATGAACATCGAGAGCAGCGCGCTAGGGATGCAGTTCATCATCTCGCCGGATAACCGCGCCGCGTCGGGCGACTCGGGATCGGCCGCGAACGCGGGGAGGTCCTCATCGGACAGCCGCTCTCGCAGACAGGCCTCCTCCTGCGGGCCCACGCTTGCCGGAAAGTCCTCCTCGACACTGGCGACGATGATCGCGAGGTACAGCTCCCGGGCGGTGTCGGGATCGAGACAGGCCGGCAGCGGCGCTATCCACTCCTCGCCGCCGCCGGACAACACCGCGGAATCCATCACCGCCTCCGCCTCATCACCCAGCGCCTCGAGAATGCACTCCTGGTCTGCTTCGGCCAAGTTGTCGAGCACGTCCCCCCAGACGGTGTTGTCGTCGATGCTGACCTCAAAGTCCGCGGCGGTCGGAATCGTCGTGGTGGTGGTGCTCGTCGTGGTGGTGGAGGCGGTGGTCGTCGTGGTGGTGATGGTCGTGGTGGTGGTCTCGACAGCCGCAGGCACGGTGGTGCCCGGCACGTCCGACTTGGGCTCTGTGTCTTCGCTGCATGCGCCCAACGCGAACGCGGCCAAGACCCCCAGGACACTCAGCCAGCCCCAAACAGCACGGTTGCTCATCTTGCGACTCCCCCCGATGTGGCATCCGAGTCGCATGATCCGAGTCGCTTCAGTTGACTCCACCATTGACGCAACCGTACATGAGTCTCACCGGTTCACGCAGGCTGTTTGGTTTGAGTCTCAGCCCGGTGGTCTGAGTGTTGTTGACGGTAGTGGAGGTCTTCGGCTTCGGCTGGCGGGACGCGGCCGGCCTCGTGCGTGAGATCCGCAGCCTCGACGCGGCGCTGGCGTCGATCACCGAGCGCATGATCGAGGCGCTCGAGGCTCGCCCGAGCCGGCTGGTTGACATCGACGGCATCGGCCCGGTATTGGCGGCGCGCCTCATCGGATGCTGCAGGCGGGCCTCCCGGTTCCCCACGGCGGACGCGTTCGCCAGCTACGCCGGCACCGCGCCGGTGGAGGCCTCCAGCGGCGAACGGATCCGCCACCGGCTCTCCCGCAGTGGCGACCGCAAACTCAACTCGGCGCTGCACCTCGTCGCGGTGACCCAGATCCGCATGGCCCACAGCGAGGGCCGCCGCTACTACGACCGCAAGATCGACCAGGGCAAGACCCACAAAGAGGCTATGCGCTGCCTCAAACGCAAGATCGCCGCCCGCGTCCGGAGGTTCATGCTCGCCGACGAACAACACCGCCGCTGCCCCGACATCGTCTCCCACCAAGCCGCTTGACAACACACAGAGGCACCCCGGCTTCTGAGCGAGCGCGTACGGGTGGGAAGCCGTCGCGTCGAAGCGGTGTCACTCCCGCTCTTGTTCGCTTCGCTCACGGGCCGCTCGGGCCACGGCCTCGCTGTTCCAAGCCGTTCGCGCTCGCCTCTCCGCTCGGCCTCTCAGGCGGCTGACTTGGCCGGTGGCCGCCGGTTCCGGTTGCGATTGCGGGACCGCTGCGGCCTGCTGCTGCGCCGGGAACGGGACTCTTGCCCGGCTCCTGAGCGCTCGGAGCCGCGGCGCGGCTGGGAGCTGCGGCGCGATCGGTCCGAGTCTCTGGAAGCCGTGTCCGGCTGGGAGCGGCTTGCCCGCGGTGCAGGCTCGGAGCTCGCCGGCTGATCGAACCGTGCGATCGCGGCCATATCGACTTCGGTGATCGGCTGGTGGAGGTCCAGTTGGCGCTGCATCCGGCCCAGCTCCTTCGCCTGTTCCGGCAGGACGAGCGACACAACGACGCCGCCCTGGCCGGCTCGGGCGGTGCGTCCCGACCGGTGCAGATAGGCCTTGTGATCCTCGGGAGCGTCGAAGTGGATGACCGCATCGACACCCTCGACGTGGATGCCCCGGGCCGCGACATCGGTCGCGATCAGGGCCTGCACCCGGCCGGAGGCGAACTCGCCCAACGCCCGTGTGCGCTGGTTCTGGCTCCGGCCGCCGTGGATGGGCGCGGTCGCGATACCGGCCCGATCGAGCTGGCGGGCCAGCCGGTCGCAGCCGTGGCGGGTCCGGCAGAAGACGATGGCACTGCCGGACGCAGTGATGGCGCCGGCCGCCACGCCGATGCGCTCGGCTCGGGCCACGTTCCAGAACACGTGGTCGGCTGCGATCACGTCGGGCGTCTCCTCGCCGACCTCACAGCGCACCGGCTTGTACTGGTATTCGCGTGTGAGCGACGCCACGTCACCGTCGAGGGTGGCCGAGAACAGCATCGTCTGGCGGTCGGGGGAGGTCTGGTCGAGCAGGCGCCGCACAGCCGGGATGAAACCCATGTCGGCCATACGGTCGGCCTCGTCGATGACGACGGCCTCGACCGCGCCCAGGCTGACCACGCCCTGCTCGATCAGATCCTCGAGGCGTCCGGGGCACGCCACCAGGATGTCGACGCCCCGGCGGAGGGCCTCTATCTGGCGGCCGTATCCCACGCCGCCGTAGACGACCGCGACGCGCACGGCGCCGGCGAAGGATCGCAGCTCGGTCATGATCTGGTCGGCGAGCTCGCGGGTGGGGGCCAGAACGAGCGCGGTCGGCCGGTGGGGCCGAGCCCGCACGGCGGTGGCCACGAGCGGGATCCCGAAGGCCAGGGTCTTGCCCGACCCGGTCGGAGCGCGGCCACAGACGTCGTGACCGGCCATGGCGTCGGCCATCGCGGCCGCTTGGATGTCGAAAGGTTGGGTGATGCCGCGCTCGTCAAGGGCGCGGCATATGGACTCGGGTACGCCCAGTTGGGCGAAGGTGGGGGACATTGTTCTCCTTGCCCGCGCGCAGCGGGCGTCTCATGGGTTCGGCGCTGCCGCGGGGAAACGGTGAGGGGCAGCGGCCTCTGGGGTTTGGCTCACGATGACCGGAAGAACCAACACCCGCTCTGCGAACCGCCGGCCGGACATCCCGGCCTGACTGGCCCCAACTCTACCGGCCCATCCCGGCCGATCCTCGACGAGCGGCGGCGCGGCAGGCGCCACGGGGTCGGGTAACCCCCGAGCGGGAACTGCGCCGGCGCGCCCTCCACTACGCTGGCGCCCGTGGCTGACGACATCCTGACCCCCGAACAAGACGAGGCGTTCCGGGCCCGCTGCCAGGCCTTCCTCAACGAGCACGCCACCGGCATCGACCTCGGCGGGCGGCCCGACCCGCGGGGCGAAGCGCGGCTGCGAGCGGCGCAGCGATTCCAGCAGGCGCTGGCCGCCGCAGGTCTGGCCGGACTGACCTACGCGGCCACCTACGGCGGCGCCGGGCTGACCAAGGCCCACGACAGGGTGTGGCGCGAGGAGTACAGCCGCTACCCCAACATGACCTACGACCTGCTCATCTCCCACGGGATGTGCCTGCCCATGATGGCCGAGTACGGCACCCACGACCAGAAGTCGGCCCACCTGGCCCGCATCATCTCCGCAGAGGACGTGTGGTGCCAGATGTTCTCGGAGCCCGGAGCAGGCTCCGACGTGGCCAGCCTGCAGACCAGGGCCGAGCGAGACGGCGACGAGTGGATCATCAACGGCCAGAAGGTGTGGACCACGCTGGCCCACCTGTGCTCCTACGGGATCATCATCGCCCGCACCGACCCGGACGTTCCCAAGCACGCCGGCATCTCGATGTTCATCGTGCCCATGGACTCCGAGGGTGTGGAGGTCCGCCCCATCCACCAGATCGACGGCGGCACCCATTTCAACGAGGTGTTCTTCACCGACGTGCGCATCAGCGCCGACAACCTTCTCGGCGACCTGAACAACGGCTGGCGCATGGCTACCGCCATGCTGATGTACGAGCGGGTCGCCATCGGCTCGGGCACGACCGGAGGGATATCGACCGACCGCACCGACCGCCTGATCGAGGCCGCCCGCAAGCGAGGGCTCGATCGCGACCCCGCCCTGCGCCAGCAGCTGATGCGGCTGCGCATCCTGGAGACCTGCCTGTCGCTGGTGGCCATGCGCACCCGGGCCGAGCTCAAGGCGGGACGCACCCCGGGACCGGGCGGATCGGTCGGAAAGCTGGCCACCGTGCAGATCGCGGACCTGCACACCGAAGTGTCCATGGCTATAGCGGGGGCCTCGGGCGTGGCCTGGGAAGACGAGGGCGGCGCCCACTGGCAGCGCCAGGCTCTCACGTCGCTTCAGGCCGGGATCGCGGGCGGAACCTCAGAGATCCAGCGCAACATCATCGGCGACCGGGTGCTGGGCCTGCCCCGCGACATCAGCGTCGACCGGGGCGTGCCCTTCAAGGAGCTCAAGGTCGGCACCCAGACCAGCTGAACGCCCGCCAACCGATATTGACTTAGTTGTCACCACTAGAGGTGGTGAACTACGTCAATTTCGTGTGGGCCCGCCCCGGCCGCCCGCCTTAGAGCAGGTGGCGGGTGGTCTGGTAGACGGTGCGGATCGCGAAGTTGGACCGCAGCCTGGCCACGCCCGGGAGCCGGGAAAGGTGCTCGTTGTGGATCCGCTCGAAGTCGCGGTGGTCCTGCACCGCCAGGTGAACCAGGTAGTCGGCGTCGCCCGCCACCAAGTGGCAGGCCATCACCTCGGGGCAGGCGCGGACCTCCTCCTCGAAGTGCCTCAGCGATTCCTCGCTCTGGCTGACCAGCGACACCTCCACGAACACGTCCAGGTCCCGGCCGATGGCCTCGGTGTCAAGCAGCATCACGTAGCCCGCGATCACGCCGTCGGCCTCCAGCCGGCGCACCCGGCGGTGGCAGGCCGACGTCGACAGCCCTACCCGGTCGGCCAACTCGGCGTGCGAGACCCGGCCGTCGGTCTGGAGCTCGTTGAGGATGAGCCGGTCAATCGAGTCGAGTTCGAGCATAAGCAATATTGTGCGCTAAATCCGCTCTAGGCGCAAGAACTACAGCGCCTAATCGATAATCGACGCCAATTTCGCCAGTTTCTTGCCGCTACAACGCGTGTATTCTCTTGGAAATCGCAGGTGGAGGGGTTCACATGCGAATCGGCGTTCCCAAGGAGATCAAGAGCGAAGAGCGGCGCGTCGGGCTCACTCCCGACAGCGTGCGCGACGTCACCGACCGCGGGCACGAGGTGTACGTGGAACGGGGCGCGGGCGAGGGCGCCGGGTTCGACGACGACGAGTACAAGGGCCGCGGGGCCGTGATCGTCGCCACCGCCGGGGACCTCTTCGAGATCGCGGAGCTGATCGTCAAGGTCAAGGAGCCCCTGGCCCCCGAGCGGGCTCTGCTGAGGGCCGACCACACCCTGTTCACCTACCTGCACCTCGCCCCGGACCCCGATCAGGCCTACGACCTGCTCGCCAGCGGGGCCACCGCCATCGCCTACGAGTCGGTGACCGACGGCAACGGTCGTCTCCCCCTGCTGGCCCCCATGTCCCAGGTGGCGGGACGCCTCGCCATCCAGGCCGGCGCCCGTTGCCTGGAGGCAGCCGCGGGCGGTCGGGGGGTGCTGCTGGGCGGCGTGCCCGGCGTGGCGGCTGCGCCCGTCACGGTGGTCGGCGGCGGCGTCGTGGGCACCAACGCAGTGGAGATGGCCCTCGGACTCGGCGCCGACGTGACCGTGCTGGACCGCGATGCCCGGGTACTCGAGTCGCTGGCCGCCCGCTTCGGGCCCGCGCTGCGCACCCTGTACTCCAGTCCCACCCGGCTGGCCCAAGCGGTGTACACCGCTGATCTGGTGATCGGGGCCGTGCTGCTGCCCGGCGCCCGGGCGCCCCGCCTGATCACGAGACAGATGGTCAAGGTCATGCGGCCCGGCACGGTGATCGTGGACGTGGCCATCGACCAGGGCGGCTGTGCCGAGACCTCCAGGCCCACCACCCACGCCGAGCCCACCTACGTCGCCGACGACGTGGTCCACTACTGCGTGGCCAACATGCCGGGCGCGGTCCCGCGCACCTCCACCCAAGCCCTCAACAACGCCACGCTGCCATACGTGATAAAGCTGGCCGACCAGGGCGCCGTCGAGGCAATCGCAGCCGACCGGGGCCTTCAGGACGGCCTCAGCGTGCGCAAGGGACAGATCACCGAGCCCGCAGTGGCCGACGCCCTGGACCTCCCCTACATCGCGCCTCTTGACACCTTGGGCTGATCCCCCGCCCATACCGGGACCCGCGATCTAGTTCAGCCGCCCGCCAGCCACTCCCCCAGGCTGGCGGGCGGCATCGCGCCCGGCCTGCGAGGGAACCCTGCGGGCGAGGGCGCTGGTCGTTCGCTAGTCGTTGATGTGCATGGCCACCGCGAGGTACGACCCCACGACCGCGACCCCCGCCGCGATGACCAGCACCAGCAGGTTGACCTGGAGCATGGCGGCGTCGTCCACCTTGAACCCGGCCAGGAGCCGGAGGCCGTCCGCGTCGCTGAACTGATCGATCACATAGTTGCGCAGCAGCGCGTTGCTGGTCATGGCCACGGCCGCCCCGAGCAGACCCTGCACCAGGCCCTCGAGCATGAACGGGGTGCGGATGAACGCCTTGGTGGCCCCTACCAGCCGCATGATCTCGATCTCGGTGCGGCGGTTGCCGATGGCCACCGCCAGCGTGTTGAGTATCAGCAGGGTGGAGGCCGCCAGCAGGATGATGGAGCCGATGAACAACACCCGCCCGGCGCGGTCCGAGAGGTTCTGGACATCCCGGATCACGTCGCCGGCGAAGGTGACGGTCCGCACGCCGGGTCGGCCCTTGAACTGGTCCCCCAACTCCTCCACCACGTCGGGATCAGGGTCGATCGGCACGACCCGGTAGTACGGGGGGATGTCCTGCTCGGCGGCGATGTCGAGAACCTCGGGAGTGTCCTCGAAGAAGTCCCGGAACTCCTCGTAGGAGGCCAGCCGGTCGACGTACTGCCAGTCCAGCACGCCGGGGCTCTCATCGAGCTGGTTGCGGATGCCGGCATCCTCGGCCGAACCGACATCAGCGTTCATCCACACGATGAACTCGACGCCGTCCTCCCAGCGGGCGGTGGCGCTGTCCACGGCCCGCTGGAACAGCAGGAAGCCGCCGAACATCGCCAACGACACTCCCACGGTGATCACGGTGGCCACCGCCAGCAGGATGTTGCGCCGCAGGTTCTGACCCGTCTCGCGCAAGAGGTAGCGGAAGCTGAACATCAGGGGCTACCCGGCAACAGAGCGAAGCTGAACATAAGGGCTACTGGCTACTCGTAGACGCCTCGGGCCTGGTCGCGCACGACCATCCCCCGGTCGAGCTCCACCACCCGCTGCCGCATGCTGTCGACGATGCTGCTGTCGTGGGTGGCCATCAACACCGTCGTGCCGATCTCGTTGATCCGCTCCAGCAGGCGCATGATCCCCACAGATGTGGTGGGGTCGAGGTTCCCGGTGGGCTCGTCGGCCAGAAGGATCATGGGCCGGTTGATGAAGGCCCGGGCGATGGAGACCCGCTGCTGCTCGCCCCCGGAGAGTTCGTGCGGGAACCGGTCGATCTTGCGGGACAGCCCGACCAGCTCCAGGATGGCGGGCACCTGGCGCTTGATGACGTGGGGACCCTTGCCGATCGCCTCCAGGGCGAAGGCGACGTTCTCGGCCACTGTCTTCTTCTGCAGCAGCTTGTAGTCCTGGAACACGTAGCCGATGTTGCGGCGCAGGTAGGGGACGCGCCAGGAGCTGAGCCCGCCGATGTCGCGACCGGCCACGAAGATCCGGCCGTGCTCGGGCACCTCCTCGCGGTTGAGGAGCCGGATGAAGGTCGACTTGCCCGAGCCCGACGGGCCTACCAGGAAGACGAACTCGCCCTTGCCGATGTCTATGGTCACGTCGCGCAGGGCCACTACGTCGCCCTTGAACACCTTGGTGACCTTCTCCATCTTGATCACTCGGAAACACCTCCGGCCACGGGGCCTCGCTCGGCGACAGTACCAGCCCCCTCCACCGGTCCAGCGGCACCCGAGGCCCGGCTCCATCGCAGCCAGGACTCCATGAACGGGTCCAGGTCGCCGCCCAGGACCGCGTCCACGTTGGGGGTCTCGTAGCGGGTCCGCTGATCCCTGACCATCTGGTAGGGCTGCATCACGTAGCTGCGGATCTGGCTGCCGAAGCCCACCTTGCGCTGCTCGCCCTTGATTCCGGCGATCTCGTCGGCGCGTCGCTTGCGCTCCAGGTTGAGCAGCTTCCCGCTCAGCATCTGCATGGCCCGCTCCTTGTTCTGGTGCTGGCTGCGCTCGTTCTGGCAGCTGGTCACGATCCCGGTAGGCAGGTGGGTGATGCGCACCGCGGAATCGGTCACGTTCACGTGCTGGCCCCCCGCGCCGGAGGAGCGGTAGGTGTCGACACGCAGGTCCTTCTCGTCGATTACCACCTCGTCGGAGACGTCCTCGAAGAACGGGGCCACGTCCACCGCGGTGAAGGCCGTCTGGCGCTTGCCCTCGTTGTTGAACGGGGAAATGCGCACCAGGCGGTGGACGCCGTGCTCGGAGCGCATCCAGCCGTAAGCGCCACGGCCCCGCACCAGGAAGTCGACGCTGGAGAATCCGGCCTCGGTGCCTTCCGACAGCGCGGTCACCTCGAGGTCGAAGCCGCGCCTCTCGGCCCAGCGGCGGTACATCCTCAGCAGCATCTCGGCCCAGTCCTGCGAGTCGGTGCCGCCCTCACCCGACTTGATCTGGCACACGGCGTCGCGCTCGTCGAACTCGCCGGTGAACAGCGAGCGCACCTCCAGCTCGTCGAAGCGGGCCCCTATGTCGGACACGAGCCGCGAGATCTCGGCCTCCTCGGAATCGTCGCCCTCCTCCAGCGCGAGCTGGTTGAGGGTCTCGACATCGGAGATGTCGGCCGCGAGGCGGCCGAATCTGGTCAGGTCCTCGCTGATCGATGCCAGCTCGGAGGTGACGGCCCGGGCCCGCTCGGGCACCTCCCACAGGTCCGGCCGCGACGATTCGGCCTCCAGCTGGGGGCGTCGTGCCCGCAGCGCCTCGACCCGCAGATAGACCTCGGCCTCCTCGAGGCGGCCGCGCAGCCGGCGCAGATCATCCGAGAAGTCCTGCACGCGGGCCTCGGCCTCTCAGCTCGCGCCGGGGCGGCCGTGGCACATCTTGTACTTCTTGCCGCTGCCGCAGGGGCACGGCTGGTTGCGTCCCACCTTCTCCAGGTCGCTCTTCACTACCGGCGCCCGGCTGGCGGGAGGGTTCGCAGCGGCCGGACGGGCCTGGCGCTCCGGCGAGGCCGACTGCTGGTCCTCCTTGTCCGCGCTCACGCCCTCGAGCCTCTGGGTGTCCTCCGCAGGGCGCTCCGCGAGCTGCACGTGCATCACGTAGCGCACGAAGTCCAAGCCGATGCCGTCGATCATCTGCCCGAACATCTCGAAGCCCTCACGCTGCCACTCGGTGGCCGGGTCCTTCTGTCCCATGGCCCGCAGGTGGATGCCCTCGCGCAGCAGGTCCATCTCGTGCAGGTGGGACCGCCACTTCTGGTCGATGAGCCGCAGCATCACCTGGCGCTCGACCTGGCGCATCACGTCGCCGCCGAGCTCGGCCTCCCGGTCCCGGTAGTGGTCCATCGCCGTGCGGCTCACGAGCTCTGACAGCTCGTCTTGGGAGGCGGCCGTCTCCAGCGCAGAGGCGTCGACGCCGCCCGGCCACAGACCCGCCAGCTCGGTCGCCAGCTGGTCGCGGTCCCACTCCTCGGGATGCTCCGAGGAGCAGTGGGTTCCGATGGCGCCGCCCACGGCCGACTCCAGGTACTCCAGCGCGTCGGAATGCAGGTCGGCACCGTCGAGGATCTGGGCCCGTCGCCGGTAGATGACCTTGCGCTGCGCGTTCATCACCTCGTCGTACTTGAGGACGTTCTTGCGGGTCTCGGCGTTGCGCTGCTCGACGGTGTTCTGGGCCCGCTCGATGGCCTTGGTGACCATTCCCGCCTCGATGGGAACGTCCTCGGGAAGGGCCTTGTCCATCACCCAGTTCATGGCTCCCGTGGCGAACCGGCTCATCAGATCGTCCTCGAGCGACAGGTAGAAGCGGCTCTCGCCCGGATCGCCCTGGCGTCCGGACCGCCCCCTGAGCTGGTTGTCGATGCGGCGGCTCTCGTGGCGCTCGGTGCCGAGCACGTACAGGCCGCCGAGCTCCAGCACCTCCTCACGCTCGGCGTCGGTGGCGGCCTGATGCTTGGCTGTGAGCTCGCTGAGGCGCTGGGCGCCCTCGGGCGAGTCCTCGTCGAGGCCCTCGGCCCTCAGGTCGCGCCGAGCCAGGCCCTCAGGGTTGCCGCCGAGGAGGATGTCGACGCCCCGCCCGGCCATGTTGGTGGCCACCGTCACCATGCCGAGCCGGCCCGCCTGGGTGACGATCTCGGCCTCGCGGTGGTGCTGCTTGGCGTTGAGCACCTCATGGGGGATGCCCCGCTTGTCGAGCAGCCGGGACAGCTTCTCGGACTTCTCGACCGAGACGGTGCCCACCAGCACAGGCTGGCCCGCGGTGTTGCGCTCCTCGATGTCCTCGGCGCACGCCGCGAACTTGGCGTCCTCGGTCTTGTAGATCAGGTCGCCCTGGTCGCTGCGGATGGCCGGGCGGTGGGTCGGGACGCTCACCACGTGCAGGTTGTAGGTGGACGCGAACTCGCTGGCCTCCGTCTCGGCCGTTCCGGTCATGCCCGCGAGGCGCTCATACATGCGGTAGTAGTTCTGCAGGGTGATGGTGGCCAGCGTCTGGTTCTCCTCCTTGATGGCCACCCCCTCCTTGGCCTCGACGGCCTGGTGCAGCCCGTCGGACCAGCGCCGCCCCTCCAGGACCCGGCCGGTGAACTCGTCGACGATCTTGACCTGGTTGTGATCCACGATGTAGTCGCGGTCTCGCCGGTAGAGCTCCTTGGCCCGCAGCGCGGCCTGCAGCTGGTGCACCAGGTTCTGGGCCACCATGTCGTAGAGGTTGTCCACGCCGAGCATCCGCTCGACCGCGTGGACGCCCTCCTCGAGGGGCGCGACCGAGCGCTTCTCCTCGTCCACCTCGTAGTGGACGTCGCGCTGCAGGCCCCGGGCGACGGTCGCGAAGCGGGTGTAGAGCTTGGCCGCGTCGGCCACCTGGCCGCTGATGATCAACGGGGTGCGGGCCTCGTCGATGAGGATCGAGTCGATCTCGTCCACGATGCAGTAGTGGTGGCCGCGCTGCACCTGCTCGGAGCGCGACATGGCCATGTTGTCGCGCAGGTAGTCGAAGCCGAGCTCGTTGTTGGTTCCGTAGGTGACGTCGCAGTCGTACTGGCTCCGCTTGTGCTCCCATCGGTGGTTGCCGGGGATGATCAGCCCGACGCTGAGGCCGAGCCACTTGTAGAGCTGGCCCATCCACTCGGCGTCGCGCCCGGCCAGGTAGTCGTTGACCGTCACCACGTGCACGCCCCGCCCCGTCAGCCCGGTGACGTAGACCGGCAGCGTGGAAGTGAGGGTCTTGCCCTCGCCGGTGCGCATCTCGGCCACCGCACCCCAGTGCAGGGCCGCGCCGCCCACGAGCTGCACGTCGAAGTGGCGCTGGCCCAGCACCCTCACCGCAGCCTCGCGAACCACCGCGAAGGCCTCCAGCACCAGGTCGTCGGGAGACTCGCCCCGCTCCAGCCGGCTGCGGAACTCGCCGGTGCGGGCCCGCAGCCCGTCGTCGTCGAGGCGCTGCATCTCGGGTTCGAGCGCGTTGATGTCGGGGACCAGCGCCTGAAGGTCCCTGAGCTTGCGGCCCTCGCCTGAGCGCAGGACCCTCTTCAGCAGCGACATCGGTCCGGACCCGCCGCCGGTTCAGCCGGCCTCGTCGATGAGGCCCACCGCCCCGTCGTCGCGGCGGTACACGACGGCGGAGCGCCCGGTGGTCGAGTTGATGAAGAAGAAGAAGCCGTGGCCCATCAGATCCATCTTCAACGCGGCCTCCGCGGGCGTGAGCGGGCCGAGGTGGAAGCGCTTGGTCTTGACGATCTGCAGCTCCGGCTCGTCGACGGCTCCGTCGACGTCACCGGAGCCGTCGACCGCGTCCGGGGTCGGCTGCGGCTCGGGCGCGGTGCTGGTCCGGATGGTGTCGCCACGGCCGCGGTGGCGGTTCTGGAGCCTTGTCCGCAGCTTGCGGATCTGGCGCTCCAGCTTGGCCTCGGCGAGGTCGACGGCGGTGAAGGCGTCAGGGGCGTTGACCTTGCAGCGCAGGTGGTGGCCGTGTCCGGTGAGGGTCACTTCGCAGGTCTCCCGGTCGACGATGCGAGGATTGCGGGCCTCGTCGAAGTGCACCTCGGCCGTGTCGAGATCGTCGAGGTAACGGTCGAGCTGCCCGATCTTGGACCGTACGACCTCCTCGAGGCCCGGCGTGATGTCCTTGTGGCGGCTGCTGATGGAGATCTCCACGTCCAGTCTGCTCCTGTCGGCTATGCCTCTCGGCTTCGATGCGCCCTCATGGTATTGGTACCGCGACGGGCTGGCGCGGCGACGCGGGCGCCACCGTGGCCACCGCGGCCACCACCTCCGTGGCGCCGGCGGCGCGCAGTGCCGCGGCCGCGACCCGCAGCGTCGATCCGGTGGTGCACACGTCGTCGACGACCAGCACCGAGCCCTGCGCCCGGCCCCGCGGCGCGACCAGTCTGGGGCCGGCCAGACGACCCTCGCGGCTCCGGGCCGTCTGGGGCTCGTCGTCGAGCCGGCGCAGGAGCCGGCGAGCCCTGAGCCCCAGCCGGCGCGCCAGGGCCCGGGCCAACAGCTCGGCGGGATCGAAGCCGCGCTCGGTCCGGCGCGTCGGGCTGCACGGGACCCAGGTGACCACGTCCGCGGCCCGCGCCGCGCCCGCGACCGACGCCATACCGTCGGCGATCGGGGTCACCGCCGCTGTGATGCGGCGATACTTGAGGGCCCGCACCAGGTCGGCCGCGCCGCCCTCGTGGCACCATCCCGACCACATCTCGTCCACGCCCTCGATCGCAGGAACCTGCATGGCAGCAGGATACTGGAAGATAACCTAATTGATTAAAACAAATGTAAATATATAGGCTTTGGAGGTTCTACGGCACCGCTCCGGCCTGCTCGGCGGTGACGTGCCCCTCCTCGCGCATCCAGGCGATGGCGTCGGCCAGGGAATCCGCCGCAGAGCGCAGGGCGACGCCGGTGTCCTGCTCAGTGAAGGAGTTGTCGCCGGCGCAGGTGTTGTACATGTACTCGGTGCCCTCGGAGGTGAGGATCAGGTCGAGGCCGACGCGGCGGGCCAGGTCGCCCATCCGTCCCCATGCCAGGAACCCGAACCTGGGCATCGACATCGACTTCAGTTCCCGGCCCGTCACCTCGCACAGCACCGACAGCAGATCGTCGGAGGTGAGGTGGTGGCCGAACATCACGTAGCGCTTGGGGCCGCGTCCGGCCTCCATCGACGCCGCGATCACCGCCGCGATGTCGCGCACGTCGATGAGGTTCACGGTGTAGCCCGACGAGCGCATGAACGGCTTGGTCAGCCACAGCTTGAGCGGCTTGAACTGGGTCGACTCGCCGTAGTCGCCGGGGCCGCCCACACCGCCCGGATAGATGATGACCACCCCGTGCCCCGAGTCCTGGAGTCGCCGGGCCAGGCGCTCGGACTCCGCCTTGGAACGCGCGTACGGCATCCGGGCGTTCCCCACCGGATGGTCGCCGGTGACCGGGTCGGTGGTGAACGGGAACAGTGCGGCTGCGCTGGACACATGCACGATCGGATCGCAGCCGGCGTCCGCGGCCGTGCCCAGCACGTTGAGGGCGCCCGCGAAGTTGCTGGCCTCGATTTCGGCCTCGGAGCTGGGGTCGGTGCCCACGACCGCGGCGGCGTGCACCACCGCGTCACAGCCCTCGATCGCGCCCGCCACCGCCTCAGCGTCGGCGATGTCGCCCTGGGCCGTCTCCAGCGAGCCGATATCGACCCCCACCCGGGCAGTGACCGACTCGAGCTTGGCCGGCGTCCGCACCAGGACCCGCACGGTGTGACCCGCGTCCTGGAGCGCCTTGGCTGCGTGCGACCCCACGAAGCCGGTCGCGCCGGTGACCAGGACTCTCACAGCCGACCCGCTCCCGACGCGACCAGCGCCCCGCTCACTCGCCGTGATCCTCTAGTAGGGCCGCGGCCAGCGATGCCGGGCTCGGTGGGGTGCGCCGGGCCTCGATGCCGCGGTGGCGGGCCGCGATGGCCGAGTCGAAGTCACCGTCGGTGAACAGCCAGAACTCCCCGGCGAGGATGGCCCGCACCACCATGTCGGCCACCTCCGACGGCGCCAGCGCCTGGGCGTAGAGGTCTCGTATCGCGGCCCGGGTCTCCGATTCGGCATCTCCCGCGACCAGGTCGGAGTCCCAGGTCCCGTCAACGCCGGGGTGGTCCTGAAGGCGCTCGGGCCGGTTGCGCTCTGCGTCCAGGATGTTGGTGGACACCAGTCCGGGGCACAGGCAGGTGACGCCCACCCCGGTCCCCTCCGCGAGCATCTCGGCGTGCAGGGTCTCGCTGAACGCGACCACGCCGTGCTTGGAGACGTTGTAGGGGCCGATCCCGGCCGACGTCAGATGGCCGAGGATCGACGCGGTGTTGACGATGTGGCCCGAGCCCCGCTCGATCATGGAGTCCAGGAAGGCCCGGCAGCCGTGGATCACTCCCCACAGGTTGACCCCGAGGCACCACTCCCACGACTTGAGCGACAGCTCCGCCACGGTGCCGGTGGCGGCCACCCCGGCGTTGTTGCACAGCACGTCGGCCGGGCCGTAGGCGTCGGTGCAGACATCGCGCAGCGCCTCCACCGAGGACCACGACGACACGTCGCAGACGACCGCGGTGGCCTCGCCCCCCGCGGCCGTGATGGCGTCCACCGTGTCGTGCAGGGGCGGCTCCTCGACGTCGGCCACCACCACCCGCATCGACTCGGCCGCGAACCGCTCGGCCATCCCCCGGCCCATGCCGCTGGCACCGCCGGTGACCACCGCCACCCGGCCGGCGAGATCCTTCACGGCGCCAGCGCGGCCAGCGCGTCGTAGTCGACGGCGCCCACACCGGCCTCGGGGTGCAGCACCTGCACGCAGACCTGGGTGGCCCCGGCGTCGGCGTGCTCGGCCAGTCGGCGCTCGATGGCGTCGACGTCGCCCCAGGCCACCATGGCGTCCACGAAGCGGTCCGAGAGGCCGTCGATGTCGTCGTCGTCGAAGCCCTGTCGCTTCCAGGAGGCCCGGTAGCCGGGGGCCCGGGTGTAGAACTTGACGACTTTGCCGCCGGTGGCGCGGGCCTGCTCGGCGTCGGTGGTGAGCATCACCTTCTGCTCCACGCACAGCTGCGCGTCGGGGCCCATGACCGAGCGGGCGAAGGCGGTGTGCTCCGGCGTCGTGTTGTAGGGGTGGGCGCCGTCGGTGCGCTCGGCGGCCAGCTCCAGCATCCGGGGCCCGAGCGCGGCCAGCACCACCGGCACCGGCTCGGCCGGCGGCACCGACGTGTAGCGGGCCGCGTCCATGTCGTCGAGGTAGGACCGCATGAACGACAACGGCTTGTCGTAGGGGATGCCCCGGATCTTGTTGACGATTATCGGGCTGGACACGCCCAGCCCCAGCGTGAACCGGCCGCCGGTCTGCTCGGCCACGGTGTAGGCCCCCTGCCGCATCACGCCCGGATGCCGGTTGTAGACGTTGGCTATGCCGCTGGCCAGCCCGAGCGTCGACGTGACCGCGCCGAGGTGCGCAGTCAGAGCGAACGGGTCGCGCCCGAGGGTCTCGGCCACCCAGAGCCGCGTGTATCCGAGTTCTTCGACTCTCCTGGCGAAGTCGGCCGCCTCAGCCGCATTGAGTGCGTCAGGAATGATCCAGCACGCCCGTTCGACCGCCATCTCTGCTCCCTTCGGCCTGCTCTCGGCCTCACGGTACCGGAGACTGCAGACTGCATCACCGCCATCTCCCTGAGGTCACGGAGGTCGCCCGGCTATCGCAGATGCGTCAGGAGGCCGGGGACCGCGGCCAGGCGCCAACGACCGGGGGGTCGGCCTCGACAGCGTCGACGCGCGCCGCGCCACCAGGAGCGCCGAGTCCGGCGATACGGAAGAAGTCGGCGTTGACCTCTGTGAATCCCTGGAACTCAGCGGGCAGGAACGCCTCGGGGTAGATGGCTTCGACGGGGCAAACCGGCTCGCAGGCTCCGCAGTCGATGCACTCATCGGGATGGATGTAGAGCATCCGGCCACCGATGTAGATGCAGTCCACTGGGCATTCTGCGACGCAGGCGGCGTCCTTGACATCGATACAGGGGGGACCGATGACGTAGGTCACGAGCATCTCCGGTAGCCGGGATACCGGTCGTATACCCGCTCCAGCATGTCCAGATACGCGGGCTCAGCCGCCACCGACAGCGAACTGGGCTGCTGGCCGGGGTAGCCGATCAGCCGGCGCACCTCGGCGCTGAGGAAGTAGGCACCCACTACGGCAGTCGACAGGGCGGCGAAGTCTTCGGAACGATCCGCCGCCAGTCCGCGTACGAAGGAGTCGAGGCCGTCGGCCGGCGCCTCGTCGAGCAGAGCCACTAGCGGCTCAGCCAAGGCCGGGGCAGCGTCGAGACACCGGTCCAGCAGGTCGCCGGCCACGCCGGCTACCGAGGCGGCCGGCATGCCATGTCCTTCGGCCACGAGGATGTCCGCCAACTGCGCCAGCGTCAGGCGTTGGTCCGGCGTCAGCCCGGAGTCGCTCATGAAGGCACCTCCTGCGAGGCCCGGGCCTCGATCATGCGGTCGGCGACACGAAGCGCGTTGGCCATGATCGTGGCTGTCGGGTTGGCCGACCCACCGGTCACGAACACGCCGCCGTCGATCACGTAGAGATTGGCCACATCGTGGGCACGACACCAGCGGTCCACCACCGAGCGGCCCGGATCGTCGCCCATCCGGGTCGTGCCCAGGACATGGCCGATGCCGGTGAGCCAGATGTCGCGCACCAGGGTGGACACCGCTCCCGCCGCCTCAGCTGCTTCGACGGCGCGGGTCACGTTGAAGTCGAGCATCTTCCGGGTGTTCTCCGACACCCGGTACTCGATGCGAGCAGCCGGGAGACCCGAGGAGTCACACACCGCGGGATCGAGGACCACCCGATTGTCGTCCTCTGGCAGATCCTCGGCCTGGATGCCCCAGGTGAAAGCGCGTCCGAACACCTCGCTGGCGGCCCGATGGAAGTTCTGCCCCCAGACAGCCTCGAAGCCCTCGTGGCGGTGCGCCTCCTGATACTCCGCCACGGCGAACATCGGCCCGCCGTGCGGCATGACCATCCACTTCGTGCCGCGGACAAAGCCGCGGGAGGGGTGGGTCTCGGCGAACTCCAGGGAGTAGATGCTCTGCCCCCATGGACCCTGCCAACTGTCGAGGTCGTCCTCGCAGACAGCCGTGACCGTTCGGTAGGGATGCTGCATGAGTCGGCGTCCCACCAATCCTGAGGAGTTGGCCAGACCGTCCGGGAACTGCGGTGACTCCGACAGCAGAAGCAGGCGGGCGGTTCCCACAGCGTTGGCAGCCAGGATCACGACCTGCGCCGGCTGCAAGCGCTCGACCCCATCGCGATCCAGGTACACGACGCCGCGCGCCCGGCCGCGCTCATCAAGGGGGATCTGCGCCGCGCGGGCACCGGTGACCAGGCGGGCGCCCGCGGCCAGCGCTGACGGCCAGTGGGTGAGCGAAGGGGTGGCCTTGGCGTTCTCCGGGCAGCCCAGCATGCATGTGCCGCGCCGCTGGCAGGCCTGAAGCGAACCGTGGCGCCGCGACGCGATGGCATTGGCACCGGGCCACCAGTGCCAGCCGAGGCGGTCCATGCCCCTGGCGGCGGCCAGCCCGATCCTGCCGATCGGGATCGGCGGGTTGGGGTAGGGGGCGAGATCGGGTAGGGCGGGATCACCGCCCAGACCCGACACTGACATGTCGCGAGCCACCTGAACGTACGGTTCAGCCAGATCGGCCCAGCTGATCGGCCAGTCGTCCGCGACGCCGTCGAGTGTCCGAACCCGGAAGTCCGACGCGAGCAGCGGCTGCCACATGGCGGCCCACTGCACCAGCCCCCCGCCCACGCCGTTGTACATGACTGGACGGACATCCGCCTCGCCCGTGAGCGGATAGTCGGCGGGCCCCCGGCGGGTGTTGGGATCGGGGTTCCAGCGCTGGACCCACGCCAGCTCGGCCTCCGGCCGGTCGCTCATGTAGTCCCCCGGGCCTGCCCAGTCACCCTGTTCGAGACAGACCACGTCGAAGCCGGCGGCTGCCAGGCGCGCCGAGGCGACTGCGCCGGAGGCGCCTGAGCCGACGACCACAACCTCGGTCGCGACATCCGACTGCGGCCGATGCATCAGCATTCGGACCGCATGATCACTTCGGCTGCCCCACTGGGGAATCGCATGCACCACCACGCTGCTTCACCACATCGACCGCCACGTTGAAAGCATCAGCATATTGAAGGACTATACTGTAGTGAAGGCAGATGGTACTTCGGTGGTCGTTACATTGGCGAAGGTGACTGACATGTACTCAACCGCGAACAACGTCGCCTCCAACTGGCACACACCCGCCTCCGATGTCAGGCGCCGCAGCGCAGAGCGGCCGCCTCTCACCGTGCACACGGTCGGCAAGGAGATCAAGCGGCTGCGAAAGCTCCGAGAGCTGACCCTGGAGCAGCTGGCCTCCGATTCGGGGGTTAGTGCCGGGCTGCTCTCGCAGGTGGAGCGGGGGCAGGGCAACCCCTCGTTCAACACTCTGGTGCAAGTTGCCCGCGCTCTGGGCATCCCGGTGGCGCGGCTCGTGGCCGGCGAACAGATGTCCTCACCGGTGGTCCGGCGCGAGGAGCGGCGCCAGCTCAGTCTCGGCGACGGCAAGCTCGTCCTGGCCGAGATGCTCACACCCAGGCTCGACAGCGCCCTCGAGGCCATCCGAATCGTCACAGAGCCGGGATACTCCAGCAAAGACACGCCTTTCGTGCACGACGGCGAGGAGTTCGGCATCGTTCTGGAGGGAACGCACGCCGTCAATGTCGGCGGCACCCACTACGTGCTTCGGGCTGGCGACTCGATCTCCTACAGCTCCACGATCCCTCACTGGTACGAGAATCCTGGCGAGGTCAACTCGGTGTCGCTGTGGGTGGTGACCCCTCCGAGCTTCTAGCGTGATGATCACACCTGTAACCCGACCAGCCGTCGAAGTCCCTGTCGTGGCGAGAAGCGACGTGGTCGTGGTGGGCGGCGGGCCGGCCGGCATGGCCGCGGCGATCTCAGCGGCGCGCCAAGGGGCGAGCGTCACCCTCCTGGAGCGCTATGCCTACCTGGGCGGCCTGGCGGCAGGCGGAATGGTCCTCGTACTCGACGACTTCGCCGACGGCGCCACCGAGATCACCGTGCGCGGCATCGCCCAAGAGATGGTGGAGCGCCTGCACGCTCTCGGGCTGGCCGTCTACCCGCCGTCAGATGACCGCATCCTCAGCGACGAGATGTGGCGTCGATGGTCTCGCTGGGGCCTGTTCGACCTCTACGCCAAAGGACCCAGGAAGTCCATCGTTTACGCGGTTGCCTTCGATCCCGACGGCTGGAAGCGGGTCTCCAACGACCTCGTGGAGGAGGCCGGGATCGACGTCCGGCTCCATTCCTGGTACTCGGCGCCGATCATGGAGGGCGACACCATCGTCGGCGTGATATGCGAGACCAAGACCGGCCCCCAGGCCATCCTCGCCGACGTCGTGATCGATGCCAGCGGCGACGCCGACGTGGCGGCGAGCACCGGCGCCCCCTTCGTGGAGGGCTCGTACATGGTGACCACCGTCTTCCGCCTCGGCAACGTCGACACCGAGGCGGCCGAGCACTTCGAGCACTCCCAGCCCGCCGAGTGCCATGCGGTGAACCGTCAGGCGCGGCGCATCCTCGGCGGTTCCTGGGCCATGTGGTGGTTGAAGACCCCCCTGCCGGGTGTTGTGTGGTGCAACTGCCCTCACATGACCGGCTACGACGGGCTGAGCGTGGAGGATCTCACAGCCGCCGACCGGGAGGGGCGCAGGAGGATCGCCGGCCTAGTGGAGTTTGCGCGGGAGCACTATCCGGGGTTCGAGAGGGCCGTGGTGATCGATGTGGCACCCCAGATCGGCGTACGGCAGTCGCGTCTCATCGAGGGCGAGTACGTGGTGACCAAGGACGACGTGATGAGCCGGGCGCACTTCACCGACAGCGTGGCCCGCGGGCGCGGCTACTACACCCCCTATCGAGCCCTGCTGCCGCAGCACGTGGAGCAGCTGCTCGTGGCCGGCCGGCACTACTCGGTGACCCCCGAGGCGCAGAAGCTGTCCAGGGAGATCCCGCCCTGCATGTCAATGGGCGAGGCGGCGGGCACGGCCGCGGTCGAGGCATTGGACTCCGGCATTGCGGTCCGCAAGGTGGACGTGGCGGCGGTTCAACGGCGCCTGCGGCGCCACGGCGCCGACCCCGGCGACATCCCATCGCCGCGAGCGCGCCCGGCCGCCACCTCATCGGCGGCGGGCTCAGCGGCGGCCAGCACATCGGCGGCGGCCTCGTGAGCAGCTCCGCTCCCCAGCCGCTGGCCGGGATCAGGGTTCTGGACTTCTCCCAGATCATGATGGGGCCGGTCGCCACTCAGCTGCTGGCCGACCACGGCGCCGACGTGCTCAAGATCGAGCGCCCCGGCAGCGGCGACATCTTCCGCCAGGCCCTCGTCGACCCCGACGGCGCCGAGCACCCGGCGTTCGGCGCCCTGAACCGCAACAAGCGCAGCATGGTCGTCGACGTCCGCTCCCCCGAGGGCCTGGCCCTGATCGACGATCTCGTCGAGGTGGCCGACGTGGTGGTCAACAACTACCGGCCGGAGGTGATGGACCGTCTGGGCCTGGGGTACGAGCGCCTCTCGGGCATCAATCCCCGCATCGTCTACGCCCAGGGCACCGGTTTCGGCACCGACGGGGTCTACGCCCGCAAGGGCGGCCAGGACATACTTGCCCAAGCTCTCACCGGCGCCATGTCGCACAAGGCCGACCCCCGCCACCCGACCGCCATCTACCCCGTCTCTCTGGCCGACTACACCGCCGGCATGCACATGGTGCAGGGGATCCTGATGGCACTGCTCGAACGAACCCGGACCGGACGGGGCCAGAGGGTCGAGGTCTCGCTCTACGACTCCCTGCTCGCCATGCAGATCATGGAGGCCACGATGGCGCTGATGGACCGCGACCCGCTCAACTGGGCGCGAATGCCCCTGGTGGGAACATTCACCGCCTCCGACGGTGAGGTCGTGCTGGTGGGCGCCTTCAAAGCGAACCCGCTGCGCGACATATGCGAGGCGCTGGACTTGGATGACCTCTCGGCCGACCCCTCCTTTGCCACGATGGCCGACCAGGCCGCCAACCGTAACCGTCTCCAGGCCCTTGTCGCCGAGGCCATCGGCCGGTTCAGCGTCGCCGAGGCGGTCGAACGGCTCGAGGAGCAGGACGTGCTCTGCGCGCCGGTTCGAACTCTCGACGAAGCGCTTCAGGACCCGCATACCGCGTCCATGATCGTGGAGATGCCCCGCCCGGGCCGGGCGCCGCTGCGGTCGGTGGCGTCACCGGTGCATCTGCCCGACGCACCGTCGCCGGCGCGCCGCCCGCCGCCCGCGCTGGGCGAGGGGGCCGCCGAGGCGCTCGCGGAGTACGGGATCGCGTCCGAGCGGATCGGCGCGCTGGCCGCGGCGGGGGTTCTGGCGTGAGCATCGACCTGGCTGTCAGCGACCACGTCGCCCGAGTGACGATCAACCGCCCGGAGCGGCTGAACGCCATTGACGAGTCCCATCAGAAGGATCTGCGGGGCGTCTGGGAGGCCATCGAGGCGGACCGCTCAGTGCGGATCGTGGTGCTCACCGGCGCCGGCGACCGGGCATTCTGCGCCGGCGACGACATGCGAGCCGAGGGCGCGACCGGACTCGACTACTGGCTGCACGCCCGCCGTGACGGCTTCGGCCATCTGCCGCTGCGAGACTCGCTGGACGTGCCGGTGCTGGCCCGAGTCAACGGCTACGCCCTCGGAGGCGGCCTGGAGCTGGTGGTGGGATGCGACCTGGCGGTGGCGTCGGAGGACGCGGTGCTGGGCTTCGTGGAGCCCCGCCTCGGCCGCCTGCCACTCGACGGGGGAATCGTGTCGCTGGCGCGGCAGCTCCCTGCCAAGTGGGCCATGGAAGTCCTGCTGACGGGAAGGCGATTCAGCGCGGCCGAGGCGCTCGCCCTGGGTCTGCTGAACGAGGTCGTCCCCGCCTCCGAACTCGACACCGCCACCGACCGCTGGTTGGAGAACCTCCTGGCGTGCGCACCGCTGTCGCTGAGGGCCATCAAGCAGATCATCCGCCGCACCGCCCACATGACTGCGGCCGACGCCCGCATGGCCAACCTTCCGGCCCTTGTGGAGGTGCTGGCATCATCGGACGGCGAGGAGGGGATCCGCGCCTTCAGCGAGAAGCGCTCCCCGCGCTGGGAGGGCCGCTGAGCGGAGCCCGCTGACCGCGCCCCGAACCGACAAATGATCGGCCCCTTGACTTCTATTTGTTGAAGATCTATATTATAATGAAGTTCACTGCATAGGCAAAGAGGATTCCAATGAGAAGCCGACGTATTTTCACAGTCCTTCTGGTGGCCGGTGCCCTCCTGGCAGCCGCCTGCGGAAGCGACGACGACGGGGGTGCTGCCCCACCGGAGCCCGCACCGACCGAAGCGCCCACCACAACCGACACCGAACCCGAACCGGATGAGGCGCCGACCACAACTGCCGCGGAGCCCGAACCGGATGAGGCGCCGACCACGACTGCCGCGGAGCCCGAACCGGCCGAGGCGCCGTCAGTCGCACTCGTGGCCAACCAGAAGGCGGGCGATCTGGGGCCGATCGACGACCTCGTGCGCGGCCTCGAGATGGTGGAGGCCGACTTCGGCGCCGACATCACGTTCATCGAGGCGACCGATCCCTCGACCTTCGAGACCACCCTTCGCAACCTGGCCAACCAGGGCACCGACATCATCGCGGTGACCTTCCCGCCCATGCAGGACGCGGTCGTCGCCGTGGCCCCGGACTTCCCCGACACCCGATGGATCCACATATTCGGCTTCGAGGGAGGCGTCGACAATCTCGTCTCCATCGGATTCGACTACTACAAGGGCACCTACCTGGCCGGCATTCTCGCGGGCGCCCTGAACACCACCGGCAAGGTGGGATTCGTGGGCGGCGTGTCCATCCCGCCGCTCAATGCCGACTACAACGCGTTCGTGGCCGCGGCCCAGAGCAAGAATCCCGACATCGCCGGAGAAGCCGCCTTCGCCGACTCCTTCGAGGATCCCGCCAAGGGTCGAGAACTCGGTGCGGCTCTCTATGACGGCGGAGTGGACATCATCATGACCGATGCGGCCGCCACCGACCTGGGCGTCATTCAGGCCGCAGAGGAGAAGGGCGGCTACGTCATCGGGGGCTCGGTGAACTACTTCGACAGCCCAGCGGTGATCGGCGGCGTTCTGCTGTACTGGGCCGAGCTCCTCCACGCCCAAGTCGGGCACGCCCTCAGCGACGACTACACGCCCGGGTACGTCGGCGCCGGGGTCGCCGAGGGAGGCGTGGACCTGGTCATCAACCCCGAGTTCCTCGCGAACGGTCCGGCAGAGATGGTGGAGATCATCAACGCCACGCTCGACGAGATCGATGAGGCTCGGGCGCAGATCAAGGACGGATCCCTCGAGGTTCCCTTCGACCCCGAACTCTGAGACCGGTAATGTCGCATCGATGACGGTGCCGAGCGGACCGGCATCCGCCGGAGCCCCGGCGGTTCGCTGCCGATCGCTCGGTGTCTCCTTCGGCACAGTCCGGGCTCTCCACGATGTCAGCCTCGACCTCGCGCCCGGGCGGGTCCACGCGCTGGTCGGCCAGAACGGGGCAGGCAAGACCACCCTGGCCAAGGTGTTGGGCGGCCTTCAGGCCCCGGATACCGGTGACGTGTACATCTCAGGTCGCAAGCTCCCCTCCGGTGACGTGCGAGCCGCCAGAGGCGCCGGACTCGCGATGGTGCACCAGCACTTCTCACTGCCCCCCTCCTTCACGATCGCGGAGGCTCTTGAGCTGACCGCCGCCCGCTCCGGGGGCAGTCCGGTCTACCGACGGGCAGAACTGCACCGGCGCTGGCAGAACGATGTGGCCGAAATCGGCGGCGCGACCGCGCTGTCGACACGCATCCGGGATCTGCCCGTCGAGACCCGCCAGTCGTTGGAGATCGTGAGAGCCCTGGCGACCGAAGCGCGGATCCTGATGCTGGACGAGCCCACCGCGCTGCTCACGCCGGCAGCCACTGACGCTCTGTTCGAGCGTCTTCGGCGCCTTCGCGACGACGGGGTCACGGTCCTCGTCGTACTGCACAAGTTACGGGAGGTGGCTGCCGTCGCTGACACGGTGACCGTGCTGCGCGATGGCGAGTTGGTGCTGGGCCCGAACGAGATGTCCGAGACATCCCAGGGCTGGATCAGCGACGCCATCGTCGGGACCGCCTCAGAAGCGGGCCGGGCCGTCGGTGTGGAAGCCGCCTCTGACCGCGGGCGACAGACGTTGCTGGAGCTGGCGCGAGTCTCGAGCCGGGAGTCGGCCTTCGATCCTGGTCTGAGCAGCATCGACCTCAGCGTCGAAGCCCATGAGATCGTCGGCATCGCCGGCGTGGAGGGCAATGGGCAGCGCAGCCTCGTCTCGGTCATCGCCGGCCTGGACGCCGTCGCCGAAGGTTCTGTGATTATCGGCGGAACAGAGATGACCCGCGCTCCTCCCGCCCGGAGACGGCTGCGAGGTTTGCGCCTCGTGCCGTTCGACCGCAACAGCGAGGGCATCAGCCGCCGTGCGCCCGTCTGGTTGAACCAGTCGGCGCTACGCCTCGTCGGTCGGCACAGACGACGCTTTCCGCTGATCTCTCTGCGCCAGTACAGGCGGCAGGCGACCGAGGCGATGGACCATTGGCGGGTCCGGTACGACTCGGTCACCCAGCCGGCCGAGAGCCTCTCCGGTGGCAACGTGCAACGCCTGATCCTGTCGCGGGAGTTGGCCTCCGGGCTGGAGGTGCTCGTAGCGGCCCAGCCGACCCGCGGCCTGGACTTTTCTGCCACCAGCTTCGTGCGTCGCTCGTTGCGAGGACTGCGGGACGCGGGGGCCGGCGTCCTGCTGGTGTCCTCGGACCTCGACGAACTGTTCGAGCTGTCCGACCGCCTGCTCGTGATGTACGGAGGGAGCATCGTGGCCCGTTTCGAAGCGCCCTACGACCGGCGCGCGGTGGGCGACGCCATGACGGGGGCGCTCCGGTGACCGGTGGCCTGCAGCGGCTGGCTTCGACCATCGTGCTGGTCGTCGTCTCGTTCCTGCTGACGGCGCTTATTCTGTGGACCAGCGGCTACGGCGTGGGCGATGTCTTCTCCGGCACCATCCAGGGGGCGATAACCGCGACGGGCGCGGCAACCTCAACAGTCCGTTGGGCGATTCCGATGCTGCTGATCGGCCTAGGAGTAGTGATCGGCTTCCGGGCGGGGTTCTTCAACATCGGCGGCCAGGGACAATTCTACATGGGCGCCTGCGCTGCACTGGTCGTCTCGCTGGGCTGGCGCGAGGGCCCGGCGCCGGTGGTGATCCTGTGCGCGACGGCGGCAGCGATCATTGCCGGACTGGCATGGTCGCTGCTGCCCGGCTACCTGCGGGTGCGCTTCGGCACGGACGAGGTGCTGACCACGCTGATGATGAACTTCATCGGCGCACTCGTGCTCCAGTACCTGACCGCCGGCCCCATGCGCAACCCGTCGGGCACCGGCCAGACCGCGGCCAGCGAGCGCATTCCCGAGGCGTTCCGCATCACCGACGGCTCCGGCGTGTCAGCAACCGTGCTGCTGCTAGTCGGATGCGTGGCCGTGCTCGTCTGGCTGCTGCTGGAGCGCACCCGCTTCGGTCTGACCATGACCCTTGTCGGCCACAACCCCACCATGGCCCGCTGGCAGGGCATAGACGTGCGCCGGGTGGGCCTCGTCGCCTTCGGACTCTCCGGGGCACTGGCCGGTCTTGCCGGCGCGGTGGAGCTGCACGGCCCGGGGGCACGACTGGTCACCGGGTTCTCGCCCGAGGTGGGCTTCACCGCCGTCGTGGTGGCGCTCGTCGGCCTGCTGAGCGTGTGGGGCACTGTCGTGGCCGCGATCTTCTTCGGCGGCTTGCAGTCGGCCATCCTGTTCCTGCCGATCGTCACGGATCTTCCGCCACCTGCGCTGGTGCTGCTACACGGCATGGTGGCGTTCCTGGTCACGGTCAAGTTCCGGGCCGTGCGCCGAAGGCGGGCAGGGCCCGCCGCGGAGGCTCTGACGGGCTGATGGAACAGATCCTGGCCACCACGCTTCGCTCGGCCGCGCCGCTGGTGCTGGTCGCGACGGCAGGCGTCTTCGCCTTCCGGGCCGGGATCTTCCACCTTGGGCTCGAAGGGCTGATGATCACCGGCGCGTTCACAACGGTGGCCGTCGGCGACGCGACCGGATCGGTGGAACTCGGCATCCTCGCAGCCGTCGGCGTGTGCATGGCCCTGTCTGCGGTCTACTGGTGGGTGATCGGCCCCCTCGGCGCCAACGTCATCATCGCCGGGCTCGGGCTCACCTCCATCGGCCTCGGCGGCACCGCCTTCGCGCTCGGAGCCGTCTTCGACCTGCGCGGCTCCATGTTCACCGACGTCGTGCTGCCCCGACCCGTGAGCGGGGTCACGTCCGGCCCGGGCGTCATCGTCTCGGAGCACTCGATCCTCGTCTGGATCACGCCGCTGGTGGTGCTGGCCGCCTGGGTCGTGCTGCGGCGCAGCCGCTTCGGGCTGCGCCTCGCCGCGGCCGGCGAGTACCCGTTCGCGGCGCGCGCCGCGGGTGTGAATCCGTCCATCGTTCGACTTCAGGCACTGCTCATCGCTGGAGGGCTGTGCGCCCTGGGTGGCGCGGAGCTGTCCGTCGGAGCGCTGCGCAACTTCACCGAGAACATGACCAACGGCCGGGGCTTCATCGCCTTCGTAGCGGTCATCTTCGGGGCGTGGCACCCCATCGGCGCGGCACTCGCCGGGTTGTTCTTCGGCCTTGCCGACGCAATCGGCATCCAGTCGCAGATCAACATCACGGAGCGGGTGCCGCGGGAGTTCGTCCTGATGATCCCCTTCGTGCTTACGATCGTCGCCGTCTGGCTGGGCGGACTATGGCGGCGCCGTTCCCTGGAAGCCGAGGCAGGCTATGCGGAATTGAGGGAACCGGACTATTGAGGCCCGACGACAGAGAGGGCCGGGTCAGTAGCGGTAGTGGTCGGGCTTGTAGGAGCCGTCGGGGCGGGCGGGGTCGCAGAAGGGCTGGCCGTGACGGTCGAGCATCAGCGCGTCGAGTTCGTCTGCGACGTTGGGTCCGCTAAGCCATCCGTCGGGAAAGATGGTCGTGTAGTCGTCGATCATCTGGCATCGCCGGGCGTTTCCACCCTCGGTGGGATCGAAGTGGATGGTTGCCGCTGCGATCTCGCTGGAGATCACGTGCAACGGCGTGCTGCGGCCGACAAGGTTCAGCCTCGCGTTGGCGAGCAGGGTAAGCGTCAGACACACCCAGAGAACCGCAGATGCAGCCGCGACCAGCACGATTGATGCTCGCCGCGTACGCATGATCCCGAACAACGCGACGAGCACGGCCGTGGCCACCAGCGACCAGCCCACTTGGACCAGCACGGTCTCGCGCCAGGCTTCCCCAACGGGGTAATCGACCCGGTGGACGTGCCTGGACAGACCGGCGAGCAACGCCGGCAGCAGAGCGATGGCTGCGCCGAGCGCTGCGAGGCTAGTAGCCGGCCTGTGCCATCTCGCCACGGGTGCCGAAGGCTCCGGCGAGCAGCTCTTGAGCAGCCGGGCCGATCTCACCACGATCCAGAGAAGCGCGGCCAGCACGAGGACCAGCAGGGAGTTCGCGGCCAGCTCTCGGAGCCCGAAGTCGAGGCCGGACTCGTCAATGAGGTGGGAGGCGTGGGACCAGCCGGCTGGCGGTGTGCCGGTCAGCAGGCGTTTCGCGGTCAGCAGGTAGACGTCTGCGGACAGTTCGATATCTGAGGCCGAGTAGCACGTCCTGCGGCTGCAACGGTCCGCGATCTCGATCCGGACCGGCAGGAAGACCGCGCTGAAGCCGACGCTGAGCCACACCCAGCGGCGCAGTGCGGCACTGCGCAGAACTTCTCGGGGCGGGCGCCCCGACGCCCCGTGCCGGGCCAGCATGAAGGCGGCCGCCACTGCGGGGGCCAGGTACAGGAGATCGTAAGTGCTGGCCGCGACCGCGCCCAGCAGGGCCATGGACACCGCTTCGTGCCATGACAGCCGTCTACCCTGCATGTCCTTCTCACGAGCCACCGCCAGCGCGGTGAGCAGGATCAGCACGATTGAGCCGACCACCACGAACGGGTACTTGGTGATGGGACCGTCGTTGTCGGCGGCAACGAGGGTCGCGGCCAGCGTCATCGGGTAGAGCACCACAGCCGGATGGGAGCGGCCCAGAGAGGCATCGCCGGAGCCGGCCACGGCCGACACGACCCGGTAGGCCACCAGCGCGAGCAGGGCGACAATCACCAATCGCAGCACCCCGATGACGGCGTGGGGCGCGAGACCGGTGGCCTCGGCGGCGTCGAACACGAAGACGCGCTCGATGTTCTCCACCGCCCGGCCGAGCGGTCGGAAGTTGCCGAGGTCCAGGAAACCGTCAATGGTGTCCCAGGCGTGGCTGAACGCTTCGAGCGGATCGGAACCGAAGCGGCGGGCAGCGAGGTAAAGGCGCCGCCGATCGTCGCCAATCAGCGAATATCCCACCAGCGGCGCGGTTACGAGGAGCGCGGGAGCAACCGCGTCTCGGCATCGGCGAAATGCTGGGTTGGGCCCCATCACAGGGGTGCGAACCTACACGATGATGCCGCCGGCATTGGCCCCTCCTGGGCTACGGCGCGCTTGATGAGGCCCTGCGCGATCGGGGCATCGAGCCCGATGCCCGCATCAAGGTGTTCGGCGCGCACGGCGTTGCTGCCGGTCACCTCTGCGGATGGGACGTCTAGCGGGTCAGCGATCCCACAACCCCAGACGATGCCGATGTGGTCCTCGTTGCCTCCTCGTTGTCGGTACGCTGGGGTGATTCTCCCGTGACCGGCGTGTCGGACACGTTCTCGCTGGACGGGGTGAAGGTGCTGATTCTGGACTGACGGACCGATGTCCCGGCCGAAGGCGTCGGCCGAGATCGAAGTCGGGTGAGCGCGTCGATCCTGGGGGTGGGCTGGTTGCCTGGGGGTAGAGCCACGCTGCCGATACGGTTAGCGCAGGCCGGGCCGAAGGGATCGCACGTGACGGTTGAACGCTGGTGCTGGACGGCCCCCGAGGCGTTGAGCGGGGCCGATGTGGCCGCGTTCGCCAAGCGAGTGGGAGGAACTCGGGTATTCGCAGCTGTGGACGGGTCGCGCCCGAGGGTCTCGGCCACCCAGAGCCGCGAGTATCCGAGCTCTTCGATCTTCCTGGCGAAGTCGGCCACCTCGACCCCGTCGAGTGCGTCAGGAATGATCCAGCACGCCCGTTCGACCGCCATCTGTGCTCCCTTCGGCCGGCTGGCGGCACCACCGTACCGGAGGGGGCGGCTGCGTCACCGCGATCGGGTCATTCGCTCGAGGCTTCCAGGGGCGGTCGCACCCGGCGCCAACCGGCATGACCGTACCGGGCCGCTAGGTGCGCCTTCACGACCGGGATCAGGGGTCCAGATTCCTCGAGAGCCGATCTCATCTCGGTCAGGCGGCGCTGCTTGGTAGCGGCGTCCGGGCACTGTGGATGTTTGGCCAGGTCTACGATCGCGGCGGCATTGACATTGGCGGTCGCGCTAATGCATCCGCGACCGCCTGCGGCGAGCGTTGGCAGCAGGTGACGCTCAGACCCGACGTACAGGTCCATTCCTCTGGGCACAGCCTGATGCAGCAGAGCCAGGGTCGTCGACCAGTCCCCCGAACTGTCCTTCAGGCCTGCGATGACGGCCGGGTACTGATCGGCCAACTGGGTCAGGACTTCGACCGAGATCGACACCCCGGAGACACCCGGGATGTTGTAGAGGTGTATTCGGAGACGTTCGTCGGCCACGCGTTCTATGACCTCGCGGTAGTACGCGACGACGCCCGCAGGCGTCTGGTTCTTGTAGAAGAAGGCCGGAAGCATGAGAACCCCCGGACACCCGGCCCGCACCGCCTCGTTCGTCAAAGCCACCGTCTCGGGGATCGAGCATGTCCCCGTGCCGGGCATCAGGAACTCCGGCAGGATCCCGTGCGCGAGCACGGCGTCCAGGATGCGCCGGCGCTCGTCCAGCGCCAGCGAGTTGGCCTCTGAGGTTGTTCCGAACAGAGCGAGTCCGGCGCCGGCGCGAATGAGTTCGTCGCAGTGTGCCAGGAAGCGCGCGGTGTCGACGGCCAAGTCCGGGGCGAACGGCGTGGCGACCGGGGCCAGAACTCGCGGAAGCCGGGGGGTGTTCATTGGCTCCTTCTCCGAAGTCAGGTGCGGTCTCTGCCGCCGCCGGGACGACCTAGGCCGCGTGCCGCCGTGGCCGTGAGCCTAGTTGATGGTTGACAATCAACTAGCTAGAGTCTCCCGGACCCACCCATCGGACGCGAAGGAGCGGAGTGGTATCCGGGGACCTGGCCGATAGTCGAGGCGCGCAGGCCGCCATCGAGGTCACGAACGCCACTATGTGCTTCAGCACTGACCAAGGCGAAGTGATCGCCCTCAAGGACCTTTCGATCAATATCGGGACTGGCCAGCTCGCTACGGTCATCGGCCCATCGGGGTGCGGCAAGTCGACACTGCTGCGACTCATCGCCGACCTCCTCTCCCCGACAGCCGGCACGGTGGCCGTCTTCGGCGCCCGCCCTCACCATGCCCGCAAGGCGCGGCGCCTCGGGTTCGTGTTCCAGGATGCCGCGTTGCTGCCCTGGAGAACCGCCATCCGCAACGTCGAACTCCCGTTGGAAGTGGGCGGAGGAGCCATCCGCGACCTGCCGCACCGGGACCCGGGCGAACTGCTGGACCTGGTCGGTCTCAACGGTCGCCATCATGCCTACCCGCAGGAGCTGTCGGGCGGCATGCGCCAACGAGTGTCGATCGCTCGAGCGCTGGTGACACAGCCTCAGGTCCTGCTTATGGACGAGCCCTTCGGTGCCCTTGACGCCATCACGCGAGGCCGGCTGAACGTCGAGCTCCTGAACATCTGGGCCAAGACCGCAACGACGATCGTGTTCGTCACTCACAGCATCGACGAAGCCGTCTTCCTCGGACAGAGGGTCATCGTCATGTCGGCCAACCCGGGCCGGCTTCACGCTGAGATCGAGGTGCCGATCGAATACCCGCGCACACCTGATCTTCGAGAGGCGCCGGAGTTCGTGACCATCGCCGCTCAAGTGAGGAAGGCCTTGGAGACCGCATGAAGCCGGCGACGACCGCCAACGACACCGCCGCGCCGCGCCGTCCGCCGCGCACACCCCTGAGAGGCCACGCGCGCACCGTCTTCTGGGTGGTCCTCGGCTTCGTGGTGACTGTCGCCGTCTGGCAGTCGATCATCACCATCCGAGACGTTCCGAACTACGTGGTGCCTCCGCCCGGTGATGTCTGGGAGTCTCTCAACTCTGACTTCGACACCCTGTTGAGCAACACCAAGCCGACCGCCATCGAGAGTGTCGGCGGTTTCCTGATCGGGTCCCTGGGCGCCATCATCCTCGCAGTCGTCTTCGTCCATAGCCGCGTCATTGAGCGCATGTTCCTCCCCATCGTGATCGTGATCCGCACGATTCCGGTGGTCGCCATCGCTCCAGTGCTGGTCTTGATGCTCGGCAATGGCCTAGCGCCAAAGATCGTCATTGCGGCGCTGATCTCATTCTTCCCCACCCTCGTGAACATGGTGGAAGGACTGCAATCGGTCGACTCGCAGTCCGTTGAACTCTTCCGGGTGCTCTCGGCGAGCAAGTGGGAGGTGTTCTGGAAGCTGCGCATCTACAAGTCGCTGCCGTTCCTGTTCGCATCACTGAAGATCGCGTCGACCGCGTCAGTCATCGGAGCGGTCGTCGCGGAGTGGATCGGATCTGACGAGGGCCTCGGTGCTCTCATCATCCTCGCGACGTTCAACTTCAGAACGTCGCTGCTCTACGCAACCATGGTGTTCGCCTCGATCCTTGCGCTGGTCCTCTTCGCTGCGGTCGCGCTGCTCGAACGACTCGTGGTCCGTTGGCAGCCCGAATGAAGCCGACCGAACCGAAGACGACCTATCTGGGCTGGTAGCGCCAGCCCGACCTCAGACAATCCCCCACCCCGCCCGGAGGCGACTGCCATGCCACCCACCACCGTTCCAATCTTGGCCGCGACTGCTCCAGTGGCTGCGGTCTCGGACGTTGTCGTCGTCGGAGGCGGTCCAGCAGGAATGTCCGCCGCGGTTGCCGCAGCCCGCAACGGGGCGTCCGTGACGCTCGTTGAGCGATACCCGCATCTCGGTGGCATGGCTGCGGGTGGCTTCGTGCTGGTGCTCGACGACATCGTGGACGAGGAGGAGATAACCGTGCGGGGCATCGCGCAGGAGATGATCGATCGCCTGGAGACGATGGGATTGGCCGTATACCCGCCGCCTGAGGACCGGGTCCTCAGCGAGGCGGCCTGGGAGAAGTGGCGGCGATGGGGGGCAATCGATTTTCACCAGCCAGGCGAGATCAAGCCGATCGTCTACAGCGTCGCCTTCGACCCCGAGGGCTGGAAGACCGCAGCGCACGACATGATCACCGAGAGCAGAGTCTCGCTTCGCCTGCACTCGCCCTTCCATTCGCCCATCATGGAGGACGACCGGGTTGTCGGGGTGATCTGCAACACCAAGACGGGCCCGAAGGCCCTCCTCGCCGATGTCGTGATCGACTGCAGCGGCGACGCCGACGTCGCCTTCGGCGCCGGTACTCCCCTGGTCCAGGGGTCCTACCTCGTGACCACCGTCTTCCGCCTCGGCAATGTCGACACCGCGACCGCGATGGCCTTCGATCGCGAGGAGCCCCGGGCCGCGTACGAACTTGACCGGGAAGCCAAGCGAATACTCGGAGGTGCGTGGGAGCACTGGTGGCTGCTGACCCCTCTGCCGGGCATTGTCTGGTGCAACGCGCCGCACATGACCGGCTACGACGGTCTGACGCCGCTTGATCAGACAGCCGCCACCGACGAAGGCCGGCGACGCGTCGCCGAACTGCTGGAGTTCGCCCGGCAGAGGATTCCCGGGTTCGAACAGGCGGTGCTGGTCGACGTCGCCCCGCAGCTCGGTGTCCGCCAGACCCGGCTCATCCGAGGGGACTACGTGGTCACCAAGGACGACGTGGTCAAGCGGCACCATTTCCGCGACAGCGTGGCGCGCGGCCGCGGCTACTACACCCCGTACCGCGCCCTGCTGCCCCGGGACACGCAGGGGCTCCTGGTTGCCGGTCGGCACTACTCGGTCGAGCCTGACGCGCAGAAGCTCAGCCGCGAGATCCCGCCTTGCATGGCAATGGGCGAAGCGGCCGGCGTCGCAGCGGCGATGGCCGCCGACGCCGCGATCGATCCCCGCGACATCGATGTCGCGAGGCTGCAGCGGACTCTTCGCTCCCAGGGCGCCGACCCCGGCGACATCCCCTCGCCGAGAGCCGTCGTTGATCACGCGGCCCTGGCGGTGACGCCATGACGGCGCTGCCGCTGGACGGCGTCAGAGTCCTCGACTTCACCCAGGTGATCATGGGGGCGGCAGCCACCCAGATACTCGGCGACTACGGCGCAGAGGTCATCAAGGTCGAACGGCCCGGCACCGGCGACATATTCCGGAGATCCCTCCCCCACGAGCCTGGCACCAACAACCCTGCGTTTGCCAGTGTGAACCGCAACAAGAAGAGCGTCGAGCTGGACCCGCGAGCTCTAGAGGACGCCGAGACACTCCAACGACTCGTCGAGATCTCCGATGTCATGGTCAACAACTTCCGCCCCGGGGTCATGGAGCGTCTGGGCCTTGGCTATGAGGCCGTCAAGTCGGTCAATCCACGGATCATCTACGCGGAGGCAACCGGCTTCGGCCCGACCGGCAAGTACGTGCACAAGGGCGGCCAAGACATTCTCGCCCAGGCCTACACCGGTGTCATGCGCCGGAAGGCGGACGCGGCCCACCCCACTGCGATATATCCGACATCCATTGCCGACTACGGCGCGGCGATGCATCTCGCTCAGGGGATACTCCTCGCCCTCGTTGCCCGGGATCGCACGGGGCTGGGCCAGAAGGTCGAGATCTCGCTCTACGACTCGATGATCGCGCTCCAGCACCAGGAAGCCGCGATGGAGCTGGCCGGCGCTCCAGAACTGAACTGGGCGTCGCTTCCGCTCACCGGGGTGTTCAACGCGTCGGACGGCCAACTTGTGATCGTTGGAGCCTTCAAGGAGAACCCGCTCGGCGACATCTGCGATGCGCTGGAGATGGAGGACCTGTCGAAGCACCCCGAGTTCGGCAACCTCGAGTCGAGGAAGGCCAACAAGGAAGCCCTGCACGCGCTGATCGAAGCGGCAACCGCTCGGCGCACCGTCACCGAGAACCTGTCCCGACTCGAATCCGTCGACATTCTCTGCGCACCGGTGCGGTCTCTCAGCGAGACGCTCGCCGACGACCACTCAGCACCGATGATCATCGAGGTCAACGATCCGATCCGACCGCAGAGCGAGCGCCACATCGGCTCCCCGATCCGCCTCTCGGGGACTGCGGCCCGGGTTGGGCAGCCAGCACCGCTTCTCGGCGCTCACAACCGGTGGATGCGTGACCTTCTCGATGCTGTCCCGGAGGCGCACCACCCGTGACGATCGACCTTCACACCGACGGGCATGTGGCAACGGTGACCATCAACCGACCTGACCGTCGCAACGCCATCGACGACGCGCACCACGCCCAGCTCGTCGATGCCTGGCGGACGATCGAAGCCGATTCCCAGATCTGGGTCGCGGTGTTGACCGGCGCCGGCGAGCGCTCATTCTGCGCCGGCGCGGATATCCACCAGCGTCAGCCCGAGGGCCACGACTACTGGGCTTCGAGGGATCCGGACGGATTCGGCGGGTTGGCCCTGCGGACATCGATGACCAAGCCGGTCATCGCCAGAGTGAACGGATACGCGCTGGGCGGCGGGTTCGAGATGGTGCTCGGGTGTGACCTCGCCGTCGCGGCCGACCATGCGCGAATCGGCCTCGTCGAGCCGAGAGTCGGGCGCTTGGCCATCGACGGGGGAATCGTCAACGCCGTCCGCCACGTCTCGCGCAAACACGCGATGGAGCTGCTGCTGACCGGCGGCATGTTCGACGCCGCTGAGGCCCACAGAATGGGCTTCGTCAACGAGGTTGTGCCCTCGGATGAGCTCGACGCGGCTGTACGACGGTGGGTCGAGATCCTGCTGTCGTGCTCACCGGCGTCTCTAGCGGCCATCAAAGCACTCATCAACGCGACCCAGCACCTTCCTGCCCGCGAGGCGAACCTGGCGGATGTCACGCAGGTCCGTGCACAGATGACCTCAGCCGACGCGGTGGAGGGACCGGCGGCGTTCCGCGAGAAGCGACGCCCGAGATGGTCGGTGGCGTGAGTCGTGCCCTACGTGATTACCTCGCCCTGCATCGACTGCGTCGACGGCGCCTGCATGACGGCGTGTCCCGTCGACTGCATCCACCCTTCTGAGCGCATGTTCTACATCGACCCGGTGACCTGCATCGACTGCGGGGCGTGCGAGAGCCTCTGCCCGGTCGAGGCCATCTACAAGTCGCGCTGGGTGCCTGTCGATCAACAGGAGTTCATCGAGATCAACCGGGAGGCCACCGACCAGCTCGTCGAAGCCGAACGCGGATCGGCGCGCCACATCGAGGACCACCCCGCGATCGCAGCAGCTTCCAGGTCTTGACGAGGGTGCGCAGTGCTCAAGGTGTGCCCGAGGGCTAGTACTTGATGCGCATGACCTGCATGATCAGAGGGCTGGCTGAGTGAAACTCGATCGAGTGCCATATGGGGCGGTCCTTCTCGGTCCACCCAACCTCGGTCACCTTGATGAAGGGCGTGCCCCGCTCGTCGGGCAATTCCTCATAGCCGTCCAGGGGAGCCGACACCGGCTCGAGGGTTGAGAGCACGTAGGCAGTCGGCGCAGCGGACTGCGAGTCGATCAACGAGTCGAGCGGATCGAGCATCGCATGGTCCTCGCATGCCTGCTCTGCAGCACCGCCGCCAATCACGTCGAGCGGGACGGAGTTCACATTGTGCATGTAGGCCTCCGACCCCACCATGAACGACTTGCGGAACCGAAGCACCTGCGCCTCCGGCGACTCCAGGTCGAGTGCACCGGCGACCTCTAGGCCCGCCGGAACGATGTCCGCATCATGGACCCGGACATCGTATTCGAGGCCCTGGGCCGCAAGCATCGTGCCGAAACTCACGGCCTCGTTGAGAGTGTGAACCCTGGCTGACCTGCGGCTTACGAAGGTCCCGTGCCCGTGGAGCCGGTAGACGAATCCCCTGTCGGCCAGCATCCCGAGAGCAGCACGAGCGCTCGCCCGGCTGACACCGTAGCTCTCTGCCAATGCGTGTTCGGTCGGCAACTGGTCGCCCGACTGGTACTCCCCGGACCGGATCGCCTCCAATACTCGGTCCGCGAGCTGGGCCGTACGCGAGGCTTGCTTGCTGACTCGTGTTTCGTCCATGCGCAGACAATCACTCTCGTGCGCCGCCGGTTGCCGGGATCCAGGGTCACTCTAGAGTCCCGCCAAACAGCATCAACGACATGGCGTGGTCGGTTGGAGGGTGCCTGCTCCTACTCGCTCGCCGCCTCGAGGATCGCGGTCGTGACGACATCGTCGAGCGCCGGGGCATCGGCATCAAACTGACCGAGCGCGTCCCACCGGTCAATCTGTGACTGCCAGACCCCGAGATCGAACCATCCGAAGCCGCCCAGCGCCTCCACACCGGCGTTGTCCTTGATGCCAAGAAGGATCTGGGCCCCGGCCAGCTGGGAGTCGAACTCCAGGTCCGGGTATTCGGCGATCAACAGCTCCACGGCTTCTTCGGGATTGGCGGCCGCGAATTCCCAGCCCCGAGCTGTGGCCCGGAGCCAGCCTTCCAGGATCTCCGAGTTGTTCTCGATGGTGTCGGTCGAGGCGTAGTAGATGTGGGCATACAGGGGAACGCCCGCGTCCCAGAGCCGCAGCGTGTTGCGATCGGGCACCTGGCTCAGTTGACCCACGTTGGTGACCCAGCCGGTGAACACATCGACCTGGTCTGTCAGCAACGGCGTGATGTCGCCCCCAACCGTCTCGAGACTGCCCAAGTCATCTCGCGTCATATCGTTGGCAGCAAGGAGGGCCTCCACCAGAATCACGCCCGTGGCCTGAACGCCGACGACCTTGCCCCGCATGTCCTGGGCCGAGTCGAGCGGCGTATCGCCCTTGGCAAAGAACGCGTACGGATGCTCTGGCGTTCCGACCGCGAAGACCTTCAGGGGAATGCCCTGCGAGACCGCCAACATCGCCGACGGGCTGGAGGACAGCTGACCGATGGTGGCCCGCCCGGACGCCACCTGGGCGACTCCGTCGATGCTGGGGCCGCCAGGGTCGATGTTCAGGGCTATTCCCTCTTCTTCGTACCAGCCCATCCTCTTGGCAACGACCTCTCCGAGGACGCCGTTGTCGGCCAGCCAGCCAAGTTGGTAGTTGACTTCGGTGAGTTCGACCGGCTCCTCAGCCACCGGCTCCTGCACGGCGGGTTCATCGTCGGCAGGCTCCTGCACGGCGGGCTCATCGTCGGCAGGCTCCTCGACAACAGGCTCCTCAGCCGCAGGTTCTTCAACGGCAGGCTCCTCAACGTCGAACTCCTCAACCGCAGGCTCCTCAACGGCGGGCTCCTGCACGGCGGGTTGCGGGGCACCGCTGTCATCGTCGTCACTGCCGCATGCGGCGGCCAGGAGCGCGATCAGCGCGATGAGCGGCAGAACCAAGCTCAACCCCCTGTCTCTCCTCCGCCTGCGTTCTGTCCCACGTCCAGCACGGATCATGGCTCCTCCAAGGTTGTGTGTGTGTGTCGGTTGCACTCCGAGCGAATGCCCAGCGGTAGCACAGTAGCCAATGATTAGATGACTGTCAACTAGTGACTATCGGCTCGGGCGCCCGTCACCACCATCGCTGCTGTGAAGCGGTGCATCCCGTTCGTCGAAGGCGGGAGGTCGCGCCCGCGCTGGCCTTCACCGCTCCCTGTGGGGTGTCGCTGCTCGGCGATGAGCGGCGGCTTGCGCGCGATCCTGCCCGTGCCAGCGAGGCCGGTCAGTAGCGGTAGTGGTCGGGCTTGTAGGGGCCGTCGGGGTTCACGCCGAGGTAGTCGGCCTGCTGTGGTGTGAGCCTGGTCAGGCGCACGCCGAGCGAGTCGAGGTGCAGCCGGGCCACCTCCTCGTCGAGCCGGCGGGGCAGGGTGGTTACGTCGATGGGCATCGAGCCGGCGTTGGCGTGCAGCTCCATCTGGGCCAGGACCTGGTTGGTGAAGCTGCACGACATCACGAAGCTGGGATGGCCGGTGGCGTTGCCCAGATTGAGCAGGCGGCCCTCCGAGAGCAGGATCACCGAGTGGCCGTCGCCGAAGACGTACTCGTCCACCTGAGGCTTGATGTTGACCCTTTGAACGTCCGACATCCGGTTCAGCCCGGCCACGTCCACCTCGTTGTCGAAGTGGCCGATGTTGCCCACGATGGCCTGGTGCTTCATGCGGGCCATGTGGCCCGCGCTGATCACGCCCGCGTTGCCGGTGGCGGTGACGAAGATGTCGGCGATGGACACCACCGCCTCCAGGGTGTTCACCTCGTAGCCCTCCATGGCCGCCTGGAGGGCGCAGATCGGGTCGATCTCGCAGATGATCACCCGGGCCCCCTGGCCCCGCAGCGCCGAGGCGCATCCCTTGCCCACGTCGCCGAAGCCGCACACCACCGCGACCTTGCCGCCGATCATCACGTCGGTGGCTCGGTTGATGCCGTCGAGCAGCGAGTGGCGGCAGCCGTAGAGGTTGTCGAACTTGGACTTGGTGACCGAGTCGTTCACGTTGACGGCCGGGAACAGCAGCTCGCCCCGGTCCAGCATCTGGTGCAGCCGCATCACGCCGGTCGTCGTCTCCTCGGACACACCGGTGATGGACGGCACGATCCGCGAGAAGAAGCCACCGTCGTCGCCGGCGATGGTGCGCAGCCGGTCCAGGATGACCGCCCACTCCTCACCATCGTCCTCGGCGGCCTCGGGCACCTCGCCGGCCCGCTCGTATTCAAGACCCTGGTGGACCAGCAGGGTGGCGTCTCCGCCGTCGTCGAGGATGAGGCTCGGCCCGCCCCCGCCGGGCCATCGGAATATCTGCTCGGTGGCCCACCAGTACTCGGCGAGGGTCTCGCCCTTCCAGGCGAACACCGGCACCCCCCGCGGGTCGTCGACCGTGCCGTCGGGGCCCACGGCGACAGCGGCGGCGGCATGGTCCTGAGTGGAGAAGATGTTGCAGCTCGCCCACCGGACCTGGGCGCCCAGCGCGACGAGCGTCTCGATGAGCACCCCGGTCTGCACCGTCATGTGCAGCGACCCCGCGATCCGGGCGCCGGCCAGGGGCTGATCATCGATGTAGCGGCCCCGCAGCGCCATCAGCCCGGGCATCTCGTGCTCGGCCAACCTGATCTCGGCCCGCCCGAGCGGCGCCAGCGAAAGATCAGCGACACGCATGTCCATAGCGAGCATCACCTATCCCCGCCCGCGGCGCGAGCGGCACGGCGGACCGTCAGTCGGTGTCGAGCCACTCGTCACGGCTGATCCCCGCCTCGTTGAGGATGACACGCAACAGACCCGCGTCGATCTCCCTGTCATTCGGAATATGCACCTTTCGCGCGCCGAGCACCATGTAGTCATGACGGCTCGGGACCGGGCCACGCCAGCCGAGCTTCTTGAGCCTAGCTATGAGGTCTCGCCACTTGACCGGCCCCAACCGGCGGTCATGGCCCGGGGACGAGATTGATGCCTCCCATCGCCGGGATGTCAGTGTCGCCATCGGCCAGCTTGAGATCGGCCCATCCGATGAGCACCGACTCCAAGAAAGCGACCGCGTCTGCGGCGGACGTTCCGTGGGCCCACGCGCCAGGGCAACCCTCGACGGTCGCGACTAGGTAGTCAGTGTCCTCCGCGTCGACGACGACCGCTTGGCGGGCAGCCGCGGCCGCCCACTCTTGCACTCGTTCTGCCGTGGCATCCTTCGAGCGTTCCGCAACCGTCATATCCTGCATCCCGCCGCCGGGTTCGGGGGCTTGTCAAGCAAGATTACTGGCCCTGAGCGGCGAACGCTATACCCCGCCGTCTACGCCTCGCGGGCACTGCTCGCCGACAGGCGTGACCCCTCGCGCTCGGCCTCTTGGATGCCGACGGCGGCGCAGAATACGGTTCCCCGACCCACCAGCGCCACTTCCGGCTCACCGGCGCCGGACCAGGCTGCGGTCCCGCGGTCGAGGGTCGTGCCGTCGGCCTCCACGCATCCGTCGGTGCACAGCAGCACTGCCGGTCCTGCCGCGACCGTCAGCGAACCCTCGACCTCGAGCCGGCGCAGCGAGAACTCGGTCGCGGCCGCGCGGTATGTGACAACCCCGTCCACCGGCTCGGGGTGCTGGATCGGCGCCAGGCCCGGAGCGCCGTCGACGATCTCGATCAGCGTCGCCGCGTCCACGTGCTTGGAGGTCAGCCCGGCCCGCACGACGTTGTCGGAGTCGGCCATCAACTCCACCGCGGTGCCGCCCAGATGGGCGTGGAGGCATCCCGCATCCAGGAACAGAGCCTCGCCGGGAGCGAGCACCACATGGTTCAGCAGCAACGCCGCCACCACCGCGGCGTCGCCCCGATGGCGGGTACCCAGAGCGGCCACGGCGGCCCGCAGACCGGACCATTCATCGTCATCGCGTGAGGCTGCGCAGACCTCGGCCGCTGACTCGGCCAGCTCGGCCGCCTCGGAGCGGTCGAGGCCCAGCAGCCACTCGAGCAGGTCGCGCATCTGCGAACCCGCCAGCGCCCCCAGGCGACGGCGCAGCGGGTCGAGGCCCGGCGTGTCGAGCGTGTCGAGCAGCGCAGCTGTCCGCCGCGGATCGCGGAACCCGCAGAGCGCCTCGAAGGGGCTCAGCGCGCAGACCAGCTCCGGCTTGGCCGAGCGGTCCCGGAACATCCGCCGCGGACCGTCGCGCGGGATCCCCTCAGCCTCCTCCCGCTCGAACCCCGCCTCGGCGTGCGCCGCCGACGGGTGGGCCTGAAGCGAGAGAGGCTCGGCCGCGGCCAGCACCTTGAGCAGGAACGGCAGCCGGCCGTAGCGCGACGCCACCGCAGAACCCAGCGCCGCCGCCGGGTCCGCAGCGATCAACCGGTCGAGCGGCTCGGCTCGGGCCCCCACCTTGGCCGGCGCGGCCGGGTGGGCACCAAGCCAGAGCTCGGCCCAGGGTTCGCCGGTTGCGGGACGGCCGAGCAGCTCCGGGATGGCGGTGAGCGACCCCCAGTCGTAGTGGCGGACCACACCCTCGATCAGCTCCATGCCGCGGCCGTCCGAGCCGGCTCAGCCGGGTTGCGAACCGTCGTGACCGCGCCTCGCGGCCAACTCCGCGACCGCGTCGCCGACGAGCACCAGATCCAGCAGCTGGGCCAGGGCTCCCTCGCCCTCGGCCCGGACCTCGTACAGGGCGGTCACGGCCGTGCCGAGCAGGTCGATGCGGTCGGTGAGCCCGGGGGGCTCGAAGTCGTGGCGCAGCACGATCGTGGCCACGCCGGCCCGAACCCGCCCGGCCAGCGTGGTCCAGGACGCGGCCTCGGCCTCGTCGGCCGGAAGGTTGCGCCGCACCGACGACACACCGGCGAGGCGGTCCAGCCGATGGACCCAGCGGCGGGCGGCGTGCTTGCCCACTCCCCCGGCGCCGCACACCACCGCCATGCGCCCCTGCACGCCACCGGCCATTGCCTCCAGGGGGGCGGCATCGGCGTCGATGAGCCGGCGGCGGGCCTCGATCTGCTCGGCGCTCTCGGAGATCAGGCGGTTCATGCCGGCCAGTACGCCGACTCGCTCCAGCAGCACCAGTACCGGCACGATCACCACGCCCAGTCCCGCGGCCGGGCCCGCGAACGGGTCGACCCTCGCGACCGGCACACCCCACTGCGAGCACAGCTCCATCAGCTCGCCCCCGGAGGTGACGGCCACCATGCGGGCGCCGCTGGCCTGGGCTACCCGGGCCGCGGCCACGGTAGGCCGGTCATCGCCCGACTGTGACACCGCCACCACCAGCGACGACTCCGAGAGCCAGGCCGGGCTGATCCCGCCGGTGGCCTGAACCGGCACCGATCCCTGCAGATGCGCAACCGACTCCACGACGTCGCCGGCCACCCCTCCCCCGCCTGCGCCGACGATCACCACGTCGGTGACATCGCCGGGACCGGGCAGGCCCTCGACGTCCGCGGCGGACACCGCGGCGTCGCGCACCTGGTCGGGCAGATGCCGGAGCGCTTCGAACAGCTCCTCGGTGGCCATGACGCGCCGGCCGGTTCAGTCCTGGCGGCTACCGGCGTCGCCGGCCTCGAAGGTGGGACGCACGCCGTCGGCCTCAGCCTTGGCCATCAGCCGCCCGTGCTCGGTGTCGTCCGCGGCGGTGGCCTCCTCGGTCAGCATCACCGGGATCCCGTCCTCCACCCGGTAGCGGACACGAAGCCGCGGGTTGTACAGCGTCTGCTCGTCGTCGAAGTACAGCAGCGGCCCCTTGTCGGACGGGCAGGCGAGGATCTCCAGCAGCCGGGCATCGAGCATCAAGGAGGAACCTCCTGGGGAAGCCGTTACCACCTGATGCTACGGAACTATCAGGGCTCGCACCTCAGTCACCCGGGCTTTCATGTCGTCGGCGGTGGCGGCCTCCAGGTTGAGGCGCAGCAGCGGCTCGGTGTTCGAGGGCCGCAGATTGAACCACCAGTCGCCGCAGTCTACGCTCAGGCCGTCGAAGCGATCCTGCTCGAAGTTCCCGAAAGCGGCCGCCACCCGTTCGATCGCCGCAACCGGATCCGGCGCCTCGGCGTTTATCTCTCCCGAGGCGCAGTAGCGCTCCAGCGGCGCGGCCAGCTCGCTGAGGCGACCGCCGTGACGGCTGAGCTCCTCCAGCAGCACCAGCACCGCGATCATGGCGCCGTCGGCGCCGTAGTTGTCGCGGAAGTAGTAGTGGCCGGAGTGCTCGCCCCCGAAGACGGCCGAGTTGGAGGCCATCGCCTGCTTCATGAACGAATGCCCGACGCGGGATCGCACGGCTCGGCCTCCCCGTTCGGCAATGACCTCACCGAAAACCCGCGAGCAGATCAGGTTGTGCACGACAGCGGCCCCCGGCTCTCGCTCGAGCATCGCCTGAGCGATGATGGACGCGGTGAGCGAGCCCGACAGCGCGCCGGACGCCTCGTCCACCGCGAACACCCGGTCGGCGTCACCGTCGAAGGCCAGGCCCGCCTCCGCCGCCGTCACCCGCACGCGGTCCTGCAGGTCGCGCAGGTTCTCCGGCTTGAGGGGATCCGCCGGGTGGTTCGGGAACGTGCCGTCGAGTTCCGGGTAGAGGTAGTCGACCTCGAAGGGCAGCCTCTCGAATACCGCCGGAGCCACCAGCCCGCCCATCCCGTTGGCGGTGTCGACGACCAGGCGCAGCGGCCGCAGGGCGGCGACGTCCACGAATCCCAAGACATGCTCCACGTAGGAGTCGAGGAGGTCGCGGCGCACGGCGCGCCCGGGCACCGCAGCCGTCGGCGGCCCTGCGATCGCCCGGGCCTTGACATCCTCCAAGCCGGTGCCGGTCCCGATCGGTGAGGCGCCCGCGCCGCAGAGCTTGACGCCGTTGTAGCCGACCGGGTTGTGCGACGCGGTGAACATCGCCCCGGGGGCGTCGAGCATCCCCGAGGCGAAGTACACCATCTCGGTGGCGCAGAGCCCTATGTCCACCACATCGACACCGGCGGCGACCACGCCCCGGCAGAAGGCGCCGGCCAGCTCCTCGCCGTCGGGCCGCATGTCCCGGCCGACCACGATCCGGGTCGCGCCGCGGTCCCGGGTGTAGCCGCCGAACCCGGCTCCGATGGCGAAGCACGTATCGGCGTCGATCTCGCTGCCGACGATGCCCCGGATGTCGTAGGCCTTGAAGATCGCTTGGTAGTCGCCCACAGCGCCGGCTGGCTAGCGGTCGCCGCGCGGGTAGCGGCCCAGTATCGCCCGGGTACGGATCCGGACCATGTCGAGCACGACATCCCAGCCGTCGCTCGCGACGCGCACCGACGACACCCGGCTGTTGACCACCTCCACCGGAACGTCACGCACCCGCATTCCGAGCCGGTCGGCCAGGAACAGCAACTCGACGTCGAATGCGAACCGGTCGATGACCGAAGCATCCAGCAGCTCGCCGGCCGCCTCCCGGGAGAATGCCTTGAGGCCGCACTGGGTGTCGTGGCCCCGACCGAGCCGCAGCATCCTGCAGACGGCGGCCACGGCACGGCTGCCGGCGCGCCGCAGCCAGGACGGATCCGTCACCGCGAACGAGTCCGGATGGTGCCGGTCGCCCACGGCGGCATCGGCCCCCTGCTCCACCTCCTCGAGCAGTACCAGGATCTGGTGGGGCGGGTAGGAGAGGTCGGCGTCGGTGAAGGCGACGACCGATCCGGAGGCGGCCCGCATCCCGGCGCGCACCGCGGCGCCCTTGCCCTTGTTGACCGGGAACTCCACGACCACGTCGGCACCGGCGTCCCGTCCCGCTGCGGCCGTGCCGTCGTCGGAGCCATCGTCGACCACCACGATCTCGACGCCGCCGTCATCATGGACGGGAGCCAGGGCGGTGCGCAGCGTGCCCACGGTCTCGCCGATGCGGCCAGCCTCGCGGTAGGAGGGAACAACCACCGACAGTCTCACCGTACGTCAGGCTCCCTCCGCAACATGTCAGGCTCCCTCCCTCGCACCAGGATCCACCCTACGGCGACCAGACCGCCGAGCGTGATCACGAGCGCGATCCACTCCACCGCGCTGTGCCCGAAGTCGAGGCGCACCTGGGTGTCGGTGGGCACGACCACCATGAAGTTCGGCGTGACCCGGAAGGGCCCTTCGGCGCCCGATGCCGACCAGTTGGGGAAGTAGGAGGTGTGCACCAGCACCGGCGTACCGACCCGATCGACGGAGAACGAGATCGAGTGGTCGCGGCGGACCACGTCGCTCACCACGGCCGGCTCCACCTCGGCGCGGGGCGCGGCTTCCGGCAGCATGTCCGCCAGCCGGCGCATCACCTGCTGCCGGCCGGCGTCCGAGGTCCCGCTCTCGGCGCCGGATTCGGAGTGCGTGCTCGGCAGGGTCATCCGCGGCCATTCCTCGGGTCCGTCGGCCGCAAGCAGCGGCGCATCGGGGCCTTCGGCCAGGAATGCGCCCACCGATGCTTCCAGCCAGGAGTCGCTGGAGCGGCCGATGCCGTCCACGACCACCGGCAGCCTGTCCAGCCCGGTCACGGGCGCGCTCCCGGCCACCTCGAAGACGACCCAGGGACCCGAGGACGCCACCTCCTCCAGCTCGGGCACGGCCCGGGCCTGGCCCACCGCGTCGTCGGTGAAGGCCATGTAGTAGCGCACGCCCATGGCCCGCAGGTGCTCGGTTCCCTGGGCCACGTCGAGCGCGCTGTAGGGAAGGTCGCGCTGGGCCCGAGACGGAGCAGCCGACAGCTCGGACTGCATCAGGAAATGGTACGGCGTCGTGGCTGAAGCCTCGAAATAGAGCCCCTCCATGGAGCCGATGCACCGGTCGGTCCAGTACGGCAGCAGCATCGGCGCCATGGGCGTGCCGTAGGAGCCGAGACGGCCGGAGCCGTACTCCCACAACGACGGGCCGCAGCCCCGGCTCTCGCCGACGCGGCCCATGGTGTCGACCAGGTCCCAGTACTCGGCGCTGCCCCCTCCGTCCGCAGTCGGCTGGCGGCCCTCGTAACCCTCGAAGTTGTACTGCACCCAGTAGGTGCCCAGGTTGGAGTCGCTCGAGCTGAAGGGCCCCCAGCGGTAGGCACCGTCGTCGCCGAGGCCGCCACCGGGCAGCGACCGCAGCGGCAGCCCCACCGTGACCAGCACCGCGAGCGCGCCGAGCGCGACGCACCCGCCGGCCGCCAGCGAGCCGGCGAGGGCCGCGAACCGGCCGGTGTCCGCCCCCGCCTCGACGCGGTCAGCGTGCCGCCTGTCGAGCCATGAGCGGCCCCACCCGATCAACTCAGCCACGGCGAGGGCGGCCGTCAGGTACACCGTGAGGTAGTAGAAGGGCAGGATCCGGACGTTCCAGAGGCGTCCCTCGGGCATCACCACGAACACCACCGCGAATATGACGCCGGTGACCGTGAGCGCCACGTGAAGCCGGGACCAGCCTCTGAACCGGAGCGGCCCGGACCTTCGGAACAACAGCAACGCCGACCCGGCGACCGCCACGACGACGAACACCTGGAGCACGGGGTGGTTGACCAGGAACCCGTAGTCGAAGGAACTGCGCGACCACAGCGACGACAAGTAGCGGCGTTCCTTGCCCCAGCCCATGTCGTTGAGCAGGCCCCGATTCCACCAGAAGGGCAGGACCCACCATGCGCTGAGCGCCGCGCTCAACGCGCCGGTCAGCAGGGTCCATCTCAGCCGCTGGAGCCACGCGGCCCGCTGCCACCGGCCGGTCGACAGCAGTGCGGCGGTCGCGGCCAGCGCGAGAAAGGCCGAGAACAGGTGCAGCAGCCCGGTGAGAGCCAGCAGAGCGCCGGCCACGACACTGTGGCGGCCCGAGTCCATGCCCCGGGCCGCGATGCCGATGAAGAGCACCGCGACGGCCAGGCCGAGCGAGTAGGCGAACTCGCCCGCCATGGTGGACATCAGGTTGCCGCCGTAAATGTTGAACGAGCGATCGAACAGGAACAGCAGCGTGGCCACCGCAGCCAGGGCCTGGCCCTCGAGTCCGACTCCCGCGGTCCGGACCATGGCCCACACGGCGACGGGGAGAGCGACCACCCCGGCGATAGCCACAATCTTGAGGGACACGCCGTAGGGCATTGAAACCACAAGGAGGGCCAGCACGACCGCGGCCACCGCGGCCACCGCTCGCCAGCGGGGCCGAGCCCTCAGCAGATGCCACGCCCATCCGCCGCAGGCGGCCGGCAGCAGCAGCGCGGCGATGGCGCGGTTCACTTCGACATCGCCGACGAAGAGCTTCCCCGCCCCGGCCACTCCGGCGACGCCCAGCGCCACGGCCCAGCGTTGGGCCGTAGCCCATCGGGTCCGTCCCGCAATCAGCAGGGCGAGCCCGCACGCGGCCAGCACCACCGCCAGGTAGGCGAACACCCCGACGCTCAGATCGAGGCCCACGTCGACGATCACCACCAGCAGCGACGGGATCACCATGTAGAAGGCGAACGCCGGGAAGCCCGCATACCAGTCGTGGGTCCAGCCGGTGAGCCGGAACTCCGGTATCAGCACATCTCGCAGGTAGGCCGGCGCCCAGACATGAGCGCCGAGATCTCCGCCGGTCGGGGTGGTGTCGTCGAACCACAGCCAGGGCCTGAGGTTGACGACCACGAACGCGACCGTCGCCGCGACTACCGCGCCCACCAGCACGGCGCCGATCCGCTGTCTCGGCGTGTCGGCGCCTCCGAGCGGCCTCACGACACCAGCACCGCCACCGTGATCGCGTTGAAGGCGGCGTGGGACCACAGCGCCGGACCGAGGCGGCCGGTCCTGAGCACCAGGAGCCCGTTGACCACCCCCACCAGCACCAGGGCTGGGAACTGCACCAACTGGAAGTGGGTGATCCCGAAGGCCACCGACGCAATGGAAACCGCCCAGACCGGCCCGAGCTGGTCCCGCAGCGCCCCCTGCAGCAAGCCCCTGAAGAACACCTCCTCGGTGAGGGGGGCCAGCAGCACCGTCATCACGACGAGCAGGATCACTTCCAGCGGGGTATCGGCCAGCTCGCTCAGCTCGCGGGCCGGCCCCTCAACGTCCAAGTCCCCGAAGATCCGGAGTATGGGCCAGTACATGAGCGGCACGACCACGAGCTGAAGAGCGAGCCCGATCCCCGTGCCGACCGGGACGTCGACGACCCGCATCCGCCACCGGATCTGGTGGCGCCAGTCGAGGCCGTAGCGACGGGCCAGCAGGGGGGTGCCGAGAAGGCCCAGCCACAGCGGAACCTGGAGTGCCACGAGGCCCACGATCGACAGTTCCTGCAGCAGCTCCTCGCCGCTGGCTCCGGAGTCACCGGCAGAGGGCAGCACGATCAGGGCCACGACGGTGGCCGCAAGACTGGCAACAAACCCTGCGGCCCATCCGGCTGCCGCCCAAGTGAGCCGTGTCGTGGCCGGCATCGAGGGCCGCATGGATTGCAACCGTACCGGACTAGTCTGGAATCGTGGCTGACAGCCCGCCGCCTCCGCCGCCGCCCCGAAATCCGGACCGCAAACGGAACCAACCGCCTGCCCCCGGGCCCCGGCCGGAGACCCAGCGGCGCTCCCGCCTGGTCATCTGGTTGATGATCGGCGCGGTCATCGCGGTCTTCATGGCCACCACCATGCTCCCCGACGAGTCCGGATCCGAGATCTCCTACCCCGACTTCCTCGAGCGGGTCACAGAGGGAGGGATCGTCCAGGGCACCTACAACAACAACAGCGGCAGCATCAAGGCGACCGCCGTCGACGGCACCGACTACGTCTCCAACGGACCGCTGCCGCTCCCCGACGCCGACACGGCCCTGATCAACCAGCACGTGCCGGAGTTCCGCTACGACACGCCCCAGACCAACTTCTTCCTGTCGATCCTGCCGCTGCTGTTGCCGATCGGCCTGCTCATCCTGTTCTTCTGGTGGATGCAGCGCCGGGCGCAGGGGCAGATGGGGAGCATCATGTCGATCGGGCGGAGCCGGGCCAAGACCTACTCGACCGAGCGGCCCGGAACCACCTTCGACGACGTGGCCGGCTACGACGGGGTCAAGCAGGAGATCACCGAGATAGTCGACTTCCTGAAGATGCCCGAGCGCTTCTCGGAGATCGGTGCGAGGGTCCCGAAGGGCGTCCTGCTGGTGGGTCCCCCCGGCACGGGCAAGACGCTCATCGCCAAGGCGGTGGCGGGCGAGGCCGGCGTGCCGTTCCTGTCGGTGACGGGCTCCGACTTCATGGAGATGTTCGTCGGCGTGGGCGCCAGCAGAGTGCGGGACCTGTTCGAGTCGGCTCGCAAGATGGGCAAGGCCATAATCTTCATCGACGAGGTCGACTCCATCGGACGCAAGCGGGGCGCGGGCCTCGGCGGCGGTCACGATGAACGCGAGCAGACCCTCAACCAGATGCTCTCGGAGATGGACGGGTTCGAGGGCTCCGAGGGCATCGTGATGATGGCGGCCACCAACCGGCCCGACATCCTCGACCCCGCCCTGCTGCGCCCGGGACGCTTCGACCGCCAGGTGGTGGTACCCCTGCCCGAGCTCTCGGACCGGCAGGCCATCCTCGAGGTGCACGTCAAGGGCAAGCGCACCGCTGAGGACCTCGACCTCAACGTGGTGGCCCGGGGCACGCCGGGGATGAGCGGCGCCGACCTGGCCAACCTCATCAACGAGGCCGCCCTGTACGCCGTGCGCGACGGCGAGGAGGAGATCGCAGCCCGCCATGTGGAGCAGGCCCGGGACCGGGTCCTCATGGGCCAGAAGCGGGAGTCGCTGGCCCTCTCCGACGACGAGAAGGAGGCCATCGCCTACCACGAGGCCGGCCACGCAGTGTGCGCCGCGGTCCTGCCCACCGCCGACCCGCTCCACAAGGTCACCATCATTCCCAGCGGGATGGCGCTCGGGGTGACCATGCAGCTGCCTGAGGAGGATCGCCACATCTACCGTAGCGACTACATCCTCGACCGGCTGGTGGTGATGTTCGGCGGCCGGATCGCCGAGGAGCTGGTGTTCGGCATCGTCAGCACCGGCGCCGCCGACGACCTGATGCGGGCCACCGCGCTGGCCAAGTCGATGGTGCGCGAGTGGGGCATGTCCGACAAGCTCGGACCGATGGCCTGGGGCTCCCAGGGCCAAGTGTTCCTGGGCGAGGACCTGATGCAGACCCGCGACTACAGCGACGACACCGCCCGGGTGATCGACGAGGAGATCGAGCGCATCCTGCGCGACCAGCAGGACCGGTGCCGGTCGACCCTCACCAAGTACCGCCACGGCCTCGACCTGGTGGCCCGAGCGCTGCTGGAGCACGAGACCATCAGCGGCGAGGAGGTGACCCGCCTGATCGCGGTGTCGCGGGGAGCCGCGCAAGCGCAGGACAAGCCGGTGGCGCCGGCCGTTGCCGACCCCCCGTCGGACCCCGACCCCCCGCCGACCGCAGGCAACGGCGCGGGTGCTCCTGCCGGCGTTCCCACGCCCGCAGCTTGATTCGGCCCCGTGCCTCGTCGGCGTGGGAGGGGGTGGGGCAGGCTGCCGACTGAGGCTGCTGATGCGGCCCACCCATCTGCGAACATGACACGGTGACAGCCGCGCGCCCCGGAGCCGCTCGACGATGGCGAGCCGTCGCCCTGCCCGCGCTGGTCTGCACTGTCCCGCTCGTGGGGATGTCGTTCCAGGGCGACGAACGGCCGAGGATCTACGCGGTCATCAGCCGGTACGGCTCCGATCCCTTCAAGATCATTGAAGGGACGTACCGCGACCTCGACTTCTTCTTCAGTCGCGGCAACTTCCGGCCGTTGGGACGGCTGTTCGAGACCGTCGGCCACAGCTTCGTGTTCGAGGCCGGTGAGGCGACGAGCGTGGCTCCCCACGTAGTCCTCGGCGCGGTTGGACTGGTGATGGTCGGGCTGCTCGCACTCACGGCTTCGGCGGTGGTGGCGGCGCTGGCCCGCTCAGCGGGGGTGTCGCTCCGTCATCCGGCCAACGTCCTCTTTCCTCTGGCGCTGGGGACGGTGCTGGTCGCGAGCGGCAGCCACGGTCCCCTAGCGGACTACCGGTGGTACAACCACATCAACCTGGTGCACTTCCCGCACACCATCATCGGCGCGGTCGTGCTGATCCTCGCGATGGCGTTGCTGGTGGCGCGCGACAGAGACATGCGGCGCCGGCCGCTCCAGCGCCACGAGTGGGGCGCCATGGCGGCACTGGGTGCCGTCTCGGCCCTCTACTACGACCTCGTCTACCTCGCCCCGATCCTGGCTGCGGTCTTCATCGTGGCCCGCGCCGTCGCCGATGGAATGCCGCTCGGGCAGCTCCGGTCGACCGCGGCCGCCAAGCGCTGGTCGGCGGCCTCGGTCGGCTTCCTCGTTGCCTTCGTGCCGGCTCGAGTCGAGATCATGCGGCGCTGCGCCGAGCAGTCCTGCTACAACGGCACCGACCCGCAGTTCTCTGCCGAGACTCTGGGCCACGTTCCGCGGCGACTGGCCGCGGGCACGCCGCCCGCGGGATGGATCCACAACGCGGAGCTCGCCCGGCACTTCGGCCTCGACCTCGGGGTGGACGATCTCGCCACGAATGCGTTGACGGGCCTGCTGCTGGCCGCCGTTGTGGTCATGACCGTCCTAGCGGTCAGGTCGGCGAACCTGGCCAGCAGCTTCGACGCAGGCCATCCCGGCCTGCACGAGGCGCCGCACTCGGGAGCGGCGCGGCCAAGGCACCTGGCGCTGGCGCTGGCCCTGCTCGGAGCCTCAGCCGCGCTGCTCGCCGCGCTCCTGGCCGGCCTGTCCAATCAAGTCCATGAGACCGATCCGCGGGCAATAGACGCCTGGCGCGAGACCCTGCTGACTCAGGTGGGCTGGTCGCTGTTGATCACCGCCGGCGTCGTGGCCGCGATCGAGGCGGTCCGCAGCCTCCGCTCACGGCGGATCGTCTTGGCAGGCGCGGCCGCGTTGCTGGCGGCGTCGCTGGCCGCGTCCCTGCTGGCCAACTGGCGGCTGTCGCAAGCCGACAGGCACGACCCGCTGTCATCGGTCACCCGTCAGATCTCGGACGCGACCGTCAGCATCGACTGGACCGCGGAGGGCAACCGCCACCGCTGCGCCCTGATCGACGCGTACTCCGGGATGATCCCCGAGCATCTCAACATGGGAGGCCCGGCCATGCGGCAACACCTCGACCAGTTGATGCTCGACCGCTACAGCCAGCCGTTCTGCGACACAGCCTGAGACCAGCGGCTCCGCCTGAGATCAGCGAATATCGGCTACGGACACGGGTTCGGAGACCGCTGAGCCGAGCGAAGCCGTGCGGGAGGTCAGCCCGATGAGCTCGGTGCCGGCCACGACCGGCGCAGAGGACTCCACCTCCACCACGAAGCGACCTGAGCCCAGGCGGTCCAACGCAACGCTGGCACGGCGGCGGGGTGCGATCTCCAGGCGGCGTACTGTCTCCCCGTCCACGCTCAGGGCGACCTGGGCGATCCCCACAGATGACGGGTTCACGACCACGAGGATCGAGGACTCGCCGCCGCCTCCGGCCGCGGCCTCGGAGTCGGCCGCCTCAGCGGCCACCAGCCAGCGGTGGGCCGCGGCGTCCGCCCCGATCGTCGCGGTGGATCCTGCGACCACTGCGACCTCGTCGCCAGCGGCGTCGGCGGCGTCGGCAGCGAACGTGACGCTGTGGATCGACGCCGCCACCGGTGCGTCATCCAGTGAGCGCACCACCACGCTGAAGGGCCCGATGCCAACGAGGCGGCCCTGCTGGGAGAGGTCGACCAGAGCCGTCCGTCCGGGCCTGACAGTGATCTCGATCGGGCTGACATCGGTGCCGGGCGCCTCGGCCAAGATCTCCAAGTCCACCTCGGCAATTTCCGCCGACGGGTTGGCAATGGCCACCACGTCCTGGCGAGCCGCGCCCACCGCCGCCACCGGCAGGTGCCACTGCGGGGCGGCGCCCGATACGGCGGCTGATGCCCGGGCGCCGCGGCCGGCGATCGGCCCGTCGGCGATCTGGATCCACGAGGCGGCCAAGCGGCCCGACACGACGTCGACGAAGGCCGCGACCGAGGTTGCCACGGTGATCTCGTCGGTGATGTCGACGGCGACCACCCGTTGGGCCGGCACCACCAGACCGTCGATGGTGTCCCGGCCCACATCGGCCACCAGCTCGATGTCGGCCACCGCGATGTCCGGGAACGGGTTGAGGAGCATGACGATGAAGCGCTCGCCCTCCACCGCCGAGCGAGTCGCGCCGTGCGGCACCAGCCAGCTGCTGGCCGTCCTGGTGAGACAGGCCGAGCGGCCCACGTCGCCCTGCTCCGCGGCGAGTATCTGCTCGACCACAACATCGGTGCCGTCCACCTCGACCACCGCGCCGAGCCAGCGCGCGCCGGGAACCTCCTCGGACGGTTTCAGCAGCACACTGCCGCGGGGCTCGATCTCGACGTCGACGGTCCGGGCCTCGGAGGGGTCGGAACCGCCGGGCAGGACCGACACAGCCGCGGTGCGCCACTGATCCGAGCCGCTGGCTAAACCGATGGTCAGCTCGGCCGCGCCGTCGGGGCCGCTGCCGCCCGGGCAGAACCATGTGCTCACGACACCAGCCGGCGCGGTCAAGGCCGAGAGGTACCGGACCGGGCGATCCGGTACCGGCCGGTCGGGCAGGTCGATGAGGACACCGGCGGCCAGCAGGCCGGCGATGGCCACCATGGCGAGCACCCTCACCGAGCGCATCAGTGGCGGTCCATCCGGCGTCGCAGCCAGGCCAGCAGCAGCACGAAGGGGGCGGCCGCGCCGAGGAGCTGGCCGGTGCGGCGCCACCAGGGCGATGAGTACGACAGCTCGGCCTCGCCCTCGTCTGCGGGAAGGTAGGCCCTCGCCCAAGACAGGGCCTCGCGCCTGGCGGCCGTCTCGCCGTTGACTGTCAACTCCCAGCCGGGGCGGGGCGTGTGCCCCACCAGTACCTCGGCGCCGTCGGGGATCTTGGCCGACCACGGCGGACCTGCTCCGGAGAACACCGGAACGCCTGGAGTGATCGGATGGGCTTCGAGGTCTGCGATCTCGTCCACGCTTTCATCGAATCCCGGCGCGTGCACGGCCCGCATGGGCGTCCAGGACGTGTTCACGAACATGTCCACCGCGCTGTTGGTTCCTTCGACCAGTTCCAGGTCGAGCTGGTTGCGGATCGCGGCTGCCAGTCCGGCCGGCACCGGCCGGGCCTGATCCTCCCCGACGAACGGCGCCGGCGCGAGTCTGTGCAGCAGGACCACATACCGCACGCCCATGCCGGCCAGCACCCTCCCGGCCCGTGTGGTCCGGCCCGCGTCGATGTCGGTGATGGCGGTCTCGAAGAGGTCGGCGCGGCCCGCGTCGACCGGTAGGGCACGGTCGGCGATCGTGACCGAGTCACCGGCGGTCACCGCCCAGGCAACACCGGGTTCCAGGCTGTTGCCCTCGACCGCGAGGAACTCGGGCGCACCGATCCACAGCACTCGGTAGGCCCCAACCAGGGTCGGAGGCTCGAACCGAAGGGCTGTGTGGTGGTCGCGCTCCACCAGGCCCCAACCGCCGGTCTCGAGCACACCGATCCTTCCGAATGCCAGCACCAGCGTCGCCGCCACGGTGATCGGGACCAGTGCCTGGCGCCAGCCGAAGTGGCTGAATCGCAGGTCGTGCTCGATGGACAGCACGGCCATGCCGCACAGTGCAGCCACCGCTACCGCCGCGGGGGCCAGCAGCAGTTGCAGGTCGGGAAGCCCGAAGGGGAGCAGCCCTCGCTGTGCAGTCAGGGCCAGAGCCCACGCCGCAAGGGCCACCACCCACAGGCGGATGGCCTGCTCGAGGCGCCATCCCCTTCCCAGCAGCAGCGGCACGGTCATCGGCACTGCGAACAGCCACGTCAGCGAGCCCGGGTCGTCGGGTCCGACCGCGAACCGCAGCATCTCGGCGAACGAGACGGCACCGGCGGAGCCATCGCGCCCGTCGGCGATCGGCGCCCACGCCGGTCCGGCGGCCAGCACGTCCACGAGGGTCGGCAAGGCCACGAAGGCGACGATCGGCACCGCCAGCACGGTGGCGGCCAGCAGGCCCCCGACGGCGCCGGGCCGGGCCGCCAGCAGGCTCCCCAGCACCAGCCCCGCAGCCAGCAGCCCGACCAGCCCCACTGCGGCCGGCACGATCAGCGCGGCGAGACCCGCGACTGCGCCCAGTGAGACTGCTGCCGGTACCAGACTGTCAAGACGCTTGGGGCTCGACCGGAACGGGGCGGCGCGCGACGCCCGCAGCAGCTCTCGAAGCATCCATGGCGCCACCGCGTAGCCGACCAGGCCGGGTATGGACCCGCTCGCGACCGACGAGGACGCCAGGGGGACGAGCAGGTATGCGACGAGCGTGCTTGCCTGGGCCCGGCGGGAGCCGGTGGCGGCCAGGAGCTGGTACGCCCCCACCAGGCCCACCAGGATGGGGAGGAGTACCGACAGCGTGCGAAGCAGTCCCACGCTGCCGGCCAGCAGCCAGCCGCCCGCGCCGAGGAAGAACAGGATGCCCAGGTTGGAGGTCGGCACTCCCGCGTTCCGGTCACTCCATCCGTTCCACCACGTTGTGATGAGATCGTTGGCTGACTCTGGAAGCTGTGCGAAGTCACCGACCGCGGGCACGCCGTCGGACAGGAGGCGGCGCGACCCGAACAGGACGATCGCGACCACCACCGCCCAGGTGAGGAAGGTGAGACGGGTCGTGCCGGTTCTCAACCCTCCCAGAACGCCACGGCCCGCGACGCTCAGCAGGCCCTGCGACTCGCCGCCGAACTGCCGCCTCAGGAAGGAGACCAGGCGGACACTGCCGAGGTATTGCAGGGCGGTGACGTCGGCCTGGCGCACCTTGCGGACCTGGCGGTTGGCCCGCCGGCGCTCGAGCACCACATCGAGGCGGGAGATGTTCCAGACCCACGCCGAAACCAGGTCGCGGACCCGGCGGAAATGGGCGGTGAACACCCCCAGAGCGATCTCGGCGATCGCCATCAGGACGGCCAGCGGCACGAAGATGGTGAGCGAGATGCGACCGTGGTTGACCAGCATGGCCCGCAACGCGTGGCGGGTCTGGGTGAGCCTCACGTCGTCGACGCCGGTGCGCGACGCGAGCCCGCCCCGGTGGCGAGCCACCGCCCCGCCGACGAACATCACCCGAGCCCCTGCCATCTGGGCACGCCAGCAGAAGTCGACGTCCTCGCCCCGGAAGGTCATGCCGGCGTCGAAGCCGCCGAGCCGGACGAACAGGTCCCTGCGGATGAGCATCACCGCCGACGGGACGGCGAAGGAGTCGCGCACCCTGTCGTGCTGCTCCTGGTCGAGTTCGTCGGCACCGGCCCGGTCGGCGGGGACGCCGAAGCGGTCGACGTCGTAGCCCGCGTGGCGGATGATCTCGGGGCGGTCCCATTCCACGATCTTGGGTCCGACCACGCCTGCGCTGCTCCGCAGGGCCTCGGCTACGAGGACGCTCACCGCGTCCGGGGCCAGGGCCACATCGTCGTGGCACACCAGCAGGTAATCGGCGGAGGTCTCGGCTGAGAGCACCGCGTTGGCGGCCTCCGAGAAGCCCGAGGTGCCGGCTGCGTCTACCACCTCGGCGCCCTCTGTGACCGCGGCTACCCGAGGACCGAGGCCCGAACCGGCCGCGTCCACGACGGCGACGCTCAAGGACTCGTAGTCCTGGAGGGCGAGCGACTCCAGCGTCTCCTCGAACCACTCGCCCGGCCGGTGGGCGACCACCACGGCCAGCACCGTCGGATGCTGCGGAGCGGTGCTGGACGCGCCCGGAGCGGGCGCCGCGCTGTCGGCGGGAGGTGCGATCAACCGAGGCTAATGGGCGCCTCACCTAGGAGGGTGGCGGCCCGGCGGGAGCGGGGGCGGTCAGGTTGCTCCCCACGCCTCCAGCAGCTCCGCCGACGTGACGACCGTGGCGACCATGGCCAGGGTGTTGTCGATGACGGACTCCGCGTAGGCGGCGGGCACTCCGGCCACCGCGTCCCGCACGAGTACCACTTGGTAGCCGAGATCGACGGCGCTGAGGCACAGGCCCACAATGCCGACGTTCACCGACACCCCGGTGGCGACGACGGTCGTGACGCCGAGATTCCGCAGGGTCTGGTCAAGCGGGGTGGACGTGAACGGCGTGAGCCCGTGCCATCGGGCCACGACCAGGTCACGGGGATCGGGTCCGAGCTCGGGCATCAGCCGGGCTCCCTCGGTGCCGGACTCGGTGGGAGCGGTCCCGGCACGGCGCAGCCGGTCGGCGAGGCCCAGGATCCGGCAGTTGACCGAGCCTCCGGCGCCGTCGGGCCGGGTCTCCATCGTGCAGTGGACCACGCGGGCGCCTGCGGCCCGAGCCGCCTCACACACCGAGGCCGCCGCGCCGACGGTGCCGGAGACTGCGACCTGCTCGCCGAGCGCCGGCATCATCGATTCGGGGCCGACCACGCCCCTCTGCAGCTCCATGGTGAGCACCGCCGTGGAGCCGGGATCCACCAGAGCTGCCAGCCGCCCGTCACGGCCCGATGATGCCGCCATGCGACAAGTGTGGCAGGCGCCACATAGGGTTCGCGGTGATGCGCTGTCCAGACTCCGGGCGGTAGGGCGGGTGCGGGCTCTCGTCACCGGCGCCAGCGGCTTCGTGGGCTGCCATCTGGTAGCGCATCTCAAGGCCTGCGGCGACGAGGTCACGACCAGCGAGGCCGAGATCACCGATCCCGAGGCGCTGGAGGCCGACTTCAGCGGTCGCCGGCCCGACGCGGTGTACCACCTGGCCGCGCAGGCCGACGTCAAGGCGAGCTTCACCGCGGCCGCGGCCACGCTGCGGGTGAACGTGGAAGGGACCTTCAACGTTCTGGACGCGGCCCGCCGGGCCGGCGCGGGCCGGGTGGTGGTGGTGAGCAGCGCCGACGTGTACGGGCGGCTGGAGCCCGACGACCTCCCGGTCGACGAGACCGCCCCGATGCGGCCGGTGACTCCCTACGGGGCGAGCAAGGCGGCAGCCGAGATGGTCTGCGTGCAGGCCGGGCTGGGGCGCGGCCTCGATGTGGTCCGGGCCCGGGCCTTCAACCATCTCGGTCCGGGGCAGAGCGACCGCTTCGTGGCCGCCGCGCTGGCGGCCCGCATCGTTCACAACGAACGCACCGGCGCCGATGTAGTAGCGGTGGGGAACCTGCGAGCCCGCCGCGACTTCACCGACGTGCGCGATGTCGTGCGGGCCTACCGGCTGCTGGCCGAGCACGGTGCCTGCGGGGAGGCCTACAACGTGTGCCGCGGAACCTCGCTGAGCGTCCTGGAACTGGCCGAGACCCTGATCGCGAGGGCCCGACAGCCCATGCGCCTGGCCGCCGACGACGAACTGCTCCGCCCTGTCGACGTGATAGAGGTCAGGGGTGACCCGTCCAAGCTGCGGGCCGCCACCGGATGGTGCCCGGAGGTGAAGCTGGAACGGACGCTCGACGACCTGCTCGACCACTGGCGCGGCGAGCCCGCGGGGTCGGAACTGCCGCCGAGCGGCGATAACCACTAACCATGGCCAGGCGCGCTCTGATCACCGGCATCACCGGCCAGGACGGCTCGTACCTCGCCGAGCTGCTCCTGGACAAGGGCTACGACGTCATGGGCATGGTGCGGCGCTCAAGCATCGTCAACTACGAGCGCATCGCCCACATCCAGGACCAGGTCCGGATCGTCACCGGAGACCTGCTCGACCAGGTCTCCATGATCGAGATCCTGCGGACCTACCGGCCCGACGAGGTGTACAACCTCGCGGCCCAGTCCTTCGTTCAGACCTCGTTCAGCCAGCCGGTGCTCACCGGCGAGACCACGGCTCTGGGGGTTACCCGGATCCTCGACGCCATCCGGCTGGTCGACCGTGACATCCGCTTCTACCAGGCCAGCTCGTCGGAGATGTTCGGGAAGGTGCGGGAGGTCCCCCAGGACGAGCAGACACCGTTCTATCCCCGCAGCCCCTACGGCGTGGCCAAGGTCTACGGCCACTGGATCACGGTCAACTACCGCGAGTCCTACGGGCTGCACGCCACCTCCGGCATCCAATTCAACCACGAGAGCCCGCGCCGGGGCATGGAGTTCGTCACCCGCAAGATCACCCATGCCGCGGCCAGCATCAGGCTCGGCCTGGCCGACGAGCTGCGGCTCGGCAACCTGGAGTCGCAGCGGGACTGGGGCTACGCCGCCGACTACGTCGAGGCCATGTGGCACATGCTGCAGCAGGACGAGCCCGACGACTACGTGATCTGCACCGGCAAGACCCACTCGGTGCGCACCCTGTGCGAGCTCGCGTTCGAACATGTGGGCCTGGATTACCGCGACCACGTGGTGGTGGACGAGCGGTTCATGCGCCCCGCGGAGGTCGATCTGCTGGTGGGCGATTCGTCCAAGGCCGCCGCCGCGTTCGGCTGGCACCCCAAGACGTCGTTCCTGGAGCTGGTCCAGCTGATGGTGGACGCCGACCTGGCGCTGCTGCAGAGCCGGCCCGGCCCCGCCGGCTGAGCACAGAGGCGAGACGCGGCGGTGATCACGGTCCTGGCCGGCGGGGTGGGCGCAGCCCGCTACCTTGCCGGGCAGCTTCAGGTCACGCCATCGGATGAGGTCACCGCAGTGGTGAACGTGGCCGACGACGTCGAGTTGCACGGCCTGCACGTGAGCCCCGACATCGACACCGTGATATACGCGCTGTCGGGGGCCATCGACACCGAGCGGGGCTGGGGTCTGGCCGACGAGACATGGAACGCGCTCAGCGAGCTCAGGGTGCTGGGGATCGACGCCTGGTTCAATCTGGGCGACCGCGACATAGGCACCCACCTGTTCCGCACCACCCTGCTGCGCCAGGGGCACACCCTGAGCGAGGTGACGCTCCGCCTGGCCGCAGCCCGCGGCCTCGGCTGCAGGATCCTGCCGGTGAGCGACCAGCCGATCGAGACCCGGGTCAGGTTGGCCTCGGGCACCGAGATCGGTTTCCAGGAGTACTTCGTTCGCCTCGCTCACGATGTCGCCATTTCCGGCGTGCGGTTCGCGGGCGCCGGCGACGCCCACCCGGCCCCGGGCGTGCTCGAGGCCATAGACGCAGCCGACGTGGTGGTGATCGCACCGTCCAACCCGGTCGTGTCGATCGGCCCGGTCCTGGCCGTGGGCGGCGTGACGGAAGCACTCGCCGCCCGGCGGGAGCGCAACGTGGCCGTGTCACCCATTGTGGCGGGCGCGGCCCTCAAGGGCCCCGCCGACCGGATGCTCCGGGAGCTGGGCGAGGAGGCG